>Ga0105249_10000816_pt1 | contig 28088 bp, 23 predicted proteins | sample KBSS44metaG_FD_81522 | JGI IMG/M metagenome (GOLD analysis project Ga0105249, IMG submission 81522) | Switchgrass rhizosphere microbial communities from Kellogg Biological Station, Michigan, USA - KBS S4-4 metaG | ecosystem: Host-associated > Plants > Roots > Rhizosphere > Soil | place...
AATGGCTGACAATGAAGGTAAGTTTGAATTGAAGGGAATTCCTAATGGAGAATATCGCCTGCTCATCACCCATGTTAACTATCATAACAGCAACACTTTTTTTACGGTAAGCGATAATAACAAAAACCCAAACCTGGGTAATGTGGCAATGACGGATAAGAATAAAATTTTAACTGAAGTTATTATACAGGGCGAGGCGCCTCCTGTTACATTGATCAACGATACAATTCAATACAATGCGGGTTCTTTTAAAACTCAGCCGAATGCGAATGTTGAGCAATTATTAAAAAAACTTCCTGGAATAAAAGTGGACAAGGACGGAAGTATAAAGGCACAGGGAGAAAAGGTAAATAAGGTATTAGTTGATGGAAAAGAATTTTTTGGCAATGATCCCAAGATAGCAACTAAAAACCTGCCGGCTGATGCAATTGAGAAGGTGCAGGTATATGATAAACAAAGTGACCAGGCCCAGCTTACGGGCTTTGAAGATGGTAATTATGAAAAGACCATCAACCTGAAATTAAAAAAGGATAAGAAGAAAGGAATGTTTGGTAAAATAAATGCCGGAGGCGGAACGGGTGAACGATACCAGGGAAAATTCAATCTGAACTCATTCAAAGGAGCAAGGCAATTTTCAGCTATCGGAATGGGAAATAATACCAATAGCGAGGGATTTTCTTTTATGGATATTTTAAACTTTACAGGTGAGCTTGCCCGAATGCAAAGAAGCGGCGGCGGTAATATCAATATTAATATCAATAGCGATGAAGCAGCAGCATACAGTTCAGGAGCAAATTCCAATAGCGGTATCACCACTGCTTGGGGCGGCGGGTTAAACTATAATAATATTATTGGCAATAAACTGGATTTTCAAAGTAATTATTTTTATAACCGGTATAATCCAAACTCAGAAAGTCATATTCAACGACAATACTTTTTGCCGGATTCATCTTATTTCTATGATCAAAATTCATTTGCTGATAATCTGAATAATACGCATCGTGTAAACCTGAATGGTCTTTTACAGATCGATTCATCAAGTTCGCTGCGCATCATTCCAACGTTTAGTTACCAGAATACAAGCAACAGATCTCAAACAGACTATCGTACCTATTCTGAAGACAAAGTATTGACCAATGAGGGATTTAGTAACAATACATATAATAACAAGGGCTATAATTTCGGGAACGAACTTACCTATCGTAAAAAATTCAATCGGAGAGGGAGAACATTTTCATTGTCACTACAAACCAGCCTTAATGAAAGTGACGGAGATGGAAGCTTGTCTTCTATTACAAGTTTTTATAATCTTAACGGTTCATTGTTAAAAAGAGATACCTTAAACCAGCTTAACAATACGGAAGGAGGCCTGCGTAGCTATAATGCAAGAGCAGTATATACAGAACCATTATGGAAAAGGTCATTGATCGAATTCAGTGTTGGCAAAAGCAATAGTAAGAGCACATCAACGAAAACAACTTATGATCATAATAAACAAAATGATAAATATGATCAATTGAATAAATCATTATCGAGTGATTATGAAAATATATATAGTTTCAGCAATGCTGGTATCCGCATTCGTACACAAAAGAAAAAATACAATTATTCATTAGGTCTTAGCTGGCAGCAGGCTGAATTAGAAGGCAAGATCATTTCGGGCATAAAAGATTCATTGATCAGCAAAACTTTTCGCAACCTTTTACCCAATGCTAGGTTCCAATTCAATTTTACAAAATTCAAAACTCTTTCGGTTAACTATTCCGGCTCCACCAATCAGCCAACTATGCAGCAGCTGCAGCCGGTACCAGATAACAGCAATCCATTAAATGTAAAAGAAGGAAACCCCGATCTGAAACAGGAATACACTCACAATGTAATGGGTCATTTGAATCTTGTTAACCCCTATAAGAATAAAAATCTTTTTATGTTTTTCAGAATGCAGGTTACGCAGAATAAAATTGTGAATTACGATGTCGTGAATCAACTTGGAGTTAAAACAACAAAGCCTGTGAATGTGAACGGTGTTTATAATATTAACAGCGACATTAGCTATAGTATGCCGGTAAGATTTTTGAAAGCATCTTTAGAGGTTGGAAGCAATGTTAGTTACTTTAAGGGCAAACAATTTATTAATACGGTTGGTAATACTATTAAAACGCTTTCACTTGGCCCGAGAATACGATTGGATATGAATCCGGGAGATAGGATAAACGTCGGTTTGGAAGCAAGCACTAATTACAATAAAACTAGGTATTCACTGCAATCAGCATTGAACACTAACTACCTATCACAGGAGTACAGCGCTTCTTTTGATTGGGAACTTCCAAAACAATTTTTTTTGGCTACAGATTTTGCTTATACCATCAACAGTCAGCGGGCTGCGGGCTTTAATACCAAAGTGCCATTATGGAATGCCAGCATCAGTAAACAAGTTCTGCGTTTTAACCGTGGAGAAATTAAGCTTAGTGCAATTGATCTGTTGAACAGGAACATCGGTATAAGCCGCAGCACTAATCAAAACTATATTGAGGATAGTCGTGTAAAAACATTACGCCGGTTCTTTTTATTGAGTTTTACTTACAGCTTAAATAAAACAGGATTGAATAGTGCAGGAAATGGTGCTGGCGGTATGAGAATAATGACCAGGTAAATTCTAATTTTCCATAACCTTTTTTACATCTCTTTGCTTAACGATGAATTCAGTTGAATATATTTTAAGCAGTAGCATAAATAACGAAATAAGAAGCGGGCCAAATATCAGACCAATAAAGCCAAACAATTTCAAACCGATAATAACACCGAATACAGTAGTAAGCGGATGAACATTTCCAATTTTTTTCAGTAAGGTAAAACGCAAGATATTATCCGCCGTGCCGATAATTCCGAAACCATAAATTGCCATCGCGACGCCTTGCCAGTTTTGTCCGTTGGCAAAAAATATTATTGTTAATGGAATATAAGCAAGTGCGGCGCCTATAACCGGGAGCATAGCAGCAATGCATGTTACGCCAAACCAAAAGAAAGGCTCCCTAACGCCAAGAATAAGATAACCTACCAATGCTATTAACCCCTGTGCAAAAGCAATAACAGGAATGCCAATAGCATTCGATACCACCATCATATTTACTTCTTTTCCAAGTTTATGAACGTTTTCGTCCCTAAGCGGTATATACTCATATAACGTAGTTTCCATTTTGCGTCCATTTACCAACATGAAATATAAAATGAAATACATAAAAAAAATGGTGGTAAGAGTATTGAATGTAGCCCCAACAATTTTTGGTAATGTTTGTGAAATACCATTGCCCAGCCGGTTTATGTTTTGATCACTGATAATAGTTACATCATATTTTTCTTCTAAGTTATGCGCCACTTTTTTTAAAGCTTCTATTAGCTCCGATGAGTGCTGTATGGCATAGCTTATTTTGGAAGAAAGCATATTGAAGAGCATAGCAACCGGCAATAAAATAACGATCATTGAAATGATCATTAATAAAAGTGCAGCCCAACCCTTTCTCCATCTTTTCTTTTCAGTAAGATAAAACATTACTCTGTGCATCAGAATGTATAATGTAATAGCGCCAAGCAATGCCGGTAAAAAGGAATAAAGTTCCAGGAACAAAACAATACCGATAAGCAGTATAACAATAATGAAGAAGAACTGGCGTATCCTGTTTTGATCGATTACACTCATTGTAAAAATTTATCGGGCACTAATGTAAGGAATGTTGTGGTCGTAATGATCCTTGTCTAAGCTATACTTTCACTTCTTTCCATTTCCCCTTTTTAAAATAATACCAGGCCGCTAATGCAATAAATGTTTCGGCAACAGGTACTGCGATAAATGCACCTGTTGGTCCCATGTTGAATACTTTAGCAAGCATCCATGCAAAAGGTATCTGGAAAAGCCAAAATCCAATAAAATTGATCCATGTTGGTGTTCGGGTGTCACCGGCTCCATTAAGCGATTGAATCATTACCATACCGATACCATAAAAAATATAACCAGCTCCGATTATCTGTAATGCAAGCACACCAAAATGCCGCACTTCAGGTTCTTTAGTAAATATGCTAATGATTGGTGATGAAAAAAATACAAATAGTAGCATAACTCCCGCCATAAAAACAGCGTTATATTTTGTAGTAAATAATACACTTTGTTCTGCCCTGTCTGGCCGTTTGGCGCCAAGATTTTGCCCTACCAATGTTGCTGCAGCATTACTCAATCCCCATGCGGGTAAAATAAAGAACACAATATTTCTTATAGCCACCTGGTAACCTGCCGTTGCATCAGTGCCCCCTGTTCTTGCTACCAGCATTCCCATTACTATCCAACTGCCTGATTGTATAACAAATTGTAAGGTGGCTGGCCATGCTACTTCGATCAATGTTTTTATTACTGGCATGTCCCATTTGAAATGGCTTGCTTTTATTTTAATAAGACCTTTGCCTCTGAACAAATAATAGCATTGGTATAAAACACCTATACCTCTGCCGATGGTTGTAGCAATAGCGGCGCCTTTTAATCCCAATTCAGGAAAAGGCCCATAGCCATTGATCAGCGAAGGACATAAAATAATATTAAGTGCACTTGCTATCCAAAGACTTCGCATTGCCATTGCCGCATTTCCGGCACCGCGAAAAATTCCATTAATAAGAAAAAGTAAAATAATTACTATGCTACCGCCAAGCATAATACGGGTAAATACTGCGCCTTCTTTGACAACATCCGGCTGTGCACCCATTATCCTTAAAATATCGGGAGCAAATAGGATTCCGCAGGTACTTGTGATCAGAGTTACTATTAGCGCAATCAATAAAGATTGCATGCCGGCATGTGCAGCCCCATCCATATCTTTTTCTCCCGTTCTTCTGGCAACTACTGCTGTAGCTGCTGTGCTTAAACCGATAGCCACAGAATAAATAATAGTAATGGATAGCTCGGTTAATCCTACAGTGGCAATTGCATTAGATCCTAATTTCCCCACAAAAAAAATGTCTACTACAGCAAATACACTTTCAAGACTTAATTCAAGTATCATGGGAATGGCCAACAGTATGATCGCTACTTTAATACTGCCTTCTGTATAGTCATGAAAATCTCCGCGGATCGATCGTTTTATCAATGAAAAAAAATAAGAGATCTTATTAGTATAAGTTGACTGCGACATGATTGAAATAGTTTTTGAAAATATGATTTTTAAATTATATTGTTCGTTCCTCTAAGCGACGAAACATAGCCACACGATGTGCTATGCAATTTGGAAGAGAAGCTTCTTCATTTTTATCAGATCGAAGAAGAAGCCTTAGCAGATTTTCATATTCAGTAATTAGTAGCAGCAAAAATAGGGATAAATTTTTTTGAAGATAAGATAGCAAAATCAGTTAGAGTCATAAGGAGGTTCGACATTTAGTCACCTAAATTGTGTCCGGCATAACACTGTTGTTAATGACGTCATTTTTCAAACAGCGAACTCTAAAGATCAGGGATGATTTTAAAAAAATCATCCCATCCGCAATTGCGGACAGGATGATTAAAAGGTGAGGCTAGTGACTTAGTATGTTAGGCAAGCAACGGTTTTCCAGGTTCATTGGCCGGTTGGAGGACATAGCCAACCGATATTAATTATGGTCTTTCAATTGAGGGCGGATTTTCGATGTATCCTTGTTTTTGGCTGAGGGCACAAAGAAAGACCAAATGCAAAGGCAAAAAAATAGAACATTATGTTATTAGCAAGTAGAATTTAAACTACAGAATTTAAATGTCTTGCATATTCTTTGCAATAAACAGGATATGACAATCAGGCAAAAAAGATTTTGGAAAGGTGCAGGAATGGTATCAGCAGAAATGCTGGGAGCCATGACTGTTTTTACTTGTGCACTTGCAGGGCTTGTATTTTGGATGCGTCCTTATATGCGCCGTTATAAAAAGGTTGACTTGAAAATTTTTGACATAGTGAAAGCGCATACCAATGAAAAAAATACGCAGATCATGTCTGCAATCACCGTATTGGCAAAACACCAGTTTTTAATACCGGCGAATCTTTCTCTTATTTATTATTTTCTCTTTTTACATAAGCGGACGTGGTTCTCTATTAGAGTTGCTGCTATTGCTTTAAGCAGCCTTGGATTAATGTTCCTGTTGAAATATTTATTCAAAAGAAAACGTCCTCAACCGTCACTGCTTCGTGCGGCAAAAGGGATGAGCTTTCCGAGCGGTCATGCTATTTTCAGTGTTACCTTTTATGGATTGCTTATTTACATTATTTCACAAACACAAAAGAACAAAGCATTAAAGTGGTCGCTTATCCTTCCATTGCTGCTACTGATACAGCTTATAGGTTATAGCCGTGTATATCTGCGGGTACATTATGCCAGCGATGTTGTGGCAGGGTATATTGTTGGCGCTTCATGGCTCTTAATTTCTCTTGACTTACTTAAAAGGATCGAGGATTATAATAAAATGCATAATAAATTGTCAGCGAGGAGGCCTGCATTTATTTCTTATTAAGGGATCAATTTATGTAAGTTGAAATTGAAAAGATTTTTTTAAAAGAGAGTCTCTTAAACACTGATTATTCCTATTTTTGCCGCCCTATTCCTCCTTAGCTCAGTTGGTTAGAGCATCTGACTGTTAATCAGAGGGTCGTTGGTTCAAGTCCAACAGGGGGAGCCCAAAGGGTTGGCATTGCCAATCCTTTTTTTATTTCGTTATTAGCCAAACAATCCTTTCTCCTTTTCCATACCTACATATACTCCATCTTCTCTTAATTCGATTTCCCAATGTTTTAAATAATATCCTTCACCACTTACATTGTGCCCATTTTTTAAATTGTATTTATAACGATGTATCGGGCAGACTATATTTCCCAGGGCATCAATATAGCCGTCAGCCAACACGCCGCCTGCATGAGGACATTTATAGGTAAAAGCAAAGATCTCTTCAATAAATTTTCCGATACAGATCTTTTTTCCTTTCACTTCTGCTATGGCTATATTATTATCAGCAAATTCAAGTTCGGTGATATGATCCGATACTTTGTACCAGGTAAATTCTTTTTCACTCATAATGAAATAAGTAGTCTAAGTCCCTCCTTTAGGAGGACAGGGCGCATATAGAAACTCTGTTTTATAAGGATACCTTACTTTATACATCTCTCTTACCTTCTTTAAAATATTTTGTCGTAATACATCAATATTTTTTCTTTCAACAGCGGAAATAAAAACAGCATTGCCGTTTGTTTCTCTTTCCCATCTTTCATAGAGATCTTCTAAAATTTCTTTTTTAGTACTTTCTTCTAGCCATTGATCAAGATTTTTTTCTTCATACAGATCCATTTTGTTGAAAATAGTAAGTGTCGGCTTTTCAAAAGAATTTAATTCCTGCAAAGTTTTATTTACAACGGCGATCTGTTCTTCATAATTAGGATGCGAAATATCTACAACGTGTAATAAAATATCGGCTTCTCTTACTTCATCCAACGTACTTTTAAAACTTTCTACCAAATGATGAGGCAGCTTGCGAATAAAACCAACAGTGTCACTTAATAAAAATGGAGTGTTCTCATAAACAATCTTGCTCGTTGTTGTATCCAACGTTGCAAACAATTTATTTTCTGCAAACACATCCCTTTTACTTAGCACATTCATAATCGTGGATTTGCCAACATTGGTATACCCCACTAGTGCTACACGAATAAACTCGCCACGATCTTTTCGTTGTGTGAAAGCCTGCTTGTCTATTTCTGCTAAGCGTTTTCTCAATAAAGAAATTTTATCTCTCACAATACGACGGTCAGTTTCTATTTCACTTTCACCCGGGCCTCTTGTACCAATACCACCACCCAAACGTTCAAGGTGTTTCCACATACCACGCAATCTTGGTAGTATATATTGATATTGCGCAAGCTCTACCTGTGCCTTTGCTTGCGCCGTTTTAGCTCTTCTTGCAAATATGTCGAGAATAAGATCGGAGCGATCGATCGTTTTTACTTCTAATACTTTTTCAATATTGTTTATCTGTGCGCCGCTTAATTCATCATCAAATATCACAATACGGATATTTTTTCCTTGCGCATACTTTTGTATCTCTTCTAATTTTCCTTTTCCAATAAATGTTTTGCTATCGGGGTGTTGCAGTTTCTGCGTAAATCGTTTAACAGTAACAGCACCTGCTGTTTCTGCAAGAAAAGCTAACTCATCCAGATATTCCTGCACCTGTTGTTCGGTTTGATCTTTATGTATCAATCCTACCAATATTGCTTTTTCCTGTTTCTGAATCCTGTTTCTTTTGTCAAGCATATTAATAAAAATTCCTCCCGCCTTGGTGAGAGGATATGCAAATGTAGAAAATAAAAAAAGCGATTTAATTTCTAAACCGCTCATTAAAATATTTAATTATTTATTTAAAGACCGCTTAACGTTAAACCGATAGAATAGGGTTTTACATTTGGGCCCAGCCCTTCTCTTATAAAAGCGGTAAGCTGATAGCTTCCATAAACAGACAGATGACCATAGCCAAATCTTGCTGTAGCGAGCAACCTGTTTTTATTAAGAAAATGTTTGCTTGCTTCCTTCATTGTATAATCATTCAGGGTGCTGCCGCTTTTACTTTCCCATTTTGTATTGCGGGTATGTGCATTTATTAAGGCTCCAATCTTTACACCAACAGCAAATTTAAATCCTTTGCCTGTTGCAGGATCGGCCGAATAACGAAACTCAATTGGAGCTTCTAAGTAAGCTGTTGCCAGTTTGGTTTTTTTGAAATGATTAGTATCAGACTGATCGATAAAACGAAATGTGGGTGTAAGATCTTTGATACCTACTAATGTTTTCTTAAAAAGAATATGATCTGTTGCTATTCCTGGTCCAAATGCCATACTTAAATGTGGATTTGTTTTGAATGGAAAATCAAACATGAAATAAACATTGAAGCTTTTAGAAAGGCCACCAATATTTAAGCTGTCTGGTCTTCCAGTCCATCCGGCATATCCAAACTGAATCAGGAAATGATCGTTGGCACGGTTGCTAAGATCAATTGACGATTTTTTCTTGGGAACCTGGATTTGTACCCGGGTACTATCCTGAGCAAATAATAAGAACGAGAATGCAGAACAAAAAAGGAGCAATATAATTTTCTTCATAAACCTGGTTAAGTCGCAAATATATTTTTCTTTGGGTTAAAGATAGGTTAAGAAAGATGCCGGGAATAAAGCAGATCAGGTATTCTGCTATTTCTCTAATATAATTCTTAAGTAATAATTTTTGTGGACCCTGTTGGGATCGAACCAACGACCCCCTGATTATGAGTCAGGTGCTCTAACCGTCTGAGCTAAGGGTCCGCTGCTTTGCAGCGAATAATTTAAAAGAGTGGCAAAAGTAATAAATAATATTAGTTGGAAGATTCTCTATTTTACTTCTTCAAAATCTATATAATCGCCAAGAGGCTTTGAAGATTTGGCTTTAGTTGACGTTGTTTCGGCTTTCTGTTGATCCATTTTTTCTTTCATATGATCATGCATGTCCCTGAATCCTTTTTTTATTTTATGAGTTGCCCGATATACCGGCACTACAAGGTTAAAAATAAACTGGTAAGCAACATAGACAAGGATTGCAAAGAAAATATATTTCATCCGGCAAAGATAAAAAGAGCTGCTTGTACGCTACCGACAATACGGCAATCTTTACCGATTTTTTGCATCTTTTTTTACAAGATAGTATTTGGATAATAATGGTTATTTCCCTTACATTTGCGTCATTAAACGATAGAAGGGAACGAAGCCGTTCCCTTCTTCTTTTATCTAAACCGCCAGTCGGATAGTTAACAGCGGCAATATGGAAGTAAATATTGAACGGGTAGAACAAATGGTAAGGAGCCTGATTGAAAATGATAATAGTTTATTCCTTGTCGAAATAAAGATCAAGCCAACTAATAATATAAAAGTATTTATAGATGGCGACCAGGGAGTGAACATTGATAGGCTGGTTCAGTACAACAGAACTCTTTACAAACAACTTGAAACAATGTTTCCTAATGGTGATTTTTCATTAGAAGTTTCATCACCGGGATTAGATGAGCCATTAAAACTTTACCGTCAATATGTAAAGAACACCGGACGCTATGTTGAAGTGCTGGAAAAAGAGGGAAACAAAAAAGAAGGGAAATTGATTAATGTGACAGATGAATCAATTGTGGTCGAAGAAGAGAAAGGAAAAGGAAAAAAAAGAGAAATAGTGCAGCATACGATTTCATTTGAAAATATTAAATCAACTAAAATTCAAATAAAGTTCTAAGAAAAAGCTATCATTGAATAGCTCAAAAACGAAGTTTATGGCAAGTATTAACCTGATCGAGGCCTTCCAGGATTTTAAGGAAGCAGAAAACATTGATCGTCCCACCATGATGAAAGTGGTAGAAGATGTATTTAAAACCTTGCTTCGCAAAAAGTATGGAAGCGACGAAAACTTTGACGTTATTGTAAATGCAGAAAAAGGCGACCTTGAAATTATCCGCCGTCGCATGATAGTAGAAGACGGACAGGTAGAAGACCCCCTTGCACAAGTAGCTTATAAAGATGCTGCGAAGATTGAACCTGATTTTGAAGTAGGTGAAGAATTATATGAAGAGATCGACCTGCTTGATTTCGGTCGTCGTGCAATTTTAGCGGCTAAGCAAACTCTTGCCAGCCGAATTAACGATCTGAAGAAAAATGTACTTGCAAAAAAATATGGGGATAGAATCGGCGAAATCATCAGCGCCGAAGTGTACCAGGTTTGGAAAAAAGAAATCTTATTACTTGATGAAGAAGGAAATGAATTAATACTTCCTAAAAGTGAGCAGATACCACAGGATTATTTTAAGAAAGGAGAAAGTATAAGGGCGGTGGTTAAAAAAGTGGACATGAAGAATAATACGCCGGTCATTATTCTTTCCCGAACTTCGCCTGACTTTCTTGCTAAACTCTTAGAGATAGAAGTGCCTGAAATATTCGATGGGCTTATTGTCATCAAAAAAATTGTTCGTGATCCGGGTGAAAGAGCAAAAGTTGCTGTCGAATCGTATGACGATCGTATTGATCCCGTAGGAGCCTGTGTGGGAATGAAAGGTAGTCGTATTCATGGCATAGTTCGTGAGTTGAAAAATGAGAATATTGATGTTATTAACTGGACAAGTAATAACCAGTTACTCATTCAAAGATCATTAACACCGGCAAAGATCACCAGCATGGAACTTGATAATGAGGCTAAGCATGCGAACGTATATTTAAAACCCGACCAGGTATCTCTTGCAATTGGCAGAAGAGGAGTTAACATTAAACTTGCCTGTGAACTTACCGGTTATGAATTGGATGTATATCGCGACAATGAAGGCGAAACGGATGAGTTCGATATTGATCTTGAAGAATTTAGCGATGAAATTGAAACATGGGTAATTGATGAGTTAAAAAGAGTAGGTTGTGATACGGCAAGAAGTGTGTTGGCTCTTACTCCTGAAGAGCTGGAAAGAAGAACCGATCTCGAAAAAGAAACCATTGAAGAAGTAAGAAAAGTCTTAAAAGAAGAATTTGAAAAAGAATAAAAAAGTCAGTTGTTATATAAATCAAAAAGTCAAATTGTAAATTTTCTAATGGCTGAATGACCTGTATGACTTCCATGACTCGTATGACTTAAAAAAAACGAATGGCAGAATTAAAACTTCCAAGATTATTAGGTGCGGCCAAAGAATTTAACATTGGTCAGGATACGCTTATTGAATTTCTTATTGGTAAAGGATTTCCGAAAGATGATCTGAAAGCTACGTCCAAGCTAACAGAAGAAATGTATCGTGCCCTGCAGCTTGAATTTCAAGGCGACAAGGCAGCTAAGATGAAAAGCGACCAGGTTGATCTGCCAAAGGGAGCACAGGCAGAAGCCAAAAAGAAAAAAGAAGATGAAGAAATAAGTTTTAAGAAAGAAGATAAGTCCTCATCGAAAGTTTCAAAAAAAGAAGAACCGAAAAAAGAAGAAGAACCAGTAAAGGAGCAAATAAAAAAAGAAAAAGAAGAACCGAAAAAAGAAGAAGAAATAGTAAAACCAGTTATACCTGAAATTGAAAAACCCAAAGTAATTGACAAGATCGATCTATCCACGATTGACTCATCAACCAGACCTAAAAAAGGAGTAAAGAAAAAGGAAGAGGTAAAAGCAGAAGCACCGCCTGTTGAAAATAAAAAGCCGGCGGAAAAGAAAGAAATAAAAAAAGGGAAAAAAGAAGAGAAGCAGGAAGAAGCTCCGGTAAAACAAGAAGAAATAGTACCAGAAGAAGATGCTCCTTTGGTAATTGAAAATATTAAAGCGGATAAATTAGAAGGACCAAAAATTTTAGGCAAGATCAATCTGCCCGTTGAGAATGATACCAGGCCTAAGCATGAAGAAAAGAGAAAAAGAAAACGTATCCCTATTGAGAAAAAAGAAGTTAAACGGGAGGGTTTTGTAAATAGAGAAGGAGATAGAAGACCACCAGCTGGTGGAGGTGGATTCAATCGTGATGGTGGCGGTAATCGTGGTGGTGGTAATAGAAGAGACACCAGGGCGCCTGTGCGACGGGAAGAAAAATTAATTGATGAAAAAGAGATACAAGAAAAAATCAGAGAAACACAGGCTAAGCTTGCGGGCTCTGGAGGTCGTGGCAAAAGCCTGAAAGCTAAAATGCGCCGGGAAAAAAGACAAGAGCTTGCCGATGCACAAGGAGAAGCGGCTGACGACAACAAATTGCAGGTAACAGAATTTATAAGTGTAAGTGAGCTGGCTAATCTGATGGATGTAAGTTTTGCTGAAGTTATAAGTAAGTGTATGGGTCTTGGGATCATGGTTTCTATCAATCAACGACTCGATGCCGAAGTAATAGAATTAGTAGCGAGTGAATTCGGGTATGATGTTGAGTTTATTGATATGGAAAAGCAGGTAGAAATTGAAGAAACAGATGACGAAGATGATGGCGAAGGAGACCTGCAACCCCGCTCTCCTATTGTTACTATTATGGGACATGTGGATCACGGTAAAACATCATTGCTTGATTATATCCGCAGTGCTAATGTTGTGGCGGGTGAAGCCGGGGGCATTACTCAGCATATCGGCGCTTATCAGGTTCAGTTGGAAAATGGTAAGGAAATAACATTTCTTGATACTCCTGGTCACGAAGCTTTTACTGCTATGCGTGCAAGAGGTGCAAAGGTTACCGATATTGCTGTAATAGTAATTGCTGCTGATGATGCGGTAATGCCTCAAACCCGTGAAGCCATCAGTCATGCCCAGGCAGCTGGCGTGCCCATGATATTTGCTGTAAATAAAATAGATAAAGACGGAGCCAATCCTCAAAAGATATATGAGCAATTATCACAAATGAATTTGTTAGTAGAAGAATGGGGTGGTAAATATCAAAACCAGGAAATAGCAGCTAAAAAAGGATTGAATGTAGACAAGTTGCTTGAAAAGATCTTGCTTGAAGCAGAAATACTTGAATTAACAGCAAATCCTGATCGTGAAGCTATAGGAACTATCATAGAAGCTTCATTGGATAAAGGCCGTGGTTATGTAGCCACTTTATTAGTTGAAGCCGGTACATTGAAAGCAGGCGATCTTATAGTAAGCGGCCAGTATTATGGAAGAGTAAAGGCTATGTTCAATGAGAGGAATAAAAAACTGGATGCCGCAGGACCTTCTGCACCGGCTGTTATACTTGGATTGAATGGTGCCCCGCAAGCTGGTGAAAAATTCAAAGTATATGAAGATGAATCGCAGGCCAAAGAAATTGCAACCCGTCGTGCACAAATATTAAGAGAGCAGGGAATAAGAACAAGAAAGCATATTACACTTGATGAAATTGGCCGCAGGCTGGCACTTGGTAGCTTTAAAGAATTAAAGGTTATCATTAAAGGCGATGTGGATGGATCGGTAGAAGCATTAAGTGATTCATTGCAAAAGCTTTCAACCCAGGAAATTTTAGTAACCGTTATTCATAAAGGCGTAGGGCAGATCAACGAAAGTGATATAGTACTTGCAGAAGCATCTGATGCAATTGTTATTGCATTTAACGTCCGTCCGTCACTCCAGGCTTCAAGACTGGCTGATAATGCAGGTATCCAGATAAGAATGTATTCTATTATCTACAATGCAATTGAAGAAGTAAAGAGTGCGATGGAGGGAATGCTTGAACCTAAGATGCAGGAAAAAATCGTTGCCAATGTAGAAGTAAGAGAAATATTTAAATTTGATAAGGCCACCATTGCCGGATGTTATGTAATGGATGGTAAAATTAAACGTGACTCAAAGATTCGTCTTATTAGAGACGGCATCGTTACTTATCCAACAGGCGAAGGCGCTGCAGCTGAATTAGCTTCATTGAAAAGATTCAGGGATGATGTGAAAGAAGTTTCATCAGGCATGGAATGTGGGTTAACAATAAAAAATTTCAGTGATATAAAAGTCGGAGACATTGTAGAGGCTTTTGAAGAAGAAGAAGTAAAGAGAACTTTATAAGGCACAAGACACAAGGTACAAGTCACATGGAGTCTTATGTCTTCTTACCGAAACTTTTGTTAAATAGCGGCTACCCTATAATTATCTTTTACCTGGCAAAGTACTTTTGAACTCATGCTTTACATGAAAAAATTTTTAACTGCTGTTGTATTATTGCTGGCAGCAATTACTTCAGTTAATTCGCAACCACAAAAAGTGGTAGCCGATAAGATCAATGGTATTGTTGGTGATAAGATCATTCTTCAATCCGATATTAAAAACTCGCTTGCGGATATCACACGCAACGGTGGTACACTCCCTGATAATGCAGAATGTCTTTTGATGGATCAGGCCATTATTTCCAAAGTATTGATGTTGCAGGCAGCGAAGGATTCATTGCCGGTAACGGATGAAGAAGTAGAAGGAGAGCTTGATCAAAAGATCCGCTATTATATAAATCAATTTGGCAGCCAGGATGCATTAGAGCAGATGGCCGGCAAAACCATTTACCAGATAAAAGATGATGCAAGAGAGTCGGTAAAAGAACAAAAAATGGCTGCCGCTATGCAACGCAAAATCGTTGATGGTGTACGGATCACTCCTAACGAAGTAAAATCTTTTTTTGATCGCATTCCAAAAGATAGTCTTCCATTTTTCGAATCTGAATTAGAGGTCGGACAAATTGTTGTTTTTCCAAAAGCATCAAAAGATCTTGAAGATTATATCGTGACGGAGATGAACAATTATAAAAAGCAGCTGGAAAGTAAATCAGCTGATTTTTGCAGGCTGGCAAAACAAGTTTCAGAAGACCCGGGAAGCAAGGATAGATGTGGACAATACCAGATAAACAGAAATGAAAAAACATGGGATCCTGCTTTTATGTCTGCAGCCTTCAGGTTAAAGGATGGAGAAATTTCGCCACCTATAAAATCAAAATTCGGTTATCATATCATACAAATGGTACAGCGTAGTGGTGATGATGCAATTGTTCGTCATATTCTTCGCATACCACCTGTTACTAATACCGAGGTTGCTCTGGCGATTTCAAAATTAGATACGGTTCGGTCAAAAATTATTGCAGGCACAATAGGATTCAATGCAGCAGCTTTAAAATACAGCGAAGATGAATCACAAAAATTCTCCGGTCCGTTTATTACCAACAGAGATGGTTCTGTTTATGTAACCATCGACCAGTTGGATAAAGACATGGTAGCATTGCTTGGTAAAATTAAAGTGGGAGAATTTTCGCAGCCAACAGCTTTCACAGACGAGCAGGGGAAAAAAGGAGTAAGGATCGTTTATTTAAAATCCCGCTCAGAACCTCATCGTATGAATATGCATGATGATTACAGCAAAATATCTCAAATGGCATTAGATGAAAAAAAACAAATTGCGATGGATAAATGGTTAAAGGAAAAGATACCTACTTACTATATAATGGTAGATCCCGTAACCAGTGCTTCCTGCCCCCAGTTGCAGAAATATGCTGTAGAGAAAAAATCATTTTAAACATTTATAGAAAATAAGTGGAAGCCGTTACTGTCGTAGCGGCTTTTCTCTTAATAGAAAGCACTCATTCGGCAAAGTATATCGTAAAATAACTTCGACGCTAAACAGTTATCGCTTTATTTTGCTCTTGATTTATTTGGACAATAAACTCCCTTAATGCTTACTCAACCCCATACAGGCCTATCTGTTTATTTCCGCCATTCTGATCAATTCTATTATATTCTTGCTGACCTGGAAGGGAATATTCTTTATTCCAATTCACTTTTCCAGGAGCATTTTAGTCATATCTGTGATAAAGAAAAATACCAGCAAACAGTACAGGATTGCCTTAAGCATTCCATGAAAATTTCGGGGGCGATACTTAAGATGAAAAAACATGATAATAATTACGCTGCTGTACAATGGGAGTTCACCATGTATGGGGATGAGATTAATCCCGGGATACAGGGAATTGGAATTATTGTAAATGATAAATCTGAATTGTTCAACAAGACTTCAGCAGATCATAAAAAAGAAATTCACAAACAAAAACAATTGACGATTGCTGCCATTGAAGAGAAAGAAATGGAAAAGCAAAAAATAGGAAAGGAGTTACATGAAAATATAAACCAACATCTGACCACTACTCGTTTGTATCTTGAAGTGGTAAAAGATAAAGTAGGAGGAGAAAGTTTTGAATTAATAAATTTTGCTCACAACGAGCTTTCTGATATTATTAATGAAATAAATTACCTGTCCCAATCACTTGTTCCTTCAGCTCTCACTGATGTGGGATTAATTGAATCCGTTAAGGATTTCGTTAATGAAGTAAAATTAAATCACTCCATTACTGTCGGTATTTATCATAAATATTTTGATGAAGAACTGCTGCCCGTAAATATGAAATTAATGTTGCTCCGGTCTATCAGGGAACAAATAAACAATATTATCAGGCATGCAGAGGCAACAATCATTCAAGTTCATTTTCAACTTGATGCAGAAACCATAAACGTTATTATTTCTGATGACGGCAAGGGATTTAATACTTCTGCTGTTAGAAGAGGAACTGGTCTCAATAATATTATTAACGGAGCCGAATTGTTCAACGGCAAAGTAGAGATATTTTCGGCTTCAGGATGCACCGTGACTATAACTCTTCCTTTGACAACTAATCTCACCGAACTTTAGAGCTAATTTTATGTTTATACTACAGGTTCATTTTGCTTCAGATAATTCATTGCCCTGATTTTTTAAAAACATAACTTTGCGGGCTGCCTGTCGGCAGGTTTCTTTAGAAAATCTTTCATGAGTGACCCGATAAAACACGAATGCGGTCTTGCATTCATCCGGTTAAGAAAACCCTTCTCATATTATCATCAGCAATATGGAACAACGCTGTGGGGGCTTAATAAGCTGTACCTGTTAATGGAAAAACAGCATAACCGTGGACAGGACGGCGCTGGGGTTGCTTCTGTAAAATTAAATGTGGAGCCGGGTTACCCTTTCATGAACCGTATCCGTAGCAATGCACCGCAAGCCATTGCCGATATATTTCAGCAAATAGGAAAAGAGATCTCTGAGCTGGAAAGGTACCATCCGGGTATTCAAAATCATCCCGGATTAATGAAGGGCCATGTTGGTTTTCTCGGTGAATTATTATTAGGTCATCTCCGCTATGGAACACAAGGAAAAAATAAATTAGAGTATTGCCATCCTTTCATCAATCGGGATACAATACCGGCCCGCAATCTTGCATTAGCCGGCAATTTTAATATTGTGAATACGGAAGAACTTTTTGCATTGATAGGCAAAGAACCGGGCGACACAATCCGCTTTAGTGATCTTGCTGCTATGATTGAATTAATGCACACTTTTTTATGTAAAGAAGATGAAGCCTCACCGCAACAGTTGGATATAAAAAAGGTATTAAAGAAAACATTGCCTTTGCTGGATGGCGGTTTTCATGTAGCAGGTCTCACGGGCAACGGCATTGGTTTTGTTTTCCGTGATGCACATGGTATCCGTCCTTCTTATTATTATGTAAATGATGAAGTAGTGGTTGCTGCTTCAGAAAGAGCTGCAATTCGTACGGCATTTAATGTCGGCGAAAATGAAGTGCAGGAATTGATGCCTGGACAAGCTTTAATTATTAATGAAAAAAATGAATTGGAAATAGCGCAGGTACTTGAGCCTAAAGAAAGAAGAGCCTGCAGCTTTGAACGAATATACTTTTCAAGAGGCAGTGATGAAAAAATTTATAAGGAACGAAAAGCCTTAGGTTATAATTTAAGTCAGCATGTTTTAAATGCTATTGATCATGATCTGAAGAACACCATTTTTTCTTTTATACCCAATACAGCTGAAACAGCTTTTTATGGAATGCTGAAAGGCATGGAAAATTATTTAAACAAGGTAAAGATCGAGAGAATACTTAGCTGGGGGAAAGATTTTGATGAAGAAAAGCTTACCGAAATGCTGACCCGCAGGCTGCGAATTGAGAAGATAGCTATTAAAGATGTAAAGATGCGGACATTCATTACTGAAGATGTGAATCGTAATGAAATGGTGCAACACGTTTACGATATAACTTATGGCACGGTACGTCCCGGCCAGGACACATTGGTTGTTATTGATGATTCTATTGTAAGAGGAACTACACTCAGAGAAAGTATTATTCGAATGTTATCCAGGCTAAAACCAAAAAGGATCATCGTTGTTTCATCATCTCCGCAAATTCGCTACCCCGATTGCTATGGAATTGATATGAGCAAGATGGGAGATTTCATTGCATTTAATGCTGTAGTTGAATTAATGAAAGAAAGAGGTAAGTGGGAATGCATGAAGGAACTTCTTGAAAAATGCAAGGACCTGCAGCGAAGAAATCAATTGCATACTGAGAATGTAGTGAAACAACTTTATAAACAATTTACTACTGAAGAGATCTCTTCCAAGATCGCACAGCTTATAACACCGGCTGGGCTTGACGTTCCCGTGGATGTAATTTTTCAAAACATAGAAGACCTGCATAAGGCGTGCCCCAATAATCTTGGCGATTGGTACTTCACGGGCAATTATCCAACACCAGGCGGAAACAAAGTCGTAAATCGTGCCTTTATGAATTATATGGAAGGAAAAAATGTAAGAGGTTATTAAACTTTGAAGAAATGAAAACCCTTTTACTTGTACGCCACGCCAAAAGTGATTGGGACGACCCTTCGCTTAATGACATTGATCGTCCATTAAATGATCGTGGCAAAAAAGATGCACCGGAGATGGCAAAAAGATTGCGGGGAAAAAATATTAAGATCGATGCTTTTATTTCAAGCCCTGCGAAAAGAGCAAAGAAGACAGCTTCTATTTTTGCGAAAGAATATGATGCGAAGAAGAAGCGATTGATCTTTTTTGAAGATCTATATCTTGCTGAAGAAAATGCTTTTTTTAATGTGATTCAAAAAACAGATGATAAATTTGATTCTATAGCTATCTTCTCACACAATCCCGGCATTACTGATTTTGCTAATTTGCTCACTAATACAATGATCGATAATATTCCTACATGCGGAGTATTTGCGGTAAGCGTTGATACAGAACACTGGTCCGATTTTACAGAGGCTAAAAAAGATTTTTTATTTTTTGATTTTCCAAAGTCTGAATCTTTGCCTCAGTCTTAATTTGTCAATCCTTGTTTATTGAAGCAATAAGATCTATGACCGCCTTGTTAATTAGCTCTTCATCATTGTATTCTGGAAATTTATAAGAAAATTGTGTGGCTTGTTGCAAGCTGTTTGCGATTGAAAAATCTTTTTGATCAATACAGCAGGCAATTTGTTTTTGTAAAAGATAACCAGCAAGGTATTCTTGTTCTGTCTGGCCTGGCGTTGGAATTAAAATACTTTTCTTTTTTAATTTTATTATATCCATTATAGTGCTGTAGCCACTACGGCTCATTATATATTCTGCCTGCAGCATCTCTTTATTCAATTCTTCAGAAGGTAAATGATTATAAAAACGAATCATAGATGATGACGGAATAAGAGATTGGACGGCGGGTAAACCCCTCACTATAGTAGCTGTTCCTCCATAGTTGGCAATCTCTTTAATGATTTTATTTTCAAGCAAGCTTCGTTGCGGCTCGGGGCCCGATAAAATTATCAGCAAATGATTCTTTGTTTCATCATTGATATTTGCGGAGGCCATATTCAACCTTGAAAGCCAGCCGATATAGTGGATCGGTATTGAAGGTTTTTTTTCAGGATGTGATAACTCACCTGCAAGGTTATTCTTTTCTTCCACATCCGGTATCCAACATGCAGTAAATTGATTAATGTATTTATAATTTCTTTTTTGTAAAATTCTTTCTGTCCATTTTCCCAGCGGGCTTTTTATTTTTAATTGGTGAGTTATAAAAATACAGGGAATATTCCTGTGATATAAACCATATCGGTTATCAGAAAGAACTGCATCAAAATGATATTCATCCATCATTTTTGCCAGCCATTTATTTTCACTTTTTATCGTCTTTAAAATTTTAGGTGCCTGAAACAAGATATTTTTTAATAAGCCGAAAGCTGATCGGGCATAACGAATTCTATAACCTTTTAATAATAAAAAAGGCAGACCCGGAAATTCATCAACTAAGAGTTTTTGCTGCTTACCTTCTCCTGCGAGCCACACATCTGCCCCGGCTTTTAATAAATGATGAATAATGGGAATACATCGTGTAGCATGTCCAAGCCCCCAGTCAAGTGGTGCAACGAGTATGCGGGATTTTCTCAGGTTTTTTCCCTCAAAAGATTGATTCATGCTTATTTTTTAACTCTTTTGGTCGTATGGCATACTAATTTCCTTGTAAAATAGTTTTAATTTAGTACTTCGTCTCGCAAGGCCTGAGCTAAAAGACATATATGAAAACAATCAACAAAATAGCACTCTTATTGTTACTGGTTGGTACGATGGTTGCCGGTTGTAATAAAAATTATTATTCCGGGACAGGTAAGGGCAGCAGTTGTGGTTGCCCCAGTCACAAAGGAATGTCTGGTTATTAAAAGGTGAGAGATGAAAACTCCTAATCGTAATCTTCTGGTGTTGCTGCGAAATCAGTTTATAAGCAGGGAAGCAATCGAGCAGGAAGTAGAATCTTTAAATGAAATATTACTTCAGACAGAATCACATCAACAATTTTGCATAGCTCACGAATTGGTAGATCGTAACCGCATTACTTCTAAATCTAAAAAGATCCTCAACGCTATTCGTATTGCTGAACTAAAGCCTTTCCGGTTTTTGATCTGTAAGAATTAAGGACGATTTTTTCAAGGCTTCCCTTAACTTTCCAATCATTTCACTAATCTCTTCTTTTTTACAAGTGCCAACGCTTAGCCTATACCACGGATTGCTTCGACCTGCACCGAATGCATAGAATGGAACCACAGCAAGACCAGCTTCACTAAGAAGATAAGAAGTTACTTCACTTTGATCACTGATTGTTTTTCCATCAATAGTTTTCTTTCCTGCCAGGTCAACTTTTATAGTGAGATAAATTGCTGCTTCAGGTGCTATAGCATCAACAGGAAGACCTTCATTTTTTAAAACCATGAAGCCATCATAAATGCGATGCAATCGTTCTGCAATTTCTTTTTTAAAAGTTGAAAGAAATGTTTTTATATTTTCTCTTTTACCAAGGAAATAAGCTACAGCCTTTTGCTCGGCCATCGGCGCCCATGCGCCAATGTGAGTAAGTATGGCTTTCATTTTACCCATAACATCCGCAGGACCTACACTCCATCCTACCCGGATACCTGTTGCGGCAAATACTTTACTTACTGCATCAATATAAATTGTGTAAGGCCTCATCTCACTTCTAAGTGAGACGGGATCATAATGTTTGATATCACCAAACGTAAGATGCCAATACATTTGATCAAACAATAAGTATAATTTTTTTTCATCCTCATGTCTTCTTTGATTTTCTTCAATTATAAGATCACAGATATCTTCTAATTGTTTTTTTCGGAAAGTAGTTCCCGTAGGATTTTGTGGAGAACACAATGATACCAGCGATGCTTGTTTTATATAGGGTCTTATATCATTAGCAACCGGCATAAAATTATTTTCAGCTGTTGCCTGTATAACTAAATGCCCCCCTTCAATAAAATGAGTGTAATGATTATTGTTCCAGGATGGAACCGGATAAATAACATTATCGCCCTTGTCGCAGATAGCCCGGAATGCTGCATATATTAATGGACGACCACCAGAGGCAACTAATATTTCGCTTGTTCCATAATCAAGATTTTCTTCATCTTTCAGAAATGAAAGAATAGCTTCACGAAGATCAAGGTTCCCTTCCGCAGCCGGATAATTGGTAAAGTGGTTTCTATATGCATCAACAATTGCATCTTCCAGATCTTTTGGTATAGGAAAAATAGCAGGATCAAAATCACCAACAGTAAAATTATAGATGCGTTCTCCCTGCCGGATCTTTTCCCTTATTTCACCGCCGAGTTTTACAATTTCAGAGCCAATTAATGTTTCAGAAAGTTGTGACAATTTCATCATGCATCTTTTTATCATAACAAAAATATATTATTGCTTACATAACAAACAATAAATACAATAGTAGAAATAAAAAAAGGCCGCAATAATGCGACCTTTCCGAATTTTATAGTCAGGACTAATGTCTTCCATGCCCATGTCCGTAACCACGGCCATGATTATATTTTGGATGACCTTTTATGATATAATATCTTGAATCATCGCTGTTCCTGATTATTTGTTGACCATGATCACCACGATACCTTCCATATTGTGATCTGTCCCGGTCAAAATGCATATAAGGCCTTGGCTCATTTATTACTACTTTATATCCTGAATACAGATCATAGTTCCTATATCGATAAGGAAGAGATGTTGAAAATACCCACCTGTTACCGGATAAGTAAACAAACTGATGACGCGGTACATAATAATAAGCTTCAATATCTGGTAAATAATAGTACTCTACATGGTCATATCCTACAGGCCCCCAAACAGGTTGTGAGCCTATATTAACGTTCAGGTTAAATCTTACTTGTGCTTCTGTCTTATTTACTGTTATTAATGCTGCAGTAAATAAAGCCGTTGCTAAAATGATCTTTTTCATGAGTATATAATTTGTTACGGTACTATAGTTTCAAACACAGTGCCAACTGGAAACAATAAATCTCAAAAAAATACGAGGTGTTTGTTCTACACAAAAGAGTATTTTAAAGCAGAATAAGAATTTTTCAGGCTATAAGATGTTAAGAAAATACGATATGGATAGGTAAAAAGAAACAGAGCCATCTATGGGACTTGAACCCACGGCCTGCTGTTTACGAAACAGCTGCTCTACCAACTGAGCTAAGATGGCAATAATGTGAACTTATAAAAATAAAAACTCCTTTTATAATTTTATAAAGAGGAGTCTATCAGGCAAAAGAAAACTATTTATTTGTTGGAATTGTCTTTATTATATTTTTCTTCTGCTGCCTTCGCTTTTTCAAAATCAAGTACAACACCGTTAATGCAATAACGCAAACCCGTCGGCTTGGGGCCATCATTGAATACATGTCCCAGGTGTGCTTCGCAACGACCACATTGCACCTCCGTTCTTTTCATTCCATAAGTATTATCAGGTGTATAAATAATGTTTTCCTTGCTTATAGGTTCATAAAAACTTGGCCAACCACAACCACTTTCAAATTTTGTATCACTTTTAAATAATGGATTACCGCAGGCTGCACAATAGTAAGTCCCGATTTCCCGTGTGTGTTCAAATTCACTACTTCCTGGTCTTTCTGTTCCTTTTTGCCGGGCTATACGATAAACTTCAGGAGATAAAATCTTCTTCCATTCATCTTCTTTCATTGTTACCTTATCTGTGTTGCTGTGGGAATAAACAGGGTTTTCTTTATTTGAATTGTTCATTTTGACTGTTTTTATTATAACAAATTTACGATAGCAAAGTTGGGCTGGTTTGGCAAACCAGCGACAAATACTAATGCTTAACATTTTATTGCGGAAGACCAATTTATCTTAAATAAAAAACTGGCAAGGCTTTCCTGATGTTACTATGTATATTATATTTGTTAGCACACCACGATACTAATTGCTTATGTATAATTTGGTTTTATTTGGTCCCCCCGGCAGCGGCAAAGGAACACAATCGGAAAAACTGGTTGACAAATACGGGCTGATTCATCTTTCAACCGGTAATCTGCTACGAGAAGAAATTGCCAATAAAACTCCTCTTGGGCTGGAAGCAAAAAGTATTATGGATAAAGGTCAATTGGTGCCGGATGAAGTGGTAATAGGCATGATCGACAGCAGCCTTGAAAAACATAAAGATGCCAAAGGGTTTTTATTTGATGGTTTCCCCAGGAATACAGCACAAGCAGAAGCTCTCGATAAATTATTAAATCTTAAAAAAGAAGAAATCAAACAAGTACTTATTCTCGATGTAGATGAAGAAGAATTGATAAAGCGTTTGGTACTTCGTGGTAAAACTTCCGGCCGCAGCGATGATGCAGATGAAAATATACAGCGAAAAAGGCAGGAAGTTTATAAAAAAGAAACTTTACCGGTTGCCGCTTACTATTCAAAACAAAAAAAGGTAACCAATGTTAATGGTATGGGAGACATCGAGGATATTTTTAACCGGCTATCTTCGAGTATAGATAAGAAAATAAAATAAGATTCCGATTCTTAATGATCTGCCGGCTTTAGCGCCGGCATTTATTTTGGCCGGGTATTTTGTAAACTTGTAGTTGGATTGGATATATGAATTTTGAAAAGGAGAATTTCTTACGCACCAAACTGGTTTCTTATTTACAAAAATTAGATCCAGCTACTCCACCCCGCTGGGGAAAAATGAATGTGCAGCAAATGATAGAACATTTCGGTGGAGAAGCTATTCGCAATGCAAGCGGACGATTGAAGATTGACACCATACATACACCATTAGCAAACCTTGCAAAATTTCGGGAGTTTATGATGAGTGAAAGACCTTTCAGAGAGAATACAAATAATCCATTATTACCCGAAGAGCCAAGATCATTAAGGTATAAAACAATACAGGCTGCTATCGGCGCACTACAGTTAGAATTAATTTATTTTTTTGAGGCTTTTGAAAAGAACCCGAATCTCACAACACGTAACCCAATTTTTGGAGACCTTAATTTTGATCAGAATGTTCAGCTTTTATATAAACATGCATTGCATCATCTCAGGCAATTTGGAATAGAGATTTAAAATTTTGGTTTTATAAGCGAATCTGCTTTTTGAAGACTATTGAAAATATCTTCTCTTACTTTCGATACCTTCAGCCTTTCTTCAGATAAATATTTCAGGCGTTGCTCAGCGTTATTTATCGCAGAATCCATATTGAATTCCTCCATCCATTTATTCATTTCCTCTTTTGCATATTGCAATTCTTTAATCAAATTATTCAGATTTTCTTTATAAGGAGCGAGGGCCGTTTGTGTTTGCAGCGGAAGTTTTTCAATAGAATCAATTACCTTTTGAACATTATTTTTCATGGTACTTAGCTTTCCCATTTTACCCATACCTGCATCGTGATCATCCATAATTCCATTCATCAGGCTATCCGCCTGTGTTACTTGCGTAGGATGTTTTTTATCCTCCTCTTTTCCTCCGTCACCAGAGTTATTACAGGCAATGATGGAAATAAAAAGTAAAAAGTAAAAAACAGGAAGAGTTGTTTTCATCGCTTTATTTTTTAATCCAGGTGATCTTCTTTCTCACATTTCTCCATTATCTCATGAAAAATATCATGTAGTCCGGAGAGTTTTTCTTTTATAACATCATCCTTGGCCTTTTCTTTTATGAGTTTATTTATTTCTTTTACGCCTTTCACTAAATCTTTCAACGTATTTTTTACAGCTTGCTGATTATATCCCGCAGGCGCAATAGAACTTTCCCATGCAATTGCTTTGTCAAGCATTTCCTGGCTGCGGGTTTTTATTGGTTCCAACTTTCCTTCTTCAGCAGGATGAAAAGTTTGGGCCATCACGTTATGAAACTCTTCCATTTCCTTCCACTTAGCTTTTTCCTGGGCCTGGCAGGAATTGAACAAGGCAAGAGACATTATCACAATCAATAAAGGAAATATTTTTTTCATGAAGGAAGTATAAGGAACAAAGATAAGGGGACACTTAAAATGACCGATAAAAGTTTCTTTTGTTTCAGGTAATTTCGTTGGTCAAACTGAAAGGTGCTATATGAATAAGCTGGAAAATTTTATTACCGGCAAATGGATTACCGGCGATGGTGATGGTCAGCCTTTACATAATGCGGTAACAGGAGATACAATTGCATTTGCTTCTTCAAAAGGGCTGGATTTCAAAAATATTTTGGAATATGGAAGAAAGACAGGGAATTCTGCTTTACGTAAAATGACATTTCACGAACGGGGCAATATGTTGAAGGCATTGGCTCTTCATCTTCGAAGGCATTTGGAAAAATTTTATCAAATAAGTTATCAGACGGGTGCTACCAAAGCAGATAGCTGGATAGATATTGAAGGTGGTATAGGAAATCTTTTTGCCAATGCATCACTTAGAAGAAAATTTCCTGATACTTTTTTTTGTATTGATGGCGAACCACACAACCTGAGCAAAGGCAATACTTTTATGGCAACTCATGTTCTTGTTCCAAAAGAAGGAGTAGCTATTCATATCAATGCCTTTAATTTCCCCGTATGGGGAATGCTGGAAAAAATAGCAGTGAATTTGTTAGCCGGAGTTCCCGCCGTAGTAAAACCAGCAACCGTTACTTCTTATTTGACAGAAGCTGTAGTAAAAGAAATTATTGCCTCAAATATTTTACCTCCCGGTGCATTGCAATTAATATGTGGATCTGCAGGAGATCTTTTAGATCATGTGACATCACAGGATGTGGTAACATTAACCGGTTCTGCATCTACCGGATTAAAATTAAGAGCTCATCCAAAAATATTAAGCGAATCAGTTCCTTTTAATATGGAAGCAGATTCATTAAATTGTATCGTTCTTGGAAATGATGTTGACCCCGAAATGCCTGAATGGGATATTTTTATAAAAGAAGTAAGAAAAGAAATGACGGTGAAGGCAGGACAAAAATGTACAGCGATAAGAAGAATATTTGTTCCCGAAAATAAAATGGAAGATGTGTGGAAAGCTATATCAACATCATTATCACAAACTGTTATCGGCAATCCTCTGAATGAAAAAGTAAGAATGGGTTCATTGGCTGGACTGGATCAAAGATCAGAGGTTAGAGGCCAGGTTAAAAAACTGCTTGCTTCTTCACAAATAATTTATGGAAGCCTAGATAGTGTAGAAGTAATAGATGCCGATGCAAATAAAGGAGCTTTTATTTCTCCATTACTATTAATGAATGAGAAACCATTTACAACAAATGAAGCCCATGAAGTAGAAGCTTTCGGACCTGTAAGTACAATCATGCCTTATAAAAATATGGACGAAGCAATTGAACTGAGCAAAAAGGGTAAGGGAAGCTTATGCTCGTCAATTGTAACAGGAGATGATAAGATAGCAGCGCAATATGTATTGGGTGCAGCAACTCATCATGGAAGAATTTTAGTATTGAATGCTGAATGTGCTAAAGAATCAACGGGGCATGGCTCGCCATTGCCGCTGCTTGTACATGGTGGCCCGGGTCATGCGGGGGGTGGTGAAGAAATGGGAGGTATTCTGGGTGTAAAACATTATATGCAGAGAGTAGCCATCCAGGGCTCACCAACAATGATCACTGCTATAACACAGGTTTACCAACAAAATGCAAAGGGTAATACCAACACGATCCATCCATTTAAAAAGTATTTTGAAGAATTGAATATCGGCGATCAACTTATTACCGAAAAGCGCATTATTACTTCAGAAGATATAGACAGATTCGCTGACCTTAGCGGCGATCATTTTTATGCGCATTTAAAAAATACAGATTTTGCAGGAACAATGTTTGACCAACAGGTAGCTCATGGGTATTTTATTATGAGCGCAGCAGCGGGTTTATTTGTCGATAGCTATGATAAAAACCCGGTACTTCTTAATTATGGTATTGAT
>Ga0105249_10000819_pt1 | contig 28036 bp, 31 predicted proteins | sample KBSS44metaG_FD_81522 | JGI IMG/M metagenome (GOLD analysis project Ga0105249, IMG submission 81522) | Switchgrass rhizosphere microbial communities from Kellogg Biological Station, Michigan, USA - KBS S4-4 metaG | ecosystem: Host-associated > Plants > Roots > Rhizosphere > Soil | place...
GAAGGGAAAGCCGAGATAGTTGATCAGCACCTCGCGGCGCGCATCGGGATGCCAATCCTTCGGGTCGAGCGACGCGAGCAATTCGTCGAGGTCACGCGTACTGGAGCTGAGATTGATTTCCTTAGCGAGAATATCGATCAGTGTGTCAATTTTTTTCTCATTCGTCTCGACAAAGCGCCGCGCAAATACTGCAAGATCCTTGGTCTCCTCGGCTGAAGGCTCAATCTCGAACAGCTCGCGTACAAGTCCGTGCGCCTCGACGCTGTAGAATTTCGCTTCTTCGCACCGCTGGAGCACGTCAAGAAGGCGGTAAAATTCACGCTTCAAGCCGTCGACAACCGCGGGTTCTAACCCTTCGAAGCGATTTTCATCAAGCAAACGATAGAGACGATTCTGTCCTTCAATCAGGAAATTCAGCCGACGCTTGCGATAATCTACGTCGAATGCAAGAAAAAACTCTGCCCAGCGTGCGAGCCGCGGCGTGGCCGCAGTCTCACGTAGTAGAGTATCGTGATCGGAGCGATCGTAAACTATGCCGCGGCGAACCGTCCAGGCGTCGACGATCTCGCCGATCGCGCGTGCGCGGGGCGAGCGCGCCGGTGCGCCGCTCAATGTCAGGATTGTCTGCCCAACGAAGCTGCGCACCGAGGCGAGCTTCAACCGAACATAGCCTTCATAAGCAAAACCCGCGTCGCGCGCGGCACGCGAATTCACTTGTTCGCGCCAGCCTTTGATTTGCTCTGCCGCGATCTTTTGATCGAGCGGTACAGTGATCGTGTCGGAAACCAGCCCGCTAATTTGAGGCCGGGCGCTGTCGATAATCGATTTGAAGCTTCGCGCCTGCGCATTGAAATCGAAAACCCAGCCAAGTTCGTCGGAGACCGGTTGGCTTGACGGAATCTCCGAGAGCGCGCCCTTCAAAGTCGAAAAGAAGCCGGGAATTCCGCGAGGCTCCACCGTGAACGGCGGGGCGGGGTCGGGATCGATATAGACCAGCCTGCGATCGACCTCGCGGTAGGCGGGCCTCCCGTGGATGGCCGATATCGCTTCGCGAAACGGATGGTTGTTCAACACTGCGCCGTCAATGAAACAGGCGGTAGCGGGATCGAGATCGGCGCGTATGTGGCGCTCGAAATTTCTCACGATGAAGTCATCGCGCGCGAGCCATTTCTTGCCGCGCTTCGCGATTAGATCGTCAACCTCCTGAATTTGTGCCGGTGGAAACGCGCCGGGAAAAGATGAGGTCGCGCGTGCCGCGAAAGCGAGCGCTGGCGCATTGTCGAGTTCGAAATCGCTCTCGACTTCGCCGCTCGCACGCCGCCGATATTTGAAACGCAGCACATGACGATGCTCCTTCTCGGTAATGAGGGGAGGATCGTGAATCTGGATGCGTTGGAGATAGCCGTAGTAGTCGGTCAGCGTGACGAAAAGGTCGAGATCCTGGCCAGATGGCAGAAGCGAGGCTTGGGGAGATTTCGGCGATCCCATTGAGGTAACCGCGTCGTACATCAGCGCCGTCATGCCGTTGCCGTCGAGCGGCGGCTTGAACCAGCGTGAGCGCAGGAACAGAGACAGCTTATCCCGCACTTCCGAGTCCCGGATCGTTTCGATCAGGCCGAGACGAGACGCCGCCCACAACACTGGTTTGAGGAAAAACTTGCTCCAAGCCCTAGCTTTCGCCTCGGGCGAAAGCAATACGCTGACATCGGCGTTTTTAAGCCAAAGATCGCGCAGTCGTTTCATCGGCAGATCGTGCGAAATCGCACGCGCGAGCATGGTCGCGTTGATGCCGCCGGCCGACGCGCCAGCGATGATGTCGACGATGATGCGCAACTCCATCTTGCGGCCGATCTCGCGCAACAGCTCGAAGTAATCGGCTTCGGTGTCGTATTCCCTATCGAGCTTGTCGGTTTCGGTGAAGAAATCCGCTTTCGCACGCTGCGATCGATCGACGGTGCTATGCAGTCGCGAGGACGCGCGCAAAAGCTTCAGGATTTCCTTGGATATGCCATGCATGTAGACGGCGAGCGAAACGCCGCCGAAGCAGACTAGCGCGATGCGCAGTTCTTTCTCGCGCACGTGACCCCCGGACTCACGCCGTCTGGCGTTTGTCGACGCTCAAGCCGGAAGCCGAGTATAGCGGATTCGCGCGTTGTCTAGCGGTCGCGACTCGGCACGGTAATGGTCGCGCAATTCCTGCGACCTTGCATCGCGCAATCCTGCAGTTTCCCGATATCTCGTAGCGTATCGATCAGCCATACCCCTGTAGTGATGAGGAAAATCACCAACAGCCCGATGCCGATCAGGGTTTTGGTGCTGAGAGGCTCAGGTTCGCCATGCGCGTTTGGTGAGGCCGGCGAACCCTCCTGGCGGGCGTCATTTTTCGCGCGTGGGCTGCGAAAGGGCAGAATTTCGGCATCGCCCGTAGGTGCTGGGTCGGATTGACGGTCGACGTCCGGCGGCGGATTTGAAGCCATGCGGGATTTTGCGACGATACGGACGTGCGGTCGAGGGCGGCGTATTTCCGCGCACCCTGCTTTCGCGATATAGTCCTGCATGCGTCGATTTCTCGCAGCCTTTTGCTTGTGGTGGGTTGCACTCGGTTGTGCGCGTGTGCCGAGCGACTTGCTTCGCTATGGCATGACCACCGAGGAAGTCGCGGGGGTATTCGGCTCGAAAATGAACTTCTTCTCCCATCGGCGCGACTCTGAGATCTATGTGGTGCAACAACCGGCTGCCGTTCCCGGCATCTATCCGCCTTGGGTAACCGAACGGCTCTATTTGCAGTTCCGGAGCGGGCGTCTAACCGGCTGGAAGAACGAGTGGGACGCGCGAAAGTTCTGGTTCTAACGGATACGGACAATGCGCGGCGCCGGTTTCACCTCGCTTTTGCTGCTGATGCTCTCCGCGAGCACGTTCGTGGAGGCGGCAGAGATTTTGAATTTTCCGAAACCGCGTATTCCGGCAACGCAAGGCAACGGCTTACCTGCGAGTTGCCTCGAATGGACCGACGGCTGCCGTGTTTGCGCGCGGCAAAAGGACCGCTCCGACGCTTGCTCCAATATCGGCATTGCTTGCTTGCCGCAGAAACCTCGCTGCACCCGGCAATAAGTTCAACTTCAACGAGTCATGGACAGGATGACTCGAATTGGTTTTGATTCGCTTCCGGCGAATCAGCATGCGCAAATCGGCCCGTACCCCGCAGGAATTGAACGCGATGTTGCTCGCAGAACTGCGCCGCGTGCCTGGCTGCGAAGGAGCGGCTTGGGTCGGTATCTACATGCTGCGCAAGCATATCCGGGGAAGAAACTGGCTCGCCGCGTTTTTCAATCCTGGCACCGCAGACAAGCAGGCGTGTGCGCGAGCCATGCCAGGGATAGAGGCGCGCTTGCAAGTGCAATTCGACGCGGTCGAGCCGCGCCGGCGCTCCACGCGCGAGCGGAAGTTTCTCGGCTATCGTGGCTACCATCGAAGGATGCCGACCCGTTTCGTGCCGGAGGGGGAGCGCCGGCAGCATCGCGGTGCGACCGCTATGTTTTCGTCGCTGGCCGTAATTCGGAAATTGCTCACGCCTTCCTCGAAACAGTATCGAGCCCGTAGATTGATTAAGCAAACATAAGCTCTAAGCTCTCGAGGTTCGGGCGGCGAACTCAACGAGGAGGGGGAATTCATGGTCGCGCACTTTCGCTGTCTGCTCATATCGTGCGTCGTCTCAATTCTGGCAACCGGCGGCAATGCCGCAGAATGGAAGAAACATAGATATACGGCCGACCGCTTCGAAGTCGAGTTCTCGGGCGCGATTTCGGTGAGCGAGACGAAAATCAACGAAGAAACCAAAAAGGCAGTCGTTCGTGCGACCGATTATCAACAGGACGGCGGTGAATTTGTTTATATCGTCGCGGCGAGCCTGACCAAGACAGGCGTGAACTTCGAAAAAGGCTCCGATGCGAGTTTCGCGGCGTTGAAATGCAAATCCAAAACAAAGGACGTTCCGTTGACGGTGGCGGGCGGCCGCGGCAGAGAGCTTGCGGGTACCGATTGCCATGATGGCAACTATCGCGCCGAAACACGATACTTCACGAAGGACAAGTGGTTCTATCAGGCGCTAACCTTGTTTAAGAAGGAGGGAGGAGACGTCGAATCCGCGCGATACTTCCTTCAGTCATTCAAGATTCTGGGGAACTAACCGCGATGAACGGCTTCTAGTTGGCGAGCACGCCAGCCGCGTATTTTTGATGAAATGTATTCGTGAGTAATCCGTCCGGGTCGTATTTCTGTTTTCGATTGGACCTCAATGACGCCGTAGATGTCGATCCGGTTCAGGCAACTCGCGTCGTTAATCGTGCCGCCGAGCTGTTTCCATCTTACGCCTTCGAGCGCAGGTATTGCGCGCAGTTTCGAAACATCAGGCAGGCTGTTGTCGACCCTTTGTAGCGTGGGTGCGCAATTTTTTTCACCCTGCGGATCGGCTGCAAGCACTTGCGCCTTGCGAAAGGTGTAAGCCGCCGCTAACGCAACAATAAATGCAATTACCGATACGCTTGTCTTGTAACGGCGAAGAAATCCCTCGGGCATCTTGCGCGATTCCTGAATGGCGTAGGCAATATGGCCTGCGAAGCTGCCAAGGCCAAGTCCGGGAAGCGATGCGATTGGACCCTTAAAGCAGAAGACTGATAGGCTAAGCGCAGAACACAGCTATGGGGATCATGAGCAGTTTCTTAATCGCCGCTTGGATTGCGCTCGTGGCTTTTTTTCTTGCGACGGCAGCTGTAACAATTCTGCGCCATCGCCGACCAAATCCCGCAGGCATTAGTGCGCCGCCAGCCTGTTCGATCATTCTTCCCATCAAGGGGGCCTCGACTTTTCTGGAAAGCAACATCCAGTCGCTTGCAGCGCTGAAGCCGTTCAAGGGCGAGATACTTCTTGCGGTTGCCGAAGAAAGCGATTCCGCGATAGAAATTCTGTTGCCTATCGTCTCGAAACATCCTGGCAAGATGAGGCTTTTGATCGGCGAGGCGGGGGAGTTTTCCAACCCCAAGCTTCGCAATGTCGCAAAAGCCTATCGCGAGAGCCGCGAGGATATCGTTCTTTTTCTAGACGACAGCGTAGAGCTTCATCCCGACTTATTTGCCGAGATACTTCGCTCGGTAAAACCGGGAAGTGTTGCAGTAACTGCGGCGCCTTGGGGTGATGACGCGAGGAATTTTCCTGCTGAAATCGAAGCGGCTACATGCAACGGCTATCTTTTCCGCATAGAGATGTTTTTGGAGCTATTTGGTCTTGCCGCGGCGTTCGGAAACGCCCTCGCGTTTCACAAACGTGACCTTGAAGCCGCCGGCGGCTTTGCTCGGCTTACCGAAGGGCCATGCGAGGACAATGCGTTATCGAAGGCGCTTCGCGACGTTGGTGTCGGACTCTCATTGGTTCAATGCGGCATTCGGCGCAGGATCGGTGAGCGAAACTGGGCCGACATCTATTGGCGCCATATTCGCTGGAAGAATTGCGCCAAGGCGCATGATCCGATTGCGTTCGTGTTGGAGCCGCTGCTCGGCGGATTATGTTTCAACGCGCTTGGCACCTATGCCATTTCCACCCTCTTCGGAATCTCCTATTGGGCTGGGCTCGGCCTCTCAATGGCTGTCTGGTATGGGGTCGAAAGTCTCCTGCATCTGTTCTGTGGATGGAGGATCAATCTTCTGACGCCTTTCGCATGGATCGTACGGGACGTGCTTCATCCCGTCTTTACGGTCACAGCGATTTTCACTGGGAACGTGGATTGGCGGGGGGAAACGCTGAGGATGAGGCCCTAATCGGGGCAAATCACTCATGACGTCTGTAGGGGGGCATCGGCAATTGCCTCCCCTTAAATAGGCCCATCGAGGGATCGATTCCCCCGGATTGATGTTGCATGATGGCAACGGTGCTTCGATATTCGGCTAAACCTCAGTAATTGAGCCATTTTGTTAGTTGTCTGAGGCTTGAAAGAGGACCTCAATCGGAGCAAAAAGCCCTATAAGTTTGGAAGTTGTGCGGGCGGACGCGGGGGTTGAAGTGGCGCCAGGCCATATTAGCGCAGCTATTGCGAAGAAGCTTGAGGCCGAGCCCGCAAGCTCCGCGGCTATTGCTACGCCATCCATCGGTATTCTTCGTCGCGCGAAGCAATTTAGCGACTCCATCGAGCGGGTTACCTCCGGTGAAGCCAATCCGCTCACTATTGTGATCGAGGAGTCGCTCAGTCCTGTCGAGGCGGTTATTGCAGGGCGCCGAACCATCATGTTCGGCACCAACAGCTATCTCGGTTTGAATTTTCATCCCAATTGTATCAACGCGGCCGCCGCGGCACTCAAAAAATACGGCACGGGTTCGACCGCATCTCGCGTCGCCGCGGGAAATCACAAACTCCATGTCGAGCTCGAGCAAACTATTGCCGAGCTGTACAACTGTAGCGAAGCGGTCGTTTTCAGCACCGGTTTCATGGCTAATCTTGGTGTTATCGCCGCCCTTGCTCGAGAAGGGGATGCGGTCTTTATCGATGCGCATAGCCATGCCAGCGTTTTTGATGCCGCACGCCTTAGTGGCGCTGCGGTTGGCATCTTCAAGCACAACAATAGTCTGGATCTAGAGCGTCTGTTCAAGGAAAGTAGAATTCCCGGCTCACGTACCGTTGTAGTTCTTGAGAGCGTTTATAGCGTGTGGGGCGACATCGGCGATCTGAGGTCGATTGTTGGCGTCGCTAAGAAGCACGGAGCTATTGTTGTCGTCGATGAAGCACACGGAATGGGCATCTATGGCAAGCTTGGTCGCGGTGTAGTCGAGCATCTCGGGCTTGAAAATGAAGTCGACGTAATCGTCGGCACCTTCAGCAAGAGCGTTGGGGTGATCGGCGGCTTCAGCGTCACGAACCGGCCAGAGCTTCGCTCCCTTCGTTTTATGGCGCGCGCGTATCTTTATACTGCGTCGCTTCCCCTCTCGATCGTGGCGTCGGCGAGTGAAGCCATGCGCCTGATTTCTACCGATGAAGGGTTGCGGGAAAGACTTTGGCAAAATGCTGAGAAATTCTACGCCGGTCTAAAAGCACTTGACTTCGACGTTTGCGCAGCCCCGGGTCCTGTCGGCAGCATTCGAATGCGGGGCCTAAGAGTTTGTCATGAGTTTTGGAAGGGCCTTTTGGAACGCGGCATCTACGTCAACATGCTGGTTCCCCCGGCGACTCCGAACGGCGAAGTAGTACTGCGTTTCAGCGTATCCGCTGCGCACACGCCAGAGCATATCGAAACGGCGCTCAACGCCTTTCGTGAAGTCTCGCAGGCCACGAAAACCGCATAAGCGCGGCGCTCTGATTGCTTTTCCAGTTATGAGTGAGTACCCGCGCCTCGCTTGGGCGTCCGCTTGAATTCGATGCCACGGTCAGAGAACGCATTCCAGGTCGAGCGAATATTGATTCCGACCTTATAAAACTCGAAGCGGAGTACTTGAACAAAGTCCAGAGTAAATGTCGCGAGCGAAGCCGCGTTTCCGCGCAAAAAAAGATTGCCCACGCGCAGATCAACAAACGCGACCGACAGCAAACAAAATATCATTAGGGCCACGGCCGGACCCACAACTGTAATCAGTGATGGCTTCACTAGAAGCGTTAGAATCGATGTGACAAAGACAATATTAGTCACAGGAGCAAACCACCACATCATGAGGCTTAAAAGTGCTGCGAAGCGCGAAGATTCCGATAGTCGCGGGTCGTGCCAAATGATCGGCACCATCATGCGCGCCACCTGACCGGAACCGGTCATCCATCGCGTCTGCTGTGAAGCCCATGCATTCAGTTCTGAGGGGAGCTCGCCCGGGACAGCGACAGATGTAATAAAAAAAGCACGCCAACCCTTCAGCCAAATGCGATAGCTTAACTCCATATCCTCCGCGAGAGTTGTTCCCTGCCAGCCCCCGCCGGCATCGATCGCTGCGCGGCGCCAGATTCCACAAGACCCGTTGAACGGCAGCGGTTGACCCGACCAGCTGCGTGTCGCCTGCTCGACTGAATAGTGTGCGTCCAACATTAACGCCTGGCTTCGCGTAAGAGCATTCTCGCCGGAATTGAGGAAGTCGGGACGCGCCTGCACGAAGCCAAGCTTGTCATCGGCAAGCAGCACGGTCATGCACTTCCTGAGAAAATTCTTTGGCGGCACATAGTCGACATCAAGAATTGCAAAATAATCGTGATCGGTTTTCGCGATCGCTGCACGCAAATTTCCGGCCTTGAAATCCGATCGGTCTGGCCGGCGTAAAACCGAAATGTCTAGCCCCGTCTTAGCGACACGTTGTACCGCCGCCTGAGCAAGTATGGTCGTCTCATCGTCACTATCATCGCAGATCTGTATGTGGAGCTTGTCTTTCGGCCAATCGAGCTGCGCCGTGGTCAAAATTGCCCGCTCGACAATCGCACCCTCATTGAACACCGGAATTTGCACCACAACGTGGGGAAGATCGGAATCTGGTGGAAGAGGGCGCGTCAGTCGTTCGTGTTCTAGCGCTAGACCTTCCTTACGCAGCTTCAAATGAAGTGCGATCAAATAGATCTGAGCTGCTAGGAAAATTAGTGCGACAAAACAGCCGGCCAGCGTAGTGAACGCCAGCGCTGAGCTCAACCAGTCAAGCACCATAGTCGCGCTCAATCACGGCGCCGGTTGACGAACATCGACCGCCAACTTTCCCCAGAAGACCTTCCGTATTAGTCGCGCCTGGACCCATAAAACCGGAATTATGCACACGCAACAGAAAGCGGCGAGGGGCGACTTCCAAGATATGGGCCAACCCTTAATCGCGAGAACACACATCTCGACCAACAAACGCAGCAGAATAGTACCTGCGGCTACGGCCCATCCTGAGAGATCGAAAAAGGGCGCACCAATGTAGCCGACGAGTGCAGTAAACGCTGTACCGAGGAACATCTCGACATAATAGCCTAATGGCTCTTCGCTATAGCGGCTGAACATCCAACGCAAATGCCGATTCCAAACTTCCGAGAACCGTCGTTCACCCAGAACCTGTCGCACAACGGTTCCCGCAGTGATCGTTTTCAAATCGAGTCTTCCAAGAACTTTTGATAGGGCGTGATCTTCCGTGATTGTGTCGGAAATACTTTCAATTCCGCCTACGCGCTCGAGATCATGGCGATCGAATAACATGGCCTTGCCCTGTCCTATGCCCCAGCCGATGGCGGATGCTGCAAGTAAGGCAGGCGCTCCATATCCATTCATGATTGAACACTCGATCTCGGCCGCAAACGTCTTCGGTTTCGTAGCAATCGGGACGGCAACGACGAGTCCTACATCTGAAGCCATGAGCCTCACGAATTCGGAAAGCTGTCCGGCTTCAAGATGAATATTGGAGTCCTTCACGAAAATCAGATCGTGATCGGCGGCCGAAAGTGGCGTCACTAGGTTATTGAGCTTAGGACTGACCGCGACCTTTACATCAGCAATAATGAAACGCGATTTGATATGCGGAAATTGTGCAGCTATCTGTCGCGCAGTTTCAAGCGCGGCCGAATTCTTTTCGGCGGCTGAAACCAAAACTTCAAAATCAGGATAGCTCTGCGAGAACAGCGATAAGAAGGCTGCCTTGAGCTCTGGCTCCATCTCTTTGACTGGAACCAATACCGAAACAGGTGGTTGGTCTTGCCTCGTCGCCGATTTCTGTCGCAACAGTGGCTGAATAAGGCACATGATCGACACGCCTAAATGGCTTGCTACCGAGACGATCCACCAAACGGCGCAGGCAGCACTGATAATCGACATTGAATCCATCGCTGCCCGTTCCGACTCCTACTTAGTATTGCGCTCGTTCGTTTCGGGAATATCGACGTGCGCGAAACGAAGAACAAAATCGACCAGGCGGTTGGGAAGAAACGGCATCAATCGCGCGCCAGCATACAAAAACCAAGGAAATGCTACTACTGCCGTGCCGCGATCGAGCCCCCGGCGAATGATTGCTGCGGCGCGCGTAGCCGATATCTGCAAAGGTTTGGGTGCGTGGATATCCCGGTTCATCGCCGTTTCGACAAAGCCTGGAATGATAAGACTCACTTTCACCCCTTGTGCCGCCAAAGCTGGCCGAAGAGCATCCGCATAAGCGTGAACGGCAGCTTTGGTAGCGCAATAGGCCGGTGAGTACGGAAGTCCGCGTAACGCAGCGATTGACCCCAGAAACGCGATCTGTCCGCGGCCACGCGCGGACATACGCTCGATCACAGGATCCACCGTATTCAGCGTGCCGAGCCAATTGATCGCGTTGATGGCGCGGACCGCTTCGGGATCCTCGCGCAGTCGTCCGAAGCCGAGGCCCGTGGTAATTCCCGCGCTCGCGATTACAAGATCGATCGGATGAATGTCGTCGACTGAGCGAATCCACGTCGAAATTTTCTCGCGATCGCGTACGTCGAGCTTCGCCGCTGTGACTTCTGCGCCAGCTGTTCTACATTCGGCAGTGACTGCGTCGAGACGTTCTTGATTTCGGCCACTAAGGGCAAGATGAACGCCGGGCTCCGCATAAATCGAAGCCAATGCTCTGCCAATACCACTCGTAGCCCCCGTAATCAGAATCGACCGTGGTCGAGATGGCATTCTGCGTTTCCTTCATCGATCAGGGAGCGGGAGACGGCCAAATACTTCGCCTATACAAACAATGTCGCCATTTCCGCCGCGAACAATGAGCCGAAGGATAACATCGGCGTTCAAGTCATTGGGCGCGATCTTGGCAACGCGACCCCCGATCACAACCGCACTGCCAACGAAAACAGGTCGAACAAATGTAGCATGCAGTCGCATAATACGAATGTCTGATCGCCAGGCAGCAATCACCCGCTCAAAAAGCCCCATCATAAACATGCCATGAAGGACAGGCGCATTGAGCCCGGCAGATCGTGCGGCGGGGCCGTCGATATGAATTGGATTGTCGTCAAGTGCCGCCTCCGCGTAACGCTGCGTTGCCTCTATACCGATCGAGCCGAAATTGATCTCCGGCAAGCGCATACCACTTTTTGGAAGCGGATCGATCAAATTGGTTTGTCCACGCTGTGCGCGGAAAGCGCCCGCATTACTGTGTGAAGGCTAGCGACTCGGCGACCAGCCGTGTCGTCAATAGTGCTGTCGATGACGATCTGGTGTGGAGGTGAAACTTCGCGGTGGATTTCGACAGTGAAGGTATAGTCGCGATCAACTTCCAGCGACTCGACATAGTCGAATGTTTGCGACTCTTGCACGAGCAACATCGGCGCAGCTCTGGAAAAAGCGAGTACTGCGTCACGGACGGCAGGGAAAGCCAGCCACCGAATTGGAAATGTAAGTGGAACGCGACCCAGTCGTGTTTCATTCACACCATTTGGGCTCAACGCTTTGACGAATTCCTCGATTTCCCGCTGTTCTATTCGGACATTGAATGGTCCGACGCGAATCGCATCTGAGACTCGTGGCGCGTCCGCTGGCATGGTGTCGGTCGATCTCAGTCAGTTCGTGTTACGATGAGACAGGCATTTATCCCACCAAACGCAAAGGAATTCGACATCGCGGCTCGAATCGGTAATTCGCGCGCATGATTTGGGACAGGGTCCAGATCGCAATTTGGATCCGGGTGCAGAAAGTTGATGGTCGGAGGCGCGACATTCTCTCTCATCGCCATTATGGTAATTGCAAGTTCAAGCGCACCTGCGGCGCCGAGGCCGTGTCCGTGAACCGGCTTTGTAGAAGACACTGGAAGATTTGGAAGACGGGACCCGAATACGCGACGCAATGCTTCGGTTTCAACAACATCGTTCAAGATAGTGCCGGTGCCATGCGCGTTTACGTAATCAATCGCGTCAGGCGAGAGTCCTGCATCGACTAGCGCAAGGCGCATCGCTTTCTCGGCGCCATCAATATCGGGTCGTACCATGTCTTTTGCATCACTCGTGGTGCCGTAACCCGCGATTTCAGCAAGAGGTTCGGTTTTACGCGCGCGTGCAATTTCTTCTGCTTCCAAGACGAAAATGCCGGCGCCTTCTCCGAGCACCATACCATTGCGTTCCTTTGAAAACGGTCTGCAAAAATCCGGCGTAAGAACGCGCAGATTCTCCCACGCACGCATCGCGGTCGGGGTAAGACCGGCTTCGCTTCCGCCAACAATAGCGCGATCAATCAGACCGGTGCGAATAAAGAACGCGCCAATTCCAATGGCCTGATTTGCCGATGAACATGCGCTGGATACGGCGAAGGATGGGCCAGTGCAGCCATAGCGAGTGCAGATGTGCGAGGCAGCTCCATTGCTCATGCCTCGTGGGATGGTCATCGGATGGGTGCGTGACTTGAGTACATAGAATGTAAAATTCAGATCATCGATCGAAGTATAACCCCCCACTCCAGTGCCAACGATTACGCCCGTGCGATCGCCAAGGCGGTCCTTGCGCGAAAATTGCGCTTGGGCAAGCGCTTCATCGGCGGCCGCGATCGCGATTTGTGTAAACCGATCGCAAAACGGCATCACCAGAGGTTCGATATACTGCTCGGGCTTAAAATTCTTTACCTGAGCAGCGATCTTTATGTGCCCCTGAAGCGCGCGTTCGGAAATGATTTCTCCAACGGCCGACTGACCGGAACGCGCCGCTGACCAAAGAGAAGCGACACCAATTCCCGTGCCGCTAACAGCGCCCATGCCTGTAACAACCACACGCCTATGTGGCACGCGAAGTCCGTTCTTCTACGATACGATCGGTCAGAGTCTGGACGAAATCATTCAGGTTTTTCGATTCCGCAATCTTCCCATCTATCGGAATATAGACGTCAAATTTTTCCTCGATCGCCATTAATATCATCATGACGTCGACCGACTGCACCTCAAGACTTTCGAGTGTGGCGTCTGGCGTGATTTTGGCGCGGTCGACCATGCCGTCGGTAACGAACACGTCGAGAATCTGTTTTTCGATCTCGGCGCGGTCGATAGTGTCTTGTTTCAAATCGTCCACTCAACGCGTTGCGGCGTTGCCCTGTCGGCGTTTCAAATTAAGAAATGTTCTATTCGTTCTGTGTTCTACTAAGTTAATCGAATAACTCTCAGCCGGATTTTATTAGATGTCTTTCATAAACACCATAGGTTCTCGAAGGTCGAAAACCTAGAGATTCTACCACTCGGAGCATGGGATAGTTATTTTCAACTACCCATCCGGAAACAACCTCGTCAATGCCGCGAGCACGACCGCGTCGGCGCAATTCTTCGAGGGCTGCACTGGCAAGCCGGGCGCCAAGAATGCTGTCATGGTACTTCGATGCGATGCCGACAAGTATAACCCGAAAGCTTCGATATCGTTGTCGCCAAATTCTGAATAGCAGTTTCAACCATCCAAACATGCTAGGAGAGGGGCCGAGATCGGCACTGATCTCGAAGAGATTGGGGATTGCCAGCACAAATGCAGCGGGCTCTCCGGCGACATCGATAAAGAAGCCACTATCGGAAAATATGAATGGCTTAAGTCTGCGAACCATTGTTTTGATATCAGACTCCGATGCCGGTACGAAGCCCCAGTTATTCTTCCAGCCATCGTTGAAGATCTGTCGGCCTATTTCCATATCGGCATGCAGATTGTCCAGGCGCATACCTCTAATCGCAAAGTTACCTCCTTTTCGCGGGGTGCCTACTTTCTCCAAACGCTCGAGGGAAAGTTTTGTGAAGTCCAGGACATGGCAAAACATTCGCATAGCCAGCGCATAGCCGGCGTCCTGCAGATGCTTCTTCAGATAGGGCGGATGCCACGCAAACAAGCTAACGGGCAGTTCCATATGACCTTCGATCAGGAGACCGGGCTCGGTATTGATCGAGAGGAGAAACGGCCCACGAATATAAAGTCTTCCACGTTTCTGCAGCCAATCTTCGGCTGTGCGGAGCAGAGCTTTTACGACCTCGCCGTCGTCGATGCTGTCGAGACAGCCGAACAAGCCTAGGTCAGGAGGCGTTTGCTGGCCTACCAATTGCTCGATCTGTGCGGATATTCGTCCAACCGCATTGCCATTCCGCCGAGCAATCCAGTAGGCAGCCGAACCGTGGTTAAAAAATGGGTTCTTCTTTGGGTCGAGCAATTGACGTCGTTCGAGATCGAGTGGCGCAACATAGCCGGGCATTCCATGATAAAGGCGTCGCGGTAAAACGATGAATTCTTTTAACGCTTCCCGATTACGCACGGGCTCAATCGTCAGTGTCATCGTTTTATGCCCACGGTTACTGTCCGCACGCTCACAAAATATTGCCGCTGTCGGCCAGAATGCAGTTGTAGACGCAACGCCTGCGCCTTGCTAGTTCAGACCTCCGCGAGTTGCCAAAACTTGGATTGCTCGCTGCATGAGCACATAACTCACATGAAAACCGAACTTCCAACGCTGAAAGCGGCGCATTCTCGCAGTGGCGGATCTGGGTTAACAGCGTTTTTGGTTTTGCCATTCTACAACGCGTGGCAATACCGCGAGCTGATCCGTGCCATCGTATGGCGCGAATTGAGTCAGCGATTTCGCGATTCATACATGGGCTGGGCTTGGGCTGTGATAGCGCCTGTCGTTATGCTTGCGGTCTATGTTTATATTTTCTCAAGCGCGCTCAACATTGCGACGTTAGATGGGGGAACGATAAAGAGTTTTGCCCTCTCGACCTTCATCGCACTTATTATTTTCAACATGTATGCTGAACTTTGTTCGCGCGCGCCGATGCTTCTGCAGGAGCATTCACACTACATCAAAAAATCGATTTTTCCGAGCGAAGTCCTGGCTTGGACGTCGCTATTGCGGTCATTGAGTTATGCCGGCATCGGCCTCGTAGTTTTTCTCGCGTTCGAGATCTTCGTAACCGGCTCTATTCCACTCACCGCTTTATTGTTGCCGACAATTGTCCTTCCCTTTTGTCTCTTTGTTCTGGGCTCGGTCTGGTTGCTCGCGGCGCTCGGCGCATTGACGCGTGACGTCTCATATTTAATGACAGCAACCATACCCGTGTGGATCTTTGCGACACCCGTCTTCTATACCACTTTGAATTTTTCTCCGACTGCACGAATGCTGAGTTACCTCAACCCTCTTACTCCCTATGTAGAGATGGCGCGGGAAATATTCTTGCTCGGCAGCATGCCCAACCCCTGGGCCTATTTGATCGCATGGGTCGTAGCAGTCGCGGTATTTTATTCAGGGTACTCATTCTTCGTGCGGTACCGGAGCATCGTCATCGATGTCCTCTGACTGTATGATTCGTTGCGTTGACGTTGGCAAAGCGTTTCAGATTTACGACGCTTATGACGACCGTCTTTGGCAAACGCTGTTCGGCCGCTACAAGAAATTTTACAGAGAGTATTGGGTTCTTCGCGACATAAATTTCGAAGTAAAGAAAGGAGAATGCATCGGCATTATCGGACGCAATGGCGCAGGTAAGACGACTCTACTGCAGATCGTTTGCGGAATAACGCAACCTACCCATGGTGGAGCCTGGACCAGAGGTAGGATCGCGCCGGTCCTTGCTCTGGGCGCGGGGTTCGACCAAGATTTGACTGGACGCGAGAACGTACTCATCGGTGGAGCGATCCTCGGGCTGCGCCGCTCGGAGATTATTAAAAAATTCGATTCGATCATTGAATTTTCCGGCATCGGCGAGTTTATCGATAGACCGGTGAAATTTTATTCGAGCGGCATGTACACGCGGCTGGCATTTTCAATCTGCGCTCATATCGATGCGGACATTCTGGTAATCGACGAGGCGCTGGCCGTAGGCGATGAAGCATTCCAGGCCAAATGTCTTGATTTCATCAAGGGTTTTCGGGAACGCGGGACAGTTCTGTTCGTCTCTCATAGCCTTGGCCATGTGAAGCAATTGTGCAACCGCGCCATTTGGATTGATGGTGGATACGTTCGGGAAATAGGCGAGGCGGACATCGTGGCAGACAGCTACCATAATGCGCTCCTCACCGAGAAAGACGACGCCAATCGATTTCATGTCGGCGACTGAATTCCATCCGGCCAATTTCGCCCGGTCGAAAGTTTTCCGCCGGTCTCTCGCCTTTTTGGCGATGCTCGGAGTGGCGCTGTTGCTTCGCGCGACTCATCTAACGGTATGGGATAGCTGGGATTACGCCACTGCCGCGCTCCGTGGCGAAAGCATCAGTCTGTTTCTGGGCCGATGGTGGTTCGTCGCAACGATGAGAGCAGCTTACGAACTGGGCCACGTCTTGTTTGGGCTCGCCCCACTTAAGGGCTATCTCGCGATGCAGTTGGCATCAGCGCTCATGGCGGCCGGCGCAATAGTCGTCCTAATGGCTTGGACTTATCGGCTGACCGAATCCGCCGCTGCCGAGATTCTAGTGCCGCTTCTATTGTTGCCCGGCCCACTACTCGGAATTTACGCTTCGGCGGTCATGACGGAGAGCATGACATTGCTCTTTCTGACGGCCGCGCTTTTGGCTTGGGAAAACGTCTTAGCCAGTGCGCGGCAAGGCGTTCCTCCTGCGATTGCGAATGGGGCGGTATTGTGGGCATTCGGCGGCGGCGTTCTATTTGGAATTGTCATCGACATTCGCGAACCCGCTGTCTTATTCAGCGCCTGGCCGATTATTTCATGTTTTGTCGATCGCCCGGTGGGAAGATGGAAGCTCCTGGGCGTGGCGATTACCGGAACTCTTTTGACGCTTGCGGTCGGCATAATCGGATCTGCCGCGTGGTTTCCCGGCGGGTTTCAAGAGTACTGGCAGAGTATTCTTTCCTGGACGGATGCAATGGTCCGACAGCGGCAACGTTTTCCTGTCCAGATTTTCGAAAATCTGAAGTTTCTGTTTGTTTCCATAGGGATTACGACCGCTGTCGGAACCCTCATTCTTCCTTTCGCGATATTTTACGTATTCGTTCGTCGGTCGCGGTTGCGCTGGCTTGTCTTGGCCATGGTTCCTTACGCGCTAGCTCTTCTTGCGAACCACGATTTGATGGATAACCCGCAATATTGCATTCCGCTGATCTGGGTGTTGTCGCCGGCAATTGCATTTGCAGTGGCGGACTTTCTTATCGAGCGCCGGTCGAATTACCACTGGAGGCTTAGCGTCGTCGCTGGTGTAGTTGCTCTACTAGGCATGTCGTTTGTAGTGGCCGGCTGGCAAAATCTTCAAACGTATTATTTTGAGGACAACAAGCGCGTGGAGCGTGTTTACGACGCACTTCAGGCAATTCCGCAAACTAGCACCGAGATAGCTCCTGTTGTCGTGCCGGGCATCGGATTCCCGATGGCCAATCATCTGATGCGGATGGATCAAAAAAATTTCACGGTCGTAACTAGCGGTTGGGATTTTCCTCACAACCGGCTTGCGCAGATCGTCGCCGAATACGTCCGTCAAGGACGCGAAGTGTATGTAAACGTTGAGGGTCATTCCAAGGAAAGACAGAGCCGCGACAGCGGGGAGTGGGCCGAGACTGTCTCTGTCGCAAAGCAGTATGAATGGGATCGCCGGACGTGGCCGTTAGTACGGCTTATTCCTTCCGAAGCGAAAGGCCGGTAGCGGGGGCGATCATTGGACTTGCCCTGCGGCCATTAATTTCGCTGTTCTACCATCCGCACCCGTCACTGGGGTTTGTCTGACCGAGCGCACGAACAAAATGGTTGCGACGATTGCCTCGACCACGATGATCGCGGCAATTGCACCGACAAAAACCATCCCTTGACGGCCCGCATATTCGGCTCCGATCACAATAAGAGTATGAAGCTGCAGAATACCGAAGCAGATCAGCCCTGTCGTCACTTGGCTGCTACGACCGGTGGTAGTGCTCCATCTCGCGACGAGTGCGAGCCCGAGCACCGAATGCACAAACGTAAGAAACGGGATGCCGAAACGCTGTAAGGCATCGCTTATCCATTGTAGATTCCTGATTGGGTCCCGTCTTGCGTCAGGCCAGGCCTTCAGAAAGTCCACAAGATTCAGCTCGAAATATCCAATCCAGCTTCGCTTGGGAAGTTTTGTGCCCGCCAGGCCGGTAGGGCGCGACAATTGTGTGAACGCAACTATGTTTTCGTCCTGATCGCCGGGCTTTTTGCTTTGCACGTAGCCATCGCGCATGACAATCCAGCTTTCATTTTCATGGCGCTCAAAAATGGCATCGCGCGCAAAAAACACCCGCTCTTCCTTGTCATCGGCAACTTCCTTGAGAAAGACGCCGGCAATCCAATTTTTGCCCAGCCGCTCGTGGAATTGGATAACTCTCCGGCCGCCATTCATCGAATAAAACCGGTCGGGCTCGATCAAACTCGGGCTCAGTTCATTCTCGATCACATGCAAGGCGTTTTCTAATTGAGTGGCGCCCTTAGGAGCTACGAAACAAGTTGTTACATAACCCAGCATCGTCGCAATTAGCGCAACGAAAAGCGCCGGCAATCTGACATACAAGGTCGAAAGGCCGGCTGAATACAGGATCGTAAGCGTACCTTCCGCCGCCAGTTCGCCATAGGTCCAGGTAATTGCGATCGCGACGATGACCGGCAGCGTGAATCCGAAAATCATCGGAGCGATGCCGTGAAGTGAAGGCAGCAGCAATTCGGAAAAAATGGCCGCGCGCGGCAGCTGATTGACTACGGAAAGAAGAGTGACGGGAACGTAAATCGCGAGCATAGCGAAGCAGGCCGCGACCAAAAGCCGTTTCGCCAAATAACGCTGGACAATCTTGATCATCGCGTGCCGCCTCAATCGAACAAAAAGTCGCATTTGCAACGGTTTTCGGTATAGGCGGTGGGTCGCATAGACCCAGATTACACTAGCCGGTAGCATCTTGCGAAAGACCGACAACATGCGGTTATCCTGATTGCGCGGTAAAATTTCTGCCGCGATTGATAAGATCACGTCATGTCCGTAGATCGATCTTCAACGGCCCAACGGATCGCAAGATCAATTCCGGCTGTACGTGATGACTTAACTCATCACCGCCGCACGGCTTTTCAGGCCGCGATCCGCCATAGCCGACGAGTCTATATTTTGCGGCGCGGATTACCGTTTATTGGAGCAGGCAGTGTACTGATTGTGGTTTTGTGGCTGTGGATCGATCCGCTGCGATTCGCACGGAACCTGCCATCATTGGAAGTTGGGGCGCTGAAGATTTCCGGTACGAAGCTCACCATGGATGCGCCGAAGCTGACCGGCTTCAGTAAGGACGGCCATCCTTACAGCATTGTCGCGGAATCGGCGGCACAGGATCTCACGAAAACGAGTGTGATCGAACTTTCCAATGTAACCGGTCGTTTTGATCTCGGCGAGCGCGGAAGTACCGTGCTCAATTCCAAATCCGGCGTATACGATTCCAAGACAGAGCAGATGCGTCTGTTTAACGGCGTCGATATCCAATCGACACGTGGCTATACTGGAAAGATGAGTGAAGCGAGGGGAGAACCGAAAAAAGGGCACCTCGCTTCGGACAATCCCGTCGAGATTTCATTCACCGATGGAAATCTGACGGCGAATAGGATGGAAGTATTTGATCAGGGAAATTTGATCTTGTTCGAGGGCCGCGTCGTGCTGAACTTGAAAAATTTCGAAAGACCGGGCGCTCCGGACGACGAAAAAACCGCCGAAATTACGCTGCAGAAAAAAAAGAAATAAGAAGGAGATTATTGTCGTCTGCGCTAAGTCCGGCTGTCTCACCAGCGGTCTGAGCAACGATTTAAATAATCACGAAGCATGAACATGAAAATATTTTTCAAAATCTTCGGTGCCGGTGTTCTTGTCTTCGCAATTGTTTTGGTTGCTTTCGTTGCAGTGACGTGGGCGCCCGATCGATCCGTGGAAGATCTGAAGGCGCGCTGGGCACAGCCGCCGTCGCAATTCATCGAGGCGGACGGCATGCGAGTGCATGTTCGAGACGAAGGCTCGCGCGATGACGTGACGCCAATCGTTCTTCTTCATGGGACTGCCGCGAGTCTGCATACGTGGGAGGGTTGGGAGCAGAAGCTGAAAGGCCAGCATCGCGTCATCTCGCTCGATCTTCCGGGTTTTGGTTTGACTGGGCCTTATCCGGATGGCGACTACACGATCGCACATTACGTGCGCTTTCTGACAAAACTTCTAGACCGCTTAGGTGTGAGGCGTTTCGTACTGGCGGGGAATTCCTTCGGGGGGCTCATCGCGTGGCAAACAGCGCTGACTATACCAGAGCGAGTGCGCGCCCTCGTGCTAATTGACGCGGGCGGATATCCGCAGCAATCTCAATCAATTCCGATCGGCTTTGTGATCGCAAATACCCCATTGCTGAATCAGATAGCTGGAAAAATTCTACCGCGTGCGATGATCGAATCGAGCGTGCGGGAGGTATATGGCGACCCTAACAAAGTCACGCCTGATCTTGTGGATCGCTACTACGAGTTGACACTTCGCGAAGGCAACCGGCAGGCGCTAGCACAGCGCTTCAAACAGGTGCGGGCAGGACAGAACGCAGAGCGCATTCGCGACATCATCGTGCCGACCCTTATCCTGTGGGGTGGCCGCGACCGACTGCTTCCCCCTGAAAACGCGCAGTGGTTTCGTAGAGACATTCGCCAAAGCCAGATGGTGATATTCGATGCTTTAGGCCATGTCCCGCATGAGGAAGATCCAGCTGCAACCGTAGATGCGGTCAATCGCTTTCTCGGCGCGTTGAAAGAAAACTGAAAGACTGCAATGGCAGACACGTACGATTTCGTCGTCGTTGGGGGCGGTTCGGGCGGCTGTACAGTGGCGAGCCGTCTATCGGAAGATTCCAACCTTTCGGTCGCGCTGCTCGAAGCCGGTGGTAGGGACGATAACTGGATTGTCACCACGCCGGGCGCAATCATCCTGATGGTCGCTGGCCCCGTGAACAATTGGGCCTTTGACACGGTGCCGCAGCCAGGGCTCAACAGCCGCATCGGTTATCAGCCGCGAGGCAAAGGTCTCGGCGGAACATCCGCCATCAACGCGATGGTTTATATCCGCGGTCACAAATCCGATTACGATCATTGGGCATCACTGGGCAATACCGGCTGGTCCTATGCGGACGTGCTCCCATTTTTCAAGCGCTCGGAGGACAATTCCGAACTTGGCGGCGAGTATCACGGCAAAGGCGGCCCTCTGAGTGTTACCAAGCTGCAAACCGACAACCCAGTTCAGGAAATCTTTCTGCAAGCGGCGCGCGAGGCACAGTTCAGGATTAATGATGACTTCAACGGACCCGAACAGGAGGGTCTCGGAATCTATCAGGTCACGCAGAAAAACGGTGAGCGGTGGAGTGCAGCGCGCGGCTACATTCACCCTTTCATGGACACGCGCAAGAACCTGCACGTCGAGACCGGCGCGTATGCGACGCGTATCCTATTTGAAGGCAAGCGCGCAGTAGGTGTCGAATATCGCAAGGGCAAGAAAAATAAGGTAATCCGCGCCCGGCGTGAGGTGATCCTCAGCCTTGGCGCCTTCCAGACACCGCAGCTTTTGATGCTTTCAGGCGTCGGCGATTCAAATCATCTAGCGGAGCACGGCATCGCGTCCGTCCATCATCTGCCGGGCGTGGGGAAAAATCTGCACGACCATCCGGATTTCGTGTTTGGATATTCGTCGGACAATCCGAGCTTAAGTGGGCTGTCATTTGCCGGCATCCGGCGCTTGATCAAGGCGGTCTTTCAGTACCGACGCGAGCGCCGTGGTCCAATGACATCCAACATCGCCGAAGCTGGGGGATTTCTGAAAACGCGGGCTGATCTTTCTGTACCCGACATCCAATTACATTTTTGCATCGCCGTGGTGAACAATCACGGCCGCACACCTTTTTTCGATACGGGCTTTTCATGCCACGTTTGCCTGTTACGCCCGAAGAGCCGCGGCAGCGTCAAACTGCAAAGCGCCGATCCGATGAAGCCCCCCTTGATCGATCCGAATTATTTTGGCGATTCGGACGACCTGGAGGTGATGGTCTCGGGATTCAAGACGGCCAAGCGATTGCTCGATGCACCAGCGCTAAAAGCGATCGAGAAAACTGATGCGTTCACGGCGAATGTTCGCACCGATAAAGATATTCGCACGGTCTTACGTGATCGTGTTGATACGATCTACCACCCAGTCGGCAGTTGCAAAATGGGTGTCAGCGATCCGCTCGCGGTAGTCGACCCAAAACTGAAAGTCTATGGAATGGAAGCCTTGCGGATCGTTGATGCTTCAATCATGCCAACCATCATCGGCGGCAACACGAATGCTCCCACGATTATGATCGGCGAGAAAGCTGCTGACATGATCAAGGCGGAGATACGGACTAACCGCACTTCGCAATAGCAGCGAGATTCAAACCCGCGAGATCCGAGGGTATTTATTCCGTATATTTTCCGTACGGCTGAATCCATTTCTGAGGAGACACGGCGAAGTCCTTGATAAGAATGGCGCGCCCTACGGGAATCGAACCCGTGTTTCAGCCGTGAAAGGGCCGCGTCCTGGACCGCTAGACGAAGGGCGCCCGGGGAAGCCGTGCGAAGGGTCCTTATAAGGAGGCTTCTGCAGTGCGACAAGGCAGCCGCTAGCTGATGAAAATTGCGGCTTTCGCCACACCTCTTGTGCAGTATTGACGGCCGTAGTTGCTAGCTAAGAGGTAATAGAGTGGCAAATCGATCACATTTTTTGGCGTAAATGCCGCTACGCGCCTCGGTCGCTTGTCGAGGGACCGGAACCCGTGCAAATATTTTCCCGGCCTTAATAGGGGGGCCACATAGGATTGTGAACATGATCAAAAAAATCGTTCTGGCGATCGCCGTCGCGGCGTTCGCTGTGTCCTTCGCGCCGACAGTTTCGCACGCGAAGAAAGGGAAGAAGGCAGCAAGCAAGTGCACGACGGGACAGATGATGGCCGCCAAGCCCAACAGCATGGGCTGGTCACAGGTCATGGGCTGCGGCGCGGATGGGAAAATGTATCCGACGCTCATGATGTGCTACATGCCCAGCAGCTTGTGTCCGCCGAGCATGTAAATCGACTGAGCTAAATCGGACTGAAATGGAGCCCGCGCGCCGGATATCCGGTGTGCGGGTTTCACTTTTACCAATGCCCCGTATTTTTCATCGAAGCCCACGGTTCCTGCGGCGGGCGTGCTTTGCCCCTCTGCAGTAGCTCGATGGAATGTTTATCGGGCGAACGAATGAAAGCCATTCGCCCGTCCCGCGGCGGGCGGTTAATGGTGACGCCTGCTTTCATCAGTTTCTCACAGGTCGCGTAAATATCATCGACTTCGTAGGCTAGATGACCGAAATAGCGTGCCTCGCTGTAGTCCTCGTCCCCATCCCAATTGTAGGTGAGTTCCACGAGCGGCGCCGCAAAGCCTGATGGCGAGCTTGCCGCCACCAGTGGTTCATCATCCGAAGCGGCCAGAAAAACCAGCGTGAACCGGCCCTGTTCACTTTCAACCCGACGCACTTCTTTCAATCCGAATTTCTCTACATAAAAATCGAGCGCTGCATCGAGATTGCGCACGCGCAGCATGGTATGAAGATATCGCATGGAACCTCGCAGAGGCGGGGATGACTGGCAGCCGGGACCTAAGCATGATCGGCGCTACGCGCAAGAGTTTTGATCCGTCTGCCATCACGATCCGCGCTTGCGGGGAAGACGACATGCGCGCGGTCGCCGAAATTTACGGTCACCATGTGCTGCATTCGACGGCGACCTTCGAGCTCCATCCACCGAGTCTCGAAGAAATGACGCGCCGCCGCTGCGTCATCGTCGAAGGTGGCTATGTGTATCTCGTAGCAGAAGCAGACTTGGGCCTCATCGGCTACGCCTATGCCGGGGCCTATCACGGCCGCCCGGGATACCGCTTTACCGTCGAGAACTCGGTTTATGTGCGGGAGGGCTATAGGGGCGCGGGCGTCGGCATGCAGTTGATGCAAGCGTTGCTTGCCGAGTGCCAGAAAAGGCCCTACCGCCAAATGATCGCTGTGATTGGCGACAGTGCTAATCGCGCCTCGATCGAATTACACAGCCGGCTTGGCTTTCGCAGGATTGGCACCCTGCAGTCGGTTGGCTTCAAATTCGGCCGCTGGCTCGACAGCGTGCTGATGCAAAAGGATATTGGTGACGGCGACGGGACCAAGCCCGATTGAACCGCAGCCGAAACGCGCATGATCGCTCTGAATCTCCAATCCGCTATCGAACGCTTGGGTGGGCTGTTGGCCCAGGCCAAGAACGGGGTTGCCTTTACGGGAGCCGGTATCTCGACCGAAAGCGGTATTCCCGATTTTCGTTCGCCGGGTGGACTTTGGACCAAGAACCAGCCCATCCCTTTTGACGAATTCCTCGCGAGCCAAGACATGCGCAACGAGGCTTGGCGGCGCAAGTTCGCCATGGAGGAACAATTTCGCGCGGCGAAACCTGGCCGGGGCCACCGTGCCCTTGCGAGACTAGTTGAACGCGGGAAGCTCTCGGCCATCATCACGCAGAACATCGACAACTTGCATCAAGAGTCCGGTGTCGCTCCGGAAAAAGTCATCGAGTTGCACGGCAACGGGAGTTACGCCACCTGCCTGGATTGTGCGACGCGTTATGAAATCGATTGGGTACGCGAGCGTTTCATGTCCGGCAACGGCGTTGCACCCGATTGCCCCGGCTGTGGTGGTCCAGTGAAGTCTGCGACCATCTCCTTCGGTCAGTCGATGCCCGAGCGCGAGATGCAGCGAGCCGAGCAAGCGACTCTAACTGCTGATCTTTTTCTTTCGATCGGCTCCTCGCTCGTGGTTTGGCCGGCGGCAGGCTTCCCTATGCTTGCCAAGAGGAACGGTGCGCGACTTGTTATTATCAACAGGGAGGCGACCGACTTCGACGAGATGGCAGATCTTGTGGTGCGGGATGACATCGGCGACGTCATGGAGCCCTTCCTCGCCGCGTGATGCATTCCGGTGACAGTCTGGGGGAAACTTCAGAATACCGCTTTTTAGGGGTTCCCGCGCCCAGAGCCGATGACTACTCTAGCCTTGTGCGAATCGGCGTCCGATGGCGGGCGCTTGCAGCGCGACGTTGGCGGCGTCATGGGGTCGGATCGGCTGGGGCCTAAGCTCGGAGTCAACGAGCAAGAGGCGCGTATAGAGGATCTCACCGAAGAAGCACCGGTGGGTTTGGTCGAAGTCACTGGATTCATCAAGTGGTTCGACGTCTCCAAAGGTTACGGCTTCATCGTTCCGGACAACGGTATGCCGGACGTGCTTTTGCACGTCACGTGTCTTCGCCGCGATGGTTTTCAAACTGCCTATGAGGGCGCACGCGTCGCTGTAGAGGCGATTGAGCGTTCGAAAGGTTTGCAGGCATTCCGCGTCATCTCTATGGACGAATCGACGGCGGTTCATCCTTCGCAGTTGCCGCCGCGCACGCATGTCGCTGTCACACCGACGAGTGGGCTCGAGCGCGCCTGGGTAAAATGGTTCAATCGGCTGCGCGGATTTGGATTCCTGACGCGCGGAGAGGGAACACCGGACATCTTTGTGCATATGGAGACGTTGCGCCGTTATGGCCTTACCGAGCTTAGACCCGGCCAGGTCGTCCTTGTACGCTACGGTGATGGCCCGAAAGGCCTTATGGCCGCCGAAGTCCGGCCCGATACAGGCGGTAACGCTCCCTCATCTCACTGACGGCGAAGGCCGTTTTCCCATGATTTCGAGGTTTTGGTTCGGCCAGTTTTCCCGTGGGCGCCGTGCGTTAGCGGCGGCCGCCACATGTGCGGTTTTGTGCGCAGGGGCGTTCGGTTTGGCGAAAGCGGCTACCATCGAACAGGTCGAAATCGTCACCAAGAACGGCGTTCAAGTCTTTGTCGCGGAGATCGCGTCGACTGACGAAGAACGAGCGACGGGCCTAATGTATCGCAAGGAATTGCCCCAAGGACGCGGCATGCTGTTCGACTTCGGCAAGGAACAGATGGTCGTGATGTGGATGAAGAACACCTATGTTTCGCTCGACATGATCTTCATACGTGCCGACGGCCGCATAGCGCGCATTGCCGAGAATACCGAGCCGCTGTCCGAGGCGCATATCCATGCGGGCTCACCGGTGAAAGGCGTGTTGGAGGTCGTTGCAGGAACTGCCAAGCGGTATGGGATCGCACCGGGAGATAAAGTCGCTCACCGGTTCTTTAGCGGGCGGTAACCGAAAGGCATCATATTGGTTGCCTTGCGGTACCAAGGCCGGGAGGTGTAATCGAAGACGCGTCCGTCCGGTCGGCCGCATTCGGAAAGGCGGGGCATAGCGCAGTCCGGTAGCGCACCTGGTTTGGGACCAGGGGGTCGCAGGTTCGAATCCTGCTGCCCCGACCATTCGCCGGTTGGGTTAGGAACGATACAGATCATGACCGCACGCATCTTCAAGCCCGCCCGCACCGCGATGCAGTCGGGCGCTGCCAAGACCAAGTTGTGGGTGCTCGAGTACGAACCCGAGCAGCCGCGCGAGGTCGAGCCACTGATGGGCTGGACTGCATCCGGCGACATGAAGCAGCAATTGCGCCTTCGTTTCGAAGCAAAGGAGCAAGCGATCGCTTATTGCGAAAAGCGCGGCGTTCCGTATCAGCTGTTCGAACCGCAGCAATCCGCGCCGAAGAAAATCGCTTATGCCGATAATTTTTCCTACAGACGCGTCGGTCAGTGGACGCACTAAGTTTCTTCGCTTGGCCCCGTAGCTCAGGGGATAGAGCAACAGCCTTCTAAGCTGTGGGTCGGAGGTTCGAATCCTCCCGGGGTCGCCAATCTTTTCAAGATCTTGGTTCAAAGTCTTGAATCTGGGCCTTCGACCTAGCAAGCACCAGTTTGCGATTGTCCGCAGCCTCGATGATTTTGTGCCGCAAGCGGTCGGCTGCTCGTTTCCTTTAAGATTGCCGAAGAAAGCCTTGACGGCTAAGCTCATGCTCGAAACTGAGTTTTTTCCGAGAAATCTCGGTTTAGTCAAACCGGCTAGCAAGGCTGGACGCTTAGGGGAACGACATGGGAACGACCAAGATTGCAGCAATAGGATTGCTCGCGGCAGTTGGGTTGGTGACAACGCCAGCACTTGCCAAGACTCTCAAGGTGAGCGTCGATTCATTCAAGAACGGACAAACCATTCCAAATAAGTATGCGTTTTGCGTCCCGGCGGCGCAGGGACATACGGCCGCCGGTCCCAACATAAGTCCCAGCATCTCCTGGTCGAAAGGACCCGCTGGCACCAAGTCCTATGCCGTCATCGTCCACGATACCGAAGCGCCTGCCGAACAGCGCGAGAAAATGAACAAGGAAGGTATGACGCTGACATCATCAGTTCCAAGGAGAAATTTTTTCCACATGGTCCTGGTTGATATTCCGGCAAATGTCACATCGTTGCCCGAAAGCGCACAATCAGAGGGCCGGATTGCCCGTGGCAAGCCGGCGACCAGCAAGGTCGGGGTGCGTGGGCTCAACGATTTCACCAAGGTCTTCGAAAACAACGAGCAGATGAAGGGGCAGTACTACGGCTATGACGGGCCGTGTCCGCCCTGGAACGACGAGAACATTCATCGTTATCATTTCACGGTCTATGCACTGGGCGTGCAGTCGCTCAATCTTGGCAGCACGTTTGACAGCGCGGCAGCGCTGGCAGCTATCAAGGACAAGGTGCTGGCACAAGGCGAAGTTGTTGGCCTGTACACCCAAAATCCGTCGAAGGGCGCGAAGATACCGAAGTAGCAAACAGGCACGCCGGCGAGATCACGAGCAAACGCCGCGTGCCAGTTCACTAAGTGCCAATCGCTTCCATCACACTTCTATTGGTCAATCAATCTGACAAGTGCTGACGGGTTAGACCCTGATGAAAGGAGTATGCCTTATTGCCAGAAAAATTGACTGGGTCACCGTATCGAGGTCGCCAGAAGGCTCTTGGGGCGTCAGATGAATTGGCATAAGCTTTGAGCCCACACGGGTTCCGGGCGGGGCACTAAGCCAACGCCCCGCAGAAGGCCCGGTGGTCAGGGAGGTATTATGTCACACAAATCGAAGATTCTTGCGGTGTTGTCGCTGTCGCTCGCGTTGTCTTCCGGCGGCCTTGCGCAA
>Ga0105249_10000820_pt1 | contig 28000 bp, 20 predicted proteins | sample KBSS44metaG_FD_81522 | JGI IMG/M metagenome (GOLD analysis project Ga0105249, IMG submission 81522) | Switchgrass rhizosphere microbial communities from Kellogg Biological Station, Michigan, USA - KBS S4-4 metaG | ecosystem: Host-associated > Plants > Roots > Rhizosphere > Soil | place...
CGATAGTCAATATCCATTACATAATAACCATTATCAGCAAGCAAGTTGTTGAACATATACTCATGGAAATAACTGCTCCACCATTTATGCGCATTCTGTAAATAGCCTGCGCCATGCACAAACAATACGGCCGGTTTTGTCGGAGCAGGAAATGCAGGTTTATATAATCTTGCATAAACAATCGCTCCATCTCTTGCAGTAAAAGTGATCAATTCGGGAACACGCCATGGATATGTTTTAAATTCATCACTCATTGCTTTATTAGTGATCTGTTCGATCCTCCCATTTGGCTTATTTTCCTGTAAATACAATTCCCACGGTTTGTTGAAGTAAGAATAGAGTATAGCAATTTGTTTTTCATCAGGAGAAATAGTGACCTGATTAGCGCCGGTGATAGTAGTAATTCTTTCTGGTTTGCCGCCGGTAACCGGCAAACGATAGAATTGTTGCTCGCCGGGATGTACTTCATTAGTAGTAATAAAAAAGTATTTTTTATCCTTTGAAAGATTTACCTGCTGCACTTCATATTTACCAGATGTCAGTGCTTTTTTTTCTAAAGTAATAAGATCAACAGTATATAAATGAGAATAGCCAGTTGCTTCGGAAAGAAACCAATAGGTATTTTCATTGAGCCAGCCTGTGTTGCCAAATACCCCCTGCCACGGTACCCAGGCTTCGTCTCTTTGGCGGTCCAGTAATTTTAATTTATGCATACTTGTATCCCATGATACAAACCAGCGATCTTTATTATCATCTGAACGCACCTCGAATACAGCATAAGTTCCCCGTGCCGACCATTGAGGTGAAGAAAAAGAAACAGGCCTGTCCGCATTTTTCTTTTTTGCCTGTTCAAATTGTTTGGGATAATCTTTCAGGTAATCCGGCAGATCCTTTATACCAAAAGAAGAATCAATTTTTAAATTATACACGGTATCTTTTTCCCTGTCATAAATAAAAGATTCTGATGTTCCCTGCGGCGTCCCAACTTTTGTTCTGCCCGGAATATCAGTGGTGAAGCCACTTTCAGTGACATAGTTTGGAACAATGGTCGCTTTCCCATTAGCTGGTTTGAATAATGTGTAACAAACAAATCTGGCATCAGGACTTATAGTAAGCTGTTGCAATCTCTTGTCTTCAATATTAATGCTGCGAAGTTCTTTAAGCTTGGTTTTTTTTGTATAAGCTTCCTCCGCCTCTCTTTTTTGTTTTCTTGATCGAAGTACTTCGAAGTATTGCAATTGGTCTGCTTTCAACCAATCTTCCTGTTGTGTTGAGGTTTCTTTTTTTGCGGGAGTAATAGAACTGATATTAGTTAACTGTAAAGTTTCGCCGGTAGCAATATCCCATGCAAATAAATTTTGATTGCGTAAGTAAACAATCTTGGATTGGTTAAAAGAAAATGCAGGACCGCTTTCCCTGTCGATAGTTTGAGTGATTCGTTTTGTTAGGCCTGTTTTGATGTTTGTATAAAAAATATCTCCGTCCTTATCATACGTGTAAGCAGTTCGTTCAATATTATATATAATTGTATTGGCGAGAATACGATCTTGTTTTTCTTTTACCGTTGCTTTTACAGGCGTTTTATTACTGAGAGTAATATAATACAATGAATCAGCCGTTGTTTTCTCGGGGTTCCAGTCGAAGTAAAGAGTTTTGCTGTCAACACTCCATTGCGGTGAAGAAGGGGAGGTGCCAATCCATTTTGGATCCTGCATTATTTTTTCGACAGTAAGTTGAGCAAATATTTGAGTAAATGAAATGATAAGGAAGAAAGAAAAAATTATTCTTTGCATAGCAGCAGTTTTCTAACCATAAATATAAAGATGAATCACACAAATCCCTGAACAAGGATAGCTATGATTTTTACGTGGTATATGCTTCCTGGAAAGAATTCGCTCAGCGAATATCTACCTCTCCATTTCTATAAGTAACCAGAACAGATTTAACAGGAGAAGCCATGCCATTAATATCCGGCAATAATATATCAGCATGAATGGTTGCCTCGTAAAGGATGCGTCCAATTTCTTTTAATTTATTTTCTGCTTCGGTGAAACTTTCACTTGCAATCCTTATTTGTTCTTTACAGCAAATTATTTCGGAATAAATAATATAAATTTTATCAGCCTGCTCCAGGGTATACGTTTTTTCTTCACCATTAAAATTTGCAAGCAGCTTATTGTATTCTTTTTCCAGGTCATTTTTCTTTTTTGTATAAAGTCGTAACATGTCTCTTAGTTCAATATAATCCTTGATTATTTTTCCAATTTCTGAATTACAAACTTCTTTCATAAGGAAAGTATTTATAAAAGAAGAACGCTTGTTTTTTTTCTTTAGTGCGGTTGGAAATACTCTTTGTATAATATTATCAGCATTTGCGGAAATCAACATGAATTTATTCGATAGGATATAAGTAGGATGGATGCGGAAAAACTGGTTTAGACTTAGAAAATAAACGAGTGAATAACGTTCATTAAAGTTAAATAAGCCTTATGGTAAAAGTTTGCGGGTCTTTAAATTGTATAATCAATTAAGACTCGGATCATTGAAAGTATCACCCTGGTTTATATCACCAGTTTCAAAACCTTTTTTGAACCAATACATTCGCTGTTGTGATGTGCCGTGAGTAAAAGCATCGGGAACAACATATCCCTGCGCTTCTTTTTGCAATTTATCATCACCAATTGCGTTAGCGGCAGTCAACGCTTCTTCAATATCACCTTTTTCTAAAATGTTCTTTGTTTTTTGATCATGATATGCCCAAACACCTGCAAAAAAATCTGCCTGCAATTCCAATTTCACAGAATATTTATTGTACTCTTCTTCACTTACCTGCTGACGTAAACGAGCCATTTTATCTGCAGTGCCAAGAAGATTCTGTATATGATGTCCTACTTCATGAGCCACAACATAAGCCATTGCAAAATCACCGGGAGCATGAAAACGTTCCTGCAATTCCTGGTAAAAAGAAAGATCGATATACAACTTCTGATCTTCGGGACAGTAAAACGGTCCTGCTGCTGCGCTTGCATTTCCACAACCCGATTGCACGCCATCACGAAATAATACAAGTGTTGGAGCAGAATATTGCTTTCCTTTATCAGAAAAAAGTTTACCCCATATATCTTCAGTATCAGCCAATACAACTTTTACAAAAGATGCTCTTTCATCATCGGCAGCTTTTTCCTCAGCTGTCATCTCAGTTTGTTGGCCACCAGGATTTAATTGAGGTAATTGTGGAGCATCACCCTTTCCGCCAAGAAAAGTATAAAGCAGGTAAATAATTAGACCGGCGATGCCACCACCGGCTGCAATGCCGCCCCCGGATATACCGCGGCGATCTTCAACGTTAGTGCTTTCTCTTCTGCCTCTCCATAACATGATAAAAAATTTTAAATGTGTATTTAAAAACTTGCAATCGCTATGCCTGTTTTTAAAAAATGGAGGAAGCGATTGCTTTCTTTGCTGTTTCAATATCCTTCGCTACATCCGGCCTTAATATTTCCCAATGAAACAACAGGTTGTAATTTTCTTTCCAGTTTTTCCCATCCTGTTCACTGTAATGAACCAATGGCATATCCTTATATAAAGGTCGGGTAATGCTTATTATTTTATCCCAATACTGCATAGCATTTTCAAAATGTCTTATTGCAGCCTGCTTGTTTTGTTCACCTCCCTTCAGGCGGTAAGTTTGTAATCCTACTCCTCCTTTTATTTTTTCTGCTAAATGCAACCCAAGATTAGCCCATGTCTTTATATCTGCTACTTCATAAAGCAATGCTTTATTATTAGCTGTATTAATATCTTTTGTCAATGCTAAAGCTTTATTGCAATCCTCTTCCAGCGATTTAGCTAATAGTATTGGTGTAATCCTTTTTGATTGAAAATTTCCGCCTGATGAAATTGTTTTCACATATTCAGCTATGGATACATAATCCGTATCCAGTGGCGCCTGATTGATCAACCGGTCAATAGAAATGTAATCGACACGTTTTATTGTGGGATCCAAAGCCATCATGCCTTCACTGTAAAGGGTAAAATCCCAGCCAAGATCAAAATCGGATGCAAGACGTAACGGCGTTTTACCTGCTAAAGAAAAAGCTTCCAGTAAGTTATTTCCCTGTTTGCCATACCTGCGAACAAATTCTGCATTGAATACATCATTTGAGGTGGAAGGATCATATAATAATCTTCCCCAAATTTTATAAAACAACCATTGTCGTTCGAAAGCATATTTCCATGGAAGCGCAACGGTATCTTTTGTAAAATAATCTTTGGCAGGAATATAAGTTTCAGACCCAATAAAATATCCGCCGACATAGGGTTGTGAGTTTGCCCTGATGTGATCCCGTACAAAATCAGGTACACCCCAGCGAAGGCAAAAGAAATCTTCATTGCGGGCCGTCCATGTTATTTTATATTTAGTGGGTATCGGTTTAAAATAAGTATCATATAATTTACCGCCATGTACTTTGATTAGTTTGGTTGTGGAGTGTGCATGAGACCAATTGAATTTAAGATCGGCCCAAATAGGGCCATCAGAAAAACCCATATCAGCTTCTTCTTCTATTGCTTTACGGGTTAATTGTTCCGTTTCAATACTTGTAATGCCTAATGAGCCTGTAGTGCTCGAAAATGGAATGCGGTGGATCAGTTTAGATTTTCGTTTTGCAAGACGCATACCTTCAATGATCGTTTCTTTTATCCAATCTTCCCTTTGTTGGGGTGTCATTCCCGCCATACCTTCACCAATTGTTAAGCCTATACCGGTAAGATCAGGATATTCTTCCAGCATTTGTGTTACGCATTCTTTTGTATATTGTTTAATGATCGCTGAAGTATCGCCCCGTACAAAAAAATCATGCTGCAGATTATCCATTGCTACATTGTGTGCCTTAGCAAATTCAGGAGTTACAAAAATGTTGAAAGGAACAATATAAGTATCGATAGCTCTTTCTTTGGCCATTCGGAAAATGGAATGAAATAGTGTTTGCCATTCATTCATTTCTTTGTCTGTCCAGGGGCTTGCCTCCGGAAAATTCTTTGGTTTGATTAAAAAAGGATAAGTATGAAGATTCCAGAGGGAAAGACTGTTGATGCGATTTTCAGCCATCATGTCCAGAAACGATCTCCAATAATTTGTGTCTTTGCATGTTTCGCCATGAAGATCTAATGCATAGCTGTGCCGGTATGTATCCCAGGGCAGATCAAACTTAATAGCACGGAGCTGAAGAAAAGGCGCTTCGTTTTTTGCCCGGACATTTTTTAAAGCAATACCATTATCAATATCTTCTGCTAAAGAAAAACAACCATAGATCAATCCTCTCGCATCCCCACCCGTTATGGCTATATTATTTTTATTCGGGGAAATGGAAAAGGTTTCGGGTTTAAATCTTCTTTCATTTATTAAAAGATCAACGATAAACTCAGCCTGATTTTCTTTGATCAAATATCCTTTTTTTTGAAGTGATCTTTCAAGCACTCCTGCCGCATATTGCAGTTGAGAAGATGTATGATTAAAATGTATGCTTACCGTTTGACCAGAAACACAAGGAAGAACAATAAAGTAAACTATAAGAACGGCAAGCCATTTTTTCATACTATGAATTTAGTAAGTTGTCGGCGAACAATCCACAACAAATCTTTTACTATTTTCATATAATATTTAAACATGCAACGAATAAAACCAGACGTAGATGTTATTAGTGATGTGCTGAAGGCTGTACTCGAAGCACAGCCCTCATCTTCTTTTGTTCAAAGTTTATTGAATCAATACCAGGAAAGGGGAGGCCTCAGCAAAAAACAATTACAGGGATTGTTTGGTAAAGCCCAAAAAATAAATTCTGTTCCGCTGCATAAATTGGCTACGCTGGAAGCTATCATATTAAAGAAACCCAATCGCTATAAGTCGGGATTGCCTGAAACAGCTCCATTATATGAAAAGGACGAGACCGCTGGAAAGATGATAGATGCCATACTTGCCAAATATCCCCAACATAAGATGGTCTTATTTTTAAAGTCGAAATATGATAACAATGAAACCCTGTCTGCTTCTGAATTAGCTGAATTAAAAAGGCTCGGTAAAATGCTTACATAGGTAAATGCGGGAACGTGGCATTAAAAATATTCCTTACTTTCATGCCCTCACTAAAAACGATTATTGTATATGAAAGCATTTAAATTCTCCATAATCCTATTGTTTTTCTTAACCTTTCTTTCTCGTACTTCTTTTAGCCAGGGAAAACAATTTAAAGCATTATTAATAGCTCAGACCAATGGTTGGCGCCATGAATCTGTTCATGCCGGAGTGCTTGCTATACAACAATTGGGTACCAGGAATTTTTTTGATGTAGTATATTTTGAAAATCCAAATGGCTTTACAGATAAATACCTGGAGCAATTCCAGGTGGTTATTTTTTTATGTACAACTGGAGATATTTTAGACTCTGCGGCTCAAAAAGTAATGGAGCGATTTATTCAATCTGGTAAAGGCTATGTAGGTATTCATAGCGCTTCAGACACAGAATATGATTGGGAATGGTATAATAAACTCGTTGGAAGAATGTTTTATATACATCCCGCTGTGCAAACAGCAAAGCTTAAGGTCTTGGATAATAAATTCCCGGGTCTCCAGGGTTTTGCTGATGGAAGATTATGGACAGATGAAGAATACCAGTTTGGACCGGAAAAAGTTGCTGACCTGAATTATATACTCGCTGTTGATGAAACTACTTATAACCCAAAAGTAGATTGGGGTGCAAAAAAATCAGATGGGATGGGCGCCTTTCACCCTCTTGCTTGGTATCATAATTTCGATGGGGGCCGTTCATTTTACACAGCGCTGGGTCATATACCAGCAAACTTTAGTGATCCTGCATTATTGAATCATATATATGCAGGTATCTTATGGGCTGCGACTGGCAGAAAGTAGCTTAAAATTATTTTAAATAATATCTCATTACTACCGGCATTAGAGTTAAAACAATAATGAGTAAGCCTGCAACAGCTACAAGCGGCTGTAGCCAAAAATAAGTAACCATCACCTGCTGAAAAATTACCCACGCCAGTACAATGATTCCGCAATAAAGTGAATATGCCCAGGCTCCATGCCTGTCTTTGTAAATATTAAACACATCAAAAATTTTCCATTCGGGTTTGAATAGAAGACCAAACAAAATAATCGAAGGAAATATTCCCATCAGAAGAAAAAGTACCAGCCCTGGTATAAAATAATTTGCAAAAGGAGAATGTTTCAATAACTCAATTTTTAATCCCAATAGTGAGCCATCTGGTGCTAACATAAGAGAAGCGCCGCCGGCAAAAGCGCTTATTCCTATACAAAGATGGAACAGGCAAAGCAGGTAAACCTCCACCGGGGCATATTTCATAGCCGTTCCATTTGCATAGTGACGCAATTTTTTAAGTGGTAAGCTATAGAGATATGGAAATTTGGTTTGCAAAAGATGAGGATATTAAAAACTACAAGGCAAATTATTGTGGCAGATTTCAGGGATATGAATGGCGGAAAAGTTTAATGGTGGCTTCTAAGGATTGGAAAAACTTTTATTTTAAATTTTTCGTATTAGACTACTTTCTGTTTCTCCCATTTCAGGCATACTGTCAACATCATCTCTCATCTCATAAATGGTGGCATCGAGGTCTTTTTTTACGATGCCAAAAGGGTCACTGAATTGATTCAATTGCAGTTTTAACTTCATCGCATCTTTCCTGACGGTTGTAGCCTTAATTAAAGGAATTGTTTTTGCCGGGCGGGCCACATTAGATTTTAAAACAAAAACCTTTTTTGATGAATTGGTTTGAGCGGAGACAGATATATAGCAAAAAGATATAAGAATAAGTAAAACTATTCTTTTCATAACACAGATTATTTAGTAACGTTCGAAAGCTGTTCTGCACTAAAATAGTGAAGATTTCAGAACATTAATTGTTCTTTTATGAAAATAGCAAATAGTCGTAAAAACCCGTATTCTGTGTAAGCGATGGAAAACTATCAATTTATCTTTAATAGCTTTTCATTGATGTTGCCATTTTCTGTTACTAATTGTAATAAATAAATGCCTTTAGAAAGCGATCCCAGGTTATTGAGAAGAATAGTATTAATACCTGTTTTGCCTTTTGTATCTTTTGATAACAGCAGTTTTCCTTCATTGTTTAAAAGATTTAGTCTGATATCCTGGTTCTTGTTTAGCGTTATTCCTACTTGTATTTCACTTATGAAGGGATTAGGAAAAACTGATTTTACCTGGAAATTATTTGTATTTTTTCTTACAACGATTACTGCGCTGTATTTATAATGCTGATCAATATCCAGCATTTTAAGGCGATAATAATTTATATCATAGCCGGCATAGTTATCGGTAAATGAATAGTTGGTTTTTATAGTTGAATTGCCGGCAGCTGCTACAGATCCGATTTTAATAAATGAACTATTATCGTTACTGCGTTCTATTTCGAAACTGTTACTATTGCTTTCTGTAGCTGTGCTCCAATCAAGTTTTACTGTTTCGTTTTTCCAATTGGCATTAAAAGAAACCAGGCTTACAGGTAAAGTAGTAGTTACAGCCACTGTATTTTGCGCTGATCCTACTTGTGTGGTTGCAATATAATCCTTGACTGTTGTAGTTAGATTTGATGTTGATGAGGAAGGTGCAGTAGCGGTATATTTAATAATAAGACTTCCTCCCGCCGGCACACGATATGAAGTATAACCACCCGAAACTACTCCTCCTTCAAACGTTATGCTGTTGGTGGCGCCTGCTGCTGGTACCGAAGTAGAATTGCTTGCAGTAACCTGGCTTGATGCATGAAAAGTGACGAATGTAAAACCGGGAGGCAGGGAATCAATGACCTTATCTATTGTTACATCGTATATACTTGGGTTGCCAATAGTAACCGTGAATGTAGCTGTATTGTTTACATGATAAAGAGATTGGTCGGATGTTTTGGTAATCGTTAAAGGGTTAGCGCTTGAAGAAACAGTGATTGGTGTACCAGATCCTAAACTGGTATTAAGCGCATATTTATAGTTGGTACTCCCGCTGGTAGATCCGGCACATGGTAACAGGGAAGTTGTAAAATTTACCCCGGTGATTCGAAAGGTCCAGATTACTTTAACAGTTGCGCCATTTGATCCGTTACCGGTAATAAAGTAAAGTGAATCAGTAGTACCGGCTGCAATGCCGGGAACTGCACTCGAATATACTTTCGTGCTGAGCAAGGTTACTTTTGTTGGATCAAAGGAAGATGATACAGCTACCTGGAAATCTGATTCATCTCCACTCTGTACGTTACCTACTGTATAAGTTACCGTATCGATAATAATTCCTCCGATCAGGTCCTGGTTGGTAAAAGCCTGGGTTGCGATTCCGCCAGCGTTGGCACTAATACTTGATCTGTTGTAAATATTAAAACTTTGTGTTTTCCAGCTTGCAGTAGCATCACTTAGTTGTACATTAAATGTAGCTATTGGGGATACATTTGCAGGATAAGAAATATAATAGTAGCAGACCTTTGTTTCACCGGGTGCAAGAGTTCCAACGTTTATTACACCACTCACAGGCGCAACGATAGAATAATTTTGTCCCACTACAGAAGTGCCGATGGACGTTATTGTAAACTTTAATCCTGTATAGGTAGTAGCGCTGCCGGAATTATTCATCACTTCAAAACCTACATAAGCCTTAGTAATAGTGGATGGAGTATTGCCATCCACCACAAAGTAAGGTGCAGTTATCCTTGTAATAGTAAAATGAGATGGATTGAGTGCCAATGCGGCAATACAGGTACTAAGCAGTAAGACGGTAAAAAAGGCTTTCATAAAATTCAGGATATGGTGGTTTCAAAGGATCATGGTAAAAATATATCAAGATAAAACGAATAATAAGGGCGAAAATTTTCTTTACATACATATACTTGCTAACATCCACTTATTGTTTCTGAGATTTTACCCTTACGATTTCAAAATAAGCAGTTCCATTTTTTTCATAGTTTGTACTACAACATTTATCCTGCTCATTAAGTATATTGCTATTGAATAATTACGATGGAATCAAGGTTTGTTTACTCAAATCAATTTGTTGCAGAATACCTTTATCCGGATGCGGAAATACTCTTAATCAAATAAAAAAAGTTCAGTTATAAAATATATAAACATAATATTTGTAGTGCATGCCTTGTTTATACCTGCTTGTATGCCAGGTAAACGAACCGGCAGCTTAAACCGATACGTGCCTTATGCAAAATGTTTCTGACCATCTCAGCATTCTTGTCATTGAAGATAATCCCACAGATCTTTATTTGCTGGAGGAGATGCTGCGTTCTTCAAAAGCAGGAGTCAGAAATATATACACGGCAGATCGAACTTCAATCGGTTGCGATTTATTAAAAAAACAAGATATTCATCTTGTTTTGCTTGATCTTTCATTGCCGGATAGTTTCGGAATAGAGTCGTTTTTAAAAATAAAAGAAATTACTCAGAAGATCCCTGTCATTATTCTAACAGGCCTTACTGACTCCGATGTTGCATTAGAAGCCATAAAGCATGGGGCACAGGACTACCTGGTAAAAGGTGAATTCAAAACCGATATTCTCATTAAATCTATTCAGTATAGCATTGAAAGAAAAAATGCAGAAGAAAAGATCATTGCTTCCGAGGAGAAATACCGGCAAATGTTTTATAAAAATCCATTTCCTACCTGGATATACGATATGGAAAATTTGCAGATATTAGAAGTAAATGATGCTGCTATTGAAAAATACGGGTATTCAAAAAATGAGTTTTTAAATATTACTTTAAAAGATATACGGACCGAAGAAGTTTCTGAAATAATTGATTCGATACCTCACCACGACGAATCGCAAAAGCTAAAAGAAAAGTTATGGAAGCATAAAAAAAAGGATGGAGAGATCATGCTCGTTGAAGTCACGTTTTACCCAATTGAATATCTTGGAAAAATAGCCATGCAGGTACAGATTAATGACGTAACAGAAAAAATAAAACTGGAAAAAAAATTAGAGCAACAACAAAAACTAAAACAAAAGCAAATTACCCAGGCTGTACTACAAGCCCAGGAGAAAGAAAGAAAAGGAATAGGCGAAGAGCTGCATGATAATATCAACCAGATACTCGCGACAGCAAGATTATTCTTAAGTAGCGCATCGAGAGAATTTGGCACTGACTATATCGCCAAAAGCCAGGAATACATTTCAATGGCTATGGAAGAAATTAGAAAACTTTCAAAAGCCCTTATTACTCCGGCATTTATTAAAAATGGTTTAAAGCCTTCAATAGAAGAATTGATAGCAGTAACGATGTCAGCAAAGCAGATTGATATTTCAACAAAAATAGACTTGTCATGTGAAGAGTGTTTAAATGAAGGACTCAAACTTTCTATATATCGCATAGTACAAGAACAATTGAATAATATTATAAAGCATGCTGAGGCTTCTGCGGTAGTTATTCAAATAAACATGCAGGATGATCTTTTATCGCTTTCAATAAACGATAATGGAAAAGGATTTGATACCAGCTTGCGAAGAAAGGGTATTGGTATAACCAATATTAACAGTCGAGCAGAGTTATACAATGGGAAAGTAGAAATTGATTCGGCACCCGGCAAAGGCTGTCGCTTGACAGTTGAATTACATACAAAAGTGGCGATACCGCATAAGGCTGCATAAAATAATTAGGCAGTAGCAAAACAATATCTATGAAAACAAAACTTAATTGTATTCTGCTGATTGATGATGATGAGCCTACAAACTATCTCAGTAAAGCACTGATAGAGGAAATAAATTGTGCAGAACATATTGAAATAGCTCAATGCGGACAGGCAGCGCTGGATTATCTTACTACCAGTAAACACCCGGAGGATGAGAAGTCTTTTCCCTGCCCTGATCTTATTTTCCTTGATATTAATATGCCAGCCATGAATGGATGGGAATTTCTTGATAAATACAATGAACTCGATCCTGAGCACAAGGGAAAAATAATAACTGTGATGCTCACTACATCTTTAAATCCCGATGACAGAGAGAAGACAAATGAAAATGCTGCTATTTCCAGTTTTGAAACCAAGCCATTGACGCCGGAAAAATTGGACAGGATACTGAAAGAATTTTTCCCATCAAATTTTTTTAAAGCAACCGCTTAAAAAAATTACATGAAAACATTGCGCCACCTCTTGCTATTAATATGTGTACAGGCAGTACACATTGCCGTTTTTTCACAAAAGCGTCATATACAATTTGGGCATATTGGAACCAACATGGGTCTTTCACAAAGTAAGGTTACATATATATATCAAGACAGTCGTGGCTTTATGTGGTTTGGCACCAGGGATGGGTTGAACAAATATGATGGCTATAAATTCACAGTTTATAAAAACGATGAGGCCGATTCAAAAAGTATCTGCCATAACTCTATACAGTATATTACAGAAGATGCTGATGGAAATCTTTGGATAGGTACATGGGGAGGAGGTCTGGACGTGTTTGACAGAGCGAAGGAAGTATTTATCCATAAGCAACTTAATAACAAAACGCTGAGTGAAGGAGGCCTGAAACTAATTAATTGCGTATTTAAAGATAGTGAAGGAAATATGTGGGTGGGTACAGAAGGGCAGGGTCTTCAAATGTATGACAAGAAGAACAATAGCTTCATTTCTTACATTCATGATGATAATGATCCAAAAAGCATTAGCGACGATAGGGCAAAAGATATTGCAGAAGATGCAGATCATAATCTATGGATCGGAACTTCTAAAGAAGGGCTTAATTTTTTTAACAGGAAAACCAAAACGTTCAGGCGATTTCAACATGACGATAAAAACAACAAATCCATTTGCTCCAATGCTATATTATGCATGTACAAGGAGAATAATCGTCAATTATGGATTGGTACCCGCGGCGCCGGCCTCGATATGTTTGATATGAAAACAGAAGAGTTTGTTCATTATCCTTATAATCCCGATGATGCTAATAGTCTGCAGTCAAGAGTGGTTCAGTCGATCTCTAAAGATGAACTGGGCAATTTATGGGTAGCAACAGAAAACGGCGGGCTGGCCATCTTAAATAGCAAAACAAAGACTTTTGATAACTATTTGCAGGACGATGCAGATGCCGAAGGGATTAATAATAATTCTATCGTATCGCTTTGCCGGGATATCAAGGGAAATATGTGGATAGGAACTTTTAGCGCCGGAATCAATTTTGTCAATGCTGATGCCAATAAATTTGTCCATTATCGTCATAATTCCTCTTCATTAAGTTTAAGCAACAATAATGTGCTTTCTATTCTTGAAGACTCAAAAGGAAATCTATGGTTGGGAACGGATGGAGGAGGATTGAATTTATTCGATCCTCAAACAGCTATTTTCAAACATTATACCCATCAAAATAATCCCAATAGCATCTGTGGAGATTATGTTCTAAAAATTTTTGAAGATAGCGATGGTAATTTGTGGATAGGCACCTGGGGAGACGGAGTAACGGTCTTCAATAAAGAAAAAAATACTTTTAAGCATTTTAGGTATGATAAAAAAAATCCAAAAGGCATAGGTGGAGATAATGTGTGGACTATCGGAGAAGATGGTGATAAAAATATATGGCTGGGCTTTTATGGCTCCCCCAGCGGAGCTGACATGTATAATAAAAAAACAGGGGTTTTTAAGCATTATATAAGTGATCCATCAAACCCGAACAGCCTGGGCAGTAATACTGTAAATAATATTTTAAAAGATAAAGAAGGGAATTTATGGATAGCTACTAATGGCGGAGGATTGAATTTATTCAACAAGGAAACAGACGGCTTTTCTTATATAAATAAGAAAAGCAAAAACCCCATCAGTGATAATGATGTGTTTTGCACAGAGGAAGATGAAGAAGGAAACTTATGGATAGGCACGAACACTGGCCTTAATAAACTGGATAAAAAAACCGGTAAGGTTACAAGTTATTTTATAGAAGATGGTCTTCCGAGTAATACCATTTGCGGGATCATTATCGATAAAGGAATTTTATGGATCAGCACTTTCAACGGATTATCCAGGTTTGATCCTGCCACAAATTCATTCAAAAACTTCGGACCCAATGACGGCTTACAGTCAAAGGAATTCAAAATGAATTCCTGTTATAAGAGCCGGACCGGAAAACTTTATTTCGGAGGTATTAATGGATTTAATGGTTTTTCTCCTGATGATACAAAAGAAAAAAAGTATGAATCACCATTGGTGTTGACAGATTTCCAGATATTCAATAAACAGGTTCCTATTAAGGACAGCGTTTATCGTGAATCTCCTTTAAAGGAAAACATAACAGATACTAAAGAGATTGTATTGTCACATAAACAATCTGTCATTTCATTTGAATTTGCTTCTTTGGATTATGGCGGGCAGGAGAATAGGCAATATTCCTATATGTTAGAAGGGTTTGACAAAGACTGGAATTATATAGGAACACGGCATTCGGCTACTTATACCAACCTCGATGCAGGTGACTATACTTTTAAAGTGCGGGCACTTACCAATCAGGGATGGTCAACCAATGTTGCTAGTCTTCATCTTATAATTAAACCTCCTTTCTGGCTTACCTGGTGGTTTAAGCTTATTGCTGTTGTAACCGTTGTAGGAGGGGTATTTGCTTTTTTCAAATACCGGATCAGTTCCATTCAGTCACAAAAAATAAAACTTCAGGAAAAAGTTCAGGAGCAAACAGCGCAACTTTTGCAATCTGCCAGGGATGAGCAGACTGCAAGATACCAGGTAGAATTAGCGAATAAAGAATTAGAAAGAAAAAATAAGGAACTGGAGCAGTTTGCTTATGTAGCTTCTCATGATATGCAGGAGCCCTTGCGTACTACATCCAGCTTTGTTGAATTACTTCAACAGCAATATAAGGGCAAGCTGGATGAAAAGGCTGATAAATATTTGAATTTTATAGTACAGTCATCCGACAGGATGAAGGTCCTGATAAAAGACCTGCTCGATTATTCCCGTATAGGAAGAAAAAAGGAGTTGAATAAAATCAATTGCAATGAATTGATAAAAGAGGTGCTTGCTGATCTTGATACGGCCATTAAAGAATCGAATGCAGCAATAACTGTAAAAGAGCTGCCGGTAATTAGTGGGTATCCTACAGAGATGAAACAACTGTTTCAGAATCTTTTGATGAATGCTATGAAATTTAAAAAACCAGGAATTGCACCGGAAATAAAAATTGAAGCCCATCGTAATAACGGATCATGGGAATTTATGTGCAGGGATAATGGCATCGGAGTGGATAAGCAACACCAGGACCGGATATTCATTATCTTCCAGAGATTGCATACCCGCAATGAGTATGAAGGATCTGGAATTGGCCTGGCACATTGCAAAAAGATTGTCGAATTGCATGGAGGTAAAATATGGATTGAATCTGTGCCACAGGAGGGATCAACTTTTCATTTTACATTTCCTTACAAGGGCATTCATGAAAACTGATCTTTATGAAAACCGCTTTGAATTGTGTATTACTTATTGATGATGATGAACCTACTAACTATATCAATAAAATGTTGATAGAAGAAGCACATTGTACTAAACAGGTAGAAGTAGTTCAAGGTGGCCAGGCAGCATTAAATTATCTCAGCCGCTTTGCTTCAAAACCAGAGCCCGGCCAGCTACCTGAGCTTATTTTCCTTGATATTAATATGCCAGCGATGAATGGATGGGAATTTCTTAATAAATACAGCGAATTGAAAATTGAAAATAAAAAGAAGATCATCATTATAATGCTAACGACGTCACTTAATCCTGATGATGAAATAAAAGCTTATAACGTTCCTGAAGTTGCTGCTTTTGAAAGCAAGCCTCTTACCCGTGAAAAACTTAAACGCATTGTTGATAAATATTTCTAAATAGCGATTATTGCCATGTATAATAAACTATTAAAACAACAACTTAAGAAACACTTAGGTTCCCTCGATGGGGTGCCTAAAAAATTTGTACCCGTTTTTAAATCGATAAGTGATCATTATGATAAAAATCTAAAAGAGACGAATAAAGATGAATTAATAGATAAGCTCAGAAAAGAGCATGAAAAATCAATTTCTATCCTTAATGCAATAATAGAATCAACCGCCGATGGTATTCTTGTTACAGATTTTGAAGACAAGATTATTAAGTATAATAAGAAGTTTGTAGAGCTATGGCGTATTCCCCAGGAAATACTAACTAACGGGGATGATCAAAAGGCAATAGCATTCGTTTTAGATCAACTAGCCAATCCAAATGAATTTCTTGCAGTGATAAAAGAAATATACAGCAAAAAGAGCGATCCGCGTTTTGATATACTTTATTTCAAAGATGGCCGAATCTTTGAGCGATATTCCCAGCCTCACATGATCAATGATAATTGCGTTGGCAGAGTATGGAGTTTCAGAGATATTACTACAAGAAAATTTCAGGAAGAGGCATTAAAAGAGAGCGAGAAGCGTTTGCGTCAGATAGTTGATCTTGTTCCTCATTTTATTTTTGCAAAAGATTCGGATGGAAAATTCATTTTGGCCAATGAAGCTGTTGCCAAAACATTTGGCTGCTCCGTAGAAGAAATAATTGGTAAAAATGATGCTGACTTCAGCTCGACAGCAGAAGAAGTTGAGCATTTTTTAAGTGAAGACAGGGAAATAATTAAAAGCGGGATTGCAAAGTATAATATCGAAGAAATTATTACGAATGCTGCAGGTAATGTGCTGACATTGTCTACCACTAAAATTCCTTATAAAGCTTTTGATGAAGACACTGCAGGCATTTTGGGTGTAAGCGTTGATATTACTGATCGTAAAAAAGCGGAAGAAGCATTGAGCAATAGTGAGTCGCTCTTTCGTACACTCACTGTCAATGCGCCTGTGGGCATATTTCAAACAAATGCGAATGGAAAAATTTCCTATGTTAATGATACGTGGCTGCGGTATACAGAGTTCGAAATGAATGATGTCTTCGAAAAAATATGGACAACAATTGTACACCCCGATGACTGCGATGCAGTTGTTGAAGAATGGAATAACATATCCGATGAAGGAACTAAATCTTCTTCAGAGTTTCGGATTATAAGCAAGAAAGGAAATACAAGATGGATGTCAGGTAAAGTAATTCCATTATTTAATAATGACAAAGAAATTGCCGGTTATATTGGAACGCTGTCCGATATAACCGAACGTAAAAAAGCCGACGAGGCTTTGCGGCTTGCTCAGTTTACAATAGAAAATACCACGCATGCAATTTATTGGATTAAATCCGACAGCACTTTTCACATGGTGAATAATGCTGCTACCAAAATGTTGGGATTTACATTTGATGAGTTGATGCATCTGAATGTACCGGGTATTGATCCGCTCTATGATAAAGACGTATGGGATGGGTTCTGGCAGGCTTTAATTAAGGAAAAAAATATCAGGTTAGTTACAAAACATATCCGTAAAGATGGAACATTGCTCGATGTGCAAATAGATACGCACTATTTCAAATTTGACAACCTGGAAATGAGCTGTGCATTTGTATCTGATATTACGGAAAGGAAAAGGGCTGAAACACTTCTTAAAAGCAGTGAGGAAAGGTATCGGCAGATAGTAGAAACTGCGCAGGAAGGTATATGGCTTATTGACGAGAATGACTATACAAGTTTCATCAATAAAAAAATGTGCGAAATCATTGAATATTCAGCAGAAGAAATAATAGGAAAGAAGATTTATGATTTTATGAATGAGCAATCAAGAAAAGATGCGTTGGAGCAAATAGAAAGAAGAAAGCAGGGGATGAGTGAAATTCATGATTCGGTGTTCATCACTAAAAGCGGGAAGCATGTTTGGGTCAATATATCAACCAACCCGGTATTTGATGATAATGGAAAATATAAAGGCGCCCTGGGGATGATGACCAATATTACTCAACGCAAACTGCATGAAGACTTGCTTCGTGAGTCTGAAGCGAACCTGGAATTAAAAAATAAAGAGCTTGAGTTAAAGAATAAAGAGCTGGAACAATTTGCTTACGTAGCCTCACATGACCTGCAGGAACCATTGCGTACTACTTCAAGCTTTACTGAATTATTACAACACCAATACAAAGGTAAACTGGATGACAAGGCAGATAAATATCTTACGTTTATTAAGCAATCTTCTGACAGGATGAAAGTGCTGATTAAAGACCTGCTGGATTATTCCCGTATTGGTACAAAAAAGAAAAAAGAAATCATCGATTGCAATATTATTCTTCAGGAAATCCTTGCCGATATTAGTGTTGCAATAAAAGAAACGTCAACAGAGATCAGCTTAGACAGCCTGCCTATATTCGATGGCTACCCAACAGAGATTAAGCTTCTTTTTCAAAACCTTATTATAAATGCAATAAAGTTTAGAAAGAAAAATGTTCCGCCGAAAATTAAAATTGAGGCCGTAAGAAAAAATGGACATTGGGAATTTATGTGTAGTGATAATGGCATTGGTATAGAAAAAGAGCATTCCGAAAGGATATTTATAATTTTTCAGCGACTACATACACGTAATGAATATGAGGGCTCCGGTATAGGATTGGCGCATTGCAAAAAAATAGTAGAGCTTCATGGAGGAAGGATATGGACCGAGTCAACTCCTGATAAGGGAAGCATCTTTTATTTTACTATTCCTGCTTCGGATGTACCAATTTCAGCAAGTAAGATCCGGCAGACAGGCATTCAGCAAAATAACGTTGAAAATAAGAGTAGCTATAACTCACCTGAAACAAAATAATATGAAAACTTTACGCTACTTTCTTTTAATTTTTTTGCAGATTCTTTGTTTTGTTTCTTTTTCGCAAAAAAGGAATTTAAAATTTACGCACCTGGGCCGAAGTGAAGGCCTTTCTCAATCTTTTATTACCAGCATTATACAGGATAGCAGGGGTTTTATGTGGTTTGGCACTTACGATGGTTTAAATAAATATGATGGCTACAAGTTTACCAAATACAAGTTTGATGTCCGTAATAAAGGTAGCCTGAGCAATAACAACATTAAATGCATTTTTGAAGATTCGAAGGGTAATCTGTGGATAGGCACCGGAAATGGGCTCAATCGATTTGACAGAAACAGAGAAACGTTCGATAAATTTTTCCATGATAATACCTCTAATAGTTTATCGAGTAACGCAGTGAACTCTATTGCTGAAGACAAATATGGAAATATATGGATAGGATGCGCAAATGATGGTCAAAACACCGGGGGTTTGCAGCTTTTTGATGTTACAAAAAATAAATTTTCCCAATATAGTGCTGGTTCAGGCATTAACATTAACGATATAATTATCAGTAGCCAACAACAATTATGGATTGGAAGTGATGTGGGAATTTCAGTATTTGATATAGCCAGCAGGAAATTCGTACAAACCTTTACTCATAACAATAACGACAAAAATTCACTTGCTGAAAATTATATAACTACACTTTTTGAAGATAGTTATCACAATATATGGGCAGGTGTACGCAACGCCGGACTGGAGTTACTCGATAAAAACACAAATAGCTTTAAACATTTTCGAAAACAGCAGGGTAAGCAAAATGGCCTTTCCAATGACGCTGTCCTAGCGATGATGGAAGACGAAAATAAAAACCTATGGATAGGTACGGAAAACGGCGGCCTAAATATTTTTAATCAGTCAACCAGCGTATTCACTAATTATTTACAGGATGAATCCAATCCAAGTAGTCTTCAAAGCAATTCAATTCATTCGTTTTATACAGATGCAAAAGGAAATGTGTGGGTAGGCACTCAAAAAGGGGTTGATTTTTTAGACTGCGATACAAAAAAATTCAATCACATAAAAAAATCTCAGTTCGAAGGAGGTTTAAGCAATAATACCATATTCTGCATTCGACAGGCTTCAGACGATCACCTTTTAATTGCTACTGATGGGGGGGGCTTAAATATCTTAAATGAGAAAACTGGAGAGATAAGCTTTATGATGCATGAGCCCGGGAATAAGAACAGCATCTGTGGCAATCATGTAATATCTGTATTAGAAGATAGTTATCAAAATATATGGATTGGCACATGGGGCGATGGGCTGACCGTATATAATAAAAGTAAAAACAGCTATAAACACTATAAACATGATCCTTCCAACCCATATAGCCTTGGGGGAGTTCAGCCCTGGACCATATATGAGGACAGAGAAAAAAACATCTGGATAGGAACCTACTGGGGTGGCCTCAGCTTATATGATCGAAAAAATGACCGGTTTATTACTTACAAGAAAAACCCTAATGACCTTTATGCCATCAATAGCAATGTAGTGTCCGCAATTCTTGAAGACAGAGAGGGAAACATTTGGGCTGGAACTGCCGGTGGCGGCTTTTCTATGTTGGACAGGAAAACCAATAAGTTTATCAATTACGTGCATGACGAAAAGAAGAACAGCGTAAGCAGCAATTCAATAAGTATAATTTATGAAGACACCGAAGGTGGCTTATGGCTGGGTACCGGTTCCGGCTTGAATTATTTTAACCGAAAAACCAATCGGTTTACTCTTTATAACTCAGAAAATGGATTACAGAATGAAAATGTCCTGGATATAATTGGTGATGTTAATGATAATCTCTGGCTGAATACAGGTGATGGCATATCTATGTTTAATACCAAAACAAAAGCAATTAAAAATTACTTCATATCTCCGAATTGGCAAGGTGGGGCTCATTCCTCTTTAAGAAAACCTAATGGCGATATATTTATGGGCAGTATGGATGGGGTGGTACAATTTAACCCGGATAATATGTCTGATGTTAAATATGACCCTCCAGTAGCTTTCACTTCCTTTCAAATTTTTAATGAAGAAGTGCCCATAGCAGATAGTCTCCACCCAAAATCTACTCTTAAAAAAAGTATAACGGAAACAAAAGAAATTACTATTCCCTACAGCAAGTCAATTATATCTTTTGAATTTGCTTCGCTTAATTTTTCTTCGCAACGTAAGAGAAGATACTCGTATAAACTGGAAGGATTTGATAAAAACTGGAATAATATCGGAGGCAGGCCTGCAGCCACTTATACCAACCTTGACCCCGGAGAATATGTACTTAAAATAAGAGGAGTTAACAATGAAGGTGCATGGTCAGACAAAATAAAAGAGTTAAAGCTGATTATTCTTCCTCCCTTTTGGATGACATGGTGGTTTAGGCTTTTAGTCCTGGCATTAATAACAGGTAGTGCTTTTGCATTTTTTAAATTCCGGGTTCATGTAATTAAAAAACAGAAAATTAAATTACAGGATAAAGTACATCAGCAAACTATACAGTTATTGCAGTCTGCAGAAGAAGAGCATAAAGCAAGAATGGAAGCGGAAAGAGCAAGGCAGGAAACAGAACAGGCATATCAAGAACTGGAAGGAAAAAACAAGGAACTTGAACAATTTGCATACGTTGCATCCCATGATTTGCAGGAGCCATTGCGAACTACTTCAAGTTTTACAGAATTATTGCAGGATCAATACAAGGGTAAGCTTGATGAAAAAGCAGATAAATATCTTACGTTCATCAGGCAGTCTTCCGACAGGATGAAAGTTTTGATCAAAGACCTGCTTGATTATTCACGGATAGGCGGGAAAAAAGAAAAAGAAAGAGTTGATTGTAATGTTATTTTGCAACAAGTTATTGCCGATCTTGATGTAGTTATAAAAGAAACATCTACCGAGATCGATTCAGGAACATTGCCAGTATTCAATGGTTATCCTACAGAGATGAAGCTTCTTTTCCAAAACCTCATTATTAATGCAATAAAATTCAGGAAAAAAGAAATAGCCCCTCAAATTAAGATTGATGTGGTAAGAAGTAATGGTCATTGGGAGTTTATGTGTAACGATAATGGTATTGGCATAAGCCAAGAACATTCGGAAAGAATCTTTATCATCTTTCAGCGACTTCATACCCGTAATGAATACGAAGGATCAGGGATAGGTTTGGCGCATTGTAAAAAAATCGTTGAGCTGCATGGAGGAAAGATCTGGACTGAATCTGTACCGGGAAAAGGATCAACTTTTCGGTTTACCATTCCCGCAAATAATAATTGATTGAGATGTGCTCTTAAGCACTATTCACAAAGAGATAATGTATCAGTTGATTTTTTACTGAAAATGATCTTATTTACTTTGTTTGCTTTATTATAATACAGGATCAGTGTGCCATATTGCGTTTGGAACGCATCCCATGTTACATCTTTTATTTTAGCATTACCAAGCCATTTAAAAAGAGCTGTGCGGCTGGCGCCCATTATCGGAATGCTCAATTTGCCTTTGAATTTTTCTCCAATCTCTACATAATCCCTGCCCGTATAAAAATTAATGTCCTTGTCTTTGTAAAAAACACCTCCTCCGCATTTTGAAGAACCTGATTCAGATTCTTCACTGGTAAAGCAAGGGAGCTTTTGTTTTATTTGCCCGATCGTAAAATCAGGTCTCACATCATTTACTTTTCCATCAAGAATATCAACTGTAAAGACCGGGCATACAGGTGTTGTTTTTAGTTGCGATAAAACGTTTAGTGATACAGCACTTAAGAGAATAAAGATAACCAGGGTTTTCATATCTGAGATTTTGGGCTGACTATTGTTCCGTTTATAAGCAAATTCCTTGCTAAAGTATGGTCGCAAGCCCTGCCCGGTCTTTTTTTTTGTCTTACAATCCGTTGACCTTCATTACAAAAATTTAATCGTAATTTGTTATTAATGGCAACCTTTAATTCTCATGCAACGATTTAGCAACAAAGAAAATACTGATTTGCTATCTGCTGATGAACTGACTTATCATGTAGGGGCATGCGCCCTGAATAGCCGGGAGAGCCAGAAAGTTATTTACAGCTCTTTTTATGGTTACGCCATGGCAATATGCGATAGATACACGAGCAGGGAAGAAGATGCAGTGGAAATACTTAACGACGGGTTTCTTAAAATTTTCAAGGAAATACATCATTATCAGCCGGCTTATGCTGATGTAATGAGTTCATTCAAGGGATGGCTTCGAAAAATTATGGTGTATACAGCCATAGACCATTATCGTAAATATCATAAGCATCAAATTGTAAAGGAATTGGATAATGTCGTTTACCAGGTAGCATCAGTAAGCGAAGATGCGGTTGACAGATTATCATATGAAGAGATCATCCGGGCCATACAACTTTTGTCGCCGGGCTATCGTACGGTGCTTAATCTTTTTATAATTGAAGGATTGAGTCATGAAGAGATATCAGAACGATTAGGGATATCAACAGGTACATCCAAATCTAATTTATCAAAAGCAAGAAAGCAATTACAAAAGATATTATTTAAACAAAACGAATTGCAAATAGCAAGAAATGCAATCTGAGGAATTTGACAAGAAAATAAACGAAGCAGCAGAGCACCACCATCCTTCTTATAATGAGGGAGCATGGAATAAAATGGAGCAATTGCTGGATAAGCATCTTCCACAAAAGAAAGATGACAGGAGAAAATACATCCTGATCTTATTCTTATTTCTTTTTACCGGTGGGGGCTTATATCTAATGCTGGCTAAGCCGTGGAAGGAAAATAAACCAATTAGTTCTTCAATGGAGAGATCAGCAGGAACTGTGCCTGTTAATCCTTCAGGTGTAGTTATAGATAAAAAAAGAGTTGAAGATATTTCCGGGAAAATAAAAAGCTCCGATAATGTTGCACCTAATGCAGGGGGGAATGCTGAATCAACTTCAATTGATGCAGATGATAACACTAAAAATAGTAACGATTATTTTTCTATTGCATCTAAAAAAAGATCAGTAACAAAGAATATAAAAGATAAAGGCGTTGCTCGCCGGGATGGTGACCTATCTCATAAAGACATACCTGATAAGGATAATAGAACGAATAAAAGCAATCAAGAAATAACTCCGGTTCTTCAGGATAACAGATCGTCCAATAACATCATCGGAAATACTCCCAAAAAAGCAGAAAGTGAAAGTAAAACTGCAGAGAAAAATATTAATGATGTTTCAACATCAGCACCTGAAAATAAAAAAGAAAATGCTACGCCTGTTTCAGTGAAAAAGATCAAAGCTAATACTTCAAAGAGAAATACATTTTTCTTCACGTTGTCAGCAGGTGCGGATATAGCGTCTATACAATTTCAGGAGAATGGTAAACTTAAGCCTGTAATAGGAATTGGCGCCGGGTATACAATTCACAAAAGATTTACTCTCCGTACAGGCTTTTATTCTGCCCGAAAAATTTACGAAACCAGTAAGCAATATTACAAGCCTGCAAGTTTGCCGATGAACTGGAATTATCTTTCGCAAATTGATGCCGATTGCAAGGTTTATGAAATACCCCTTGCCTTAAGTTATAACTTTGGTTTTTCAAAGAAACATAATTGGTTTGTATCTACCGGTCTGTCTTCCTATCTTATGAAAAAAGAAAAATATAAATACGAATATACTTACCCAAGCGGTGCAAGATATAGCTATACGCATACTGTAAATAATGAAAACAAACATTATTTTTCCATACTAACTTTATCAGGCGGTTATACAAAAAAGATTGGTAACCGACTTTCTCTTACAGCTGAGCCGTATGTAAAGATACCTCTCACAGGTATTGGCTATGGTAATGTAAAACTCAATAGTGCCGGGTTATTATTTTCGGTAAGTATTAACCCTTTTAATTCCGGGAAGAAATAATTCGGGCAAATCATTTTCCCCAGCGAAATGTTTTAATGTCAAAACCGGCAAGATCAAGAACTCTGTCTACAACTGTAGCAGCTAATTGATCAATAGTTTCAGGCTTACTATAAAAAGAAGGGGAAGCGGGGCAAATGATGCCACCAGCTAATGTAACAGTTTCCATATTATGGATATGAATAAGATTGTAAGGAGTATCTCTTACTACACAAATAAGCTTTCTTCTTTCTTTTAAAATTACGTCAGCAGCTCTTGTTATCAGGTCATTTGAAATGCCTGAAGCAATACGACCCAATACTCCCATGGAGCAGGGTATGATCACCATTGTATCATATCGGGCAGAGCCGGAAGCAAATGGAGCAGAGAAATCAGTGCTATCAAAAAATCTAACTGGAAATTCTTTCCATGATTCATTGCCTAATTCAGTTTTCCAAACCTCTTTTGCGTTGCCTGTCATGACTACGGCCAGTTCATTCCATTGATCTCTTGCCGAGCCAAGTTTCTCCAGCATGAGCTTAGCATAAATGGAACCGCTGGCGCCAGTTATTGCAACCACTATTTTTCTCATACTGTTTTTTAGTTATTATAAAGATAGGTAAGATTAAAAATCAGGTGCAAACGTTTGCAATTCTACTATGTAGTTGCTATACTACAAGATACTTAATTATCCTATTGAGTCAGGTCAAAATATACTGTCTCAAAAAAATTTATTTAATTAAAAGACAAAAAAATGATAGTTGAATATTTTGTGTTATCCTTTTATTAACGATATTAGCACCGAATTTTCATAGGATAAGGTTTAATGGTTAATGGTTTTTGATTAGGGCCCCCCGATATTTATCGGGGGTTCTTTTTTTATTCTGCTTACAATCTCCAATATCTCATTTTTCTTCTATCCGGGTGTAGCACTAAAAGAAATTACCTCCTAATAAAAAAAGCCTTAAATAAGGCTTGGGTTACTAAACTTTTTAAAGTGCAGCTATTACTCAAATGACTTGCCTGATGCTTCAGCCATATCAGGAATGTTTTCTACTTTGTATTCTCCTGCATCTAATTTCTTTTTAGTTGCTGAAAAGGCTTGTAGGGTTTTTTGGATGTCTTCATCAGTATGAACGGCAGTAGGTATAAGACGATAAATAATGTGTCCTTTGGGAATAACCGGGTAAACAACAATGGAACAGAATATGTGATAATTTTCCCGGATGTCCATTACCATTGCTGTTGCTTCTTCCACACCACCTTTCATATATACTGGCGTAACAACGGAGTCAGTATTGCCAATATCAAACCCTTTTTCTTTTAACCCATTTTGCAGCTTCAATGCATTTTCCCACAGCTTATTTTTTAATTCAGGTCTTGTGCGGAGTAATTCCAAACGCTTCAGGTTGCCGATCACCAATGGCATCGGTAAACTTTTAGCAAAGATCTGGGACCTGATATTATAACGGATATAATCAATTATGTTCTTATCTCCGGCAATGAAAGCGCCAATTGACGCCATTGATTTTGCAAAAGTGGAAAAATAAAGATCAATGCTGTCCTGGACACCCTGTGCTTCACCAGCACCGGCGCCTGTTTTTCCTAATGTTCCAAAGCCATGCGCATCATCAACAAGCAATCTGAATTCATAACTGTCTTTCAATGCAGCTATTTCTTTTAATTTTCCCTGGTCACCGGCCATACCAAAAACACCTTCGGTAATAACAAGAATACCACCCGCATTCTGTTTTTCTATCAATGTTGTTGCACGCTGCAATTGTTTTTCCAGGTCAGCCATATCATTATGTTTATAAACATAACGATGTCCTGTATGTAAACGAACACCATCAATGATACATGCATGGCTTTCTCCGTCATAAACTATTACATCATGTCTTCCGCACAATGCATCGATAACGCTCACCATTCCCTGGTATCCATAATTAAGTAAGATGGCATCTTCTTTCATTTCAAAAGCTGCCAGTTCTGCTTCTAATTGTTCATGGTAATTGCTATTGCCACTCATCATTCTTGCACCCATAGGTAATGCAAGACCAAATTGTTTTGCAGCATCGGCATCTGCTTTTCTTACTTCAGGATGGTTGGCGAGACCGAGATAATTATTAAGGCTCCAAACGATCATTTCTTTACCACGAAATTTCATGTGGCCGCCTATTTCACCTTCTAATTTTGGAAAGGTAAAATAGCCATGTGCTCTTTCACGGTGCTTGCCAATGTTGCCATAATTCTTCAGTAATTTTTCAAAAATATCAGCCATGTTAATTATTATTTTTAATACTTATATGGTAGGATATAAATGCGCCAAAGATAAGGCTTTAAGGCTTGCGGACAAAGGATGATCATCCATCATTAATCATTCAATAATAACCTGATCTTAGTTAATTCATGATCGTCATGTTCAGCAATAAAAAATAATGAATCTATTAATCGCATAGGTTGTTTCAGCCGTGGATGAAGTGAAGTAATTGCTGCTGCAGTTTCATCAATATCTTTTACTTTATTTATAAGATTATTTCTTGCTGCGACAAACTGATTGAGTAATTGTACTATCGTTTTTGAATTGTGATTGGCTTCATGTGTTTTTGTATTATTCAGGTCGGCGGCTCTGAGTATTTCTTTGTGTGATAAAAAATCATCAATCCTGTTACTCCACAATTCTTCCAGATCAAATAAGTGACCGGCAACTTCTTTTACTGACCATTTGCCATCCTTTTTAAAACTTAATGTTGCATCTGGGATATGTTCAGTCATTGCTTTCAATTGAAAAATAGTCCCTCTTAGTCTTTCTACAATAACGGGAAATAAGCCAATAGGAAAATTGAAATCAAATTTTCTTTCGAACCAGGGAGTTTGACTAATCATCCTTTTATTTAATTTTTTCTTGAAATAAAGAAAAACACTGTAGCAACTATTGCCCTTAATTTTTCGATAACTTTTTTAAAATGAAAAATAGAAGAGGGGGTTAAATAAAGTTAAGGAATATCCCGTATCAGGAAGGCATTTACAATAGTGGCAACAAAATTGTGAATGAATTTAAAATCAATCTATGTCGTTCAGCAATAAAAGAAAGGTCGTTCTTTTCATAATCTGTATTACTATTTATAGTTGTGTAGCTCATTATAAAACAACCAGCGATAGCTTTACGGCAATTAAAGATGCAGAATCTATTGAACGGGGAAAGAATCTTGTCTTTAATATCTGCGCAGGTTGTCATCTCAATCATGAAGTACATACTTTTATTGGCAATCATCTCGGTGAAATACCAAAATTTCTTGGAAAAGTTTATTCAGCCAATCTC
>Ga0105249_10000822_pt1 | contig 27990 bp, 18 predicted proteins | sample KBSS44metaG_FD_81522 | JGI IMG/M metagenome (GOLD analysis project Ga0105249, IMG submission 81522) | Switchgrass rhizosphere microbial communities from Kellogg Biological Station, Michigan, USA - KBS S4-4 metaG | ecosystem: Host-associated > Plants > Roots > Rhizosphere > Soil | place...
AACGTACCGCGGTCCGGAGGCGGACGCGTGCAGCTCGCCATCGAGGGCGCCGGCGGCTCGGCACCGACCGCGTATCGGCTGACGTCCGCCGACCTTCACACCACGCGATCCGTCGTGCGCGGCGGGGCGTCGCTGGAGTACTCCGGCTCGAGCGGCCTCGCCATTCGGGACGTGGCGCTCGATGTCGCTCCGCTCCACTCCGACCTCGTTCGCATCATTGTCCCCGCGCGTCTCCCCGCCGGGCTGCGCGGCGCGCTCACGGCGCGTGTGGTCGCGCGCGGCACGTCGGCGCGCGGCGCGCTTCGCATTGACACGCTCGACGCCCGGTACGCCGACGAGGCCGTGCCGGGAAGCGCGAGCCGATTGATCGCCCGCGGCACCGTGACGTTAGGCGGCGACGCCGGCATGGCGTTCTCGCGACTTGTGGTGGCGCTCGATCCCGTCGACGTGCGCACCGTCGAGCGCCTGGTGCCGGCACTGTCTCCGCTGAGCGGACGGCTGACGGGCCGGGTCACGCTCGACTCGACGATCGAGCACTTGCGTCTGGCCGATGTCGACGTGCGGTACGCCGAAGGCCCGGCCGCTCCGCTGCGCCTGACGGGAGGCGGCAGGGTGGACCTGGGCGACGTGCCACGGTTCGACATCGCGGCGTACGCGCGGCCGTTCTCGCCGCCCGCGCTCGCACTCAGCTTTCCCGCGCTCGCGACGCTGCCTGACGTCGACGCGCAAGTCGAGCTGCTCGGGTCGGCGCGCGACCTGACGTTCGCGACCACCGCCACGAGCGTCGCCGGGTCCGTGGCTCTGGCCGGTCGGTACGGCAATAACGCCACGGGAGTCGCCATACACGCCACGGGCAACGTGCGTGACCTCGACCCGCGTGCGGCATCCGGGCGAGCGAACGTCCCCACGGGCAAGCTCGCCGCCGATGTCGACGTCGATCTCCGCGGCGAGTCGTTCGCGAAGCTCCGGGGCTCGGCGACGTTGGCGAACGTGCGTGGCCTGCTCGCCGGTGTCACGATCGAACCGTCCATTGCGCGCGTTGCGCTCACGGACTCGCGCGTCATGGCCGAGAGTGTGTTCGTGGCGACGTCGGCGGGAGTCGTGAGCGCCCACGGAGCGCTCGGCCTCCGTGCCGGCATTCGCGACACGCTCGCCGTAACCGCATCACTGGAGCTCGCCAGGCTCGCTCCCCTGCTCCGCACGTTAGGTGTCGTCGACTCCGCCGGGTCCGACTCCGCTCATCCACCGGGCACGGTGGTCGACTCGATCGCCGGAACGGTCACCGCACGAGCACGCCTCACGGGATCGCTGGACTCGCTTGCTGGCGATGGCGAGGTGGATGCCACGGGCGTGACATCCCCGTTCGCGACGGCCAGGCGCGTGCACGCGACGTGGGCCATGGCCGGCCTCCGGTCGCGGCCACACGGGCGGGCCTCGCTGCGGGCCGATTCGCTGGCGGCCGGCAGTGTCCACCTGGCGGTGGCTGCCGGGACCGCGCAAAGCGACGACGGGAAGGTCTGGCGCGTGTCGTTAGGCACCACCGACGCCGACCGGCCGGGTGGCGCCGCCGCCGGGACGATCGCCATGCGAGAGGACACCGTCGCCATCAGTCTCGACTCCCTGCTACTCCGTGCGCCGGGCACCGACCTCCACCTCACGCGGCCGAGTGGGGTCCGACGCGTGGCTGACGGCACGATCACCCTCGATACGCTCCAGCTGCGCGGCACGCGCGGCGCCGTGATCACGGCGTCGGGTGTCTACCGCAGCACCGGCCCGATCGCGGTGTCGCTCGACGTGACGAACGTGCCCGTATTCGTTCCGGGACCCGGCGCGCCAGGTGACTCGGTGCGCATTCTGCTCGACGCAACCGCGCGCCTCCAGGGCACCGCCCAACGCCCGCGCGCCGCCGCCGATATGCGCGCTCGCGTCGCGGACGGTGATTCCCTGCCCATCGATAGCGTGGTCGCTCACCTCGCCTACGCAGACGACCGCGCGCAGCTCGACGTCGCCGGCCACGCCAGGACGAGAAGCCTCCTGAGTGGCCGCGCGGAGGGCCCGATGCAGCTGTCGCTCTCCCCGTTCAAGGCGACGATGCTCGATGCGCCACTGACCGGTCAGCTCTCCGTCGACAGCCTCTACCTTCCCGACATCTCGAGCCTGGTGCCGGGCGCTCGGTTGACTGGCGGTGTGCTCCGCACACACCTCACGCTGTCGGGGACGGCACGACGGCCGCGCGCGGTTGGCAACGCGTCGTTGGCCGGTGGCGCGGCACACATTACGGCGCTCGGTATCGAGGTGCACGATGCCAGTGCCAGGCTCGACCTGGCGTCCGACCGCATAGCGATTAGCAAAGCGAGCGTCCGCGCCGGCAGGGACCCGGAAGGCCGCGCCGACCTCAGTGGCACAGTGGAGCTCGCCGAGAGCGGGCAAGTCGCGTTGCAGCTCCGCACGTCAGGCATGCCGGTCATGCGACTGCCCGAGACCGCGGATCTCGACGTGACGTCCGATCTGCGGCTCGTGGGACCTCGCGAGCGACCCACGCTGTCCGGGCGAATCACCGTGGACCGCGGCGTTCTCCGACTCCCGGACATGGGACGCGCGGGCGTCGTGGGCGTCGACGATTCGGCATACGTCCGACTGGTCGACAGCCTGGCGCCGGCGCGCCTCGAGCGCGCGTCCACGGCGCTCGATCGGTTCGCGATTGGCGACGTACAGGTGCGGATGGGGCCTAACGTCTGGCTTCGGTCCGTGGAAGCCAGCGTTCAGCTGGGTGGCTCCATCGGCCTCGAGCCGGCTGCGCCGGGGCCAGGTGTGGCGGAAGGCCAGGTCGCCCTCCGCGGCCGACTCGTGACGCAGCGTGGGAACTACCGGCTCAACATCGGTGCCTTCACACGGTCGTTCGAGCTGGAACAGGGTTCGATTCAGTTCACGGGCGAGCCCGAGATGAATCCACGGCTCGACATCAACGCCCTGTATTCGCGCGAGGGTTCGGACGGTCTGGCCAGCTCCGGAGGACGCGCGCCGAAGGTTCGCGCCCATCTCGGCGGCACGCTGGAGCGGCCCGTGTTGACACTATCGAGCGCCGACGCGAAGCTGACGCAGGCTGAGCTCATGAGCTATCTCGTGACCGGCCAGGCGAACTCCGCCGTGGGCAACGCACTCGACGAATCGGTCGTCACCAGCGAGCTCGTTGCCTCGGCCACCGGCGCGCTCGCGCAGCGCCTCGCCGGCGGGAGGTTCGACGTGGTGAACGTGACGGCGGGGACGAACACCGACGACAACGACAATCGCGCGCCCGCCGCCGACATGTTCGCGTCGACTCGCCTCGGCGTCGGGAAGCAGCTGTCGACTCGCGTCTTTCTCAAGGTCGATGCCGGGCTCTGTGTGCTCACCGGCGGCGCGTCCTCCGCCGACATCGGTCAGACGTTAGGCGTGTCGCTGGACTACCGGTTCCATCGCGGTGTGCTCGGCTCCGTGAGCTCGGCGCCGTCGACGAACGGGTCGACGTGCGCGAACCAGGCCGCCGGCCGAGGCACCGCATTGACGCCGCGACAGTGGGGACTGGACTTCACCCGCATCTGGCGCTTCTGACGGCCGCGAGGAACGTCGCGTCAGGGCCGCAGGCCAGCGCGCGTCGCGTCGCTGCACGAAAGTCCAACTGTTTCTCCGCGTGCTCTCGCGCGAGCGTAGTCCATGGCAGTCGCGATGCGCTCACCCGATGCCTAACGCGAGTTCACGCCATGCGCCACCTGACACTCCTCTGCTCCGCGATCACGCTCGCGATCGCCCCCCGCGCCATGGCGGCCCAGCTCTTCCTTGGCTTTGGCGGAGTCGAAGCGCGCGCCGGTGTTGCCGACCCGAAGAACGGCGGGTCGTCGGCGACCTTCGAGGCCGACCTTGGCTACGCCGGCAACCCGGCGCTGCGCACCACGCTCGGCATCGACGTGTTCGGCTCGCCGCTCAACCACACCATCGGCGGTCAGCGGGTCGGTGGGACGATGAGCGGCGCCGGCGGCGTCGCGGCGGTGCGCTACGACATCTTCCCGCGTAAAACGTTCACGTTGCACGTCACGGCCGGCGCAACCGTCCACTCCATTCGCGCCGAGCCTGACGATCCGTCGGTGGCCGACAGTCTCGGCGGCGGGCATGTCGGCCTGCAGTTCGGCGCAGGCGTCTCGTGGCGGATCGGGAGCGAACACTTCTGGTCGGCCACCGCCGACGTGCGCCGCGTGACCGAGCGGGACGTCGAACGCACGCTCATCACCGTCGGTCTCCGCTTCTCCCTGCGCGGTCGCCGCATGTACGACCGGGACGACGTTCCGGCGGTGACCGCGAGGGAGACTCCATCGACACCGAACCGGTGAACGAATGGTGCGCCGAGCGTTTTTCTCGCATCAGCCGAGTCCGCTGTGATCACGCGTTGCACCTTTGGAACATGGTTGTGCTTACCATGTCCGTCCATAGTGGGTCAGTGACGAACCTGAAGCGAGACACGATGCCGTCGGCGGCAATTCCGCGCACGTCGCATCGCTCCCGTTGTCTGAGTCAGCACGTTTTCTCTGTCTGAGTCGGAGCGTACTCGTATGGATGCAACACTGCCACTCGTCCTGGTGGTCGATGACGACGAATCCGTTCGGCGCTCACTGCGCTGGTTGCTGACTTCCGCGGGCTACGCCGTGGCGACATTCAGCTCTGGCTCCGACATGCTGGAGCATCGTCCCGATCAACCGGCCATTCTCCTGATGGACGTTCGCATGCCTGACATGAGCGGGCTCGAGGTGAAGCAAAAGCTCGTCAGAACGGGCCGCGATATGGTGACCGTCTTCATCACGGGGCACGACGACGTCGCGATTGGCGTCGAGGCCATGAAGAGCGGCGCCGAGGACTTTCTGCTCAAGCCCTTCGAAGAGACGGATGTGCTCGACGCGGTGCAGCGGGCCATTTCCCGCCACCGCGCCAACCAGGAGGCGTGTCTCCAGGTGGCCGATATCGGCGGACGCTACGAGACGCTCACGCCACGAGAGCACGAGGTCTGCGAGCGCGTCGTCGCGGGAAGACTCAACAAGCAGATTGCCGCCGAGCTCGGTATGTGCGAACAGACCGTCAAGGTCCATCGATCGCGCGTGATGCGGAAAATGCGCGCGTACTCGCTCGCCGACCTCGTGCGTGCCGTCGACCTGTTCCATCGCTTGAGCAGACCGGTGGTGCGCACCGATACGCCCGTGGCGGTGCCCACGGTCGTCGATGGGGCCCGCGTCCCCGCACCCGCATACACCTCGTTCTCCCACTACGACGCACGCCTCGTCGCCCGCTCCCATTGATCGCGGCGCGTTGCGCGCGTGTTACGGTTACGTCATCGCATCGTGAAGCCTATCCGGCGCCCGCCCGAGGAAAACCGATGGGTCGCCATCGTCGACGACGACCCGTCGGTCCGCTCGGCGCTCGCCCGGGTGCTGAGGACGGCCGGCATCACCGTCGAGACGTACGCGACGGCTCACGAATATCTCAGCGCGTCGCCCGACCGTGAGCCATCGTGCCTCGTGCTCGACGTCCACCTCGGCGGCATGACCGGGTTCGACCTGCATGACCGGCTGCTTGCATCGGGATCCGCCGTCAGCGTGCTGTTCATTACGGCGCACGACGACGTGCCAACCGCCGAGCTGGAGCGTCGAGCCGGTCCGGATGGGTATCTTCGCAAGCCGTTCGACGGGGATCAGCTGCTCGCGCTGGTGCGCCGCATCGCCCAGACCGGCTCCACGAAGTAGCGGCTGTCATTCCGAGCGTAGCCGCGAAGCGGCGAAGGCGAGGAATCGCCGTCGTCCCGACCGAGCGGTCCCTCTACCGGGATGAGTGCGATTCCTCGCCTCCGGCCTGCGGCCTCCGCTCGGAATGACGGGCTGGCGACTTCGGTTACCGCTCGGAATGACAGCCGCCGCTAGAACGTCTTGATCTTCCCGCGGTCGATGTCCTCGAGCAGATCGCGGAGCCTTTCCCACACGCCGTCGATCTCCGCCGACGTCAGACCGAGCTGCAGCGTCGACCCCGCCCGGCGGACCCCGCGACGCTTATCAATGGTCGGGCCCGGTGCCGTGGCCACGTATTCGTCTCCACGGCGCTCGAACTGCGCGACGACACCGAGTGCCGTCGTTAGGCTCGAGTCCGTGATGGCCCGCAGGCGTGCGACAGTCGCGGCAGACACCCGCTTCACGCGCATGTGCTGCCAGGTCGTTCCGCGATCGCTTGGCGGGCTGTCGAACGCCACTCCGTTGTCGACGGCGAACAGCCTCGGATTCATGGAGTCCACGGCAACCAGGATGTTCCCCTTGTTCGCGTCGCGATGCCGGATCAGGTACGTGAGGATGTTGAGGTCCCCGAGATGGCGCGCGTACACCGAGTCGCGTTCGGCACGCTTCTCATCGAAGACGTCCTCCTGACTGACGCCTGCGGCCCAGTACTGGAGCGCGACGAGCACGTTTTGCGTGTCACCGAACGTCGGTTCGCCCTTCAGCCCCGCGGAAGTGGCGAACACGCTCTGCGGGATCATGCGAAGGGCCGTCGGAGGAACCACGTAGTCGCGATCGACGAGAAAGCGCTTCTGCAGCTCGTACGCGGCTGCCTCGTAGCGCGGCTGGTTGTTGAACGCCTCGCCGCCCTTCGGCGCCACGGCCCACTTCACCTCGAAGGCCGTGCTGTCGTTGAACGCGAGCAGCACGTGCTCGGTCCTGTCCCCCTGGAATCGGGAGCCCTGGGCGGCGACCGGTTTGAGTGCGCTGTCCCGCAGGAGTGTTTCGACGCGGGCTGCGGGGATGGAGATCGTGGCGTCTTGAGACGCCACGCCGCGAAGAGGGAACGACGCGGCGAGCAGCGCGCAGGTGACCAGGATGCGACGGCTCATGGTGACGGGGCCTGTGGTTCGACGGTACGGTCGATCCGCGGGACACGCATGGGACGGACGTTCGGGGCGGTGTCGCGCGCAGAGAGCTCGAGAACCCAGCGGAGTCGCGTGGCCATCCCGCGCAGCAGCGACTCCGCGACATCGGGATGGTCGTGCAGCAGATCGCCCAGGGCTCGACTCGTTAGGCGGAGCAGCCGGCTCCCGCGGACCACCCGGGCCTCGAGCCCGACCGGCCCATCGTCGAGGATGGCGAGTGCGCCGATCGCCTCGCCGGACCGGACGAAGAACGGTGCCCGGCCCGCCCGCTCGACGCGAAGCTCGCCATCGATCACGACGTACATCGCGTCGGCCGTCTCGTCGGCCCGCAGGAGGACTGCCCCCGCGTCCGCCTCGACCTCCCGCGACAGAAGCGCGATGTGCGCCAGGTGATGGCTCGGCACGTTCGCGAAGACATCCACCCGCTGCAGCAGAAACACTCGGTCGATGACTTCCATCGTTTCGCCTCCCCCCCGGTTCATGTCGGCATAGCTGGCGCAGAGTGCGACCCACGAGTCCTCGTCCTGCCGCAGCCGAGCGACGACGTCTGCTCGCAGGCCGGCGCCTCTCGACGACGCATAGTCGGGCGCGCGACGCAGTATCGGCTCGAGCTGCCGCACCACCTGGCGACTCGCCGACTCCTCGATCAGCTCGAGCGCCTCGGCGCGGCGGCGCTCATCGCGGCCGGTGAGCGCGCGATAGCATCCCGCCACCACCCGGGGGTCGTAGATGACCGCGATCCCGTCGAACACGGTGGCCTGCCGCGCCTGCCACGCCTCGGTGACGGACTGTCGGAGCAGGTGCTCGCGCTCGTCATCCGCATCGTCGCGCAGCGATGCACCGGCCGACGCATACCGACCGGCCGCAGCGAGATGCTCGGCCACGACATCGCGCACCGTAACATGCTCCACCTCGGTTGCCGGATCCTCGTCGCGAAGGCGACGCAGCGCATGGAGCGCGGTGGTTCGCATCTCGAGCTCGATCGCACCGTCGGCTGCGACGCCGAGCAGCGCGGCGGCGGCCTCGGCGCCGCTGTGCTCGCGCAGCGCCCGCGCCGCCCGCTTTCGCGTGCGGAGGTCATTGGCCGGATCGCGCAGCGCGGAAACGAGAGCCGGCACCCCTGGCTCGCCGTCGCGTGCGGCAGGGCTCCGCGTGCCGGCTTCATCGCGGCCGTTGCCGAACGCGAGCGCCAGCAGGTCCGGCTCCGGCACGCGCGCACGAATGGCGTGCTTGAGTGCTCGTACGTACGCACCACGCTCGGCGACGGCCGCCACGAGCCACAGGATCGATATCGCCACCGCCGGCCACGCGAGACGCGACGCACCGATCGTCTGCAGGAGCACGAAGATCAGCCCCGCGCTCAGCGCCTTCGCGAGTCCGCTCTCGAGGCCGACGTCGATCATCGGCTTGGCCCGCGCCCGGATCGCGTCCGACACGGGCAGATACAGGATCTCGCGCCCCGTCCGCTCGGCGGAGTACCGCAGCGTGGTCTCCGTCCCTTTCGCGATGGCGGCGGGACCGAGGCCGCCACGCAGGCCAACGAGCAGGTTCACTACGATCATGCTCGACGGCAGCATGAGGAGCGCCGCACCGACGCCCCACCGGCCGAGCGCCGGCCTGATCGCCGCCGCCGCAATGAGCGGCAGCCACTGCGTCGCCGCATTGAACTTCCCCTGAAACGCGGCGATCGCCTCGCGGCCGCCTAACGTCGCCGTGGCGGCGTTGAACTGATAGTCGACGAGCTGCTTGACGAGCACGGTGAGCACGACCGCCCCCGCGATGAGCTGCACCTGCCGGTTGGCGAGGACATCACGCATCGGCGCCCGGTTCGTATCGGCCACCAATCGGACATGGGGCTGCAGCTCGGCGGTCGGCGCTCGCCCTGCCACCAACGGCATCCCGACGGCGAAGGCGAAGGTCAGCGCCGCCGCGATGAGCAGGAGGTTGGCCACGCCGATCCGGGGCGCGACCAGCCCGGTGACCGCCCCACCGATGGCGGCGCCCACGGAGCCCGCCGCCACGATCCAGGGATACGCCCGCTTCGCACTGCGCGGATCGAGCAGGGCGTTGGTCGCGAGGAAGTACTGGGAGATGAGGATCCCGGCGAACAGGTCGTGCCACGCGTAGAACAGGACGCCGTACACCACGCCGCCGGGAAACAGCGCGCGAAACACCACCAGGTTCACGGCGAACACGAGCGCGACCGCAGGCGTTAGGCGCTGCTGCGGAACCCGGGCGGCGACCTGACCGAACAGCGCGACGGCGACCGCGAGCGGCGCGCTCGCCAGGTACACCTTGTAGAACCCATGACCACCGAGCGCGCCAAGCACGAGCGCGTTTCGGACCGGATGCAGCATCCCCACCGCACACACCGCGAGCAGGTAGAGCGACGTGAGTGCGGCAATCCGCGATCGAGGCATTCGGTCACCAGCCGGAGTCGGCGCTCCCGCGTGCCTCGGTGAGCGCGCGTCGATACGGACAGTGGCGCGCGATCGCGACGACCGAACATTGGACCTTCGGCTAGCAGGCGCCCGGGCGCTGTTCGCTGGACGAACGTGCAATGGCCGAGCGTGTTCGAAACCTGCTCATTGGAGGCGTGCCGCACGCTCACCAGTGCCTGAGAGGTTTTCGGATGCGCGCTCGTCTCGGAGTACTCATCGCCGTCCTGTGCGCGACGATCGTGATGCCCGCACGCGCCTCGATCGCGCAGAGCGACGGTGACCGGCACAGCTCGTTTACGCCGTACGGATGGCTCGCCGGCATGACCGGGGTCGTGGGCTTCGCGGGCAGCGCCGCCAGCGTCGACCTCGGCTTCAGTGACATTCTCGACAATCTCGACATGAGCGTCGGGGCGCTGCTCGAGTTCGGACGCGGTCGCTGGCTGGGTCGCCTCGACGTGACGTATGTCGCCGTGAGTGACTCGCGTGCTGTCGAAGAGGGCTCCGAGAGCACCGTGATCTTCGAGTTCGAGCAGACGATGCTGCAGCCGGAAATCGGCTACGCCGTGGTGGAGGCACCGTGGGGTGGCATCGACCTCCTGGGCGGCGGTCGGTACTGGCACCCGAAGATCGACGTGTCAGCGAACGCCCCGGGCGGTTCGGTCGACATCGGCGGCGGGAGCCGGTCCTGGTTCGACGGCACCGCTGGGGCGCGCGTGCGATACAACCCGGCGGAGAAATGGCACCTCTTCGCCAAGGGCGACGTGGGTGCCGGCGGCTCGAAGCTGACATGGCAGGCATTCGGCGGCCTCGGGTGGGACGTCTCCGGGTGCTGTGCGCTCATGGCCGCGTACAAGCACCTCGACGTCAACTACGAGCGCGATGGTCTGGTGAGCGACAACTATACGTCGGGGGCCGCGCTCGGGTTCGAGATCCGCTTCTGACGCATGAAGTCGGAGGGATTATGAGACCACAGTGGATCGTCGCCCCCCTGGCGGCCCTCGCGATCGACGTCGCCGCGTGTGCGACGAAAAACGCCTCGTCCGCGCAGCCACAGCCGGAGCGAACGGCGGTGACCGTGAAAAATGACAACTGGCTGGACGTGACGGTCTTCGCCGTGCGCGGCGGCGCGCGGACCCGCGTCGGCTTCGTGACGGGAATGAGCCGCGGCACATTCCCGGTCCCGTCCGACTTCGTGGCCGACGGCGTCCTCCAGCTCATGGTGGACCCGGTCGGCAGCAGTGCCACGTACGTGACCGACAGGATCGTGGTGAACTCGGGCCAGCGCGTCGAGCTGACCGTCGCCACCGTGCTGCGCATGAGCAGCTTCGCCGTCTGGTCGCAGTGACTCAGCCTCGTTAGGTCGGGCGTGGCGCGAGTCATGCCTGTTCGACGTTAATCCAAGGTCCAATGGGACGGCGCCCCAGTGTGCGCATTTTGTCAAGCGTCAGCGCCGATCCGTAACGAGGCAACGCGACATCAGGCGCATCGCGGTCAGCTCGCCGAGCATTCCGCACTTCGGCGCGCTGCCGTTCCGGGCACACCGTACGAAGGAACAAGGTCACGGGCGACCGCCACTGACTGGCGGACTGATGCCCGGAAGCCATTGACTCTCGGCCTGCCACGTCGGATTTCGCTGCGTCGTCCGCGTGCCCGGGGCCGATTCACAACGACACCAGCAGCGTGAGGCGCTCGGCGTATGGAGAGTCGGTTCGAGCAACTCAAGCACTGGCTGCGCCTCGCGGTTGGGACCGCGGCGTTCTGGATGGGCATCGGGTTCGTCAATGCCTCCGTCGAGCTCGTCGCCGCCCGCCCGGCGCAGACCTAACGCGGCCGATCGCGTGCCCGCCGCTCCGCCCGTGCCCCGGTCCCACGTCGCCGACCCGACGGCCGTCGACGTTCCCGACGTCCTGCGCATGGCGCGGAACGGTGCCGCCTTCGCCGTGTTCTACGCCGCGGCGAGTCGGTTCGCGGATGCGGCGCTCTCCACGGCGGAGCTGCCCCCAACCGTATTCGTTCCCGGCGCCCTCGTCCTTACGGCGCTCCTGCTGACGCCGGCAGGTCGCTGGTGGACCGTGCTCGCCGCGACCCTCCTGGGACACTGGTTCGCCACCGTCGGCCAGCCCGCGTCGTTCGCGGCCGTTCTGGGATCCTTCACCATCAACACCGGGTGCGCGCTCGTCGCCGCGACGTTGATGCGCCGGTATGTCGACCTGCAGTGGGGACTCGGCGCGCTCCGCTCCATCGGCACGTTCACCCTCATCGCGTTCGTCGCGCCACTGATCGCGCTGCTCGGCTCGGCTGCGCTGTTCAGGATCGATGCGCCCATCGATCCGGCGAATCCGGACGGCTTTATCGGGCCGTCGATCGCATGGATCTCATGGCTGGTCGCCGTCCTCGCCACGACGCTCGCATACCTGACCATTGTGCCGGTTGGCCTTGCGAGTCACGCGACACTGACGAGTGCGTTTGCCGGCGATTCGCGATTGGTCGTCCGCTGGACGCGGGCCGTCGAAGCGGTCGTGCTCGCGGTCGTCGTCACGCTCGTCAGCGCCACGGCGTTCACGCCGATGCCACGATACCCCGTCGCGCAGGTGATCGTGTTGTTCGCGCCTGTCCCGCTGGTGCTATACGCCGCGCTTCGATTCGGGCTCCCCGGCGCCGCATTGGCGCTCATGATCACGGCGTGCGGCGCGATGCGCGGCGCGGCGCTCGGACCGCTGCCGTTTCCGGGCTCGCCGGCAGGAACCGGCATCGTCGTTCGCCAGCTCGTGTTCGTCACGGTCGCCGTGCCGTTTCTGGTCCTTGCCGCCGCGCTCGATGAGCGCCGGCGCGCGGCGGCACAGATGGTCGCCGCCGAGGCGCGCTACAACCTCGCCACGGTCGCCGGCCACGTGTTCGTGTACGCCTACGATCCCGCCTCCGGTTCCGTCGTGACCGATTCGGCGTTAGGCACCCTGCTCCGGGTCCCGCCGTTCGAGCTCCAATCCCCGACCTGGTGGTGGCGGCAGGTGCATCCGGAGGATGCCGGGAGCCTGCAGCGGACGTGGAGCGGTCGCCTCGGGAGCGTCAACGCCGGCGCCACCGAGAGCCCCACCGACTTTCGGCTGCTCGACCGCGAGGGACACATTCGGTGGTTCCGGGACTACGCCGCGCCGTTCCATCCGGCAGACGTCGACGACGGGACCGTCGTCGGCACCGTCGCCGACATCACCGCGCTCAAGGCGGTCGAACACGTCGCCGAGCAGCGAAGCCGGGAGCTCGCACACGTGGCGCGTACGGCCGTCGTCGGCGAGCTCGCCGCGGCCCTCGCCCACGAGATTCGTCAGCCGCTCACCGCGATTCTCATCAACGCGCAGACGGCGATGCGGGTCCTCGACACGCACCCGCGCGACCCCGAGGCCGTACGTGAGATCCTCCAACAGCTCACGGCCGATGGCCGTCGCGCCAGCGAGGTCGTGCAGCGCGTGCGCGCGTTCGCGAAAAAGGGCGACGTCGACCGGGGGCCGATCGACGTCAACGCGTTGCTCCGCGAGACGGTCCAACTCGTCAGGCACGACACGATTCGCCGCCACGCCGAGATTCGCTTCGCGCTCACGCACGACTCGCTCATCGTCGTCGGCGACCGCGTGCAGCTGCAGCAGGTCATCCTGAATCTGGTGCTCAACGCCCTCGAGGCGCTCACGGACCTGCCGACGGGGGCCGAGCGACTCGTCCTGATCGAAAGCACGCGCGTCGCGACCCACACCGCCATCATCACGGTGCGTGACACCGGCCCCGGCATCGTGCGCGAACGTCAGGCTGCCATCTTCGAGCCGTTCATCACCTCGAAGCCAAATGGCCTCGGCGTGGGATTGTCCATCGGGCGGACCATCGTCGAGGCACACGGCGGCATCATCTGGTGCGAGAGCGACCCGGCCGTCGGCGGTGCGGCATTCATGGTCGCCATCCCGTTAGGCAGTACTCGGCGAGCCTGAGATCGCTACGGTATCGGACCGAGCGTCGTCCCCATTGCTCGCGGCGAGCGTGTCCGTAACCGCCGGCACCACCGGGAGCAGCACGTGAAACGTCGCGCCAGTCCCGGCGTTGTTGACCGCCCACATCCGGCCGCCGTGCGCGTCGACGATCGAGCGGCAGATCGCGAGCCCGAGACCGAGCCCGTTTCGCTTCGACGTCACGAACGGCTCGAAGACTGCATCGATCGGCTCCGCGGTGATGCCCGTCCCGCCGTCGGCGATCGAGATGCGAATGGCGTCTGGCGCGACCGCCTTCGTCGTGATGAACAGCGACCGATGCTCCGGCGGGTTGTCCGCCATCGCGTCGCACGCGTTGACGATCAGGTTGAGCAGCACTTGCTGGAGTTGTACCCGGTCCCCTAGCACCTCCGGCACCGTTGGTGACATCCGTGTCACGACTGTCACCGATCGCTGAATCAGATCGCTGTGGGCGAGCTCGAGCACGTCCGCCACCAGATCGTTCGGCATGACCCCGTGCAGCTCGGTCTCATCCTTCCGGATGAGCGCCCGCACGCGCTGGATGACCGCACCCGCCCGCCGGTCGTCCGATACGATGTCATCGAGAATGGCGCGGACCTCGACCCGGTCGAAGTCGTCGCGAGCCATCATGCGCTGCGCCGCCCGGGCGTTCGCGAGAATCGCCGCCAGCGGCTGGTTCAGCTCGTGCGCCAGCGCCCCCGAGAGCTCGCCGAGCAGGGCCACGCGTCCAAGGTGTGCGAGCTCGTTCCGCTGCATCGCGATCTCGTGCTCCGCCCGCTGACGCTCCGTGATGTCGCGAACCATCATGATGACACACGGCTCGCCGCTGACTTCGACGGTCTCGGCCGCGAGGACCGCGCGCAGGGCGGTGCCGTCCTTGTGCCGCATGTCGATCTCCTGCTCGCTCACGTAGCCCCGCGTCCGCATGAGCTGGGAGATTCGGTCTTGATCGTGCTCGGACGCGTACACCCGAAGCTGATCGATCGTGCGCCCGATGGACTCATCGCGCGCGTAGCCGAACGTGGATTCCCAGCGATCGTTCAGCTCGATGATGCGGAACCCCGGCTGGCTCGCGATGGCAATCGCGTCGAGGCTCGCGCGGAACGCCTTCGCGAAACGTTCCTCCGACGCCCGCAGCGCTACCTCGACCCGCCGGCGTACTTCGATCTCGTTTCGCAGCGTCTCGTTGGTGCGCAGGAGCTCCAACGTTCGTCGCGCGACCCGGTTCTCGAGCTCGGCGCGAAGCGACCGCAGGTGCCAATCGTTCTTCCGCAGCGCTTCTTCCGCTTGCCTGTGGTCGTCGATGTCCGTCGCCGTGCCATACCAGCGAGCGACCGTGCCGGACTCGTCGTGCACCGGAAGTGCACGGATCAGGTGCCAGCGGAATGTGCGCGACTGGGCACTCCAGATTCGGGCCTCGTGCTCGTGAGGCCGGCTCGCCTTCACGTTGTCGGACCACGATTTCAAACCCGCGGCGCGCTCGCTCGGGTGGATGGCATCGAGCCACGCGTCTTCATCGATTGCGACGGTCGGCCTACCCGTGAACTCGTACCACTTCCGGTTGAAGTACTCCATGGTGCCGTCCGGCCGCGCCGTGAACACGATCTGCGGCATGGCATCCGCGAGCACACGCAGCCGGGCCTCGCTCTCTCGAAGCGCTGCCTCGTGCTGCAGGGCAACCGCGGCCGCCTTCCGCTCGGTAATGTCGGCGTTGACGCCCAGGATGCGCACCGCGCGCCCTGCCGCATCGCGCACGACGGTCCCTTTGCCCGTCAGCCAGCGAACCGCCCCGTCCTCCCGAACCGTCCGGAATTCGACCTCGTACGGTGCGACCTGATCGATGGCCTGGGTGATCGCGGACTCGATGGCCGGCCGGTCATCCGCTACGACGGATTCGAGAAAGGTGCGCCGGTCGACGACGCCCCGACCGAGGATCTCGGGAAAGTTCTCCGACCACGACGCCCTGTCCCGTCCGACGTCCCAGTCCCACGCCGCCACCTGCCCAGCGCCTAACGCCAGGTTGAGCCACTGCTCGCTGCGGCGGGCGTCGCGCTCCGCCCGGTCACGCTGGCGAATGGCCGCGGCAAGCGTCATGAGCGGGACGTACGTGACGAACAGGAAGAGCTGCAGCGCGAGCACGTTGTCGGTTATCGACCGGCCGACGAACGGACCCTCGCCGTGAATCGCCCCCCAGGTGGAGACCAGAGCGAGGACCAGCAGACCCGCGCTCGCGCCACCCGGTCCGAATCGAACGGCGGCCCAGAGGAGGAACGGTAACGGCGCGTAGGCGTGGACCGCGAGCGACGATCGCGAGAACACGACGGCGCAGACCACGAGCAAACCGCCGGCGAGCGCCGCGGCCTCCAGCATGCGCCGCCACCCGATGGATCTCAGCGACGCGATATCGGTATTGCCCCACGTGACGATCGCCGGCACCAAGGTGACGATCGCGATCACGTTCGAGAAGAACCGGACGCGCCAGACCTCCCAGAAGCCCGCCGTCCCCCACCCGTTCCATTGCACGAGCGCAGCGTCGAGAAACGACGAGAGAAACGGGGCGAGCAGCGCCGCGAAGACCACGAATACCGCGACGCGGCGGAAGGTGTCGAACCGCACGGGGCGATCGATGAAGAACCGGACGCCTGCCGCACCCAGCAGCGCTTCGGCGCAGTTGCTCACGAACCAGGACAGGACCATCGGCAACGGGACCCCGCTTCCCAGTTCCACCGCGAGATGGGCGGGGAACGCGGCGAGCAACACCCAGTACCATGACCGTACTGGCGCCAACAGCAGCGCACCCAGGAGGATCGCGTTCGGCGGCCAGAGCGTGGAGACGGGTTGTGACGCCGGCGTCAGCGCGAACCCGACACGCGCGCCGGCATAGTAGGCCAGGGCAACGCCGAGCGCGGCGACAACGGCGCGAATCCGCCGCGAGCCGTTGGCTTCAGCCGGCGCTTCCACTCATCCGGTGTTGTTGGTCGCCGGGAGGCGCATCGTCATCCCGACGGACATCCGGCGGCGGTCTGCCCGGACCAGCAGCTGAACGCGAGCGGTTCAGTCGCTCGACGATGCGGACAAGCTCCGCGAGCGAGGCCGCTTCCATCTTCGCCATCACCCGCGACCGGTGGACCTTCACCGTCTTCTCGCTCGTACCCAACGCGGCCGCGATCTGTTTGTTGAGCTTGCCGGCGACGACGAGGGTACACACCTCCCGCTCGCGGCGGGTCAGCTTGGCCGAGCGGTGTTCGAGCTCATCGATCTCGCGATGTTCGACCCGCGTCTCGGCATTGCGCACCAGCGCTCGGTTCACCGCATCGAGCAGCTCGTCGTCGGTGAACGGCTTCAACAGAAAATCGACCGCGCCCGACTTCATCGCCCGGACTCCCGTCTGCACGTCGCCGTGGCCGGTCATGAAGACGATCGACGCCTGTGTCCCGGCGTTCATCAGCGCCGATTGCAGCTCGAGTCCACCGAGCTCAGGCATCCTGACGTCGATGAGCAGGCAGCCGGGACTGGCTTCCAGGGGGAATCCTTCGTTGAGGAACTCGGTCGCGGACGAGAACGTCCGCACCTGGTACCCACTCGCCGTGAGGAGTCGCGCCAGAGCGCGCCGGACGGAGTCATCGTCGTCGACGATGGCGATCGTTGGAGTCTCTTCGAACATATTGGCCGTGAACTGCAGTTACGTGGGCCGCTCCAGATCGAACGGAGCGGCATCGAGAGCGACCAGCTGCGGTTCACCCGTGGCCGATGGTCCCCCCGGACGGGTGTGCCACGATTACATAACGAGCAACCTCCACAAACGAGTACGGATAAAGCGTGCCTAAGGTTGTGGCTCGTAAATGCAAGACGCCAGCGCGAGCGCCACGCGGACCCGTTCCACCCCGCATTGGACTTTGGTCCAATTCCTCATTGGAATCGACACCCGGCGATAGCACAGGCATGGGGAGGATGCGAGCGCTGCCACGCCGGAAACCTCCACCCCCAGCCATTGGACCTAGGTGGGAGCGCTCAACCCCCGCGGCCCGTGTTACTCATGGAGCCATCGGCCAGCGAGATACCCTCGGCCCGCGTCGGTGATGCGACCGACGGCGGCGGTGGCCTCGAGCCCCTGTCAGCCCGCGCTGCCATCGTGCCTAACGATTCGTCTGCCTCGAAGCCGCGGAGCGCTCGGGCGTCACGCCACCTTGCCCGGAATTCGATCGCGCTCGCCGCCGCGCTGACACTCGCCGCGCCGAAGCGGGCCGGTGCACAAATCCCCCGCGACACCATCGCGCCGCCGCGTATTACCTCGATGGGCCAGCCCCCGCTCTGGCAGCCCTACACGTCGGTCGTGGGCACGTTCGGGAGAAACAACGACGCGATCGGTGGGCTGGCGCTCGGGCTCTTCCGGCCGATCGGCAGTCCGATCACCGGCGTATTCGGCTTCTCCGGCGAAGCGTACGTGCTCGCGAGCGACAGCATGGCGATCGGTGGGGCTCGCCTCCTCGGCGTGACACGGGCCATCAATCTCGGCTACGGGATCGACTGGGACGCGCGCGAGAACAACTTCGCGTTCATGTTGTCGGTGAACACGGCGGTCCGGCGCGGAGGGATCTTCGGGCACGGCACGACGCTGCGCGTGGACTGGATTCCCGCACGCGGGAACGGGCTCGATGTCGGGATCACCGTCCCGCTTGGGCAGCGCTACGCCGGCCGGACGAGACCGCGTCGCACCGGCGTCTCGCTCCGTGACGCCGCACCCGCGCCAGCGGGAGAGCCGCGCGCCGACTACTCGCGTGCGAAGACCACACCGCTGCCGCCGAGTGCGGATACCGCGCTCGCGCGCGTTCGTGAAGCCGCCGGGCTGATCGCCGCCTACAGCAATTTCTTCGACGAGAAGCACGAGGCCGATATTCGCAAGGACGTCGAGAAGTTCAGCGCCAGGGCGCATGCCATCCACGAGTCCATGGTTCGCGTCTCCGCCGACTATCCGGGCGGGCGGACGTTCCCTGCTGCAGAGCGCGTGTATGCGGCGTCGCTGCAGAGCGCGTTCGCCAGCGCCGTCCGCGACACGACGCTCGGCGCCATCGTCGCTCGTCGTGCCCGCGCGGGTCTGCTCACGCACCTCCTGATCCCGTACGACGCGCTGTTCGGGCGCGTCAAGGAGGAGGACGATGACCTGTCGCCGCTCCTCGATGTCACACGCGCCGACTTCCGCGCATGGCTCGCGGACTCATCGGCGGTGCCGAGCGACGGCCGCATGGCCGCTGTAAAGGTGCACGACGTGTGGCTCGCCGTCGTGGCCCAGGTTCACGAGCGCATTCGTTCGCACTGGAGCGACGACTCGCGCCGCGTCTGGCTGCCGATGCAGCTCGGCCTCACGCCCGAGCAGCACGACGATCAGGCCGAGGTGGACGCGCTCATCGCGCGTGTCGTCGGCCGGCCGTTCACCCGCGGCAACGAGGTGACCTACCTGCACGAGGACCGCACCCAGATCGAGATTGCACGCTCCCTCTTGGCGGCGCGCGACTATCACGTGCTCTGGGTCCACGACTACGCCGGGCAGCGCGCCTCGCGCGCCGTCGACCGCATCGGCTTCGCCCAGACGGCCAACGTCTACTTCCCGGCGCTCACCCAGGCGGTCCAGCGCTTCGACAGCACCGGGCACCTGACGACGTTCCTCATCTTCCTCGACCAGAACTTCTACGAGCCGGCGGCCGGGCGGCTGTGGATGACGATCCTGGGGGACCCGTTAGGCGCGAAGATCCACCTGCCGTCCGGCAACGACTCGCTGGAGGCAGTTCTCCGGGCCCGCCAGCAGGCGCTGCGTGACGCGGTCGCTCAGTCCCGGTCACTGCAGGCGCTCGCCGCCCGGCATGGCGGGGAGGAATGGCTGCGGCGAACGATCAAGGTGCACGTCAACATCACGCAGCCGAGCGACTTCACGTTCCGGAGCCACCGCATCATCGCCGGGGTGCCGCTGCTCCCCGACAATCTGATGCGCGACCACCGGAAGATCGCGTTCTATGACGTCACGGAGACGGAGCCGTTCCGTGGCGGGATGGTCCTGTCGGGCGTGGGGATCGGTGAGCACTACGCGACGCCGACGTGGGAGGACCGCGGCATCCTCGTTCGCGGGCCCGCGGTGCTCGAGGTGCGAGCCGCTGCGCGGCGCCTGCTGAAACTGAATGACTTCGCCGACGACGAGATCCCGCCGCCGCTTCGCGAAACCGCCCTGTGTCGCAACTGCGGCAGGGCGGCGGGGGCGACCGACGGCGATAACGTCGCCTCGAGTGAGGTGGGCCGGGCCCTCCAGGTGCATAACGAGCCTGGCTTCGGCCGGAAGCAGGCGTCGATCGCGAAGGCCATGCTGTACACGCTCGCGCCTCGAGGGAGCGTGATCATCGCGCCCGACGGTCTCTGGCTCGACAGCAATTGGGCGGGAATGCTCGCCGGCGCCGCCTTGCGTGGATGCCGCGTCTTCGTCGTCGGCCCGGCGCTCGCCAACGCGCCGGCCCCGGGTTTCCCGCAGATGTCGCGCACGCAGGAGGTGTTTCTCCGGCTCCTGCAGATGCGACACGAGTTCATGCAGGAGATCCATCGCGACGGAGGCGAGCTGCGCGTCGGGCTCTACACCGCGACCAACGACGTGAACGACATCGCCCAACAGGCACGCGAGGCCCGCGCCGGAATCGACCGGTATCCCTGGCTTCGCGACCTCGTTCCGCTCGCACCCAGCGTGCTGGCGGTGTTGGACAGCGCGCCGGCGGTGCTCGAGCGCGCGGGGTACCACCCGTTCGTCCTCGGGAAGGACGAGAAACCCCGACTTCCCCAACTGCATCGCAAGACGCAGTTCGTCGCCGATTCGGCGGCACTCGCGCGTCTCGCCGCGCGCCCCGAATGGCGTGAGGTCATGATCCAGACGCTCATCGCGCGTGCCGCCCAGGCGCAGCGTGGCACCAAGACGGGCCTCTACGATGACACGGTGACGACCGCCGGATCCGCCGCCGTCGGGAGGCTGCTGCAGGCGTACGACGCCAGCCGTCCAGCCGCCGACAGCGCGCGCTTGACGTTCTACTTCACCGTCGGCACGCAGAACCAGGACCCTCGCGGCATGCTGCTGGACGGCGAGGCGCTGTTCGTGCTCTCGGGGATGAGCGCCGCCGTGGGGCTGATCGATCTGTACTCGCTGATGGCGCGAAGTACCTGGATCGAGACGGAAGCGGAGCTGGATCGACTGCTCCCGCCATACAAGACGTGGCAGCGGCGGCTCGGTCGCTTCGCGCGCCTCGTGCTCTGACGCGAAGCGTACCAAAGTCCAATGCCCCGCTCGGCATGCCGACACGTAGCCTAGGCCGAACCGGATGGCAGTAGCCGGCGTGGGCCAGTCGTTAGGCTCGGCCGGCCGGGACCGAAGGGGAGCACGAGCCATGGCAACGATTCTCCAGCGCCTTACGCGCGCGCTCTCGCCGACGGTGATCAGAGAGACCGCGAAGACGGCCGGACTCGAGCTGGAGCTCGCGTCATTGGGAATCAGGGTCGCGGGGCCCGTGGTAGTGCTAGCCCTCGCGGACAAGGCCGCGCTGCGCGATGGCCCGGAGACGGTGTTCCAGATGCTTCCATCCGCCGGCTCGCCCATGCGTGGCGAGCTCGCGTTCGTCGCGCGCGCCGGTGTTCCGAGGGCGGTGCTCGCGCCCGTGCTCGGCGCTCGCGCGAGCGCGGTCGGCGACAGGCTCGATCGCGCGCTCGGGTTTTGCGCGAGCTCGTTGCTTCCGATCGCCACTGCCGTCGTCCTCGGTCTCACCGCGAGAATCGTGGAGGAGCAGGGGCTCGATGCCGGCGGCCTCGCCGAATTGCTCGCGCTGGAGGCGACGGAGCTTCGAACCGCTACAGGGGCTGTTGCCCGTCTGGCATGTGAATCGTTCGAGCCCCCGGCACCGTCCCGCGTGACGCCGGTCATGGAGGGTCGCTCGACCGTCGATGAGTTGACGAGGTTCCGGAATAGTCGCACGCGAGCGGACGCTTTGACGGCCGTGCGCGAAGCGCTCGAGACGATCTCGCACATGAGCCCGTGGGAGGCCCCGCGGTTTCGTCGGCTCGTCGCAGATGTGGCCTCGTGCGTTGCCACCGCCTCGCGGGCGAATGGCGAGCCGCGCGGCAGGTAGAGGTAGGCCCAAGGTCTCATGGCAACGTAGAGCCCGAACTATCAACTTTTCGGGTTCGAACGCGACGATGTCCAGCCGCAGGGGGCCCGGCGTTATGGTTCTGCACGCCGTCGCCCGGTTCGGCGAGTCGTGGCGAAGGAGCAACAGGTCGACGAGCACGATAAGCCAGCGCGGCGCCGGTCCCGAAGCGGACGCGGGGACGTTTCCCCTTGCGCCCGGGCTTCTGTTGTTCGTGCCGGTCTCGTTGTTAGGCAACCTCATCGGTCTGGTCCTTCGCTATCCCGACATCGGCAGTGCCGTGCTCTTCCCGCCGTATGCCGCGCTCACCGCCGCGCTGGTCGTATCACCGCGGCGGCACTGGGTGTGGTACATCCTCGTCGGGTCCGCCACGCACTTCGCCATGTCGTTGGCCCACTGGAGCGTGTCGTGGGTGCTGGTCGCCGACGTCGCCAACGTGACACGCGCCGTCGTCGCGGCGGTGCTGCTGCGGCGGGTGTTCGCGGGGCCACCGCGACTGGACGATCTTCGAGTGCTCACGGGGTTGGTCGTCAGCGCGGCGTTTATCGCCCCGGCGGTCGGAGCAACGATCGGCGCCGCGAACGCCGTGCTGCACGTCGGCCCCACATCGTACGGGCGAATGTGGAGCGCGTGGTTCCTGTCCAATTCGCTCACGAGCCTGACGATCCTTCCGGCGTTCCTGCTCGGCCTCGCCAATCACGCCCGCTGGCGCTGGCCGCCCATGGGCCGCCGCCGCGCGGCCGAGGCACTCGCACTCGTCGGCGCGCTGGCCGCCACGACCGCATGGGCGTTCGTGATCCCGGCCGCAGGCTTCGGGCCCCTCACGCTGCACTTCTACGCGCCCCTGCCCGTCCTCATCTTGACCGCACTGCGGTTCGGATCCGGCGGTGCAAGCCTGGCACTCACCGCCGTGACGTTCGCCGCGATCCTGGGCGCCGATCGCGGCGTCGGCCCCTTCCTCGAGTACGAGCCCGACTCGAACGTGCTCGCGCTGCAGGTCTTCGTGGTCCTGACGGCGCTGCCGGTGCTCTGTATCGCCGCGATCAGCACGTCGCGCCAACGCACCGTCCAACTGTATCACGCACTCCTCGCATCGGCGCAGGACCACATCGCGATCCTCGACCGCGACGGCGTCGTGGTCGAAGCGAACGACTCCTGGCGGCGCTTCGTCCAGCGACCCGACGTACTCCGGCTCCGGAAGGTCGACATCGGAGATAACTTCGTCACCGCGGCTCGCATCGCAGCCACCGATGGACATGACGACGCGGCTCGCGTGTTCGCCGGGGTCACGAGTGTGCTCGACGGCGAGCAGAAGCGCGTCGAGATCGAGTTCGACTACTATGGCGGCGGAGCGCACGAGCGGTATGCGCTCTACATCGAGCCGCTCGCCCGAGCGGACGGCGGAGCGATCGTCAGGCGTTCCGACGTGACCGCCCGACACATGGCGCGCGTGGAGATCGAAGAGCAGCGGCGCCAGCTCTCCCACCTCGCCCGTGTCAGCATGCTCGGCCAGCTCTCCGGTGCGCTCGCCCACGAGCTGAATCAACCGCTGGCGGCCATCGCCAGCAACGCGGACGCCGCGCACCGGCTCCTCGCGCGAGCACCGGTGGATGTCGTGGAGCTCGAGGCGATTGTCACGGACATCGTCGCGGCGAACCACCGCGCCGCTCAGGTCATCCGACGCCTCCGGGCGATGCTCAACCGCGGTGAGACACGTCTCCAGCCGCTGGATACGGCCGAGCTGGTCGAGGAGGTGCTCGATCTGGCTCACGCCGAGCTGATCACGCGGCGCGTTACCGCGACCGCCGTCGTTGCCCCGAACCTTCCCCACGTGCTTGGCGACCGCGTACAACTGCAGCAGGTCCTATTGAATCTCGTGCTCAACGCGTGCGAGGCGATGACCTCGTGCATCCCGCCGGATCGGCGACTGTCGCTGACCGCTACCGCCGACGCGGGAGGGAATATCCGGTTCTCCGTGCGCGATTGCGGGACCGGCATACCGCCCACTCTGATCGACCGGCTCTTCGAGCCGTTCGTCACCACCAAACCGGAGGGCCTGGGGCTTGGCCTCTCGATCTCCCGGACGATCGTCGCGGCACATGGTGGCCGGCTGTGGGCCCAGAACAATACCGACCGTGGCGCGACGGTGCACTGCCTGCTCCCGGGAGCGGCCGTCGCGCAGGAGCAGACCACCGCGTTAGGCAATGGGTCCGCTCACCGATCGCCGGTCGCCCACGTATGAGCGTCAACGGTTCCGACGATCCACCCATTTCGATCGCCATCGTCGATGACGAGGACTCGGTTCGAACAGGCCTCCGGCGGCTCTGCGTGGCACTCGGACTCCACGCGACCGTCTACGCGTCCGGGAGCCAGTTCATCGAAGCACTCAAGACCGGCGCAGCGCGTCCGGATTGCCTGCTGCTCGATGCACACATGCCGCAGATGAGCGGGCTCGAGGTGCAGCGGCACCTCGTCATGTTGGGGGTCCGCATCCCGTCCATCGTGTACACGGCCGACGACGCGCCGGAAGCCAAGGCGCGCTACTTCGCCGCCGGTGTCGCCGCCTATTTGTGCAAACCGATCGCCGGTGACGACCTCATCGCGGTCATCGAGCGGGTCATGACACGACCTCATCCATCGCCGGTAGACCAAAGACCAACTGACGCCCCCTCTCGCCGACTCTAAGCTCCGTTGGCATTCGACTCACATTTCGCAATGCCATCTCGCAACCGGGGATACGTTCGTGCCGCACAAGCGCACCACTCACCGGAGCAGGCCGGCAATACGGTTGTACGCGGTCCGCGATGCCAAGCGGCGGTTGACCGATACTCACACGCACGAGCGTGTCACGCGGCACGACCACCTGCGAGCGAGCAAGGTCGAGCACCGAGCCAAGAAACGCTGAGCATGGTGCGAGTGGTGCGCCGAGCGCTCGCGGCCTGCGCGTTCCTCGCCGCGAGCGACGTGGCGTGGCCGCAATCGTTGCCCGGATCGCCCGCCAGCCGACCCACCGTGCTGCAACCGGTGCGCGCCGCGCAGGCGTCGGACTCGACCAGGCGAGCCCGGCATCGCCGCACCAATCGTCCGCGGCGATTGTCCGTCAGCGGCGAGGTGGCGTCGGCATTCGACACGGTCGCCAGCGCGTTGAACGCAGCGCCGGCACCGTCGCGATATCGCTCCCGCGCCGACAGCCTCGCGTCCGTGCGCACGCTCGCCTCGGCGGAAGCGGACACGCAGCTCCGGATCGTGATATCGCTCAACGATCGTCTCCTCTGGGCGATCATCGGATCCGACACGCTGCTCACCGCACCGGTGGCGGTGTCGATGGATGCGGGGTTCGAATACGCCGGCAAGACGTGGCGGTTCGAGACGCCGCGCGGCGTGCGCACGGTGCTCTCGAAGCACGAGAACCCGGTATGGGTCCCGCCGGACTGGCATTACGCCGAGGTGGCCCGGGAGCACGGGCTCGCGCTCGCTCCGATGAGCGCAAAAAAGACGAAGCTCCTCGATGGGAGCTGGCTCGAGGTGCGAGACAGCACGATCGGCATTGTGGACGCGGAGACTCGCGAATTCTCCTTCCTGCCGACCGACGAGGAGATCGTTTTCGACGGAACGCTGTTCATCCCGCCCCTCGGAACACGGAATCGCCGCATCGAGGGAGAGCTGGGCTATCACTCGCTCGACACGGGCAACGGCATTCTCCTCCACGGCACGCGGCACAAGTCGTCGATCGGCACCGCGGCGACACACGGATGCATCCGCCTGCGTGATGAGGACATCAGTTGGCTCTGGGAGATGATTCCGCTCAACAGGCGGGTCTACATCTACTGAGTCCGCGGATCTGACCGACGCGAGCCTCGCCGCGGCCGTGCCCACCTGAACGAGGCCGACCTGATTGGGGGCGGTGAGTCAGGACAACGACACCGGCAGCGCAGAGCGCACCCGGCCGGCCCATGGTGAATCGTCGAGTGGTGGTTGATTCACCGCGGAGTGCGCGGAGAACGCAGAGCATGGCCTTGACCAACTCTTCGCCGCGTAACGGCTTCGGGATCGAGGGCAGCAAGGCCGAGCTGTGGACGCCCATGGGGCTCGACCCGGCGGTGGACTATCGCACACGCACCGGGCGCTACCTCACGACCGTCGCGCGTCTCAAGCCGGGCGTGTCACGATCACGCGCGCAGACCGGGCTCGATGCGATCGCGCGACGACTCGAGGCCGATCACCCGAGCTTCAACGCTGGTTGGGGTGTGATGGCCGGCTACGGAATGAACGCGGCGCTGCTCCCTGACGGGATGACCGGCAGCGTGATCGAAGACTGATACTGCGCCGAGTGGTGAATCGTCGTGTGTGCCACGCGCATCGCCGACGCCGTATCCGAGTTGGCCATGTTGAGGTTGCGGGCGAAATTCGGGAAATCGCTACTCGATACCTCGATCCGGATGCGGTGCCCGGACTCGAAGTAGTTGCTGGTCGGGAAGAGCTCGACCGCGATCTTGTACGCCTGGCCGGGTTTCATCAACTCGGGGTTTGAGTACGAATTGCGATACTTCGCGCGCGCGATCCCTTCCGTGATGTTGTGGGCGCGGCCGTCCGGGTACACGTCGAGCAGCTTCACGGAGACATCGGTGTCGACGACGTCGGTGGAGAGGTACACGGTTGCGGTGACGGGACCGGTGATCTCCAGCCCCTCCCGTAACGGCTGGCTGGTGTACACGAGTACGTCCGCGCGCTCCTCGAGCTTCCGGTTGTCGACCGAGCCTTGGGGAAGCCCGCCACGCGCCCCGGCCGTACGGCTCGAGACTGACGGGACGGGGTTGGCGGGATCGTACGTGAACTGATCTGTCCCCGCTGCTGCCGGTGGTGTGAGGGTCAGCGCGCCGTTGCCGTTGAGCGTGTTGGCCGATCCGCCGCTCGACAGGAAGTACGGCGTGAACTTCGTCGTCGGGATTGGAAATGCGCCGGCGCTCCGCCACTCGTTCTTCACCGGCAGGAAATAGAGAAAGTTGTCGCGCTCCGGACGCTGTGCGCCAAGCATGACGTGATCGAGCCACTCGTCCCGAATCTTGTTGAGATCGATGATGGCCTGCGGTCCCGCGTCACGCTCCCCGATGACGCGGTTCCGGTTCACACCGTGCAGCCAAGGGCCGATCACCAGCATGTGGTCCTTCGGGCGCTTCGAGTGCTTCACCGACTCCACGTAATTCTGTGTCTGCCCGCGTAGCTGCCCTTCATACCAACCGGTGACGTTGAAGCTCGGGATGTCGAAGCGGTCGTAGTGGCCCGTCATCTGGCCCGGTGCCCAGTGCGCGTCGAGCCGATCGTGAGTCATCGCCGCGCGCCAGGTCGGGATCTGTCGCCCGACACGCTCGTCGAGGGTCACGAGCGGCAGCGCGCGCATGGCCGTGCCCCAGTTCCAACCGGCCCTGGACTGATTGACGCGCCCATCCATCCCCATCATCCACGTGTACATCAGGTCCAGCTTGGGAACGCCGTTGTACCGCGTCTGATCGCGGAAGTCGTCCGCGGGAGACACGTAGGAGACGATCGCCGCGTGATGGGGATTGTTCTCCTTCGCCAGCATCCACTGCGTCTTGCCGCTGTACGACGCGCCGTGCGTCGCGATTTTCCCATTCGACCACGCCTGCCGCGCGACCCAGTTCATCACGTCGCTTCCATCGCGCCCATCGCTCACGTATGGCACGAACGAGCCGTCGGAGTCGTACCGCCCGCGGACATCCACGGTCACGTACGCATAGCCGCGTTTCACGTAGGACCAGGCCTCGTCCATGACGTTGTCGCCGTCGTTGTTGTACGGCGTCTGGAGCATGACCGCGGGATGCTTGCTGGCGTCGCGCGGTCGGAAAACGTCGACGGAGATCTTCACGCCGTCGCGCGCCTGGACGGGAATGTTGTACCGAATGTCCATCGCGTACTTCCCCGCCCCGGCATCATCCTGCGCGCGGAGTGGGACGCTCGCGACGATCGCGATGGCCAGTGCGAACATTGCGCGCGGTGACGCGCGGCGGATCCCCCAGCTGAGCCGATGGGGCGTGTGGGTCGTCGTCGGTGTCATCGGTCCTCTGCGAGCATCGTGAGGGTCTGGAGCGCACCGGGGCACAGCCTGCGCTCAGCATCGGATCAGGGCTAGAAGTTCGGATTCGCCAGGCGTTCGGCGTCGGGCAGCGGCAGGCACGTCGTGGCCCCATAGGGGACACCCTTGAAGGTGACACCGGTGTCGAACGGCAGATTGAGCCGGAGCATGTCGTTCAGCCGGTGACCATCCAGGAACAGCTCCCGTCTCCGTTCCTCGAGCACCTGTGCTGCGATCACGGTCGGGTCCGTGCTGGAGAACAGCGGAAGACCGGCGGCTGTGCGCAGTGCGTTGATCGCGGACACGGCGGTCTGCGCGCCCGCGATTTCGGCGGTGATGAGTCGCGCTTCTCTCCAGCTCCCAATCGCAA
>Ga0105249_10000824_pt1 | contig 27935 bp, 37 predicted proteins | sample KBSS44metaG_FD_81522 | JGI IMG/M metagenome (GOLD analysis project Ga0105249, IMG submission 81522) | Switchgrass rhizosphere microbial communities from Kellogg Biological Station, Michigan, USA - KBS S4-4 metaG | ecosystem: Host-associated > Plants > Roots > Rhizosphere > Soil | place...
TGCAGTCTAGAGCTATGCATGGACTGCTTGATAGGGCTTTCTGCGAGAGAGGACTTGAACCAATCCAACAGATAGAAAATGCAGGACAAAATAAAAAGACCCCGTTGTTCAAAAAATGGTGCAGTATAAAGAACGATTATAGAACTTTGGTCGGACTTGAAGATGCAAATGTTGTGAATCTGTACGTGGAGATTGACGAGGATGAAGACGATGAATAAACCGCCATTTTACAATGGTTTCTGGTCAGTACTATTCAACTCTTCAAGTGTATTAAAATTACCAGTGCTATCTTTCTCGGGTTTCGCGGTGGTAAGCACTGCATCAATATTAAGGGGACCATATATATGCGGAAAGATTCCTACTCTACCACTTAATGCTGATTCATACTTTATGGGCGACTTTACTTTTTCTGCGTCTATGAGCAAAAGGACGACATCATCTCTATCAGTGAAGTGTCTTTTAATCATATCTGTAGTTTGGTCGGGGAAGGTCGCATGAATAAAACCAATGTCTTCCAAGGTCGAAGTTATCGTAGACTGTTTATATTCTCCAGTCGTTTGCGCTTCCTGCCACGCCTGTATGGTTGCGGTTACAACAATCATTTTCATCTGTCTAATAATACGCTACGGCTAGCATCGTGCAAAGGAATCGCAACGCGTGAAGGCATATGGTTTGGTCGTCCTTTATGCACTCAAAATAACCAAACAAAAACACCCCATTTCACAGGGGTGTTTTTAGATTTCTTAAAATCGTACTCTTGGTGCGCGAGATTGACGCTACCTGGAACCCCATTTATGCCAGCATATTGCTGATTTATCAAAAACTCAAAGATCTCGGACTTGAGATTGGCGACGAGGGTCGGATTGACCCACCCTAGCCAAAACTATTCGCAGATTGACACAGTCTCGACTCTCGGTATGCTCTTTAAGTCTTGGGTTTTATAGCGAATACTACATGTAAAACTGCCTGAACCGCCCATAAGGTATTCTTTTCCAAAGACCTTTTCGTCTATGTAGGTCTTGAGACCAGGGTTATAGACGCGGGCTGTGCCAAGCGGCAAACCGGTCAGGTTGGCAAACTCTTCTGGCGTGGCCATACGGATATTCTTGCTAATAGTTAGTTTGACTTTCTTGAAGTCCAATCGGGTGTCGCCCCGGCGAATAATGGCCACAAAATCGTCGCCCGCCTTCATGATCATTGTGGGTAGGGTGTCGGCCATTGTAATGCCCAGTGCCGCAGCCACATCTGACACAGCCCTAAGATCGGGGTGTTCCACTATTTCGTTTTCGACACCTAAAGCTATTAAGTCCTCGCTGTACTGTCTGATTTCGTCGCTCATTTCTTCTTTTCCTTCCTGAGTATCTTAAAATGGTCTTGCGCTAATTCTTTGGAAACCCTGGTGACGGTCGCGATGCCTACACCCAGGTCTTCGGCGATCTTTGCTTGAGGTACGCCTGCGATCAGCATCTTTGCGATTGCTAGGCGTCGCCAGAATTGTCTTCGTTCCATAGGTGTAGTCATTGAGAAAAGAAAGTCCTCCATAAGAACCCTGTCATTTATAGAAACAACCGTGTCAATAAAATCATCAAATTCGGACATATCAGTATACTAGCACGCTAGTTCGTTGATTTCTAGCGAGAAGGGCCTGGAACACATAATGACCCCTGTAGATATAAAAAGAATGGCCCAACAAAATAAATTATGGAACCATTCTCATCTGTTCTCTATCATGGTGCACTCAATCGACCTATCGTGGAACCAAATTGAGGCAAGCCTGGTTACGATGTACGAAAAGCTCATTGAACTTGGCTTCGTGTATTATAACGGAAAGATAGAGATAGTCGAACCAGAAACAGAGCGGAGCGAGAGCCATGTTTAGGCTATGGCGGTGGCGACGCGGATCCGATGACTTGTTAAGCTCCCGGCTGTACGACCAAAACGGCTTTTACAAAGCGTTCTTGAGAGATCTATATACATGTCAGCAAGAGGTGATTATAGAGAGCCCATTCATTACGGCTAGCCGCATGGGCATCTTGCTTCCTCTGCTGCAACAACTTCGTCGGCGCGGAGTGCGCGTTGTCGTCAATACCCGCCATCCCGAGGAACACGATGAGACATATCGGCTGCAAGCGACAGAAGCAGTTAATGCCATGCTGTCGATTGGTATAGTAGTCCTATACACAGGTAGGCACCATAGGAAGCTGGCTATCATCGACCGGCAGACGGTTTGGGAGGGCAGCCTGAACATCTTATCGTTTAGTGATAGCTGTGAGATAATGAGGCGCATAGCATCGCCTGTGTTGGCAGACCAACTGCTTAGGTTTATAGCGATAGATAAGTATTGGAAATAGGGGTTTGATATGTCAGACATCAGCGAGTTCAAGGAATACCACGCCAACGAAGCCGATATTGAGAAGGTACTGCACTTTCTACGGCTAAAAGACCCAGCAGCGACACCAGAGGATGCTATTGCCTATCTCAAAAACTATGCCCAGCTTATCCACGACGCTGGACATGTACTCAGGGATGAAGACTTGCGCGAGCTATACGATAAGTTCCGCAAGGGTGAGATAGACGTCTAGGCCTGGCGCTCGTCAATCATTACGACCTTTGTTGGCTGCTTGGTACTTTTTGATTTCTTTTCGGAAGCTGCTGCCTTTGGTTTAGTGGGCTCTGTTGTTGGCTGTTTAGCTTCCTGCCTTTTCGCAAACATGACCCGTGAATGCTCTACCACGGCCGCCGCAATTGCATCGCTTCCGTCATCGGGCAATAGAACAGTTTTGCCCGAAAGCGGCTCCTGAGCATTCACGGCTGCTAGCTTAGCGTAAAAATTGAACGCCGATAAGTTACTGATTTCGCCTTGCTCGACATAGGGGCTGAACAGAGACAGCAGCAGCCGTTCATCCTGTGGGTTGCCGGTGCGAAAACAGATTACAGTACCAACGTTAGCCAAGATAACGTCTACCATCTTTTGGTCTTTCTGTTGGGAGGTAGATTGTTCGGCCATCGTGATGAACAGCTTGTACTTGCGGGACTCACTCAGCATCTGCACAAATGAGGGCGTAGCGAAATTCTGAAACTCATCGACATATAGATGAAATGCACCGCGCTCCTGCTGGCGCAATCGAGCACGGCGCAGACTTGCCAACTGAAGTTTGGCAAGTACGGTTATGCCAAACAGCTCTGATGTATCTTCGCCGATTAGACCTTTTGAGAAGTTGCAGATGAGTATTTTGCCGCTGTTTATGATGTCGTCAAAATCTATGGTGGACTTGGGCTGCTCAAGAATGCGCTTGGCCGAAGCCGAGAATAAAAAGCGCCCGATCTTAGCCGTGATGCCTGCCGACATTTTTACTTTCTGCATATCGCCAGCCTTGCCAAGCTCATTCTTCCAAAAGTTCTTGAGGTTTTTGTCTTCGAGCGTTTTTAAAATTTCCTTGCGGTAGTCGTTGTCGTTGAGCAAGTCGTACACGGTGAACAGCGTGGCACCTTCAATCGTGAGGGCAGTTTGGATGGTATTGCGCAAGACATATTCAATACGGTGGCCGCCCGTATCTTCTTCGGAAAATATCTTGCGGAACACAGATATGACCGATTCGGTGATTAAGTCTTTTTCGCGCAGCAAATCATCGCCTGACAAACCCTCCGTTAGTTCGAGCAGGTTCAGCCCTATGGGGTAGCCAATGTCGTCAGGATTGAAGTACACAACGTCTTTGACGCGCTCCGGCGGTACGTACTTGAGCATTGTCTCGGCCATATCGCCGTGGGGGTCAACGATTGCCAGGCCTTTGCCATTCCGCATATCCTGCACAATGGCATATTGCAGCATGGTCGTCTTACCGTTGCCCGTACCGCCGATGATGTAGACGTGGCGCTCGCGTTCTTCTCTGGTTAGACCAATGGGCGTAGCCACGCCGTTATGCTCGTTCTGTCCAAGCAACACGTCTAGCTGTTTGTTTTGCTTGAGAGAAATGGGCGCGGCCAGCGTCCGGCTTAAAGATGTAACCAAGTTGTCGGTTCGGCTGTTATCGCCAATCGGGAAATGATATAGGCTAGCAATCTCGGAAGCCGAAAGCACCATAGAGTGCCTGGTGAACAATGCCGGTAGGCGATGTTTGAACGCATATAGCCTACGCTTGTCTAGCGCCGATACGCTCACCCTCGAGGCTAACGCCTGGTACGGTGGCGAGCTGTAGGACTGGAGGGAGGATTTGATAGCGTTTAACTTCTCACGCGCGGCCTGGGGACTTTCAGCCATAACCAAAACGCGCAGACTTACCCGAAATAGCGGCTGGTTGAGCTTCTGGTGCATCTGCTCCATGATCTCAAGCTCAAAGGCGCTCAAGGTACGCGAAGGCCGCTGGCGCTTGGAGATTTGCAAGTTCTCGTATTGGGAGCGGGACGACGAGTATGAACTGCTACCAGCGGGCTTTGTGCTGCCATGGTAGACTTCGCCAAATAAGTCGGCCGCACCGAACCCTGCACGGCTTACCAATGAGGCTGCACGCTGCACGAACGGCAACCTACGCCCACTTAAACCACTTAGCAGGTCTTCGTTCGCCAATACACGGCGGGCAAGGATGCTTGCTTCCCGCAGACGAACGGGCGTAAGGACAAGTTGGAGGTGAATCTGTTCGTCTGCGGTTAGTTTAGTCATCATGCCAGTCAGGTAGGCTACCGGGTCGTGTTGATCGAGCGCTAAGTGGACGGACAGCGGAAATGCGTAGTGCTCGGTCTGCTTAAACTCCATAGCGTAAGCGGGCTGTTCGGAAAGTACAGGCTTCGCCTCCACGACCTTTATGCCGGGCAGGTACGACGTGATGGCTTGAAATAGACTCGCCCGCAGGTCTTCACTGACTTGCACCAGGTAACGAATACCGCTCTCGCGGCTGGACAACATCTCGAAAGACAGTACAACCTCACGATGCAAGAGCTTATCTGTAAACGAGCGGGCAACTCGGAAACCGTGAACGATAGTAAACAATTCTTGCGTGGACCGAGCCGAGCGGACGGTGTGCGCTGGGGGCGTAAGTTCTAGGAAAGCCGTTTTACGGTGCAGTGCTCGCCGCCGTTGCAGTACACAAAAGCCAAGACGAAGCACTAAACCAAGCACAACACTTGAAACCAATACAGTAATTACTAGCAGCAGTTCAGGCCTAAGAGCAGAATAGTTCACGTTGAGACTCCTTTGTCGTGAATAAAATTGTAATGAGCAGCCGTCTTAGCGGGGTAAGTAGCTGTATCTACGACGTCCAACCCTTTGACATTCATCTCGCTAATCGTCCAGTCTCCTGTCAAGGGGTCGACCACCGTTACATAGGCGACATGGCCTAGCCCTTTTGCGGAATCTGGCGTTTGCATAATCGAACCGACTGACGGCATGTGGTCAACTAGGTAGCCATCCTTGGCAGCGCGCGGTGCCCACGTCGCCGCATTACCCCAGGTTGTTGGTATGGGATCGCCAGCTTGCAACCGCAACGCATAGACCCAATACGTGCAGTTACCCCACTCGTAGGTGTCGCCTGGCACAAGCGGCCCCTCGTATAAGCCGACTGCCGTTACCGAAACTGCGCTAAAGTCCTCTGACTCGCCAAAGCTGTCTAGGAACGACAAAAAGCCGTGCCCAAGCGAGAACACAGCGATGATCGGCATCAAAACAATGACAGCCATAGTTGCCGCAATGAGTCCGATCCACTTCTTACTCAGCGTAGATGCGGTAAACAGCAGTACCGGATTCATGCACCGTATAATTCCTGCGGGCTCGTGGTGATAAGCGGGTGCTCTTTGTCCGAGGCCACCACTTTAACAGCAACGTGGTTCTGGTCTGCGATAATCAGTGCTTCACCGCGTCCGCATGTCAAAAGAAAACTGCGCTCGTACTCACTCAGGCCAAACTCAGATACCACACCTCTAATCGTAGTGGTATCTTGGCGCAGCAGAATACGCAGAGCGCTTTGCGAGGCAATCGCCCGGCCGTACTCACTTTGCAGAAAATCATTGGCCTGCTGCGAAATGATCGCAACACCTAAGTAGTATTTACGGGCGCGGCGCACCAACTCGGTCACAAAGCGGGCGCTTTCTTCATGCTTGAGTAGCATCCAGCCCTCGTCAATTACCAGCAAACGCTTCTCCGGCTTCGTTTTAACCTGATTATTTACGAAGTTGGCGATGATAACCATCATGATCTGGCGCAGGGTTTTTGGTAAGTCTTTGATGTCAAAGATAACAAGGCGGTTGTCGAGCTTGATGTTGGTGGGCGCATTGAATACGTCGGCCAGCGAGCCACCAATGTACTTATACAAACGCTCACAGAGCTTGGCTTGTCCGAGTTCGCCCAGCTTGGCATACAAATCCTCTAACAGTGGTTGACGGTCTCGTATCTCTTTATAGATAGCCAGTATTGCTTTGTCGACACCGGCCTTTTCGCGCGAGTTCAGGCCTTCGGCCATCAGGCCAATGACTTCGATTAGGTCTTGGACGTGCTCAGAGATGTCATTTTTCTCACGGAAAGTCGTCGCCAGGTCAAACGGATTGATTTTCTCCTCCGAAGTAGCCGATAGTTTAATGTAAGTGCCATGAACCGAGTCACTCAAGCGTTTGTACTCACGCTCGGGGTCAATCACAATAACTTTAGTACCTTGCATAAGCTGGCGCAGGATTTCGACCTTGGCCGTAAAACTCTTGCCGGAACCAGACTCGGCAAAGGTGATACTGTTGGCGTTTGGCAGACTAAAGCGGTCTAAAATAACCAGTGAGTTGTTTGACTTATTGACCCCATATAAAATGCCCGATTCCTGCACCATCTCGGCGGACATAAAAGGGAAAGTAAGCGCCGCCGAGCTGCTATCGAGGTTTCGCTCCTGCTGCAATTGATCTTCACCGCGCGGCAATATAGATTGCAAAGCCTCAATCTGCTGATAGCGGGCGGGCTTTGAAAAGAACATGCGAGCCGAAAGCGTCGCTTCCAGTTGCTTGGTTAATTTGTCGAGCTCGGCCAAGCTGTCGGCACGCAGACTCACGTAAATTGACATTTGAAACAGCTTTTCTTGGCCACGCTGGATTTTGTCGCGCAGTTCCATGGCGGAGTCGAGCGGATCGGTAATCTCCGAGCCAACAATCTTGCCGTCTCGTATCATAGTTCGCCGCGTAGATTCCAGCTCAGTAATCTTCCGGTGCAGTTTGGGTAAAGCCAGCAGAGCGTCAACTTCATGTACGTGATATGCAATGTCAGCATCGTGGTTAAAGTTAATGAGCGTATCGAGCCAACCACTGGCCGCCACATAGGGGAAGCCTGAAATAAATAGCGTCCGGATATACACGCCGTCAATGCAAAGGTGGTCGGCCTGTTCCTCTAGGCCGGCGTACGAAAGTAGGTCTATGTTGTCCTGTTCGCCGAAGCTAAAAGCTAACTCTTTTGGTCGTTCATCCCGCAGTTTCTTCCAATCTTTTGCGAGCGTTAGTAGGTTATTCATGATCAGCTCCTTTCTGAATATATTCGGTATGTACTAACTCAAGAGCATGAGCACTCAGCGGTTGCAACTTAGCTTGTTTGGGACTGTAGAACGAATAGAACTGGTCGAGTATCTCAAGGTCAGTCAAAACGCGTGACGAAATACCAAGGCGCGCCAGGCCTTTGCGCACAATGTCGACCCTTTGTCCGACTTGCTCTTGTACACCATCGAAGTCCAGCTTGCCGTCCGAAGTGTATGGCACGATCACATAGAAGTTACGTGAGAGAATACGGTTTGTTTCGATGAGTCCACGGATAAACTCATCGTAGTTTTGAAGCTGCGCGCGGTACACTGCGTCTTCTTCCTGGTCTCGGTTGGCCCGCAAGTCTGCTAGGTAGTTATCCATATTAATCTCTCTTGTACGGACAAGTATCTGCAACGGGCAACCCACGGAGTTGAGAAAACTCTCGTAGGTGTCAATAATTGCGTCGCGCTCATCCTCGCTTTTAAGTTCAAAATTAACGGGCGAGACGCTCAAAATAGCGCGGTAACGATTATGCGGCAGAATTAATATGCCGTCTTTAACGCCTTTGATGTCTATCTGTAGCCGGGCGCTAGCTTTCCTGTCGGACTTCCGTAATGCGAACATATAAACCTCCCTTTCTGGTCTCAAACGCCACTTTTGCTGCGGGGTTCGTAAGTAATTCCTCGGCTTTTGCTCTTGCCTCAAGCGATAGGGATAACGCTCTCGCTGGCCGTTCAGATGTATGCTGGGTTGTCTCCGCTGGCACTTCGGGCAAGTGACGATACTGTTCGCGGCTGTACGTGCTGCGCTTGTCAAAAACGTAATAGCGCGGCCGCAACCAGTAACGCAGCAGGATCATCGCCCAAAACAACACGATTCTCTCTTTGATGCGCAGGGACAGTAGCCCGCACACCAAACTAAGTAGCGCCAGAAGCACCACCTTATACACGGATATAGTCATTATCGGCGGCATAATTGCGTACAGCAGACCGCCGCCGAACACCGGGGCGCACAACAGCATAAGCTGGCCGAGATTCAGACTGCCGACGATCCGGTCTTCGACAGTCGTGATTTGTGCCGGTATAGCGGTTGCTCTCATGACTCCTCCTTAGTTTTGGCTTCTTTTATGGGCGGTGGAACGGGGTCGGGCTCAGCAATGACGGTGTCGCCTGTTTCTTGTCTTGGACGTCTGGTAGTTTCGGTTGGCTGCGGCGGAGCCTTGGAGCTGGCTTGTGGCTGCTTGTAGGACGTATCAGGAGTACCTTGGTTGCTGCTGCCGCTTCCTGACGAGCCCTTGGTGTCGTCCGATGCATCACCGTCCTTGCTACTTGTGTGATGCTTTTGGATAAACGTTGCAACCCGCTTGCTGTTTCTGGTCATAAAACTTACGCCGTTAACGAACTGCCCGCCAAGCTCCCGAGCACTGCGTGGCCCCATACTGGCAAACGATAAGTGTGTCATGACTGTCGGTACCTTAAGCACTGCAAACATAGCCGCTACGCCGGTGACCATTGGCATAAGTGTGCCCGTGGTTTGGGTAGGGCTGCCCACTACTACGCCTGCAATGAGCGAACCGGAAACAATCAGCACCACAACCTGTACGAACAAAACAAAGATCGTCATGATGTAGGTCTTAGCTGCCGTCTCTGAAAAATCTCGAAAGCCAGGAATAAGCCACAGCAGCAATATAATGGGCGACAGAATCGCGCCAAGATAAAGTGTTATCAAGCGGCCCAAATAGTAGACGACCAGCACCACCGAGAAAATGGTGAACAACAGCATAATGAGTAGCGCCGGCAAACCAAGCTCCGCCGATTGCTTTACGACTGCCGTGAGCGCATCCCACAGTGCAGTTGTTCCGTTGGACAGATTAAGCGCGTGGATCATCGCGTTTGACAGCTCAATAATGCCGTCGATGATAAAAATAGAGGAGTTGAGTGCCAAGAATATGAGCCCAAAGCGGGGCAGCAAATGCTTTAGCTCAATCTCCTCAAAGCCAAAGGTGGATGCACTCATGACATGGAAACCAAGCAAGGCAACAACCAGCACGAACAAAACATCTGTAATGCCAACCACTGCGCGCCACATATTGAAGACCGTGGCATTGTCCGCCATAAGCGGTGTTGATCTCGTAAAGAACGCCAGCGACTTGATAAATGGCGAAGTAAGCGCCTGGACTATATGGTTTAGAACGCCCGTAATCGCCTTAATAATAAAACCTACCACACCGTTCGATACCGGGTCGGGCGTAAGGGCAGTCAGATCAGGGATGCTGGCATGTGCCGCCGCAGCCGAACCGCTGTATGAGTGCATCAAGATTTGGGTGAGCGTAGCCGCGCCTATGATTAGCACGAGGCCGAGCAGGGCGTTACGGATAATTCGCTTAGCACGTTCCAGACTATCCGGCTTACCCGCACTTGTCATGTAGGTAATGCCGCCGTTCACTAGAAAAAAGATGCAAGCGAGTGCGCCGACAGCACTGAGTGTGCTTACGACTGGCGACACAAACGAGTGCATAATGCCAGCAGCCGATGAAGTATCGGCCATGAACGTAAACGGCATGGCTAGTAATCCGAACATGCCCAACCTAACTGCCGAATGCGTTGTTAGCCAGTGCCGTTACGATGCCGCCAATAATCGCTGAACCAATTGCGATAGCTAAACCTATGGCCGCGTACAACAGCGTGTGCTTTGCACGCTGCAAGTGCTCGGGATTGCCCGAGCTGGCCACGTAGCCGAAGCCGCCGATAGCAAACATCAGAATGGCCACACCGCCAGTTACCAGTACCACCACCTTAGTAACGCTGGTGATGAAGTTTTGAACGTTGCTGACACCAGTAACCGAACCATCCGCCTCCGCTGCCAGCACGGGGTGCGCTAAAACCATCGGCGCAGCGATGGCAACAATAAGAGCAATACCCGCCACCGCTTTAAAGTCTTTTACTTTCACCTTTTGTCTCCTCGCGGTCAATTTTATATGGTAATAATTAATTAGTCCTTAAATATTTATGCTAAATACTATTTCGTAAGCATAAGCAAATACTCGCATGGAGTTTTTCGCTTTATACTGAACCGACCAGGGCAGCTAATGCCACCAGCCACTAAATGCTTTTTCAAACCAATTCATTTTGTGGCGCTGTGAGCGTAAGTAAGCATCAGTCGGCGTCTTGTTAGCCCCAGCGCCGTACATACTTACGAAGTTATGAAGCGCATGTATCGCAATACCTAGATAAATATCACCTGACCACCAACGGACAAGCCCGACTAGCTGCGCAAATACCAACCCAGTGTATAGACAGTTTAGAAGCACTTGCTTGCGTGATGCCCACCATAGATTACGTAGATGGAACAGCCCAAACAGCAGTGAGCTGGTAATAAGCGCGAGTAGTTGGCTGTGCCAGAGGAAAACTACGACACCCCAAATTATGCTACGAAATAGAACCTCCTCCCAGTACGACACGGCTAAAGATGAATTGTGGAAGATGGTGATATGCCGCCTCCGCGAAACAGATAATCCTACGTACCACACCAAAATAGGTATAGGCAATGCTAACAGATGCCAAATATGTGTTGGATGTAGGCCGAACGACATGAGCTTATTCTGAGCTCACTGATGCTACGGCTTTCTTGGCATGACCCCAGCGCAACAGTTTAGGAAACACCGTCAGCGCCGCAATGGTGCCGTCAAACAGAAGCATAAAGATTGGGTACGAATAATTGTAGAGTGCCCAGTTCGAAACTGCCAAAACATTCAGCACGGCTGCTGCTCCTGCCAGACCCCATGCTAGGGCATCCTCGGTTTCGGGATGTAAGTAAGCTTTTTTGATTGTTGGCACAAATCCAAACCCCGATGCCAGCATGCTCAAGTACAGCGCTACATGAGGGTTGTGGGTCAAGATCCAACCAACGACGCCGAGCACAGCCCCAACCAGGCAAACAATATCAAGCTTTTGAGCACCACCCACACCTCGCTTAATCGAGAGCACAAACACGACAAGCCCACCCACAGCGTACACCAGCGGCAATAACAATGTAGCGCGGGCTCCAGAGGCAGCATAACTCCCTACCTCGACAACACTTATGAGCGCCCAGATACCAAAGGTTGTCCGACTTGGCCGTGTTGTGCCTTTTAGAATACTTCGCACGTAGGGGACATAGGAAAAGACCGCAAGAATTGTGGCAATAGTGACTAGGGCTGACTGATAGGATGGCATATAACGAGTATAGCTTAAAGAGGGGCTAGAGCCACGCCAGTTACAGTACGAGGATGCTAGCCTAGGGGTTTCTCTGAACACCAGTGCTTGCTCTTGCTAGCCAGCAAAATCCGTATGCTCAACCACCCATTTGTGCAATCGTGGAGCAATCCAAAAACCGTAAATGCCCAGGGTTATCACAAACAGCAAAAACCACTTTATCCATTGCCCAAACAGGCCAATGCCAGTGCCAGTAAAACGGAGCTGCCGACCGTCTATATAGGTGTGTTTTGCAATCCAACGCTGCCGCAACACCAGCGCATACGGGTAGCAAATGCCGAGTGTAAGGATAGTTATTAAGAAGGACAGTATTGCCGTGCCGAGGTAGGTTCCAGCCCCACCGTCAAATTTGAAACTCTTAGATTTAGCCATGGTCGCTCCTGATGATTTGAACTTATTATACAGACGAAAATAGTAAACAATGATAGATGTCTCTTGGGCAAATCCTCGCCATGCGGTAGTTAAGGTGTACAATGAGGATTGTACAGAGAGGCTGAATATGGCGAAAGATACGAACACGATTCAAGTGCTTGGCTTCGAGGACGACAAGCAAGAAATTAACGAAAAACAATTAGCAACCCATCTAGGGCGCACTCTCCAGACACGCAACCTAGTGGTTCTTACTGGAGCTGGCTCATCAATCCAAAAGGATGAAGCTGGAACAAGTATAGGCGGCCTTACTATGGCGGAGCTCACCACAGGACTAAAGAACGATACTGATTTTAAGGCTGCAACAACGAAGGGAACGCTTAACGAAGACATCCTCAAACCCATCACCGAAACTACCGACATCGAGCAGCTACTCTCTAGTCTCGACAGCCTTATCGCCGCCGACAAGGTCGCCGGGGCTGTTAATGCGGATAAACTCATAACTATTCAGACGAGCGCACTTGCCTACATGCACAAGAAGTGCATAATTAAAAAGACAAATGATGCCTTTCCTCACGGAGCGTTCCTCAAGAAGCTGCTTATTTCCAGAAAGCTGGGCAATCCGCGCATTAAGGTTTTTACTCTTAACTACGACACCCTTTTCGAGCAAGCAGCACAGGAACTGGAAGCAATTGTCATTGACGGCTTCTCTTTTGCACAACCCCGGAAGTTTCAGGGCAACAACTTCGACCTGGATATCGTCAAAAGAAACCATAGTCGCCTCCATAAAGAGGAAAGCTATTACCTAAATGTGCTCCATCTTTACAAACTACACGGGTCAGTCGACTGGCGCATCAATGGTGAAAGAATCGAGCAAGTCGAGCCTAGCGCAATCGAAGATGCGGGAGGCTCGGTTATGGTTTATCCCGGTTCGCACAAATATCAGGCAAGCTATTCTATGCCCTTTTATGAAATGATTAGCCGCTTCCAGGCCGCCATACGCGAGCCAAACACCAGCCTGTTAGTGATTGGCTACTCGTTCAACGACGAGCATATTAACCGTATCGTTCAAGAGGCGGCCGCCTCTAATCTTGGTCTCTGCGTATATATTGTCTCGCCGTCAGCGGCGAATACGGCTAGCGCCTCCGCCTCTGAAACACTCAAAGCCATCCAGGGGCAAATAGTGCGCCAAGAAACCAGGAACATCTTTTGTATCTCTCAAAACTTCCAGGATTTTACGAAACTGCTGCCACACTACGGTACTGACGACAGCCCTGTTGGGCTAGAGCAGACCAACAGGCAAATCGACCAAGCACTCCAGCCAACTAGTCAGGATCAGCATGAAGAAGACATACCTTTTTGACGATAATCAGTTCATTGGCTATGTATCACTTGTAAGACCAAGTGATGTGCGCATACACTTTCCCAACTCTAAGCTTATGCAGAAGTTCCAGTACGATGGTCAGACATTTGACGGCGGCATCGTTGGTAGCTACGTCATAATCGAAGGTGGCGAACAGGCATATCTCGCGAGGATTTACGAGGCCTGTCTGCCGGAGAAAGAGCGCCTTTTCTTAAATGAGACAGCTTTTCGTGAAGACACTAACCTACACCCTTCTGCTTTCGCCGATATACAGCTTGTCATCGATATGTATAGTTCACAGAGTGTACGCCGAGGCGTTGGCTCATTCGCCGAGGTGGGTTCTAAGGTCTACGCATGCCCACCGAATATACTAAGAGAGCTGCTGGCAAATCAGAACTTGCTACACGATTCGTCACCCAATTTACAGATAGCCAGCTTACCCAATGAAACTGACCACAGCATCGGACTGTCGCCCAACATCATTTTCGGCAGGCACTGCGCAATCGTAGGTACGACCGGCGGTGGTAAAAGCTATACAGTTTCAAAGCTTATAGAAGGTATGGTAAAAACTGGCTACAAAACAAAAATGATTGTACTTGACGCCACTGGCGAGTACCACTTTCCCGAAGACAGCTCCGTTGACGTCGACTTTAGGGGAAAGGACTGTCTCGACTACAGAAACCTGTCTATCGCAGATTTTGTAGCACTGTTTAAGCCTGCCGGACAGTCACAACTCCCCAGCCTGGATGAGGCTATACGAAGCCTGCGCCTTGTCGCCAATCCGGAGTGTCTGAAGATTCTGGATGCGGCTGGCTTAATTCTGACTACGAGCGACGGTAAGAAGTACTTACAGAAAGCGGGCAAGGAAAAGAAGGCATACCAAGAATGCCTCAATAAGTACGGAGCTACTATAGATATGCCCGGAGCTCCTTTTGACATGCAGTGCCTACCTCGGCAGCTCGTCCTAGAGTCCGTTTATGACATGGACTTTAATGACAGCAATAAATGGGGAGGGAGCAATCCTAAGGCGAATGACAGCAATAGCTCATTAGGGCTTCGCATCCGCGTACGGCTGAATACTGCGGCCTGGAGTAGTATTTTTGGCTTCGACAGATCTAATCTTAGCGCCGGTGATCAGGCTGCTATGAAAGATTTTTCGGGTACCCTAGAGAGCTTTTACAAATCTAACAAGAATGTCTTGCGGATTAAGCTGGACAACGTACCCTTGCAAGAGAATCTCCATGCAGTAGTGGTAAACCGAATTGGCAACATCTTACTAGATAGGTCAAATAGTAACGACGACTTCAAGAAAGCGCCTGTCCTTGTCTTTCTTGACGAGGCACACAGATTCTTGAACGTAGTTATAAAAGACGAATATGCCATAGAGACAAAGCTGGATGCTTTTGAGCGTATAGCAAAAGAATGTCGCAAGCGAGGACTTTTCTTAGCAATCGCTACCCAACGGCCAAGGGATATACCATCAGGCGTGCTTAGCCAGATGGGGACTTTCATTGTGCATAGACTTATCAACGAATCGGATAAGCTCGCAGTCGCTAATGCCGCATCAGAAGGCTCACAGAGATCCTTGGCGTTCGTTCCCACATTAAGCTCAGGTGAGGCGTTAGTGATGTCGGTAGATTTGGCAGCCCCAATAATTGTGAAGATAAGACAGGTGGACGATGCGTGGCGTCCCGATTCAGACACTCCCAAATTCACACTTTAGATGAGGCTGCGCTTACGGAAGCTAAGATGCGTTACTTTAGTAATAATGAGGTGGTCACACAGAGGTATACCCAACAGTATTCCAGCCGACACTAACTGCTGGGTCGTCTTTATGTCTTCCGCGCTTGGTTCGACTATGCCCGATGGGTGGTTGTGAGCAATGATTACTCCAGCCGCACGGTCGGCCAGTGGACCAGAAAAGACCTCGCGTGGATGCGCCAGGGATTGATTTAACAGTCCGATAGTAACTACTCGGCGTTTGATGATCTGCCCAGCCGAATCAAGCGAGAAAGAAATAAGGTACTCCTGCTTTTTGTGGCGTATGAACGCCAATCGGTGCAGCACATCCTCCACATTGTAGACCAGGTCAAGCTGCTGATGTCGTTGGCTACTTTGCCTGGCCATACAGAACAATCAGCCCGCCTCGCGGCATCCAGGCAGACACTAAGTACTGTTCGTGTTTTTCGATCTGCGTGGCAATGTAAAGGCTGCTGCAGTCGGGCGGCCAGTGTAGCGCGGTCGCCAGGTCTATTACATACACATCGCCAGGATAGTCGCCTAAAGGGTAGCGCAGGGTAAAGCGTAGTTCTTTCATGTAGCTTGCCGCGCCCTCAAACTCTGTTATTTTTGCCGGGTGGAGCGTACGGGCGCGCTCGATCATTGTCGTCCTGAGCAGCCTTAGCCAGCGTTTGCGGAGAGGGGAGATGAACGCCCTGGGCTTGTCCACTATGATCACAACCTTGCCGTAGTACATGCGCTCGTACAACCGCTCAGCTATGTCCTTGGTTACACGGTTGGCCGGGACAGTAAGGCTGCATACTACGTTAGGCATTGTCGCCCTTTTCCCAAAACGCGGCCAAAATAAATACAGCCACGACGGCTGTATGGAGTCGTTTCATAAAAGTTGTCCTACTCTGGTTTTAGGAACACAAAACCCGCCGCTAGCGAGCTTGCGCCCCATACCCGTTTCCAGGCATGACCAGAGTGGATACTAACGACGGGGTCAGTACCACTCTGGATTTAAAACCATGCCATTGCAAGCAATGGTTTAGGTTTTCGCTCAATTGTTCGCTTCCCACAGAAGCTTAATGGTAAGTATAGAGCGTTACTTTCAACCTGACAAGCCCTAACATTTGTTAGTGGTCACTAACATCTGTTAGGCCTAACCTAATAAGTAAATGTCCAAGAGTACCGAAACTATCTACAAAGAAATTGGAGCCCGGATCGCGAAAGCGCGTCGCAAGAGCGGCCTTACTCAGGAGACGCTTGCCGCCGAAAGCGGCGTAGCCAGCGCCCATATCGGTTTTATCGAGCAAGGCCACCGGCATCCAACGCTCGCTACACTTAATAAACTTTGTGACCCTCTGGGTATTACCCTGGAGCAGTTATTCAAGGGACTGTAACTAAGGCACGGAGGCAAAGCCTCCCATCATACGTTAGCCTGTGGCATAAACTCACGAATAAGCGCCAGTCCACCATATAGGCCACTGTCACCATCGAAACCTGTCACATGGCAGGCTACGCCAAGTTTGCTCGAAAGCGCTTCTAGCTCTTGCTTGTGTCGTACGGCTAACCCGCCGCCAAATACAATAGCCTGGGGTTGCACCGTCTTAACGAAGCGTGCTGCTTGGGCGCCGAACTTTTCAATAACATCATGCCATTCCTGCTCAGTTAAATCTTCGGGCTGCTTACCATAGGTAAGTGCCAACTCTTTACCGCCGCAGGCATACTCCCATTTTCCAAAATACTTGCCCCAGTCGAGCTTATCGACAGCGGGCACGCCTTGTTCGTCATGTACCACCATTGCTCCGCCTATGCCGGTTCCCCAAATAACGTAGGCAAAGTCGGTTTTTACCGAGCCGTAGTAGGCCTCACCGAGAGCTGCCACGACACCATCGTTGTCGGCATACACCGGACAGTTGAGAGTGCGTTTCAAATCTTCGACAAACGGCTTGTCGTTCCAATGGGCGTTGTTCTTAGAATGGAGGCTGCGCGTTCTTTCCTTGTTCATCGTACCGACTATGCCGACTCCTACAGCCTTGATGTTGCTGCCACCAAGCTTTCGGGCATCCTCGATTATTGAAGTAATGTCTTCTTCGTAGCTAGTGCTGTTGCGGCGGCGGATGGGTTCAGTCACGAAAATGGGCTTGACTAGGTCAGCCACCCCGGCAATACGAGTGTTGGTGCCGCCGATGTCTATGGTGATGTACATGGGTTAATCATACCCTAAGAAAGCCCTATATTTTCCTGCCGCTCCCTCGACATCCAAGCCAGCACCATTCTCAGATTCAACCAAAGGCGTGGTAACTAGCTCTACGGCGTTTTTTGTAATCGCCTTGCGCCACGTTCCGACGACCTGTCCGTCAATGACAACGGTTCCTAGAAACATCCCATTCCCACCTGGACAAATACGCTGGTTATATTGTGGATCAAGTACGGCACTGCGATTTTTATAACCCAGTATATATTCATCAAAGCCAGGCAGGAGATAGGTTGAGGGCTTTTGCACCTTAGCGGCAATGGAATGCGGCGAGAACCAATACTCTTGGCCGTCGATAATTTCGTGTTGCAGTTCGTTCTTTATTACTTCAAGGCCACTGCGTGCATCAGCTCTTAATAGGCCCGACCACCATATAAAGTCATCGATTGTTGCAGGGCCGCGACTCTGAAAATACTGGCGAGCAAGCTTGGTCAGTGCTTCCTCCTGGCTTATTTCTTTTGTTTTTGGCAGCCATTCATCCAATAGGACGAAGGTTTGTTGCTTGGCACGAATTGGGCCGAAACACAGCAGACAGTCTCGTGCAGCACGTTTGAGTATATGGTAGCCGCGTTGGCCTTGCGTTGAAATGCCTGCTCGCTCAACGGTGGCCATAGCCTCGCCCCGTGTGAGCATTTTGCTGCCTTGCAGGGCTTTTGCTAAGACGTCGTAACACTTGGCGTATATCTTCTCATCGAGACCAAGCTGCTGGTCGCGTGCACGTTGACCAGTTACATTGCGCGGTGCTACAAGTTTAAGCATCCAGCGTAAATCCTCGGCTGCGACAAAGTGCAGCGTGCCACGCATGAGCCAGCTGCGGACGATTGCTTTATCTGATATAGCTTGCTCAACATCTGTTTTGGTTGCGTGCGGCAGGCGAAGGCCGATCGACCACAGTGCACCGGCATAGTCTTGACCTTGGATAGCGCCGAGCCAGAATAGGACTTGGGCGGGTGTTGTTAGACGGGACTCTTTAATCTGCTGAGAATAGAGGCGGTAAGTAGGGATATGCACAGCTCGCCTTCAAACTTTGCTCATTGCTTCACCCAACCTTTGTAACCTTTGAGCAGCGCTGTACATTCTTCGCGCAGGACACCGCCAGTAATTTGGATACGGCGGCCATCAAAGGTATGACCCGTTTTAGCCAGCGTTTCTACGCTGTAATGATCGTGTTCGTAAGGATTGCCAGCAATGTCGCTGGCATAGGCACCAAATACCACACGGTCAATCCCAGACCACAAACACGCGCCAAAGCACATAGAGCATGGTTCAATGACACCGTAAAGCGTGCAGTCAGCTAAATCTTTCAGGCCAGCTTCTTTGGCGGCTGTACGGATGCAGTCTATCTCGGCGTGGTTAGTGGCATCCCGTTGCTGCCAGGGCAGGCTTCTGCTGCGGGCTACGATTTCTCCGTCTTTCACCAACACCGCACCAAGAGGCAAGGCACCGCTAGACTCGCTTTCGGCTGCTGTGCCGATTTTTATGGCTTCACGGATGAAATCTTCGTCGGTCATTTGTTAGCTCCAAACATCCCGCCATGCCTCGGCACAATAAAGTCGGCTAGCGCTAAAACCTTTGTACGGCTATCAGACAGTTTGTTCATGCCTTGGGCGGTGAGGTCATCGTCTTTGCCTTCAAACCAGCAGTCGTGCTGGCACAGGATGTCGATGACTTGTTGGGGGATAGGATGTTCCATAACTACTTCACAACCGCATAATGATTTTGGATAGTCGAACGGCCAATCTTACGCGATTCTATGAGCTCCAAAGTAAGCTGTACGTCGTGGTCGCCGAAAAGCCGTTTACCGCTTCCGAGCGTCACGGGTTCAACGTCTAGTATCACTTCGTCAATGACGCCCAGTTTGGCGAGGCTGCCATTTAGTTCACCGCCGCCAATTATCCCTAGCCTTTCGGCCTGCGGCAGGTCGGATTTGCTTTTGATGCTTAGTTTGCGAAACTTACCAGTATCCAGAGATGGGTCATTCGTAACGACAATATACTCGGGATCCGGCACGAAATCGCCCTGCTTGGGCATAATCTCATATGTACGTCTGCCGAGCAGCACAATATCACATGTCTTTACGAACTCCTGGAAGGCCGCCCATTCTTCATCACTCCAGGGTGTTTCATCATGCGGGTCAGCGATGAAGCCGTCGGCGGATATGGCCATGTAGAGGATTATTTTCATGCCTTTATGATACCCTATCCGACACAATCAGCACGACTCAGACCGCCAGCCTTTACTTAAAGCAAATCCTCATCCTCTGCGATAAGATCGTTCATTTTTGCCGGAAACTCTTCGCCCGGATGCGGCTGGCCGAGTAGGTCTATGAGCTTCTGTTTGTAGGCGGCAACATCCTCATGCGTTTGCCATTGCTCATGCAATATAAACTCTCGTGGGTTGTCTGTGTTTTGGAAGAGGGAGAAAAGTTGGCAGCCCTGGAGCTTGCGAGCTTCTGGGATCAACACAGTAGTAGCTAGCTCGTGGAAGGCCTGCTCCTGGCCTGCTTTGACCATTACCCTGTAAACTATGTGGATCATGCAGCTTCAGCCATGCCGGACTGCTCCTGGAGTAATTGGTACGCGGCATAGTAGGGCTCCGGGACGTAGACGATCCTTCTAGGGTCTGTGTCGTCCTGTCTTGCAGGTTCAGCTACTCTGACCAACACTTCTCCGTCGGGGATGTATAGGTTGCTGTTGCCCGATTGTAACGCTCTTTTGTTTTCCTCGTACAATCTGGTCGCCCGTTCTCGCAAAAGATGCTCCGTTTCCGTTATAGGCGTACTAGCTCCTAGATCATCTAGGCTAGCTGGGAAAAGTACGTCAATTATTAGGTCTTTAACATAGCCGTTATTTTCGTCACCAGGCATGAAATAAATTCCTGGGCGTGTCCTTTCTACGGGTGACCGGACCACAAGTGTGGGCTGATCCAGAGTGGGCAATGTCGATACTGTTTGGTAGTGGCCGTCTGTTACGACGGTATCTGTCCAATAACGCGAGTCCGTGTCGGAGCCGTTCCTCCATAAAGTCCACCCGTCGGGAATGTAGACGACTTCGCCTGAATGATTGGGAGCCTCGGCGCGTGATGGGGTTGCCATTTATTTATCGCCCACTACATTAATTGGCTTGTCTGCCAGGTATGCCTTAATATTTTCCATGCACATCCTGGCCGCAGTCTCGCGAGTATTGTCGGTGTACGCGGCAATGTGCGGAGTAATCGTCACCTTGGGATTATCAAGCAAAGCCTTATAGCTTTCGTCATCGGTATCAAACAGCATGGCCTGGGCATTATCAGTTATGTAATGTGCTAACTTGCCATTTTCTAGGTGCTTGAGTAGTGCGTCCATGTCTTTGGTTTTGTTGGAGCTGACCGTTACAAAAACGGTGCCGTCTTTTAGCATTGAAAAGAAACGATCGTCGTAAAAACGTTCAGTTGACGGGTTGAGGCTCAGGCAATCCACGATGAAGCCGGCATCTTTGACATTGCTTGCTAAATCATCGCCGCGCTTAAAATAGCTAACGTTCATACCAAACGCCTCTAGCATCTTACCGGTGCGGGCCCCGATGTAGCCTGCACCACCCATAATACAAACCGTCTTACCGTGCAGGCTTTGGGTATAGAACGGCGGGAGCTGGTCGAAGTGGGTAACTTTTACAAACTCTGGTAGCTGGCGCAAGTAATTGAGCAGCATCCCCACAATCCACTCGCTGACCGCTACTTGATTGCAACCGGGGCTGCGCGAAACTGTCACATTGTGTTTCGCAAGAATCTTTGGGTCTAAAAAGCCAACGCCCACAAATGGCAAAGTCACGAACGCATCGCGGAGCGACCGCCACGCTTCCTCGAAACCAAAGATATTGGTGTAAATAATGTCCGCGCCTTTGACGCGCTCCAGCCATTCGGTGGCGTCTTTGCTGATGGTGTCATGGTATGTTACATCGCCCAAGGTTTTGAGTTCGGCAAGCTGTGCGTCGGTGAGGCCTACTGGTTGGGTTATGACGATGCTTTTCATGCCCTAATCATACCAAACCTACACCTTGAACCTGCTAGAATAAGCCTATGACCAACCCAGAACTCATCCAGCACGCAGCATCAGCCCTTAACTCACAAAACCTTGGCGACTTTTATGTGGGCGACGTAGGCTGTGCCCTTGTCTCTGAAAATGACGAGGTATTTACTGGCGCATGCGTTGGTGGTGGTTTGGGCATTTGCGCCGAGCAGAGCGCCGTAAGCCAAATGGTAACTAAAGGCATGCCTCGTATTAAGCAGATTGTGGCCGTCTGGAAAGACGAGCACGGTGAGCTATACGTTATTCCTCCTTGTGGTAGGTGTAGGGAGTTTCTGCGTTCGGTATCACAAGATAACCTTGAGACAGAAGTTATTCTTGGCAAAGACCATGTTACGAAGCTCAAGGATTTGTTGCCGTATCATGGGTGGCATGCTGAAAAGGCCGAGTAAGTCTAAAAGTACAATTTGCACGAATGGCATTGGACACGGCTATAAAGCCCTATAGATAGTGCAAATTATTTGCACTCCCTGTCCCATATTGTTAGTATTGAGCCCATGGCACTCCGCACAATCTCCGCAGGCAACAAGCAAAACATAGCGTTCTTTAAAATCGGTGGCACCTGGGATATGGTCAAAGTAGACGGCAAGTTAGTCGGCAGTGGCGGCCTAGACGATTCGGCCTTAGCAACACTCGAACGGCAATTCGCTGAATTGGACAGTCCAACGGCCGAAAAGCACTTAGTCGAAGCAGTGGAATCCTCCGTCCAAAGCGCCGCCGAACAGCCGAGCACCCTAGCCGAGCACCTATCCTGGGTGCCGCACATCGACCGGTACGCTACTGGGCAGTTTTATTCGCTCTTTTCAGGGGACAGCTCACACTTGCGAGCTAGTCTGATTGCACCGCTGGTGAACTTTTTGTTGCAATACGCGAATCAGCACCCAGATATTCAGGTGGTTGGAGCACAGGGCACGGACACAGCCGACCTAGCCATCTTGCCATTGCTGGACGCGTTTCTGTTTGATACCAACTTGCCACCAGTGCTGCTAACTGGTGCAAACCGTAGCCAGCACGAATGGAACTCGGACGCGCCTAAAAACTTTTCGGACTTATTCCAACTCGCCGGAGCGCATCTGCCAGCCGGTGGCTATTGGGTGTTTGGCTCGCATATCTACCGAGCTAGCGACATGCTCAAGATTGACCCGACCGAGTCACGGCGTATCGAAAACTTTACGACGTTTTTTGCACCACGCCTGACTTCCCGCTACACCAAGAAAGTCATTGGCGAAAACGCGCTGTTTCAAAGTGATATTGCCGAAAGTGTTGACGCCAGCCACCCAATCCATCAGTTAGAAACTCGAACGCTATTTGACGCCATGAACGCAATCGATGTCGTGGATTTAGGCAACCTCAATCCGGTGCAGGATGATGTAAAAACAATCCTCGACCCGTCCAAAAAGGCAGTAGTTATTGCAGCATACGCGCTTGGCAATGCCAGCAACCCCATCAAGCAAGCAGCGGTCGTGGCGGCCAAGGCCGGAAAGATAGTGCTGGTTGTTGATAAATCCCTGCTGGGCGTGGTCAACGTCCGCTATGAGGCTGGGCTGATTGGCGCTAACAGCACTGAGCTGAAAGACACCTCATACCGTATACTGTCCGGGCACCGCCTTGGCAAAGCCAGTGCTAGGGCGCTCGTAACCCGGGCGCTCCTCCAAGGCTATGACCAACAGCAGGCACAAGAACTGGTTATCCAGTACTGCGAATCACGGCAGCTTTTGGAGTAAGTTATAAATGGCATACTCCCCAGAAAACATCGGCCACGTAGACCTATGGACTGCCCGTATGCAGTTAGACCCTACACTGACACATCGACATGTGCAGAGGGTTATCACGGCCTACGTGGGAAAAACTGGCATATCAGTAGTTGGCTATGTGGCACATAACCCAAGGTCGCTCACACTGCTACGTTGGCCAGACACGCGCCCCGACTACCACACGCCTAGCATGCAAGAATGTGACCTTGCGCTGGATTCCCTAGCCGCAACCTTGCGGGTAACACGGGTAGAGAGAGGCGTCGTGCCCGTCGATACTCTGCACACCATGATGGGCACCAGAATGGATGGCTACAATACCGCCACATTCGTACCCCTAGCCACCTTTGAGCGACCCGACACCGCTGGCCATGTAGTCACACCCGCACACATGGTTTCTGCCCGTGCAGTAACCGGAGCAAAGGGTATTGCCGTGGAGCCGTATGGCGAACCAGTCTGCGTCCTTACCATGCCTGCTTCGGTCGATAACGAGACTGCGATCCATGACGTTGGCGAAGCGGCAGGTCAGTGGCATTACGCCATTGAGCGTGGGGTGAGTACTGATTATCCGAATGGTCGTACTGATTTCTTTGAGACGCATTGGGCGCAACATTAACTAACCTAATAACGGACAAAAGCTATTTTCCTGCGGAAAACAGCCAAATCCGCAAGCGCTACGCACTTACGGATTTACGGATATAGTCTCGAGCGTCACAACCTCGTCAGTATCCGATACGCTCGTCCAAGCTGCTTTGTTGTTGTCGCGCATGAACACCCCCGTAAACACCCGCAGATCACTGTCCAGCCTGCCAAGCTGGCGCCGCACCAATCGCTGTACGGACTTTTCCGCCGGACTCCACTCACAAAGTAGCAGGAGTACGGGCACCGCGCTTTCGGTTTCATCCCAACCGCCCTCATCGAAAAAATCGGTATACACTCTCAGCTTATCCACTAACACGCTGCGGGGCTCCCGGTCTCGAACGATGTCAAGGAAGAACCGCAGTGGCCGCTGCGGATCATCACCGGGAAGCGACAAGAAAGCGTCTGGCAGTTTTTTCGGAAAGTAACTGTAACGTCGCATGTCTCTCCGGGTGAAAACCTTTAGTGTGGAATGTAACTTTTGTAGCGCTTGCGTTTCCTGGTAGATATTTAGGTGATGGCGTACAAACGAACTGCTAGTGGTCGATTTGTCGCGATAGCTTTCCTGAAAAGCTTGGTCGTCGATATACTCGTGATCGGGCAATGACTGCAAGTACTTCAAGGCTTTAGAGGTGAGATAGTACGCAGCCGGCACGTTTTCTAATGTTGATCGCTTCTCCAACCGCTTGCCAAGATATCCATGCGATACCAATATTTCCAACTTTTCATATAAGCCATTCTCGGGTTTTACCCCAAGGCTAGTAGCTAATAATTGCCGACTAACAAAACGATACTTATAAACTAGCTGTAGTACTTTAATTTGGCCTTCATTTAAATTAGTTCTTGTATACTTTGGTTTTGATATCTTTACCATCGTTGAACTCGCTTCACTTTTCTATATGTATATATAGAGTAAGAGGAGAAAAAAAGAAATGGTTAAAAGATTGGATATGAGTAAAATATACCCTATATCGATAGTGGGTAATTATCCGTTGTAGAAAGTGCCAATCTCTATTGATAAATAGTAATATTAGTAATACTATTTAAATAGAGTTTTAACTGGTTCCTTAACAATTCGGCTAGACAACTAAAGGAGGGTAAAAGTATGCAGTTACTTACTAAAGAGCTGGCGCAGAAGATACCAAGGCTCTATCAAACAGAGCACGTAGGATTGCCGGATAAGGTGGCCTATGCTAAGTTCTTCCACCCGGTTTCAAACTGGCAGTGGTACGTCATTGAGTATGATGGTTTGGACACCTGCTTTGGCCTGGTCGTGGGGCACGATACCGAGTTTGGCTACTTCTCCTTACAGGAACTGAGCCAGGTCGGATATGGCCTAGCGATCGAGCGAGACAGGCATTTCAGGGCTACGCCCATACAAGATTTGCCAGTCTACGGCATTGAACGGGCGGCAGCATGAGCGTAAGAGCATACCGCCAAATCACAGAGCCAAAACTGGCCAGTGCCGCAACATTCAACCTGCGGGATGAGCCGGAGCTTGTGGACGCGCTACTCGACTTAGACAGTACATGGTCGACGGAGGGCAACGAGCAAATGGAGATTTCCGTGGACGAGCTGGAGCGACTTCTTGAGACTACAACATTTCTGGAAGAAACTATGGCAGCTTTGCGGGAGGATATTGCGGCCGCTCGAAATGACCGGTCAGACGTACTCTACTATCATTGCTACTAAGCTAACGAGGGAGCCGGTAAGGTATCGGCTCCCTCCGACGCGGTAAGCCCATCCCAAGAATTGTGGTCGGCGCGTTTTGAACCAGAGGAATATTATTGTACAATATTCCTAATGGCTGCACCCAAAAAGGTTAGGTTTCAGATCAACGCCTCAGAGGCTACACGCGACCGCGCAAAAGCGGTCGCCTATAGCCGTGGCCTGCAACTTAACGAGTTTGTACTGCAAGCCCTGGCAAAAGAGGGTGACAAAGAATTAACCACCCTTGTTAAAAAAGACCTGGCGGAGCGTACCCGGCCAGGCCGCCCACAAAAATAGCCTTCTTTTAGTATCTAGCTGAATTGTTATGGAGCCCTTGACGAGGGTAATTATGTCGAGGCCAGAGGGTAGCAAGAACAAGCAAGCAATCGCACCGCCGGATACGGTGAGCTTTACGACAGAAGAACGCATTCAATTCCTGGCGCAGCTGATCGCCGACCGAATAGCCGAAGATAAAGCCAACGGCTACCCCCTTTTGAAGCACCTCGGTGGTGAAACATGACACCCGAGTATAGCCTTAGCCGCAACTGCGTACTGGCTGTGCGCGTGTCTACGGCCGGGCAAGGTATTGACGGCGATTCGCCAGACGCGCAAATCGAACAAGGCAAGGCCTACGCCGCCACACACAACCTACGGATCACACAGATATTGTCATACATGGAATCGGCAAACGTCGTGCTCGACCTCCAGCCAATGCAGCACGTCATTGACTATGCCATTAATCCAGAAAACGACATCCAGGTGGTGCTCATTAAGTCCATTGACCGCTTTACCCGTGGCGGCGCAACCATCTACGACTTACTTCGACAGCGGCTTGACCCCCACAACGTTGACCTCATGGATATGTTCGGTATTATCAGCAACGTCAAGGTAAATACACTGGAGCACTTAGGTGCCAAGTACAAGTGGAGCGTACACCGGCCATCACGTAAAGCTGAGCTACTGGAGGCGGAGCGAGCTAACGACGAGGTGCGCGATATCCTAACGCGCATGATTGGCTCGGAGATACGCTACACACAGATCGGGTACTGGTCTCGTGGGGCGCGGTACGGCTATAAGACCGAAAAGATAGAAACGATGAATGGTAAGCGGGTCATTTTAGTTGAGGACGGCCTCAAAGCCGAGGTCATCAGAAAGATGTACGAGATGCGGGCGGCAGGCGCGCACAGCGACGACCAAATAGCCGACGAGATGAACCGCATGGGCTTTAAAACACCTATAAAGATTGTCCGCGACAAACGTGACCGCATGAAGATCGTCAGCCGCACCGGCGGCAAGCCCATGACCGGCAAACTACTCCGTACATACGTCGCCAAAACAATCTACGCGGGTGTAAATACCGAAAAGTGGACAAACGGCAAGCCAGTGCTCTGTAAGTTTAAGGGGCTTGTCAGTGTTGAACTCTTTAATAAGGCCAACCGGGGCAAGATACACATTACCATTAACCCTGAAGACCCCGAGCATCCAACTGTCGGCCGCGCGCCCAAGCATGAGAAGTTCGTTAAGAAGAATGTCTATAATGGCGAGTTCCCATACCGCAAAATCGTAAGCTGCCCGCACTGTAGGCACCCTCTACTCGGCAGCGCCTCGCGCGGACGGCTCGGCAAATACTACGCAGCCTACCATTGCAGCCACCACGGGCACTATTACCGCGTGCCCAAGAAAGACTTCGACGTAGCGATTATCAAGTTCGTGGAAAGCGTCAGAATCAACCCTGAACGGCTAGACGAGATTACGCAAGCCGTATTGACCGTTTGGGAGCAACGTCAGCAGCAGGTACATGTCGATACCGAGAACCGCGATAAACGGCGCGAGGAGCTTGAAGCGCAGATTAAGGTGATCGTGGACAAAATGAAGTTGGTAAGCTCGCCAACCGCAATCAAATACATGGAGGAGGATTTAGTGAAACTCGAGCAGCAAATCACAGACCTAGAAACAAAAAAGGTAGAGGAAGCCGCCAAAGAAACCGTAGATATGCCCACCATCTTGACATACATCAACTACTTTGTGGAACACATGAAAGATTTGCTCATCGACCACTGTAACCCTATCCTCAAAGCCCGCTATTTCGGCGTCATTTTCGATGAGGTTCCAACCTACGAAGAAATACAATGTGGAACCACTCAAATAGAAAAAATCCCAGGGGTCAACGAACTATTTAAGCTCGCTCACTCCCAGGAAGTTTCATTGGTGCGCGAGAGAGGACTTGAACCTCCACAGGATTGCTCCCACTACCACCTCAAAGTAGCGCGTCTACCATTCCGCCACTCGCGCATGCACATGCAACGCTGTTATAGTACGATTTTTAGAA
>Ga0105249_10000827_pt1 | contig 27894 bp, 27 predicted proteins | sample KBSS44metaG_FD_81522 | JGI IMG/M metagenome (GOLD analysis project Ga0105249, IMG submission 81522) | Switchgrass rhizosphere microbial communities from Kellogg Biological Station, Michigan, USA - KBS S4-4 metaG | ecosystem: Host-associated > Plants > Roots > Rhizosphere > Soil | place...
CCCGGGAATAAATCCCGGGATGACAACCGCTACCGCGCCAGCTCTTTGAGCCCGCGCCGGATCAGCTTGGGCGTATCGGCTCCCTCGCCCAGCTCGGCCATGGCCGCCGCCACGGCCTGGCTGGCCTGCCCCGGCTGGTAGCCCAGGTTGGTGAGCGCCGAGATCGCCTCGGCAACGGCACTATTCTCGGTCGGAGCCAGTCCTCCCTTGCGGCCGGTGGCCGGCACGTTCAGCCCCGCCACCGACAGCGCCGGCGCCTTGTCCTTGAGCTCGGCGACGATGCGCTGGGCGAGCTTCTTGCCGACGCCCGGGGCCTGCTCGACGGAGGCCCAGTCCTGCAGGGCGATGGCGTTGGCGAGTTCCGGGGTCGACAGCGTGCCGAGCACGGCCAGCGCCACCTTGGAGCCGACGCCCTGGATGGTCTGCAGCGTGCGGAACCAGGCCCGCTCCACCTCGCTGGTGAAGCCGTAGAGCCGGATGGCGTCCTCGCGCACGTGCGTCTCGATGGCGAGGCTCACCTCCTGGCCAAGCTGCAGCGTCCTCAGCGTGCGGGCGGAGGCCTGCACCTCATAGCCCACGCCGCCGACGTCGACGATGGCGTGCGCCTCGCCGACCGCATCCACGGTGCCCCTGAGCTTGCCGATCATCTCGCACTCCCCGCATATCTCGCCGTCCCTCGGTCACGACCTCACGCCCGCCCCACCATCCGCCGCGCGATCGCCTGAGCGCTCGTGCGGTGGTTGGCGTGGCAGATGGCGATGGCCAGCGCGTCGGCCTCGTCCGCGCTCTCGAACCTGGCCCTGGGCAGCAGGAACCCCACCATGGCCTGGATCTGCCGCTTCTCGCCGTGCCCGGCGCCCGTGACGGTCTTTTTAACGACGTTGGGCGGATATTCCGCCACTCTCAGGCCGTTCAGGGCCGGTGCCAGCAGCGCCATGCCGCGCGCCTGGCCGAGCTTCAGCGTGGCCCGCGCGTCCTTGTTGACGAAGGTCTCCTCCACCGCTGCCTCCTGCGGCCGGAACCGGGAAATCACCCCGCACAGGCCCTCGTACAGCTGGCGCAGACGATAGGCCAGCTCGCTCTCGCCGTCGGACGCCACATGCCCGCTCGCCACGTAGGCGAGGCGCACGCCGTCGGACTCCACGATGCCCCAGCCGGTGCGCCGGAGGCCCGGGTCGATGCCGATGATGCGAATCGTCTGAGCGAGCATGGGCCGTGATAGCACGGCCGCGGCGCAATGAAGGTGGCGATGGCGGGCCAAGCCGACTGCATCGCGCCTGGAGCGCACCCCATAGAGGGCGAGACTTGGACGGTGCCGGCTTGAGGCGCTCGCCAGTCCTACGACGCGCCATCCGGGTCAGTTGGCCCCGGTGACGGCGGCCGGCCTTCGCCCGGCAGGCCTGCGCCGGAGTGTATGTAAGTCACCCCACCCGGAGCCGGTCCAGCTTGGACCTCAGCGGATGTCTGAATGGCCAGCGCCAGCGCGGCGCTCGTCAGGGCGATGGCCAGCGCAGTCGCCGGGACGGCGCTCGCGCTTGTGGCGATTTGGATGCGGCTCATGGGGATATCGGCTCGTTATCTTTTGTCTTTTGCCGTCTTGGCCTTTCATGATCGATATGGGCCCTCCAGCCGGATGATGAAGGGGCTGTCACGTACCCTTGAAGCGTTGCGACCGCGGTCATGGCGGGCGCGCTGTCAGCTGCGTCGCCCCGCGGCGCCGCCCCACTCGGCCCGGCGGACGCGGTGCGCGGCAAGGAGAGCGGCCGTGATGGCGAGACCCGACAGCGACGCCAGCGCGTAGGCGCCGATGAGGCCGGCGGCGGGCAGCGCCTGGCCCAGGACCAGGAAGAAGACGATGAAACCGAACAGGGAGGCCGCCAGCCCGCGCAGCACCCGCCAGATGGCGTCGCGCCCGGAGCTGTGGTGGGTGAACGCGCCGGTGACGGTGAGGATGATGGGATAGCTTGCCAGCACGCCGGCGAGCCGCGGGCCGAGCGCGTCGGCTCCCGTTACCAGCGCGGCCACCAGCGCCGCAGCTGCCGCCATGCGGGCCGGGATGTCCCACCAGGGCGGCACCTGCGGCAGCACGCCGCCGCGTGGCCGTGGCAGCAGGGCCAGCACCACGCACAGGCTGGCGGCGCCGAGCCCGGCCGCGGCCCACAGGGGCGGCAGCTGGGCGGGAAGGACCCGCGCCAGGGTGGCGGGATCGCTCAACGCCGCGGCACCGGTGAAGAAGGCGACGGCCCCGGCTGCGAGGCTCAGGGGCCAGCCGGCCACGGCGGCAACGAGGCCGTAGGCCAGCATGAAGCCGCCGATGCATGTGACCGCGATCATCACGCCGAGGCAGGCGGCAACCCCGAAGTCGATCCCCTGGTCGAGGATCAGGATGAACAGCACCGGGCCGGTGAACCACGGCAGCCCCATCAGGATGCCGCCCACCGTCGGCCCCCACCAGCGCGCCGCAAGCGCCACCCCCGCGACCAGCAGCGGGGTTACGGCGATCTTGAGCAGGAACAGCATCTGGGATCAGGTTTTAGGTTTCAGCTTTTAGGGATCAGGTTTCAGGGATCGGATTTCGGGTGTCCACTGAAACCTAATCCCTAGTCCCTGAAACCTGATCAAACCGCCACGTTGTCGATCAGCCGCGTCTTGCCGAGCCAGGCAGCCACCAGCACGCGCAGCGGACGCCCGGCGTCGGGTGCCGCAGGCCGCAGGGTCTCGGCGTCGCGTACCTCCAGGTAGTCCACCTTGAAGCCGGCGGCTGCCAGCGCGGCCTTGCCGCCCGCAACCGCTGCGGCCACGTCCGCGCGCCCGGCCGCGGCACGCGCGACATCGGCGATAGCGCGGTGAAGCAGCGGGGCGATCCGACGCTCCTCGGCGGAGAGGTAGGCATTGCGCGAGCTCATGGCGAGACCGTCGGCCTCGCGCACCGTCTCCGCGCCGACGATCTTCAGGGGCAGGTCCAGGTCGCGCACCATCTGGCGCACGACGGCGAGCTGCTGATAGTCCTTCTCGCCGAACACCGCGATGTCCGGCCCCACCTGGGTGAAGAGCTTGCAGCACACCGTCGCCACCCCGGCGAAGAACTGCGGGCGAAAGTCGCTCTCCAGGCCCTCGGCGGCGCCGTCCGGCACGACCTTCGTGGCGAAGCCGTCGGGGTACATCTGGGAGCGGTCCGGCCCCCAGACCAGGTCGCAGCCGACGGACGCCAGCTTGGCGAGATCGCCGGCCTCGTCGCGCGGGTAGCGGTCGAAGTCCTCGTGCGGGGCGAACTGCGCCGGATTGACGAAGATCGAGGCGACGGCGCGCACGCAGCGCGCCTTGGCGAGCCGCACCAGCTCCAGGTGGCCCCGATGCAGAGCGCCCATGGTTGGGATGAGCGCGACGCTCTCCCCGGCCGCGCGCCAGGCCTGCACTTGGGCCCGCAGCGGCTCCAAGCTGCGCACCACGGAAACCGCGCCGCTCATGGCCCGCCGATGCCTCCTTTTCGATCAGCCGCCGCAAACTACGGCGCGCGAGGCCGGCGAGGCAAGGCGTCAGACGCCGATGCACTCAAGAGCGCGAGCTTGGGCCGGCGCCGACTGCCCGGATCGAGACCTGCCGCCAATGCATCTCCCGGTACGTACAATTGAGCCACGTCGGCTCCAAGAGTCGCCAAGCGGGCTATGGGAAAGAATGATCCCATGGAGACATGGCTTGATCGCACGTGAGAGTGCCCACAGGATGTCTTTGTTTCGGTCAATCGATCTGGAGGAAGCCGCTATGCAGTCGAACATGGCCCCTTGGGCCTTCGTGCTCGCTGTCCCTGACATCGATAAGAGCGCTCGGTATTTCTGCGAGGTCCTGGGCTTTCGAATCAGCTGGGAGAATGCAGCGGATTGGCGATTGGCCGAGAGGGACGGAGTCCGGATAATGTTGGGCCAGTGCCCGAAAGACATGCACCCGAGTGTGCTTGGCGCTCACAACTGGTTCGGCTATCTGGAGGTCGATGATGTCGACAGCCTGTATACCGAATTTACTGCGCGTGGGGCGGCCTGCACTGCCCCCAAAGATGCCCACTACGGAATGCGTGAGATTGTCATTACCACAACGGATGGCCACAGGGTCGTGTGCGGGCAGCCATCCAAACGGACCTGATCGCAGCTCGGAGGCCAACGCTTCCGATGGATGCCGACCGGAACATATTGTCCATTCGATACCTACCGCTTCTGTCTTACTTTGCCGCCCGCTCAGGTAGGGCCTTACTCCAGTGCCCGACGCGTGCCGCAATCCGCCCGCATGCTGCCCCGTCGTCGAGTACATCGAGGGTTTCAGTATGCGCAGGCAGCCTGTCCCACTTCTCGCCCAGAAGCTCTCCCCGTTTCGCTGGAGAACATGGTGCGTGCTCACCGCACTTTGGGTGGGCCTCTGTGCGGTTGCCACCGTTGGCTCCTGGCCGATCGCAAATACGCCAGCCGAGTGGGCGACGCCCGGGCCTGCTCTGGAATTGCGCCCCGAGCAACCGACGCCGCAACCGCTGATCGAGAGAGAGATGGCATCCTACGCACAAGGGATCAGGTCGCATCTTTCAACGATGGCACTGTTCACTGCAATCCCGCCCGCCGCACTGCTCCTTTCGGCCTGGATGCTGCTTTGGATCGCCAGAGCTTCTCAGCTGGAATAGCCAATTCAGGCCTTCTTCTCCGTCTCGGCGTTGCCGATAGGCGATGCCCGCTGACGCAATTCGCTTGGCGGTTCCTGGCACAACTCTTCCGCAGGTAGCTGATCCTGTGAAAGGTCGTCCTGAAAGCTGCCGCTATAAGCGGTGGCATGAGCGCCAGGCATTGAGCCCGCAAGGCCAGCCTAATAGGGCGTGATCACGTTCACCAGCGCGTGCCGCCTCTCCTTCTCCACCGCCTCGCGCGCGGCGGCGAGCACGCTGGGCAGGTCGGCGGGGCGGTCCACGCGGGCGGCGAAGGCGCCGTGGGCCTCGGCAACCTTCTCGAATGGTGGGCTGGGGGATAGGTCGGCCAGCCCCAGGCCATTCTCGCGGCCGGCGGCACCCGAGGCGAACATGGAGAGCGTGGCGTTGCGCACGGCGGCGTAGCGGTTGTTGTTGAAGATCACCATGACGATGGGCAGGCCGTGCGCCTCGGCGGCCCAATGGCAGGCCGTCGGATTGGCGAACACGAAGCCGCCGTCGCCGATAGTGGCCACGACGAACCGGTCGGGCGCGGCCAGCTTGGCGCCCAGCGCCGCCCCCACGCTCCACCCCAGGCCGCCGGCGGGGCTGAGGGCGAAGTAGGTGCCGGCGTGGGTCCGCGGGCAATGGTCGGGGCGGAGCTGGTACTCGTTGACGATAATCCCCTCCGGACCCGCCATCTCGCCGACACAGCGGCTCAGGTACTCCGGGGTGATGTGCGGAGCATCGGGATTGGCCGCGCGAGCGGGGCGCGCGCCCCATCCGGCTTCCGGCTGGGGGTGGAGGCCCAAATCGTGCAGGCACGCCGACAGGGCATGCAAGGTGGGAGCCGCGCCCGCTGCGATCGACAGGTCGCTGCGGAAGCTGCGCATTGGATAGCGCAGGAAAGCGGGGTCCTCGCCGATGTGGACGATGCGCGCGTCCGGGTTGGGTGCCTTGACGCTCGGCATCCAGGGCACATCGCTCTCGACCACCAGGATGAGGTCGGCGTCTGCCAGGAACGGCCCGGAATCGAAGCCGGCGTGCATGGGATGGTCCGTCGGCAGGCACATGTAGCGGGGCGTCTGGACGGCCACCGGCACCCGGCAGCGCTCGGCCAGCTGGGCGAGCGCAGCGGTCTCGTGCGGCAGCCGGCCCACGTTCGACGTGATGATGAGGGGCCGCTTCGACTCGGCGATCCAGCCCGCCAGCCGGCGGATGGCCTCCCGGTCCGGCTCCGGCGGCGTGGGCGGCATCCGCGGCGGGAGGCGCGCCTCGCCCGCGACCGGCGCCGCCAGAGGCTCGCGCGGCAGCGTGAGATAGACCGGGCCGCTGGGGCTCGCCAGCGCCGCCTCCAGCGCCCTTGGCACGACCAGATGCGCCTGCTCGGGGCTCCGCAGCTCGTAGTCCCACTTGACCAGCTCGCGCACCATGCCGGCTTGGTCGAACATCTCCTGCGCCCAGTGGATGGAGCGGTTGCGGGCGCCGAACGCGCCTTCCTCCAGGATCGGCGAGCGGCCCGCCATCAGCAGCAGGGGAATGCGGTCGCGGCTGGCGTCGGCCAGCATGTTGACGGTGTTGCCGGTGCCGACATTGACGTGCACCATCACCGCCTGCGGCGCGCCCGTCACGAGGTAGGCGCCGTGCGCCATGGCGACGGCCAGGTTCTCGTGCGGCGCCAGCACCGCGCGCGGCACCTCCGCGCCGGTCTCCCTGGCGCGCGCCAAGCCCTCGACGATGGGCGGGAAATCGGTGCCGGGGTTGACGAACAGGTTCGCCACCCCGTGCCGCTTGAGCGAGGCGAGGAGCACGTCGCCGGCGGTGGGCGGCACGGCGGCAGCTTGGGCGGCGGGCTGGCGCTGCGGTTTGCGTTCACGGGCCATTCGCTCTCTCCCCTGTGTGCGGCTTGACGTTTCCTCGGCCCAAGCTGGGGTGGGGAAACGAGGGTGTGTCAAGCGGATGCACGACGATGCGCGGCAGCCATGCGGGCTGGAGGCCGACGTTGGCGACAGCAGGGTCAGACCCTCGCCACCACTATGGCATACGGTCGATGCGGCAGAGGCGAGGGGTCTGACCGCTCTTCCTTCATGCGCCGCGTGGTCCGGGGCGCTGGATTGCAGCTTCCACGAGGCGCCAGCCGTTGAGCGGCATCAGCAGGGCATGCAGCAGCCAAACAGGCGTGAGGCCGAGGGCCAAGCCGTAGGCCATGAACGCCAGATTGCCGGCGAGCGCCGCGAGCCGCAGCGGGATCAGGTCCTTCATGGAGAACGCCGCCAGCACGAGCCCCGACGCGACATAGCCACAAAGCTCCCAGCCCACAGCACGCCTCCCGTCGCTGTCGTTCCAACGAGGGTTGGTCGCGGCGGGGCGCGCTCTGGTTCACGGAGAGCGCGCGCTCGTTCACCGGGGCATCCAATGCAATCGCGCTCCGCCTGACGCACCCTACCGTGCGGCGACCTCGCGCACCGACTTGAGGGTGGTGAGCGCGTTGACGCGCCCGGCGCCGAAATCGTCGTCGCGGCCGGCCGGGCCGAGGTCGTCTGCGCCGGCGGCCATCAGCTGGCCGATGGCGTTGACATCAAGGCCGGGATCGCGCTCCAGGAGCAGTGCCGCGATGCCACTGACGTACGCGGTGGCAAAAGACGTGCCCGACAGCAGCTCGTGCTTGCCACCCTCCACCGGCGCCAGAACGTCGACGCCAGGGGCGGAAATAGCGATGTAGCGGCCGCGATTGGCCTGCGGATAGCGCCGGTCTGCCGCATCCACCGCCGTCACCGCGATTACGCCGGGAAAGGCCGCGGGAAAGGCCGGCGGCGCCTTGGGTCCGGCGTTGCCCGCCGCGGCCACCACGACGACGCCTTTGCGACGCACGGCGTCGAGCAGCTCCTGCAGGTGTCCCGAGCGCGGGCCGACGAAGCTGAGGTTCAGCACCTTGGCCCCGTTGCTCGCCGCCCAGTCGATGGCGCCCAACAGGATCTCCGTGGTCGTGTCGGGTGGCGCGCCGGGCTTGGTGCGGAATGCGCGCACCGCCAGGATCTCGGCCTCTGGCGCCACTCCTTCCACCACGCCGCGCGAGGCGATGATGCCGGCCACCGCGGTGCCGTGAAAATCGGGCGCCGGGTCCGGGCCGCCGACCGCGTCGAACGAGCGGACGGTCACGCCCTTGAGGTCCGGGTGCGCCGTGTCTATGGCCGAGTCGATCACCGCCACGGCCACATTGCGGCCGAGCGCCATCCGGTGTGCCTCGGGCAGGTGCACCTTGCGCGGGCCGTACTGGGGAATGGGCGCCGACTCGCGCTGGTCGTCGCCGGAGTGGAAATAGAGCCAGTTGAACTGGGCGGCGCGGACGCGCGGATCGCGCCGCAGGGCCGCCAGCGCCGCCGCCTCTGAGCGGCCGGCGCGCACACGGAACAGCTCGGCGCGGGCGCCGATCAGCGCGATGGGCCGGCTCGATACGAGATCCAGCCCGTAGGCCTGGGCCAGGTTCGCACCCAGCGACTGCGGTCTCGTCTGGTCGACGAGCACGAGGATCTCGCGCGTGACCCGCTCCGGCACCGGCCGATCCCTCGTGCGCTCGTCCATGCGGCGCGGCAGCGACTGCAGCACCGTCGCCTGCTCGGCCGGCACATCGGGCAGGATGACGACGGGCGGGAAATGGGGGAATCGCGGGTCCCTGGTCTGCTTGGGCTGCCGCGGGTCATCGTGCGTCGGCCCGTCACGCGGAGTGTCACGCGGAGTGTCACGCGGCCGGTCGGGGGTCCTGTCAGGTCTCCTGTCCGGCGTCTTGTGGGGCGGCGGGTCGTCGACCGAGAGGCGCCCGGGCTTCAGCCGCGGCGGCAGCTTCTTCGCCTTCTTGGAGGACATGGGGCGCCGCTGGAACTGCGCCGGCTCGATTGCGCTTGCTGCTGCAGGAACGGCTTTGAGGCCGGTTGCCGGCGGCGAGGCCGATGCGGGCGCCGCCAGCAAGAGAAGCGCGAAGGCGAGCACGGAGGTCATACCCCTCGCCGCGACCGCGCGTTGGAATTTGTTCCTTCGCAGGCGAGGGGTCTGACCCCTTTCCGGAACGCGAGGGGTCCGACCCCTTCCCTCTGTCATGGCGCATCAATCCCTGCTCGGCAGCACCGCGCGCACGATATCGCGCCGCCCGGCCAGCCGCCGCATCAGCGCCTCGCGCCCGGCCGTGGAGCGGTCCTCCGTCCGCAGCCTGATCTTGTATACCCCACCGGCCTTGGGGCCGTCCACGATGCTGCCGTCGAGGTCGGTGAGCAGCTGCGAGATCGCCGTCGCCTTCGCATCGTCGGCGAAAGTGACGAGCAGCGCGATGCCGTCGCCGCTCTGGCCACCCGAGGCGGTCTGGTAGGTGCCGGCGCGCTCGTTGAGCAGCGACACGATGGCAATGCCCTGTACGGCGATCAGCACCGCCGCCGCCAGAGCTGCCCAGCGCACCGCATTGGCCGTGGGTGCTGCGAGCAGGTCGCCGACTTGCTGCAGGCCGCCCCGCAGCGCACGCATTGCCGCCCAGCCGGGTCTGGCAGCCGGCAGAGACGCCATGAGCCGTGCCGTGGCGCCGGCGGAGGGAAGCCCCAGGGCCTCGTTAGCGGCCACGGTCTCGTCCCGCTCGGTGCGTGCAAGGTCGAGCTGGCGCGCCACCTCCGGGTGGGCGGCGAGGTAGGCCTCCATCTTCGCCAGGTCGGCCGCATCCAGCCGGCCGGTGACGTACCAGGGGAGAAGCATCTCGATCTCCTCGCGCTCGATGTCCCCGCGAGACAGCTCGTTCATGGCCAACCTCGATCGACCCCGGCATCCTTCAGCAGCCCGGAGAGCCGCTTGCGCGCGTAGAACATCCGCGTCTTCACGGTGTTCTCGGGGATCTTGAGAACCTCGCTCACCTCGCTCACCGACAGCTCGTGGTAGTAGACGAGGTCGATGACCGCCTTGTGCTCGGCCGACAGCTTGTCGAGACAGAGCCGGAGGATCGCGCCCTTGTCGGCTTTCTGTACGGCCACCTCGGGGTCGTCACCGGCGTCGGCGAGGGCGTCCGCGGCGTCCTCGTCCCAGCTCTGCTCGCGCCGCTTGCGCAGGCGGCTGACGGCCCGGTGATGGGCGATCGACAGGATCCATGTGCTTGGCGCCGATGCGCCTTCGAACTTGCCGGCATTGCGCCACACCTCCAGGAACACCTCGTTCATCACCTCTTCCGCCACGGCCGCGTTGCCCACGAGCCGCAGGGCGAACCGGTACACGCGCGCCTGGTGTGCGGCGAGGAGCGCGCGCAAGGCGGCCTCCTCGCCGGCGACGATGCGCCGGATCAGCTCCAGGTCCTGCGCGGCTCGGCTCATGCGGGCCACCCGCCTGAAGGCCTGGTATCGGCTCTGTCGCTCCGATCTGAACGAAGGTTCATCGTTGGCCCGGAAATCGTCGAAGATTCAGAAAACTTGCATGCCAGAATGCAGCCGCGCGACGCAACCGGCGGACGCGGCGGCAAGGCAGGCGATTCGCCCGCCTATTCATACCGGCTGACAGGCGTCTGACCAGCCTTAAGCGGCCGACCCGGGCCGACCCGGGCTTCGGTGGGCGCCGGAAAGCGCCGCCCGGCCGTGGCCAGATGGCATCGAAGAACAAAAAGAGCCGGCTCGGGGGGAGCCGGCTGAGTCGGGGCAGGACCTTGGAAAAAGGGGATCAGTCGGAGCAGCCGGCGCGGCGCATGCAGCGCCAGTAGCGGCCCGTATTGTCGCCGTACTCCTCCTCGCACCGGGCGGACTGGGCGGAGCAGTACCCCAGCCCCAGGACGATGGCGCCGCCGATGGCGGGGCCCCAGTGGTGATGGTGGTGGTTGCCGCCGCCCTTGTCGCCCTTGCCGCCGCCTCCGCCACCCTTGAACTTGTCGGGACCTGGAGGAATGCCGCCACCGCCGCCGTTGCCGCAACACTTGAAGTCGCCCGGCCCCTTGTCCTTAACGAGCTCGACGGCGCCGATATCAGCAGGCTCGGCCAGCGGGGCAAGCGGTGCCGCGGACGCGACGCCGAGGGCGGTCGGCAGCCCCGAGCCGGGGGTGAGGAAGAGGGCCGCTGCAAGGGCGGCCGTACTCAGTATCAGTTTCCTGTTGATGAAGGTCATCGCAAAGCTCCGCGCGCTACGCCGGGACGACCAGGGTCGGTCCGGCCATTCCCGCGCCCGTCCTGGGCGCCTGCTCATGCGTCGCGGCGGGGCCCGATCCGGTTCAAAAAAATCGGAGGGTGCAGCAAGCGAAAGCGCATTGCACCGATGGCGCGGGACCATCGCAGGAGCGTACTCGGTGCCGTACGGGCTGCGCCCCGTTACACCCTCCTACTGGAACGCGCTGTGGGCGCCGAAGGGGACGCCCAAGAACATTGTCGCCAAGCTCAATCCCGCGTCTGTGGAGGCGCTCGCCGATCCGTACACGCGCAAGCGGCTTGAGGACTTGGCGCAGGAGAACCTGACGCCCGACCCGCCGACGCCGGAGGCGCTGGGCGCTCTGCAGAAGGCGGAAGCTGAGAGGCGGTGGCCGATCGTCACGGCTGCCAATATCAAGGTCGAGTGACGGCCGCCGGCCGACGGCGCACAATTCTTGGACGCAATACTGACGGCAGCAACGCCTGCGTGCTAGCCTGCCGTTCAGCATGCGGCGATGCCCTTGCGAATGGGAGGCGAGATGACGACGGCGCAGGAAAGCGTGGAGCTCACCCGTGTCGGCCCCGGCACGGTGATGGGCGACTTGATGCGGTGCTACTGGATCCCCGCGGTTCTCTCCTCGGAGGTCGAGCGCGACGGGCCGCCCGTTCGCCTCAAGCTGCTCGGCGAGAAGTTGATCGCCTTTCGCGACAGCGCCGGCCGGGTGGGCGTGATGGACCACCGCTGCCCGCACCGCTGCGCCTCGCTGTTCCTCGGCCGCAACGAGGAGGGTGGGATACGCTGCGTCTACCACGGCTGGAAGTTCGACGTAGGCGGCAACTGCGTCGACATGCCGAGCGTGCCGCCGGACCAGGACTTCAAGCAGAAGGTCAAAGCCAAGGCCTATCCGGCTGTGGAGCGTGGGGGCGTGGTCTGGGTCTACATGGGCTCGCGCGCGCTGCCGCAGCTGCCGGCGTTCGAGATCCTGAACATGCCGCAGGACGAGATCCGCGTGGTCTTCGTCATGCGCTCGTGCAACTACCTGCAGGCGATCGAGGGCGAGCTCGACACCTCGCACTTCGGCTTCCTGCACGCCGGCCACGTGGACCCGGACGAGCTGGCGGAGGAGGAGCCGCTGCGCTACACGGTGATCAGCCGTCACCCGGACTACCACCTCGTCGACGCGCCCTGGGGCACACAGTATGCCGGCTACCGCGAGGCGGCGCCGGGCAAGACTTATTGGCGTTTCGCCAACTTCCTGTTCCCTTTCTGGACGCAGGCGCCCAACGGCGAGTTCGGCAGCCACATGCACGCCCGGGGCTGGGTGCCGCTCGACGACGAGCACACCATGTACGTCTATTTCTGGTGGCAGCGCGGCAGGTCGTCCATGACCCTGGGACAACCCGCCTACAAGGACGGCACGCCGATCGGCGGCACGGGGCGTGGCAACAAGCTCCTGCCCAACACCACCGACTGGCTGGGCCGCTGGCGCATGGCGGCGAACCCGGACAACGACTGGATGATCGACCGCGAGGCCCAGCGCAACAACACCATCTACACCGGCATCGACGGCATCCATCTGCAGGACCAGGCCATCTGCGAGAGCATGGGCCCGATCGTGGACCACACGCTGGAGCGCTTGGCGCCGTCCGACATCATGATCGCGCGCACCCGCCGGCGCCTGCTGCGGGCGGCGCGCGCGCTCCGCGAGCAAGGCACCCTGCCGCCCGGCGTGGAGGATGCTGAGGTCTTCCGCCGCGCGCGGAGCGGCTATCTGATCAGCGAAAGCATTCCTGGCGACGCCATGGCCTGGCAGGAGCTCTACGCCAGGCTGTTCGCGGAGGCGGTGCATCCTCAGCCGAGCCCGCTGCGGGCGGCGGAGTAGGCGATACTGCGGATCTCTCCCCGTCGCGCCGGCCGCCGACGGGGAGGAGGCGCGGCACTAGAACAACCGTGCCAGTCCCCACAGCACCACCCAGCGCAGCACGATCTCCGCGATCAGCAGCGCTCCGAAGCCGATCAGGATGAGGCCGGCCAGCGCGTTGATGCGGCCCAGCTGCACCTCGTCGAGCCGGTGGCGGATGAGGGCGATGCGCTCCGACACCACGAACCAGTAGACGAAGCTGCCGCCCATGATCGCCGCCACCATGGCGAGGGCGTCGAGCACGGTGTCCACCTCCACAAAGCTGCCGACCCCGGCGTAGATCGCGAACAGCCCCAGGACTGCGCCGGGATTGGTGACAGTGAGCAGGAACATCGCCGGGATGTCCCAGGCGTAGTCGCGCAAGGACGCCTTGGCCGCCTCCACGTGGGTGGCGATGCTCTTCGGCACGAAATAAAGCCTCACGCCGGCCCCCAGCAGCCCCAGGCCGCCCAGGACCTGGATGGCCGCCCGGTAGTCCCGGATGGCGCCCGTCACCGCGCTGACGCCGAATGCCGCGAACAGGGCGATGAGCGCGTCCCCCAGCATGATGCCGATGCCGGCCGCCATGCCGCCGAAGAACCCCCGCTCCACCGCCCGCTGCAGCCCGAGCAGATTGATCGGCCCGAACGGCAGTGCGAGCAGGAGGCCGGCGATGAAACCGACGGGGATGATGAGAAAAGCGTTGGGGATGTGATGCACGGACAGTGATATAGGTTGCGCCGAAACCGCCTTGCGGCGGCCATGACATATCGCGTCGACCATTCCTGGGCGGCGATATGGTGGTTTGCCGCGCATGGCAATCGAGCTTTCGTCGGAAGCAACTGCTGGAGGCGATCCATGGAGCGAGGCGGCCCTGCGATTCGTGCCGGATCCCGCACCGGCCGCCGCATGGGACCCCGGATCGGCCTGATCGGCCTGATCGTCCTCGTCGCCTGCGGCCTCGTGGGGCCCATCCTCCAGTCACAATCGCAGACACCCAAGGCCGACACGGACGCCGCGCCGGCGCAGAAGGCGCCGCCTCTCAAGGTGCGCTACGAGACCGACGACCTGCCGAGCGCGGTCGTGGAGCTGCGCGAGACGCTGCTGGCGGCCATCGAGGCGGGCCAGATCGAGGAGCTGCGCCAAGCCTACGACATGAGCGCCGTCAAGCCCGACATCGGTGCCCCGCCCAAGACGGACGCTGTCGCCCATTGGAAGAGCACGTCAGGCGATACCCAGGGCCGCGACGTGCTGGCGGCCCTCTCGCTCATCCTCGACTCCGGCTATGTGGCGGTCCGGCGCGGCGCCGATATCGAGAACAACCAGCTCTTTGTCTGGCCCTATTTCGCCGAGATGCCCCTCGGCCAGCTCACTCCGCGGCAGGAGGTGGAGCTGCTGCGGCTGGTGCCGGCCGCGGCGGCGCGGGAGATGAAGGAGAAGGGAAAATACACCGGCTGGCGCCTGGTGATCGGCGCCGACGGGACCTGGCATGCGTTCCGCAAGGGCGAGTGAATAGGCTCGGCGCCGGCTAAAGCATAAACCGCCGGGCCAATTGCGCAGCGACGGGGTTCTTGCTACCTCCGACAACTGGGCAACTGCCCTGAGGTGTCCTCCGTCGGGAACGCGGGGGTGACGGGGAAGGAACGGCCGATGGTACGCGTGGCGGTTGCGGCGTTCGTATTGGCGTCGGCCGGCATCTCGATGAGCAGCCCGGCGTTCGCCCAGTGGGGATGGGGGCCTTCGCCGTGGGACGACCAGTCGTACCGCCGCTATCCCTACCCCTACCAGCCGCCATCCTATCGCCAGCCGCCCCGCGGCTTCCCTCCGGGCTGGGGCTGGGACGACGACGGTCTCCCGCCGCGCCGTCCCATGGGTCCGAGCGTCCGCTCCGGCGGCCTGCGCCCTGAGATCGCGCCGCTGGCGCCCGTCCGCGTCGTCTTTCCCAGCCGCTACCCCGTCGGCAGCGTTGTCATCGACCACAAGGGGCGGCAGTTGTTCTTCATCGAGTCACCCACCGAGGCGCTGCGCTATCCCATCTCGGTGGGCCGCGAGGGGTTCAGCTGGACCGGCACGGAGAAGATCAGCAAAACCGTCAATTGGCCAGACTGGCGCCCGCCTGACGAGATGCGCGTGCGCGATCCGAGCCTGCCCGAGCACATGAGCGGCGGGCTCAGGAACCCGCTGGGCGCCAAGGCACTCTATCTCGGCAACACGCTCTACCGCATCCACGGCACCAACGATGCCAGGTCGATCGGGCGGGCGGCGTCCTCGGGCTGTTTCCGCCTGCTCAACGGCCATGTGGTGGACCTCGCCCGCCGCATCTCCATCGGCACCGCCGTGGCGGTGGTGAGCCGCCTGCCGCCCGAGCTGGAACGGATGGTGGCCGAGCAGGTGCGTAGCGGCCCGCTGCGCGACGGCGCCTTGGCCCCGCCCCCGCGTCCTCGCCCGCCCGCCGTGAGGCTGCCGACCGAGCAGGACCCGACAGGCATCGCCCCCGCCGGCGAAGGCGCCGGCGCAAGAGAGAGGCGGCCGTCGTAGGGCGTCAGCACCGCGGCGGGATTGAATCGATACAGTCTCATCCAGGGTCGATCTGTAAAAAGCGATCGTCTCGCGGCGATGCCTGCTGCCGCGCCCCAGCGCATCATGCCTGCTGCCGTCGCTCCGTCCAAGTTGTAAGTTGGCCGCCAAGCGGTGCAACCCGGCAAGCCACGGCGGCCATATCGGGGTCGGTGTTTCGAGCCGGCGAGCCCAGGCTACGGCAGCTCGAGCACGATCCGGCCCCGCACCTTGCCCGCCAGCACCTCCGACCCCAGCGCTACCGCGTCGGCGATGGGGCGCGTCTCGGTCATGGCCTTGAGCTTGTCGCGGTCGAGATCGCGCGCCAGGCGGTCCCAGGCCTCGATACGGGCCGCCTTGGGGGCCATCACCGAGTCGATCCCGGCGAGCGTCACGCCGCGCAGGATGAACGGGGCCACCGAGGTCGCCAGATCCATGCCCTGGGCGAGCCCGCAGGCCGCGACGGTGCCGCCGTACTTGGTCATGCTGAGCACGTTGGCGAGCGTGTGGCTCCCCGCCACGTCGATGCCGCCGGCCCACCGCTCCTTGCCGAGTGGCTTGGCGAGGCCGCCCAGCTCCGCACGGTCGATCACCTCCGCGGCGCCCAGGCCCTTCAAATAGTCCGCCTCGCTCGAACGACCCGTGGAGGCCACCACGTGGTAGCCGAGCCTCGCCAGCAGCGTCACCGCCACGCTGCCCACCCCGCCGGCCGCGCCCGTTACGACCACCGGCCCGCTCGCCGGCCCGTTCGCCGGCTTGACGCCATGCCGTTCGAGGGCCAGTACGCACAGCATGGCGGTGTAGCCGGCCGTGCCAATGGCCATGGTCTCGGCGGGGGAGAGAGCTGCCGGCTTCTTGACCAGCCAGTCGCCGTTGACCCGCGCCATCTGGGCGTAGCCGCCGAAATGCGACACGCCGGCCTCCCAGCCGTTGAGGATGACTTCCTCGCCGGTCTTGAAGTCGGGGTGGGTGGAGGCCGTCACGGTGCCGGCAAGGTCGATGCCGGGGATCATTGGCCAGCGCCGGATGATGGGTGCCTTGCCGGTGACGGCCAGGGCGTCCTTGTAGTTGATGGTGGAATGGCTCACCCTGATGGTGACGTTGCCCGCCATCAGATCGCCCTCGCCCAGCTCGGTCCAGGCGAGCGTGGGGCCGGCCTCGCCCTTCTGGGCGACCCAGGCATTGATTCGCTGCATGTCCAACCTCCCTGGTTTAAGCGCCATGGCGGCCTGACTTCTGCATCAAGTCAGAACGCAGGGCGAACGCCAAGTGTATCTTTCAGGTCACAGCCCATCTTAGCGACCGGACCCGCCGCCCGACGAGCTTAATCTTCGCCGAGTGTGCTTCGGGCCTGGAAACAATTTCCGCACGATTCAGATTTTCTACATGAACGCTTGGTTAATACCTCAAGTCATCGCAAGTTCAACTGTGTTGTTTTCTTGCATTTTAGGTGAGGCGTTGTGGAAACTCTGGGCTTTGCCTCAAGATGAATACGCCACTTTTCTCGTTTCTGCTTGGCATAGGGCCGAAGCGTACGTAGTCTTCTAGCCCATGGCGCCGCATCAACGGCGCCGGAGAGCCGGCTCATTCCGGCAGGAGGAAGCAGCGATGACCCTCAGGATGAGGCTCAACGTGCTCGCCGCCGTCGTCTCCTTCGCCTTCCTGACAGCGATCGTCGCCGGCATGCTGTGATCTTGCGGGCAGGATCACGGTTGCTCTGAGGAACGCGAGCATCGGCCAAGTCATCATCGGGCCATCCAAGGACAAAGCAGCAGCGGCGCGGGCCTTCTCGCGCCGTTCGCTTTCTCAGGCCGCGTCCTCGCAAGCAGGGGGCAGACCCGGGGCAGACCCCTCGCACGTACATTGGAGCCAGAATCTCCGCCGGCGGAGGCGAGGGGTCTGACCCCTCTCATGGCGCTCAGGCCGCCACGCTCGCAGGGGCGCGCTCGTAGTTGAGCACTGGCCCCAGCCAGCGCTCGGTCTCGGCCACCGTCCAACCCTTGCGGCGGGCATAGTCCTCCACCTGATCGCGTTCGACCTTGCCGACGCCGAAATAGTGGCTCTCGGGGTGGGAGAAATAGAGCCCGGAGACGGCGGCGCCCGGCCACATGGCGAAGCTCTCGGTGAGCGTGATGCCGGCCGCCTTCTCGGCGTCGAGCAGGTGGAAGATGGTGCCCTTCTCGGTGTGGTCCGGCTGGGCCGGATAGCCCGGGGCCGGGCGGATGCCGCGGTAGGCCTCGGTGATCAGCTCCTCGTTGGTGAGCTTCTCGCGCGGCGCGTAGGCCCAGAGCTCGCGGCGCACGCGCTCGTGCATGCGCTCAGCGAAGGCCTCGGCCAGCCGGTCGGCGAGGGCCTTGAGCATGATGCGGCTGTAGTCGTCGGTCTTGTCGATATACCTGGCCATGGCCTCGGCCTCGCCGATGCCGGCCGTCACGGCGAAGGCGCCGATATAGTCGGCGAGGGCGGACACCTTCGGGGCCACGAAATCGGCGAGCGCCGTATTGGCCCGATCGCGCCGGTTCTCGCGCGCCATCTGCTGGCGCAGGGTATAGAGCGTCGCAACCCGACGCTGGCGGGCGTCATCGTCATAGAGCGCGATGTCGTCGCCGACGGCGTTGGCGGGCCAGAAGCCGATCACGGCGTTGGCGGTCAGCCACCGCTCCCGCACCACGCGCTTCAGCATCGCCTGCGCGTCGTCGAACAGCTTGCGCGCCTCCGGGCCCACCACGTTGTCCTCGAAGATGCGTGGATACTTGCCAGTCAGCTCCCAGGTCTGGAAGAGCGGCGTCCAGTCGATGTAGGGCACCAGCTCGGCCAGGTCGTAGCCGGTGAAGCTGCGCGTGCCGAGGAAGGCCGGCCTGGGCGGCGTGTATCCCTCCCAGTCGATCTTGTAGGCGTTGTCGCGTGCGGCCTTGAGCGGCAGGCGCGCCTTCCGGGCCTCGCCTTTGAGGTAATCCTCGCGGATCTTGACGTACTCCTTGCGCACGTCCTCGACGTAGCGGCCCCGCTCGCCATCCGACATCAGGCGCGACATCACGCCCACGGCGCGGCTGGCGTCGGTCACGTAGATCGCCTGGCCCTTCACGTAGTTCGGCGCCACCTTCACCGCCGTATGCACCCGGCTCGTCGTGGCGCCGCCGATCAGCAGGGGCACATTGAACCCCTCGCGCTCCATCTCGGCGGCCACGTGGCACATCTCGTCGAGCGACGGCGTGATGAGGCCGGACAGGCCGATGATGTCGGCCTTCTCCTTCTTGGCCGTGTCGAGGATCTTCTGCGCCGGCACCATCACGCCGAGGTCGATCACCTGGTAGTTGTTGCACTGGAGCACGACGCCCACGATGTTCTTGCCGATGTCGTGCACGTCGCCCTTGACGGTCGCCATCACCACCTTGCCGGCGGCGGGCATCAGGTCGAGGCCGGAGGCCCGCTTCTCCTCCTCCAGGAAGGGCTGCAGGTAGGCCACAGCCTGCTTCATCACGCGCGCCGACTTGACCACCTGCGGCAGGAACATCTTGCCCGAGCCGAACAGGTCGCCCACCACGTTCATGCCGGCCATCAGCGGCCCCTCGATCACCTCGATGGGCTTGGCTGCCTGCTTGCGCGCCGCCTCGGTGTCGGCCTCGATGAACTCGTTGATGCCGTGCACCAGGGCGTACTTCAGGCGCTCCGCGACGGGAAGATCACGCCAGGCGAGGTCCTTCTCCTTCGACTTGGCGCCGGCGCCGCCCTTGAATTTGCCCGCGGCCTCCAGGAGGCGGTCGGTGGCATCGGCGCGGCGGTTGAGGATCACGTCCTCGCACAGCTCCCTGAGCTCCGGCTCGATATCGTCGTAGAGCGTGATCTGCCCGGCGTTGACGATGGCCATGTCGAGGCCGGCGGCGATGGCGTGATAGAGGAACACCGAGTGCATGGCCTGCCGCACCGGCTCGTTGCCGCGGAAGGCGAACGAGAGGTTCGAGACGCCGCCGGAGCAGTGCACGTGCGGCAGCCGTTCCTTGATCTGCCGCACCGCCTCGATGAAGGCGATGCCGTAGCCGTTGTGCTCCTCGATGCCGGTGGCGACGGCGAAGATGTTGGGATCGAAGATGATGTCCTCGGGCGGGAAGCCCACCTTCTCTGTGAGGAGCTTGTACGCTCGCTCGGAGATCGCGACCTTGCGCTCGATGCTGTCGGCCTGGCCCTGCTCGTCGAACGCCATCACCACCACGGCGGCGCCGTAGCGCAGCACCTTCTTGGCGTGGTCGAGGAACGCCGCCTCGCCCTCCTTCATGCTGATGGAGTTGACGATCGGCTTGCCCTGCACGCACTTGAGGCCCGCCTCGATCACCGACCACTTGGACGAGTCGATCATCACCGGCACGCGCGCGATATCGGGCTCGGAAGCGATCAGGTTCAGGAACGTCACCATCGCCTTCTCGGAGTCCAGCAGTCCCTCGTCCATGTTGACGTCGAGGATCTGCGCACCGTTCTCCACCTGGGAGCGCGCGACAGCGAGCGCGGCGCTGTAATCGCCGGCCTCGATCAGCTTGCGGAACTTGGCCGACCCGGTGACGTTGGTCCGCTCACCGATGTTGATGAAGCTCGCCGCTGCGCTGGTGGTGGTCATAGGAAATAAAACTCCGAGCGAGCTACACGTAGGGTGCAATAAGGCGATAGCCGCATTGCACCGTGTTGCCGGTTTATCGGTGCAATACGGGCTACCGCACTATTGCACCCTACGGATGGTCTACCCATGCACGAACGGCTCGAGGCCGGAGAGGCGCATGCGGCGCTCCACCTTGGGCACCTGGCGCGGCGGATATTTCTCCACGTGCGCCCTGATCTCGGCGATGTGCTCGGGCGTGGAGCCGCAGCAGCCGCCGACGATGTTGAGCAGGCCGTCCTTGGCCCAGGGCCCCAGCTGGCAGGCCATGTCGTGCGGGCCCTCGTCGTACTCGCCCATGGCGTTGGGGAGACCGGCGTTGGGATAGGCGATGGTGAGCGTCTCGGCCACGGCGGCGATCTCGGCCAGATACGGTCGCATCAGCTCGGCGCCGAGCGCGCAGTTGAGCCCCACCGCGAACGGCTTCAGGTGGCGGATGGAGAAATAGAAAGCCTCGGGCGTCTGGCCTGAGAGCGTGCGGCCGGAGCGGTCCGTGATCGTCCCCGAGATGATGATGGGCAGCTCCACGCCCGCCTCGTCGAACGCCTGCAGGGCGGCATAGCCCGCTGCCTTGGCGTTGAGCGTGTCGAACACCGTCTCGATCAGCAGGAGATCGGCGCCGCCGTCGATCAGCCCTCGCGCCTGCTCCTGGTAGGCCTCCACCAGCTCGTCGAAGGTGACGCCGCGGTAGCCCGGATTGTTCACGTCGGGCGAGATCGATGCCGTCCGGTTGGTCGGACCCAGGGCCCCGGCGACGCCGCGCGGCCGGTCGGGGGTCTGCTTGGTAGCCGCGTCGGCAGCCTCACGCGCCAAGCGCGCTCCGGTTTGGTTGATCTCGTAGGCCAGCCCCTCCATGCCGTAGTCGGCGAGCGAGATGCGCTGGGCATTGAACGTGTTGGTGGAGATGATGTCGGTGCCGGCCTCCAGGTAGCCCCTGTGGATGTCGGCAATGGCCTCCGGCTGGGTCAGCACCAGCAGGTCGTTGTTGCCCTTCACCGGCTTGGCGTGCGCGGCGAAGCGCGCGCCGCGATAGCCCGCCTCGTCCAGCTTGAGGCGCTGGATCATGGTGCCCATGGCGCCGTCGAAGATCAGGATGCGCTCGGCGGCTGCGGCCTTGAGGGCGGCAATGCGTTGCTCGCGGGTCATGCGTTGACGGCTTCCTTATGCGCGACCGGCCCAGGCCCGCTCTCGGGCCTCAGCCCCAGCAGATGGCAGATGGCGTAGACGAGGTCGGCGCGATTGAGGGTGTAGAAGTGGAACTGGCGGATGCCTTCGTCGACCAGGTCCATCACCTGCTCGGCGGCTACGGCGGCCGCCACCAGGTGCGTCGTCGCCTGGTCCTGGTCGAGCCCGTCGAAGCGGCGCGCGAGCCACGCTGGCATGCTGGCACCGCAGCGCGCGGCGAATCCCGCCACCCGCTTGAAATCGTGGATCGGCACGATGCCCGGCACGATCGGTGCCCAGATGCCGCGCGCCCGGGCCGCCTCGAGGAAGCGCAGGTAGTGGGCGTTGTCGAAGAAGAACTGGGTGATGACACGGGTCGCGCCCGCATCCACCTTGGCCTTCAGATTGTCGAGGTCGGCCTCGAGCGTCGGGCTGTCGGGATGCTTCTCGGGATAGCCCGCCACCGAGATCTCGAAATTGCCGATCCGCTTGAGGCCGGCCACCAGCTCCGCCGCATTGGCGTAGCCGCCCGGATGCGGCTCATATTTGGCGCCCACCCCCGCCGGCGGATCGCCGCGCAGGGCCACCACATGACGTACGCCGGCCGTCCGGTATCCGCGCGCCACGCTGTCCACCTCGTCGCGGGTGGCGGCGACGCAGGTGAGGTGCGCCGCCGGCACCAGCTCGGTGCCGCGTGCCATCCGCGCCACCGTGGCATGCGTGCGCTCGCGCGTTGAGCCTCCGGCCCCGTAGGTGACCGAGACGAACCGTGGCCGCAGTGGCTCCAGCCGCCCGACCGCGTCCCACAGCGTCTCCTCCATCTTCGCCGTGGCGGGCGGGAAGAATTCGAAGGAGACGTTGATGTCGCCGTCGCCGAGCAGCCGGCTGCGGCGCTCATGGAGCTTCTCCATCACGCGGTACTCTCCAGCTTGCGTTGGTCCCCCGCGATTGCCCCGACCGCCCGCGGTCGGCGAGCGACCCACAGCGATACGGTGAGCTTTCCGTTCCGGCTGGCGGCGCTGGGCGCCAGCTCCCGCGTCTCCACCACCTCGGCGCCGCTCTCGGCGCACCACTGGGCGATCAGCGGGCCGGTGAAGCCCAGACGCTCGTGCGCGTAGTCGTCGCGCAGGAACTCCAACTCGTGCGGGGCGAAATCGACGACCAGCAGCCGCCCGCCCGGCGCCAGCACTCGCACCGCCTCGCGCACGGCGCGCTGCGGATCGCTCAAGAAGTGCAGGACCTGGTGCATCACCACCGCGTCGGCGCTTCGGTCGGCGAGCGGCAGATCGTAGAGGTTGCCCTGCCGGACCTGTGCATGCGCCAAGCCGCTGCTCTCAAGCTTGGCCCGCGCGTAAGCCAGCATGGCCGGGTTGAGATCGAGCCCCAGCCCGCGGCGGCAGCGGGCGGCGAACAGCTCCAGCATGCGGCCCGTGCCGGTGCCCAGATCGACCAGCAGGTCGAACGGCCCCGGCCCCAGCGCCTCCGAGACGGCCGCCTCGACCTCGGCCTCGGCCACGTGCAGCGCCCTGATCCTGTCCCACTCCGCGGCATGGGCGCGGAAATAGGACTGGGCCGCCGCCTGCCGCTCCTCCTGAACGCTTTGGGCGCGGTTCCGGTCCCGCACGGTGACGGGATCGGTCAAATCGATGAACTTCAGGATCAGGCCCGCCACATCCCGGCCAGGGCCCTGCTCCGCCAGGCGGAAATAGACCCAGCTGCCCTCGGGAGACCGCTCCACCAAGCCGGCCTCGGCCAGCAGCTTCAGATGCCGGCTGATACGTGGCTGGCTTTGATTGAGGATCCGGGTGAGGTCTTTGACATTGAGCTCCCCCCGCGCCAGCAGGGCCAGCAGGCGCAGGCGCGTGGGCTCGGCGACGGCCTTCAGCACGCCGACCGCGGCATGCACGCCCAGCAACGCACCCTCTGCTGACGCATTCTCGCTCATTGCCGCACCATATAAAGATATCTTTATGTGTCAAGGAAAAGTTGGAAACCTCCCACAATCGTGATGGATGCGTCCCACGATGATCCCAGGAACCGCAGGCGGGCATGCCGTTCGGCTCACGCCCTCGCTGCGGGGATGGCTTGCGCAACCAGGAACCATGACCGGAGCGCCTCGTTGAACGCCGAGGCAGATTGCCCGACTCCGCCATCTGCGGGCCCCCTCTGCCGTCCCCGAAGGAAAGACGGAGCGTGCCAATGGTGAAGTTGCAGACGCAGCGCGTTGTCTACGTCCTTGCCATCCTGATCGCGCTGCCCCTCACTGCATCCGCTCAGCAACCGCCGACGGAGCCCGGACCGAGGCCCGCACCGGGAGCCGCACCCCCGGAGAAGGTCGCTCCTCCAAGGTCGGGATCAGGCCCGGACATGGCGCCACCATCCTCGAAAACCCCGGCGGTCAAGCCCGCGGAAGCTCCTGCCTCCCCCGCCCCCGGCACCCCGGTCGGCCAGGATCTTGTCGGGCTCAACGTGTTCTCCTCCGACGGCACGCGGGTGGGCGAGGTTCGCGCGGTCAACACCGGCGCCAACGGCGATATCGTGGCGCTGCATATCCGCACTGGCGGCTTCCTCGGCTTCGGTGGCCGCATTGTCGCCATACCGCAAGGCAAATTCATCCGCAGCGGCCAGAGCGTCAGGCTCGACCTCGATTCCGAGGAGGTGACCGGGCTGCCGGAGGTGAAGGACTGAGGTTACGCCTTGGCGCGTCGTGCGAAGCCGTGGGAGCGAGCCCACTCGTCCCTCGGCCAGTTTGGCATTCGCCACACCATTCGCTCGTCATACGTAAGAGCGTAACCTCTCGACGCCAACGTCTTTGACCTGCCGGGCCGTTCATGGTCAAAAGTCGCTGGCGTGTTTTTTGCGTAGCGGGCGGGGGCCGCCCATTGCGTTGGAAGCGGGCAACAGAGGGGCTAGAGCACAGCATGTCCACGGTTATCGGTAGCCTGCGGCCGGTCCGATCGAGGTGGCGGTTCCGGCTTCCGGCGGCGGTTCTCTCGGCGTGCCTGTTCGCCGTGGCGTCGGCGGCCTGGCTGACGGCGGCGCCCCGGCCGGCGGTGGCGGCCGATCCCGCCGTAAAGTTCATGGCCCAGGTCGGGCGCGAGCTGACGGCGGCGGCGCGCACCCGCTCGCCCGGCGTGATTGCCAGCGTTATCCAGCGTTACGGCGACGTTTCCTTCATCGGCCTCTACTCCCTGGGCTCCTATCGCACCCAGCTCTCCGTGGCGGACCGGGTGGTCTACTACGGCGGCATGGTGCGCTTTATCAGCCGCTACGCGGCGACCGAGGCGCCGAAATACCCCATCGCCAGGGTCGAGTGGGCCGATCAGAGCATCCGCGGCGCCAACGGCGTCATGGTGGATTCCAAGGTGGTGCTGGAGGACGGCAGCGAGTACGAGGTGCGCTGGCTGCTGTCGAAGATCGGCGACAGCTACAAAGTGCGCGACGCCATGGTGGTCGGCTTCTGGATGACGCCGTTCCTCAAGAAGCTGTTCGAGGACTATATCGCCCAGAACGGCGGCAACCCGAGCGCCCTGGTGGCCGCCCTCAACCGCTAGCGTTCGGGCGGGGGAGGGCCGTTCGCCCGCAAGCGCTGTCGGAGCAGGACTATTCCATCAAGCAGCTCTGCGAGCCGCAGCCGAGCCTCGACGCGGGTCGCGCTGCGCGCAACCGCATCGCCGACCTGAAGGTGGTCGCCTACCGTCCGGTGGATGCGCGGGACGCCGGCCTGGCCGTCCCCGTCAATCTGGACCGGGTGCGCCTGCAGCTGGCGGCCGGGCATCCCGTCGTGTTCGGCATGACTGTCGGCCCCACGTTCGAGCGGCTGGCCCCCGGCACGGTCTACGCCTCCCCCGTTGCCGAGCTGCGCGAGACCGACGCGAGCGGGCACGCCATGGTCGTGGTCGGCTACGACGACCGGCGGCAGGCGTTCCACGTCCTCAACTCGTGGGGGCCGAAGTGGGCCGACAGCGGGTACGGCTGGGTCAGCTACCGGAGCTTCCTTGCCGACGTGACCAACGCCTTCACGATGGACGTGGCCGGCGTGACACCGTCGCGCCCCGTGCCGACGCGCCCCCCCTCCACGGAACCGCCACGACCGCCCGAGGTGGCAAGCATGCAATGCGCCGACGTCCGCCGGGAGAGCGTGCGGGACCGCAGCAAGGCGCTGCGTTACGCCGGGTTCGTCGCAAATCGGAAGGACAAGTAGACAATCGACGACGACATCCGGTTCGCCGGCAACGTCGAGGTGGAGAATGCCGTAGCTGTGCGGCCCTGGCCGGTGTGCGAAGCCCTGCTGAACCTCAAGGAGCCGCTGCGGGCGCCGCGCCGTCCAACGCTTTCGATCGTCGGCGGCAAGCCGGCGCGGGAGGATGCGCGCGGTCGCCCAGTCGCCTCCGACGCCGTCGTCCTGAAGGTGGCCAACCCGTTCTCGATCCGGATCGCGGCGTCCGACGTGCCCTCGTATCTCTACGCCTTCTACATCGAGGACGACAAGACCGTCGTCAATCTGATCTTGCGGCGCGGGCCGATGCGCAGGCAGACCATGCCGGGCGAGCAGGTGGTGCTCGGCGACGGCCAGCAGGGACGGGCCACCTTCCGCGCCACGCGGCCAAAGGGCGAGGGTCACGAGGCCGCCCGACCGCGCCATCTACTACCGCGTCTCTGCCAGGAGCGACCGCGGCGCGGGGCCGCCGGACCGTCTTTTCCTGTCGCTGCTTCGGAACATCACGCTGCAGCGCGCCGAGCCCAACATGCTGCCGCGCGAGGTCTCGGCGGCGGTCGTGCACATCAAGATCGAGGAATGAGTGTCATGTTCGCGACGGCATGGCGGAGCGTCCTGGCGGCCTCGCTCGGCCTGGCTCTGTTGGTGCCGGCCGCGCTCGCGCAATCCGTCGATGCGGAGGCCATCGTGCGCGCCCTGACGCCCAAGCCGAAGCCGCCGACGACCCGCAGCTTCAAGGCGGGAGGGGAGCGCGGCATCGACATCCAGGGCGGCGAGGGACCGGAGGAGCCCGCCCCGTCCATCGATCTCTACGTCCACTTCGAGTTCGACCAGTCGGCGCTCACCATGAGCGACGCGCGGATAGCGGTCGACGCCCTCGGCAAGGCGCTCAAGGACACACGGCTCGCCAGCATGAGCTTCGAGATCATCGGCCACACCGACGCGCGCGGCACCGACGAGTACAATCTCAAGCTCTCGCGCGACCGGGCCGACGCGGTGCGCTCCCGCCTCATCCAGTTCCACGGCGTTGACCCGAGCAGGCTCAAGGCCGAGGGCCGCGGCAAGCGCGAGCTGAAGGACCCGGCCCATCCCGAGCACGAGCTCAACCGCCGCGTCCAGATTCGGACGGTTCCCGACAAGACCTCGTAGGGCGCGGCGGGAGCCGGACGTCGCTGCTGTTGCAGCAGGCGCACCACCGCGCGCTTTCGCACTCGTGCCCAGCGGGGCCGTCCGCCGGCCCGAGGGGCAGACGCGAGGGTGTTCATGGCCGGTGCTGAAGAGCCAAGGCGGATGTCACCTGAGGGAGGATGCGCTCGGCCAGAAGCGCGTATCCGGCAGGTGTGAAGTGCAGGCCGTCGTCGCGCAATTCGCTTCGCGGCAATGCATCCAAGGCGGTGTTCTCGATGACGAGAAGCTTTATGTCGCGAGCTGACAGTACGCTGCGGATCTTCTCGATGTTGGCTGAGCGTTCTGCGGTCGATCCCATACGCTCATCGTTCGTGCCCGGCTGGAGTATCACAAGGTGGGTCCCGGCGGGCACCGCCCGATCGAGCCTGGCGAGCATCCCGCCAGTGGTATCTCCCGCAAGACCAGCGTTGAATACCGTGGCCTCGATCCCTCTTGCCCCGAGCAGTACCTGGAGTTGCGCTGGATAGGACTGAGTGGGCAAGACGCCCCAGCCCTCGGTGTTGCTGGCGCCGAGCGCGACAATCCGAACGGTCGTCTGGGCCTGCACCGCAGTTGCCGGCAACAGCATCAGGACGAAGCTTAGGACGGCAAGCGCACGCCAACTGACTGTGGACGGCACTGCTGACATTTCCCGCTCTCCATTCTCTGGGTTGCGTGCGAAAGCCAAGCGGGGTGCTTGGTGCGATCGCGCTTCCCGCGCGATCGCACCCTACTGCTGGGCCCCCAGCAGCCGATCGATCTCGCGCACCAGGTCCTTCAGATGGAAGGGCTTGGACAGCACCTGGGCGTCCTTCACGGCCTGGGTGCTCGTGTTGAGCGTGACGGCGGCAAAGCCGGTGATGAACATGATCTTGAGGTCGGGGTCGATCTCGCTCGCGCGGCGGGCCAGCTCGATGCCGTCCATCTGGGGCATCACGATATCGGTGAGGAGGAGCGTGAAGGGCTCCGCCTTGACGCGCTCGAAGGCCTCGCGGCCGTTGGCGAAACTCGTCACCTCGTAGCCGGCCTTGAGGAGCGCGCGCTCGATGAAGGCGCGCATGGACTCGTCGTCCTCGGCCAGCAGGATGCGCCGGGCCGGCACGCGGGAGGGCTTGGCGGTCATGAGGTGGTCTCGGGGGCTCGGGGCTTGCGCGGGCTCTGCGATCGGGGCTCGGGCTGTCGTGGCAATGGCAAGCTGCCGCGTTGGCAGCCAAATCTGGCGCCAATTTGGTAAATGCGCAATTCGCAGAGGAGACGGGGGGCGATTGCGCGACCGGGGTCAGACCCCTGGCCAGCACCGTTTGGTTGCATTCGTCTGCAGAGGCCAGGGGTCTGACCCCATTCCCGGTAGAGGCCAGGGGTGTGACCCATTCATGTTCCCCGCCCTGCCGCTCGCGACGCATGGACAGGGCGTGTGCGCCTTGGCACACTGGGGCCGCTTCGCCACG
>Ga0105249_10000833_pt1 | contig 27765 bp, 32 predicted proteins | sample KBSS44metaG_FD_81522 | JGI IMG/M metagenome (GOLD analysis project Ga0105249, IMG submission 81522) | Switchgrass rhizosphere microbial communities from Kellogg Biological Station, Michigan, USA - KBS S4-4 metaG | ecosystem: Host-associated > Plants > Roots > Rhizosphere > Soil | place...
GATCAACCGATGAAATGCGGCGTCGATGTCGAGTCTGGTCGTGTCCAGCGCCGCTACGAGCTGGCGTCGATCGCTCATCGTCTGTCTCCTTGTAGGTGCCGTTCCCTGGTAAGGCGGCGTCGGGTCCGTGGATCGCGTCGAGCAGAACGGTGAGATCGTCGCTCATGTGATCTTCGTGTCTTTCTTGAGCTTCACCCCAGGCCATCGCTGAATCAGATCACCCATCGACTTCGCGTAGCCGTTGAGCGTCGGCTGATGCACGCGCAGCACGTCGCGGGGAATGCCGAGCCGCCCCTCGCACACCGCATCGATCAGCGCCTTCTCGTCGAGCAGCTCCGCGCTGTAGTAAGTCCGCTCGCTCGTCCCGCTCGCCCGCTGCACGGCTGGCGCGATGGTCGGCACGTTCGCCTGCACGGGCGCCGCGGCTTGCGCTGCCGCCTGGAGTCGGATCTCCCGCGCCTTCGTCTTCGCCTCGATCGCCACGCGGATCTTCTCCAGCGACAGCAACCGCCCACTGATCGCCACGAGGTTCTTTCCCTTGAATCCCGCCATCGTCGCCGCTCGCTGCGCGTTGTCGTAGGCCATCGACTGACGGTCGCAGTAGAAGTCGACGAACGCCTGCTCTCGCTCGGAGAGCTTCGGCGATTTCTCTTCCGCGGCGACGGCGTCGGCTTCGAGGCGGTCGAGCTCAGCCTGTCGATCGCGCGCCGCTTGCTCTTCGGCTTCACGCCGGATCCGGTCCTGCTCGATCTTCGCCGCGCGCTCCGCGTCTTCCTTGAACCGCTGGTGCAGTTGGTTCCCGATGCCGGCCGCGCGCTCCAGCGGATCCGTGGCTCGAGCCCGCGCCGCCGTCATCCGCCGGTGAAAGCCCGAGATGACCGTCGTCACCTTCCAGTGCTCTTCCACGATTTTTTTCTGATCGTTGGTGTCCTTCACGAAGCGCTGAATCCGCTCGTCTTCATCGGGCGTCTTCGGTGGAGCAAGCGCCAGCGCGACGGAGAGTGTCGTCTTCGCGTTCGCTTCCATCGTGCTTGCCGCGAGGAAGAATCCCGCCACGCTCTTGAGGAACGCCATCACTCCGGTGCCGGCCTGCACGACGAACTTCTCATCGTCGCTCACCGCCGGGAGTATTTCGATGTCCGTCACCGGCGGCGGCTCCAGTCCTCGGCGCGCGTGTTCCTCTCGAATCTCGCGCGCTGTCACCGGACGATCAGCTGGGATGGTGCGCTGCTGTTCTGCCGCCTTGCGCTTCGCGCGATCACTCTTTACTGCCTTTGCCATCGTGTCCTCCTTCGCGCCCCAAGTTCCCGCTTGAGTGCGCGACGGAGAGCGTAGTCTAGTTGTTACTTAGAAGTCAAGCGCTCAGCTCAGAGCGTCATTTCGGCGAGCTGTTTGAGGATTCGGGTCTGTTCGGCCGTGAGCGGTTCGAGCACGCCGATAGACACCTCTCGCGCCACTTCGATCCAGCGCTTCTGTCGAGCGCGCAGCATCTTGATGTCGCTCGGGAGATCCACGTCCCAAGCCACGGGACCATTGGCACCGGCGTTCGTGAGCGGACGCCAGCGGACGGTGAAACGGTCGATGCTGATCGTGTGCTCTCGGTGCCTGGCACTGCACACGTAAATCATGTGAGCCGCGATCGAGCGCTCGCCTTTCGGGTTTCCACCCATCCCTTTGTGTCCGTCCGGCCGATGACTGGCGTGGCAGGCCAGCTTCATTTTCGAGCAACCACAAAGAGGGAACCGGCACCGCTTATCCCGCTTCCGGACCTTTGTTTTCTCAGCATCCTCTTTCGTGTCGCGGGCCACTCGTTTCTTGAAGCGCTCGACCTTGGGAGAACTGGCAGACTTCGGGAAGGAACGGAATGGCTCACCTCGAAGCACTGTGCACCTCGCATGTGTGTCCGGCACCTGGGTCGCACCCACACGGACGCGCGGACATCTCGCGCGCGCGCCATGCTCGCATCGTCGCCGCGCACTCGATTGCCTCTGGGATCTTCGGATCACCAACTTTGTCAGATCGCAGCGCGCGACGACGTGCCCATTCTTCTACGAGCGCCGGTGCATCAGGATCTTTTGCCCTGAGCAGGAAATACGGCTCATCGTCGCGCAGTTTCTTGTAGCAGTCGAACGCTCCTGGATTCTGTTTCGTACTCATCGGTCACGAACTCCTTTCCGTTTGCCGCCGTTCATGCAGCCAGGACGGCGACACCCGCACCCCGCGCAGCAGTCTGGCTTCCTGCCGTGCACGGCGACGGATCGGCCACTCGACGAACCACGCGATTAGGCGGTGCAACATCGCTGGATCACCTCACGGGCTCGGTCGAAGTCTCTCCGGTCGGTGAACTCTTCCACTGAGAATTTCCCGCTCGGCTTCAGGTAGCAGGCATAGCGCGCGTGTGCGGCCGCCGGCAGGCCCGTCCGCAGTTCCGCAAGTATGCTCTGCATCGCGAGCTGGATCGCGTGCGCCCGCTCCGGCGCCCCGCTCTTGATCTCCCACACCCCTTTGACGCCGTTCAAGATGATCAACCGATCCGGCCGACCGCCGAACCTGAGCACCGGATGCACGATCGCTTCTTCGATCGCGAGCATCGTCGGCCGCAGGATTGACATCGCCTTAGCGTGCGCCAGGAGATACGGACGGAACGGCGAGCGGCACGTCTCCACGTCCAGCGCGTCGAGGTCGAATTGTTTCGTCAGCTCATGGACGGCCGTCCCGCGTGCGCGCCCGTCTTCGGTCATCCACGTTGAATCGATCAGTCCGGCCTTTTCGAGCATACCCGTGATGTGTGGTAGCTCCTCGCCTGTCGCGAGGTCGGTGTAAGAATGATCTTCAGAATTGAATCTAAAGGCCAGCACGTCGCCCGTCATTGCCAGACACCCGCGTGCGCCCCGATCCACGCCATCGCGAGCAACCCTACTACAAGGATCCCGAACAACGTCCACACGAGCACCTCGGCCCAGATCGCGTCATTGTGGAAGTCTTTCGACATGCGATCCCCCCTCAGTGCAGCGTGATGATCCGCGAGGCTTCCTGACTGTCCCCTTCGAGTTCGACCTTCCGCTCGTCCACGAACGCCGCCACCAGTCGCCCGAGCGCCATCCGCTTTTTCACCGGATAGAACGCCAGCAGGTTCCGGATCAACCGCGCGAGCGCGAACGCCACGAGCACCGCTTCGACGGGCCGATCCGCGTTCATGCTCTTGAGCAAATCCGCGACTTCCTTCTGGGCGCGCATCATCCGATCGTAGTCGCCGGGTTTGAAGACGTGTGGCATCGGGTTCCTCAGTTCGGATAGACGGTATCGCGAGAACCCTGACGAAGCTCTCGAAAGTCCAGTAAGCCACGGCTCGCCGCGTCTGCGCTCAGCCCGACTTTCGTTGTCAGGAATTTGTAGATCAACACATCGAGAACTGCATAGGTGTGCGACATCTACCCCTCCTCACCGGGTTCGCGATCCTCACGCGGCGCCGGCAGTGTGCCCGGTTTTTCGATCGACTCGCAAATAAATTCGTAGTCGCGCCGCTTGATGTCCTTGGTCGACGTCACATTGAACCCGACCGCCAACCAACTCCGGACTTCCTCCTCGTCGTGTCCGCTACTCCGGATGATGGCGAACAACCGTTTCCGCTGCGCGTCGCTGATCACCATGTCACCCTTCCCATCGCTATACGCTGGCGGCGGTTGTCGCTGTCCGTCCCGTTGACGGGATGGCACGGTTCTCGCGCCCGGCGGTCTGAGCTGCCGAATGTAGGACTTCGACCACAGCTCGCGCGCGATCCCGAGTTCCTTCCCGCACCGGACGATCGCGTTGGACCGCGCCCCTTCCAGGCAGTCGCCCCAATCCATGTTCCCGTTGGCCTTGTATTGTTGGGCGCCCCAGGCGAACGCTCGCGGCACGCCGTCGATCATCAACGCGCACGGCAGGATCACGGTTCCGTCTTTCTCTTTTGGCATCCCCACCGGGACCATCCCCCAGCCGCCGAGGCCGAAGGCGGCATCGAGTCGATCGCGATACCCGTTGTGTGACAAGTAGGGAATGACTGGATCCCCGCCGCGTTCGGCCGGCTTCCATTCGATTTCGTTCTGTTCCACCGGCCGGCGCAGCGCTTTGATCTGCTCGGCTTTCAGCTTCAACTTCCCGACAAACGAGCCGAGCATGATCGGCGCATCGGGTAGCGATGCAGGACCGAGCGCGGTCAGCACGCCCATCTCGGCTTTCTGCGAGAAGTCTACAAGTTGCGCCTTCGGTCGACGAGCGAGTGCAGTCTTCGGCCGCCGGACGAGCGCGGTTGTTTTGGCTTTTGCCTGTTTTCTGGTATGTTTGCGCTGCATCGGATACCTCCTGGTGTTGCGGCCCGGTCACTCTCGGGAAGTGGCCGGGCCGTTCGTGTGTTTACGGGAATACCACGTAGGTCTGCGTCTTTGCGTCTTGCTCACCATGCCAAGTGTCGTGTATCCAGCCGTCAAATCGCGGCATCTTGAGCACTGCCGTGTCAATGTCATCGCGTTCAAGTAACGAGTGTTCGCTGTGGATCGAGTAGGCTACCGGCAAATTCGGTTCGAATGTTTGTAGATGCGCGATCAATTCTCGAACCGTCATCGCTTCACCTGTCCTTCCAGCCAACTCACGTAGATGCGCGTCGCTTCCTCGCCTCGCGCGAGATACTCGATGACATCGGCATCGCTGACCTTCGCGACTTTCCAGCCGACGAGTGCCGCGAGCTTCCGCCGCGCCACATTGAAGGCGGTATAGCCATCCTTCGACATGATGGCTTGCACGCGGAACTTACGATCTTTGTTGCGGAAAATGGACGCGCGTCCCGTGCTCGGCACTCTCATGCCGACGAGACTACTACGGTTGTTACTTAGAAGGCAAGCCCTGGATCAGTTCGGCGTGCAGCCGCCGGATGGCTTCGCGGTAGGCGTGCGCGATCGGCCGAATGGCTTCCCCGTAGACCTTGAACTCCGCCAGGGCGTCCGCGAGCGTCCACCGATCCCGCATCAGCCGAATCGCCGCCACGACCATCCCCGTCCGATCGCGTCCATGCGTGCAGTGAATAAGCACGCGCTGACCGGCGGCCTCGAGCCGGAGGATCTCCTCCGCGATGGATCGCATCGTGTGCTCGTTGGGATGCAGCGCCGAGAGGTTCGGGTATTGCGCGATGCTCCGGCCATCCGTCGCGTTGAAGAGGTGCGCTTCCTCTTTCGCCGACGATTCCTCTTCGGTGTTCAGCTTCGCGATGAGCGTGTAGCCCATCTCACGTAGGACGGTGAAGCCGTGTGCGTCGGGTTGCGCGCATCGCCCGATGGTCTGACCCACGAGTCCGAAATTGTGCAGGGGCATGTGGTCACTCGGCCGTCAGCCGACGCTTGCGCAGCTCAGTGAACACCCGATCGGCATACGCTTGATTGCGGAACGGGGGATGCGTGTTCCCGCCCCGGCCGCCGTTGTAGGCGGCGAGCGCTTGCGTGTAATCGCCTTGCGCCCAGACCACGAGGTCGCTGAGGTGCCCGGCGGCGAGTCCGATGTTGACCAGCGGATCGACCAGTTCGGTCAGATACGGCCCAGTGAAATGCCGCTCCCGCGCGAGGGCGCCCATCACCTGTAGGAGTCCCCAGGAGGCTTGCTGTGCCCAGAACTCTTGGTCCCGATCGCCGGCGAGCGTGGGAAAGTCTGCCGGCGCGATCTCGCTCGTCCGTTCCTCCTCCGTGAGTATCCGGAAGGGTTGCCCGCGCTTCACGTCCCACAGGTAGCGGTAGGCGGGTTCTGGGTTCCACGCGTAGGCGTTGCCACCGCTCTCGACGTAGACCTGAGCTGTGAGCACATCGGCGCGGAGGCGGAATGTCGCCGCGGCTTGGGAGATCAGTTCTTGCCAGCGACGCGCGGGCATGTGCTCAGCGGATCAACGCCCGAACCACGCACGCATGAACCGCGCGATTCGGGCAATGAGGATGACTACGCAGGAGTCGGGATCGGATCTTCCGGGTCAACGCCCATCGCTTCGAGCTGCGTCGCGATGCCGTCGAGCGCGGCGACATCTTCCGGCGTCAGCGGCGTGCCGGCCGCGATCTTGTCGCGCAGTGCCTTGAGGTCGGCCGCGAGTTCATTCGTCGCCGCCAACATGCGGAGTCGGAACGCGGTGATCTGTGCGGATTCGGCCATGTGAATTCTCCTCATCAATCGTTCAAGTGATTCGAGTTTCCGGATGATGCGCTCGGTTCCGTGGCGCCGCTCCGGTCGCGGTCGATGATGGCGACGCCGAGCAACCGGGCGAGCACGCTTCTTCATCGCCCGTCAGGATACCACGTCGCCCCGAGATGCCGGTGTGCGCTTTCGCACGCTCAAAACTTCAGCGTGAGGTCGGCGCCGACCTTGTAGCCGGTGCCCCACTCATACGCGACGGCGCCGCGCGCCACGATCGCGCCGTTCTTCACCGAGTAGAGCAGCGCGACTTTCACCCCGTCCGTGTCGATCGCGGCTTTCGCGCCGATGCCGTGGCGGCCGGCGTCGATCGGGTTGATCACGCTGAGCGCTTTCTGAAGATCCGCCGGCTGGAAGAGATGCCGGCCCACCGGCACGAGCACGTCCGCCATCACACACTCCCGATCGCTTGCGGGGTTTCCGTCTTCGGCGTCGTCACAGACGGGAGCGACGCCCCGATGGCCGCGGCCCGCGCGATGTGGATCTCGAGTTCCTTCTCGGTCATCGACCCCGACGACATCGCGGTCACGAGTTTGAGCCGGCTCCCATACTTCTGGTAGAGCGACCACCCGATCCCCACGAGCGCCAGTGATCCGGCTTCGACGTATTTCGCCGCGTCATTCTCGGTGAAGATGCCGTGCTGCACGGCCCACACCGCCGCGCCCGCGAGGAGCCAGCGCGCGAACGATCCGAGGAATTGCTGCAACATCGGGTTGAGCTGATCCATCAGAGCACCAACGTCAGCGCGAAGCACGCGAGCCCGGCCCAGCCGAGTGAATACCGTCCAGACGGCACGCCGAGCGCCGCGAGGAGTTCGAGGATGAAGAACGCGACGTAGAGAATCAGATCGAGACGCGTCATGTGACCGCTCCTATTGCGTGCCGGGTTTCGGATCCGTTGCGCGCGTGAGCGGGGTCAACGACACACCCGCCCGCGCGTCGAGCTGTTGCTGAAGGTGGAGATTGAGATCCTGTGACGTCTTCAGCGCCGCTTCGGCGAGCGCCCGCGCCGCCTTCGCCTCCGAGAAATTGCTGTTCACGAGGGTGTGAACCTTCGTCAGCATGTAGGACTGCCACATGCTCGCGACCATCACGAAGATCCCCACGATGACCGTCGCGACGGATTGATCGATCTTCACGTCGAGTGCGACGAGCCCGGTCGTCAGCGCGGACACTACCCAGGACTTGATCACGACGGCATGCGAGGTATGAATCGTCATCGGCTCCCTTACGGGACGATCTCGGTAATGGTGATGCTCGACGCCAGCACGCCGCCATACATCCGGCCGCCAGACTGCCCGTTGAACGTGACCGTTGCTCCTGTGTTCCCGCCTGCGCGCACCTTGAACGTCGTGCTGGACGTCGTGCCAGCCGTCATGTAGTGCGTGAAGCTGATACAGGCGTTGCCGGTCGCCGCCGCGATGAAGTGGCTCTGCACAGCCAGCGCGTTCGCCGTGGCGTCTTGGAAGATCGCCGCCGCGATGAATTGATTGATCGCCGAGTGACTGAGATAGACGACGACCTCGATCTTGAGTTTGTTCGTGGCGCTCGTTGGCGTGATCGCCAACGTCATGAACTCGGTGCCTTCGGTGTTTTGGGGAATCGTATCGTCAACAGGGATCGCTGTCGTGCCCGTTGCCACGGCACCGGTCTGCGTGTTGACCTGTTGCACGACTTTTCGCAGCAACGTCCCGACAGCGGCCAACGTGACTTTCTTGTTGGCCGGCGTGCCGCCCGGATCATTGACCGTCGCGATCAGGTCGTCCGTGCTTGGCGCGGCATCCGCGGCGAGCGCGGAGACTTTCGACTGCCCTCCGCTCTCCACGAGGAGCGCCGCCCCGCCACCGACGCCGACGCTCACCCACGTCGCGCCATCTGAGTATTCGATCGTCTCCCCCTCGTCAGAGACGATGAAGAAACAGCCTTCATTGGCCGGCGCAGCGGCCGGTTGATTCGCGCGAATGTCTCGGATGTTAATCGCGTTTGCAAGAGCCATCAGAACGCCACCGGCAGCATGACGACATCGCCGTCAGGCGCGAAAATAAGTTCAGCCGTTGTCGGATCCCCGCCAGTCGTTAACGGGCTCATGTAGAAGCTGGCACCCGCGTCGATCTGTGTCTGGAGTGCCGCGATCAGCGCGTCGACGTATTCCTTGCTCGCGATGTTGCCTGGTAATGTGCCGCTTCCACCCGTGCCGCCACTCGGCACGATCGGGATCGATATTAGTTGCCCGTTCGGATCAACCCCGACCATCCCGATCCCGGTGGCCTGCGTCACGAATGGCGGCCGACCCTTGTGCTGTCTCATCGACGTGTCGAGAGAGGATACCGCATCAGCGGCCGCGCCGGTTTCGTGGGGCTGAACTGCCCGTGACCAATCCCCGGGCGAACTCGAGCGCGTTGGTCGGCCGCACCTTCCCCGCTTCCACGTCGAGCAGGTAGCCGATCGGACGGCCGACCGGCCCGAGCGGGAGATTCGTCAGCAGCCCGAGGATGCTCAGGAAATCCTTCGCCGTCTGTTTCGTCGAGCCGTGGCCGGCGAGATCCTTGATCCCTGATCCGATCAGGCCCGCGGTCGGCGAGATCCGGATGTCGTCGTCGTAGCTCTGACTCGTGAACACCGCACCATACGCCGCCTGCCCGATCTGCCCGAAGATCGGCACCATCGACAGCGCCGTGCGCGCCGGACTCCCCAGGAATAGATTCAGGATCTCGTCGATGTGTGTGTCGTCCTCGTCGTCGTCCCACGGCCCGACGCCTCTCATGCTGTTCATCATTACCTGCGAGATCGCGGACGGCAGCAAGAACCCGAGCGTGTAGACCGCGCCGATCCGCGCCACACGCGCCGTGAATCCACGATCAGCCCGCCAGGCGTTCCCGCCTTCGGTCGTCTGCAAGTTCCCGAGCATGTTGAAATACCCGTTGAACATCTTTAGCGAGCGCATGAACGGGGTATCCGCTTCGACCCGCGCGACGTCTTCCGCGAAGTAGGAGCCCTGTGTCTCGCGCACGGCCGACTCCGCACGTCGGATCGCCTGCTCGCGCGTGAGCCCGTCCTGCTCGGCGTCGTTGCGCGCGGCCAGGTAGACGATGTGATTCACGAGGTTCTGTGACCCGCTCGCGAGGAATTGCGCGTGCTGTCGGAGAAACGCGGCACTCTTCCCGTAGACGGACGGATTCAGGATCAGGTTGTCGAGCTGCTGGAGAATCTCGATCGCCTGCGACGTCAGAAACGTCTCCATGAACGGCGACTCGGCACGGATCGCCTCGCCGGTCGCGGATGGTGCCCGCAGATGATCCCAGGCGGCCGACACGAGGAGATGCTTCCGCTTGACCTTGACCGCCCCGACGATCACGCCTGTCGTCTGTTGGAGCGCGTTCGTGACGTGGAACCCGAGCGCCTGCATCCCCGTCCGCGTGCGAACCGCCGTCATGAAGCTGTCGAACGCCTGATTCTTCCCTTTCTCGTTGAGCCGCTGTGTCGCCGCCCGCATCAGCCACGGCATCAGCATGTCGCTCTTCGCTGCCGGATCGTGCGCGTTGAGCGCCTTCGTCAACGACCGATCGGTCAGCAGCCGCGAGGCGTCGCGCACCGCCGGCTGAATGTGAATGAACCGGAGCGCCCAATCGAGATGTTGCGGGATAAATGCGAGGTTCATTGCGAGCGGCTCGAACACCTGTTTCCGCGCAATCGTCGAGCGCCGGCCGACCGTGGGCAGGCTGTAGCTCGTGCCCGTCTCGAACGCCATCTGCTGTTCGTAACGCGCTTCGGCCACCTTCGACAGCAACGGGTCGGCAATCGCCGGCACGTAGCCGCCGCGATACGTGCCCCACGGTGTCTCGATCGGATCGGCCGTCACTTCCTCGAAGTAGAACCCGTAGAGCGCTCGATGCGCCTTCTGCAATTCCGGCTTGATCGACTCGAACAGATCCCAGATCCCTTGCACAAAATCGTAGTGCGCTTTCGTGAGCACGCCCGTGCGTTGGAACTCTGCGATCTGCGCATCCCATCGGGACGTGTCAAGCGTCCCATCGGCGAGAAAGGCGCCCCACCCACGGCTGACGAGCGACTTAGCCAAGTTACTCGTCGGCGCCAGTCGGTTGCCGCTGTGCAGGAGCGCCCCGAGCAGCTCCGCGAGCCCGCCCGATCCATCCTTCCCGAACACGTAGCCGTTCAACCGTGGCGCGTCGATCTTGGCCGGCGTCAGCGTCTCCTGAATCGGTTCGAGGATTGCCTGATACGCCTTCAACGTCTCGACCTTCTGCACGCGAAAGGCATCGATCGCGAGCTTGACCGGGTTCCAGAGGTAGCGTCGGAACGGGCCATCCGGCCCGCCGTCCATCGCGGTCGTCCACGACTCGACGCGCCGATGCCACGCCTTGATTGTGACCGCGAGCCGGTCCAGGCGCTCAACGCGCGAGGGGAGCCCTTGCACGCCGACGTCAGCGAATCGGCCTGTCCCGATCTCGTCGAGCCGATCGGTGAGCGCGGCCCGCGCCGTCGCCCGCTGTTCGAGCTGTCCATCGATCTCGATCTGCTGCTCGCGCCTCGACGTCTCCCAGAGCGCGTCAATCACTTCGTAGGTCAGTCGGGCATCTTCGACGGTGCGCTGACCGAGCGGCACGCCCTGCGTCGCGGCTTCAAGGTAGCCGTCGAGGAGATCACCCATCTGCGGGTCGTAGCGCTTCACCGCAGCGATGGCGTCGGCGACCTTCGGGTTCGGTTCATCGCGCAGTAACGGGTCCGCGAGCGCTCGCGCGGCGGCGATGTAGTCCATCTGGCGCGTCGCCGCGAGACTGGCATCCGACCGCCCGAGCCGCTGCCGCCAGGTCGTCGATGTCTCGTCGAGCCACGCCTTGACGCGCTCCGCTTCCCGGTAGAGCGCGAGGTTGAGCAAATCCTGCTGCTGCGCGGTGATGGCGCCCTCGACGTCCTGCTTGGCTGCGAGCTCCACCGCTTTCCCGTGCGCGCGACGGGACGCCGCCCAATACAGATCCGGTCGGAGCTGCCCGATCCGCACAGCCGCGATTCGATCCGTCGCGATCTGGTTGAGCACCTTCTGCGACGGGATCGCGCCACGGATCGCCGCGCCCGCCTGTCGGCCCGCCTTCCGCTCGGCCTGCACGAACGGTTTCACCGTGCGCCGGAGCTGATTCAGCGCCCGCAGTTCCTCGCGCACGATCGCTTCATGGTCTTCGCTCGCGATGGCCGTCTGCGCCTGTTCCAGTAACGCCCCACCGTCAAGAATCAACGCGCCATGCTCGCGCAGCATCCGGTGATCGGTTTCTTCCTGAATCGCCGCGCGCAGCGGCGGCGCCTGCTCAACGGCCGCGAGCATCTCGTCTCCGCTGGCGTAGCCGAACTGTTCGGCGAGCACGTCCGGATTCAGCCCGCCCTCGCGCGTGTAGATGTAGGGACGCGGCAATGTCTTGAGCCGCTCGGCGCCGTAGCGCTCGACGAGCATCGTCTTCGAGAGCTTCAATGGTGGGGAGTCGAGCCCTTCCGGCATCAGGGATTGCCCGTTCGGATGCGTCCCGCGCTGCATCGCCGCGAGCGCGCGATACTCCGGCCGGTCGTAGAACTCGCCGGCGACTTGCTCCTCGACTTCAGCGCGCTGCGCTTGCCAGGATCGAGTCTGCTCGCGCTGCACGTCCTCGGTGAGCTTGCGATCGAGTCGTGCCCGCGCCTGCGCTGACGCCTTCTCGATCCGCGCCCGATACAGCCCAAACTCCGGCTCGGTCATCCCCGCCTGTTCAGCGGTCAGGAAGATCCCTTGTGCGCCGCGTCTGGCTTCGGCTTCCTCGATCGCGGAGTCGCTCGCGATCAGCCGCGAGAACACGGCCCGCACTTCCGGTGTGAGCGTGACATGCATCCCGAGCAGGGACTTCCCGAGATTCACGAGCCACGCGCGGAACCGTGCGAACACCGGCTGCAGCGCGACAGTCGGCGCCTTCCCTTCACGCAAGTAGACGAGGAACCCATCGGCGAGCCGTTCGTGTGGCGCGGCCAGTTCGGTCAGCCGGGCCTGTTCCTCAGCGGTCGCTTCCCGCGTCCCGATCGTTTCTCGCAGCGCCTTCGATGCGGCTTGCGCTGCGGCTTTCCCTTCAACAGTGCCATAGCCGGACCAGTCGAGTAAGGTCTGATAGTCGGTGAGCAGTTGCCGCTGATCGGCGGTCAGGGTCTCGGGATCGCGCTCGCTGATCTGGGCCGACAGATCGCCGAGCACCTCAACGAACAGATGCCCGCTCTCATGCAAAAAACTGCTGAGGTTTTTTCCCTCGAACAACGAGATCGTTGCTTTTCGCCCAGGCCCGAACCGAATCGCCGCGCGCCGTTCCTGAAAGAGCGTGTCCTGTTCTGCGGTTTGCGGTTTCGCCACTTCCGACGTCAGCGAGAACGGCGCCTCGAATTGCGGCGTCGCGATCTCCTGCTCGCGGACACCCTCAGCACCAGGCAGTCGTGGCTGTTGCTCGCCGGTCGGCAGTTCATCGAACAGCGACGGGCCTTTATCCGCGTAGCCCTGCGAGAACTCGTCGACGTTAAAGGAGTCATCGATCACGCCATCGGTGACTTCGAGCGCGTCGTCGATCGCATCCGACAGCGCGTCGACGAGTTCCTGCGGTGCGAGGTCCGCCCACTCGCGCGGCAGTTCGAGCGGTGAGAGGTTCGAGAAATCGTTGATCGTCCGCGCTTCCGCCACGCGCAGCGCGCCCTCGGCCAGATTATTCGGCACGTCGCCATCGGCCAGCACCGCGCGCACGGCCGCAATGATCTCCGCTCCGGTGCCGCGCGCCTGCTTTGCGGGCTTCCCTCGGAACGTGTTGACCGGCGCGAATACCTGGACGTCCTTGTAGACGCCGGCCTGCGGGACGTTCCCGCGGATCTCGTAGTCGCCCGCGTTCCCGCCCTGTCCGGCCCGCCCTTCAACCTGCGTGAAGGTGCGCGGGATGAACGGAAAGTTGTCCATCTCGACGAGCATGTGCTCCAGCTCGCGGCGGACTTCGGGCGTGAGTCGGGCTTGGTTTTCGGCTAGTGGACGGCGGTCGAAGGTTTCGCCGAGTTCGCTTGGGACGGGTCGGGCGGTAGCCGATAGCCCGCGGCGGTCAGCGCGCGCGACATCGCCTCCGGCTTGCTGAGCCCGTCCCGCATCAGTCGCAGGCTGTTCGCCAGCAACGTCGGCAGGTCGCGCCCCGCCTTTAGCGGCTCCGGTTTGGCCTTCAGCACGGCTTGGAGTCTGTCCCGTTAACGGGACGGCTGTCAAGGGCGCCCGCGCGCCGGTCGGCCTGACCCCCTGCCCGGTGCCCGTTTGCTTCTCCACGGTCACGCCATACGGCTCAAACAGGGCTTCCAGAGGAATCCCGGCCCGCTCCGCGAGATTCGCCCAGACCGCTTCGTGTAGCTGGGCTTGCGGCGCGGCCGTGATGGCTGGTTCCCCGGCCTTCAGGAGCTGATCCAGGATGGAGGTCAGCACCGGCGACGGCTGCGGCTCAACCGTCTCCTCGCCGGCCGCCTTGTCGAACTCGACGGCTTCCCGCTCGTTGAACTCGTCCGGAGCGCCTCTGAGTTCCTTTGTGAAGAACCCGTTGTGCTCCGTCGCCGCGAGCTGCGAGGCGTAGGCGGACCGCGGGATGGCGATCGGTTGTCCGGTCGTCAGCGCTTGCGCGTAGGCGTCAGAGCGTCCGGTAAGCTGTGTTGCCATCACCGCCGGGTCGACACCCTTCGATTGCCAGTATTCGCCCCACACGTCGGCATCCGCGTAGAAGTGCTCCCCCTCAGCAACGTGCTCCGTGAACTCCGTCACCTTCTCGGGGATCCGCTTCAGTGTTTTGGAATCGGTGACGGCTTCGCCGAGCTTCTCCAACGTGCGCGCCGTCGCGTGCGCGGCTGTCGTCGTGGCCCCGACCGCGACCACGGTGCCGATCACCGTCGCCAGTGCCGCCGATGGTCGCTCGCGCCAATAGTCCCCGATCGTCCGGTCCTTGTTCGCTGGCAGGTTCGCCCAATCGTTCGCGTCCTGAAAGGCGGTCGCAACTTCTTCCCCGATCAGTTCGGACTTGAGTTGATGGGCCAGCGTCGGAATCAGGCCCGCCCGCGCGCCCAGATCCTTGAACAGTTTGTGCGCCGGGATCCATTCCGTCGCGACTTCGATGAAGCCCTGCAAGCTCGCGTAGCCGGCGGCTCGCAACACACCGAGCGGTGCGCCTGGACGCTTGTTGTAGCGACCGGCCGCATAATCCTCGTGGAGTCGCCGCGCGTAGGTCGTCGCCGCTTCCGGTGTCTCGAACGTGCCAAGGTTCCGGCCAGTCCTTGCATATTCGGCCTTGATCTCGTCTTCTGTCGCTAGGAACCGACCGTCAGGCGTAACCGCTGGCAGTAACACCTCTTTCCCATCAAACTCATAACTGCTCGCATAGACCGTGCTCTGTCCACCCTCGATCGGGTTCGGGATGGACGGTTGTCCGTAGAGATCGATGTTGCCGGCGGACAGTTGACCGCGCACCATCGGCGTGACAGGTTCGAGCGGTCGCCGCGCCTCGGTGTAGGCGAGCCCGCCCGTCGTCGTGCCGAACGTCACCATCGCCGCGGCCGGCGAGATCAGCCCGATCAGAATCGACGGCAACATCTGCCCGGCCGACTCCACACCACCATACGCCGCACTCGCGAGGAACCCGGCATCGGCCGGCGGTGCGAACCGCTCGCCCAGTTGTCGCCCGCCTTCGGTGCTCTCCTTCGCGAACCGTGTCAGCGCGGAGTCTTCCACCGGCAACGGGAGTGCCCGGCCTAGGTTCGCCGCGCCCGTGCTGAGGATGTCCGCGAGTTCCGCGCCGGCCTGCACAGTGCCCGCCGTGCCGCGGAGCACACCGATCGCCCCACCGACACCCACGCGGCCAATCGTGCGCCCCATCCGAAGCGCCTTCTCCATCGCTGAGAGTGCTGGCAGATCATCTTTCGTCAGTGCGGCGTGATACGCGTCCGACGTCAGCCAGGTTGCGAGGTAGGGGCTCTCGCGCCGGAACGTCTCCGCGTCGAAGTCTTTGCGCTGCGTTTCGCGCTCGATCGTGTCGACGTTCCGCTTGATGACATCGGCCGGCAGGCCCGTCTTCAGCCGGAGCTTGAGCACGCGTGCGGCTTCATCGGGTCCGGTCTGTTGGCCTGTGGTGATCGCGCGCTCGAGGCCCGCGTGATCGTCCGGGTCGCTGAAGATGGACGGCTTCGGCACAGGCGGCGCCACCGGCTGACCGAGTTCCCCAGGTCGCCCGATCTGTTTCTCTTCGTCCGAGCGGTCGAACGGATCCGAGAAGATCGACGGCGGGTAGGCCACTACTTCCCTTCGAGCCGGCGGATGATCTCCGCGTCGCTCAGGCGCATCAGCTTGGCGGCGTAGGCCCGTTCGATCTGTTTCTTGTAGGTCGTCGCGATCTGCTGAGAGGTCATCGTTGTCGCCCGCGCGCTGCTCGACCGGATGTAATTCACATACTCGCCGAGCTTGTCCGGTGGGATCTGCGCGGTCGGCACGTAGGCGGCTTCACGGTCCTCGACGTTGACGACGGCGGCGATCCGCTTCTGATCGCTGGCGAACCATCCACCCGCGATCATCACCTGGCGGTCGATCTCCTTCTGCATCACTTGGGCTTTGCCGTCGCGCGTCAGCCGCTTCCCGCCCTGCTCTTCGTGCGCGATCACGTCCTCGACGTCCTTCCGGAGTCGCCCGAGTTGGCCCTTTTGTTCCTCGGTCTTATACGGCGCGAACGGTTCGAGTCCGGCCCCCTCGGCGAGCGAGTTGAACAGGTCGCTGTCGATCGTCGCCGCATGGACAGCATCGGCGTTGTTCATCTTCGCGCGCTGATCGAGCAGCCGATTCGTGTTCTCGTCGCCGATCTCGCCGCGGAGCGATTGGATCGCGTTCTCCGACATCGTCGACAACAGCGCCGGGTTGGCGTAATGGTTGTAGCCAGCGTCGCGTTTCAGTTCAGCCGCCGCGCGTCCGCGCTGCTCGCGCGTGAAGGCCCGGCTCTCTGCGGTGTAGGCTCGCCCTTCCGCCGCCGCGGCATGATTCACGATGTAGTCGGAGACTTGCGCCTGCGCCTTCCCCGGCAACGCGAGGAACTCCGGCATGCTCGACACCTGTTTCAGCGTCGCGCCTTTGCTCGCCGCCACCCACACGGCGCCGCTGGTCGCTTCCTCGCGTTCCTTCCGTGCCGCGTTCACGCCGGCCGCGCGCTCGTGGAGATACTTCAGCGTCGCGTCGAGCGTCTTCGGCTCCTCGGCGTATTTCTGACGCGCTTCCTCTTCCATCACGTCGAGGTTGATCGGTTCCTGATCATTCTTCGGCCCGAGCCGTGTCCAGAGGTCCGTCGCCGTCCGGAGTCCCTCCTTCTGCGTGCCGGCCGTCTCGAGCTTCACCTCTATCGCTGCCCGCTGCTCACCCGCGATCGAGTCCTTCGCTTCGTCGTAGTAGTGCTGCGCCCGCGTCGTCTGGTCCTTCGCGAGTAACGCGGTGATGACGTCGGTGTGCGCGGTCGAGACGAACGCCGTCACCTGTTTCTTGATCTCTTCCGGTCCAAGGCCGAGACTCGGCGCGACCTGTCGGATGGCATCGACGGCCGCGCCCATCTCAGCCCCGATACGGGGAACGTCCATCGCATTGGCTGCGATCGCGCTCCGCGCGTTATTGAGCTTGGCTCCCAATTCCTTGCCGGCGAACTCTTTCCGTTGGCCGGCGACGTGTCGCTGGATCGTCAGGTCGAGCTGCGTCGCGTGTCGGAGTTTCAGCTCCTCGAACTTCGCGCGCTGTTGCGGCGTCGTGGCGCCGTTCTGCACCTCACCCGCGAGCTTCTCGAACGCTGCCTTTGCGGTCTCCGGCAGATGAACGCTCTGTTCCCCGAGCTGCGACAGGGCGGCCTGTGGCCCGTCGTAGAGAAAGCTGTTGACCCCCGTCGATAGCCGGTTGTCGAGTCGGAGTTCGGCGATCCGATCGGCGCGTTCGGTTTCCTGAATCTGCCAGCGCCGCGCTTCGACGTAGCCGGCTTGTCCGATGCGTGCGACGGTGCCGCCGAGTTCGCCGAGCGCCTCGGCTTCCTGGCCCTTCTGGCGTTCGAGCGTCGCACCTGTCGAGAGGTCAGTCTCAGCCGCGCGCTTCCGCACGCCTGGCAACGGTGCCGTGGTCACGCGACGGCCAGCGGGAATGGTCGGCATCAGCCCCGACTCGTCCGATCGAATCCGTATTTCTGTAACAGGAGTGAGGAGGCGCCCGTCGCGAGCGTGGACGCCGCCGAGAGCCGGGCCGCGCTCCGCGCCGAACGTCCGCCCGCTTCCAACGCGCTGCCTTCCTTCCGGAGAATCGTCGCGCGTCGCCGCAGATCCTCGCCTTCCACGTTGAAGCCCCAGGCTTCCCGCGCCGCGTTATTCCGGATGGTCAGCGCGTCCAGTTCGCCTGTGTGCGCGATGTCGGCCGCCACGTCAACCGGGAGGCCCGACGTCACGTCGATGTTGCCGGCGGCGAAGCCGACACGTTGCCGTCCGATCAGGGTTTTGACTTGCGCGCGGTAGATGTTCTCTTCCTCGGCGCCGCGCGCGAGCGCGTCCTCGGCTTGGAGGTCGGCGACGGAGGCGTTGTAATCGGCGAGGTCCGCTTCGTTGTTTTTGGCTTCCTGTTCCAGCCGGCCCGCCTTCGCAGCCGATCGCCCCGCGCGCCACTGCCCATAGGACGAGATCCCCGTCCCAACGAGTGAGGCGATCGCGAGCGCGGTGAAAGCGGCCATCGGACCTATTCGACGTAGAGGACGTGAACCACGAGCTTGCCCGTTGCTAGCGCCGCGACCGCGACCGTGGCCGTGATCTCGCGCGCGGCCGTGAGTTTGATGAACGTGCTTGGCGTGGACGGGTCCAACGCGTCGAAGGCATGCACACCCGCATCCCACGGGTTCCCGCCGTCGCCGATGTCATTCGCGGCCACGAGGTCGCCCGCCGTCTGCACCTTGAGCGCAATCGTCCCGGTATCGGTGCCAACATCGGCCATCGTCGTCAACACGTCGACGAATCCCCCGATCAGCACCGCGCCACTCGGGATCGTCACGCCGAGCCCGTGCGCCGCCACTGATCGGTGACTGGAGTTCGCGGAGGGATCGAACACCGCCCGCGCGTGCTTCACGACGAAGTCTTCCCCGTATGCCGACAGACCCGGATCGAGCGTGTAGGCGATGGCGTCGGAGGCGGCATCCATGTCGAACGCGCGCACGCGATAGCGGAGCGCCGACGTCGTCTCGTTCTTCACCGTGTAGCTCGCGGCCACGAGCGTCAGCGGAACGGCCACGGTGCCCGTGAACGACAGCAGCACCCCGCCGGGCGTGCGCGACGTGCGCCACGCCTGCCCACCCGTGTCCGACTCTTCGAGCACGAAGCTCCCGATCACGTCGTCGCCAATGGCGGCGATCAGGCTGAACAACGCTGACGCCCCAGGTTGCAGGAGCACCGTCGCCGAGACGCCGCTGACAGTGAATGAGCCGGTCATCGTATTTTCTCCTTCAACGGAAGAGCGCCGATATGGTGTAGACCGGGCCAACCGGCGAACCCGAGGGTGACGAGACTTTCTCCCGCACGCGAATCCGATCACCCATCGGCCCCTGCCGCGCCGTCGCGGCCGTCATCGTCTCATTGGTCCCGACGGACCCCTGCGTGATGTTGGTGACGGTCGACCACGTGATCGTGCTCGGCACGCTGAGCGTCGACACGAAGAACCGTTGATTGGTCACGGCCGCCCCGAAGGCGAACGTGTTGGAGCTCACGAGATCGTCCCATGTCGTTCCGCCGTCCTGAGAATCCTGCAAGTAGAGTTGCAACGTCCCGGTGGCCGTGCCGCCATCCGTCACCCGGATCAGGAACATCACCGAGCGATAGGCTTGCGGCTGGATGATGACCGTGTTGCGCGTCGTCGTCGTGGCCGTGATGCCGGCGGTTTGGGCGTTCTGAATCGTGATGATCCGCACGAGCTGCGCGGATGAGGGCAGCGCCAGCGTCAGCAGTAGGACGACGGTTACGAGTGCTCTGCGAAACATATCTGTTCCTCCGTCCCGTTAACGGGATAGGTCACATCGCCCAAAGGTAAGGCTTCCTGCTGGAGACGCTTGGCGGCGATCTCGCAGTAGGCTTCCTCGCGTTCGATGCCCACGACTGAGCGGCCGATCCGCTTACCAGCGACGAGCGTTGTCCCGCTACCCATGAACGGATCGAGCACTCGGCGCGCGTCAGGCGCCTGCATGAGCGCCCACCGCATAACAGGCTCAGGCTTCATCGTTGGGTGGTGTCGTGCCTCCTTGGGCACGCCAGCGCCCTGCAACATGCCATTCCAGCGAAACCGGAGCAACCGCACCGCTTGATCGAGGTTTGTCCACGCGAGTTCGCAATCGGCAAAGTCAGTGCCCTGGTTGTCCTTGTCCCAAACCAGCCACGCCCGAGACGGCGGCAGAGCGTAGTAGTTGCCGCCGAAGATGATCGACGAACGGCACATGTCGATTAGGCGCGGCATCAGGTCCGAGCAGGTATCGCCGTCCCAGGTCACCGGCGCGAACTCGGTCGCATCAAGGACGGCGAAGCCGTTGCTTTTCGTGCGACGGCCCGGCCCGACCCGACCCGACTTCGCCACGCCAATTCCGTAGGGCGGATCCGTGCAGAGGAGGTCGAAGGCGTGCGTTCGCAGCCCTTCCCATTCCTCGATCACTTCCCGGCAGTCGCCGTGGTAGATCGTGATCCCGCCGTGATCGTAATAAGGCTTCACCCCGTTACCCTCCTACAGTGACTTGCGGCATCAGCCCCGCCAGTGTAAAGGGTAACGGGTCATCGTGCCGAATCCGCACGACGGCTTTCTCTCGAAACGCCGACTTGAGATTGATCGCGAGCCCGCCCGTCCGCCACGTCTGCGACACTTCCCAGGTCTTTCGGCGCCACCGCGTCAGATGGTTCACATCCGGCCCCACGAGCAACCGATCGGGCGTCCCGTAGACGTAGGCGGTCACGCTCGGGATCCGCTTTAACTTGTCGCGCACGTCCGAGCCGGCCGCGTCGAGGTCGAGCGTTTCGATCTCCGCGAACTTGATCGGAATCCCCACCGTCACGACTGACGCCGCGGTCGGGATCGTGATCTGTCCGCCCGTCACCGTAAACTGCGCCGCCACGGTGTCGTTGCCGTTCCCGTCATACTGCACGACGCCGTCACCGAGCACCGCCACGACTTTGCCCTCGAGATGGTCGAGCCCTGCGATGACAGTCGCCGGTCCACCGCGGTAGGTCACGCCCGCGTCCACAAAGAACGCCTCGCGCATGTCCGTCCGTTCCGGGTTGAACGTCTTCGCGAACCGCTCAATGTAGACCACCGACGCCCCGTTGATCGTGCGCCGGACCGTCAGGTAGAGCACGTCTTCGCCGTCGACGTTGTTCGGCAGCGTCGCCAGCGACTCGAACAGATCCCAATCGACACAATCCGGATTGCCGCGCCCGCCTGTTACATGACGATGCCACGCGACGAGTTCCTGCTCGGCGACGTAGGTGCAGCCAATCAGGAGCCCATCGTCGCGGATCGCCCAGAGCACCGAATGCGGTTCGAGCGCGTAGGCGAGGTCGCGAATTTTGAAGCCCTGCACGAGATGACTGGCGAACAGCGTCAGCTCGTCGCCGGCCAGGCCGTTCGGCTGCTGGTCGTAGCGCACCGCGCGCACGCCCCACCCGCGGGCCTGCACGAACACGATCGTGTTGCCGACGACCACGGGCCGAATGTCGATCGAGGCCGGGATGTAGATGTCCTGATCGGCGTGGAGAGGCCCGAGTGCGCTGATCGACCCGTCCTGATCCCCGAGAATCCGAAACCCGCCGGCATCGGTCAGCGCCACGAGCGCCCCGTTGATCGATCGGAGATGGCGCACGGGCGTGATCTTGTCCGTCGCGATCACGAACACGACCGCATCGTCCGGCTGCAACGGTGTCGACTTCGCGAAATTGTGCGGCTCGCCAGTCTGCGACGCCCAGATGGTTTCTCGGTTCGCGTTCGTGTTGGCGAACCACAGCCGTTGCTGATGCCGCGCGGCAACGGCCGGGTAGTTGTCGGCCGCACCAAAGAGCAACGTCGCGAGCGTGTTCGGCGGGACCGGATTCAGCGGCGCCTCCGGCGGCGTGCTGTTGTAGTCCGGCAGGAATCCGACGTCCCGAAACGACGTCCCGAACGCGCGCCCGATGTAGCCGAACACCCCGTTGTTGTTCGGCGCGCAATACACGTTGTAGAGCAACCCGTTGAGATCCCCAGGCGTCCAGCTCACCACGTTCGGCAACGCTTCAGTCGGCTTCGCGCAGTTCGCGGCCGTCGCCGTGTCAGACGCGTAGGACTCCTCCAAGGTGCCGCCGCGAAGCGCCGTCACCTGATAGCGCATGGTCAGCGTCCCGGCCGCCCCGTTCACGACGAGCGGAGTCGTCGGCGGATTCACGCCAGGCTCCACGCTGATCACGTCGAGCTGCCAATCGGTATGGCCGAACCGGATCAGCTCGCGCGGCGCGTAGTTGGGATGCGTGATCGTCAGCACGTTCCCGAACTGCGACACCTGCAACGTCCGCACGTCACCCGAGATGTAGGGCGTCGGGACTTCGTAGGGATCCGCGCCGTCCATCACCATTGCGTCGTGAAAGATGAAGCGGAAGTAGCCCTCGCCCGCTTCGATCAGGTAGCTCTGATCGTTCGCCTCGTCCTCGTAGGGGATCAGCCGCGCGCCGGCGGATGAGTCTTTCACTTCCGCGATGAACAGCGTCCCCGGCCGTTTGCTGATGGCGCCTTGCTTGAGCACAAGGCAGTTCCGGCAGAGCGCCAGACCATAGGCGTAGCGCGTCAGATGCGCGCTGACCATCATGGCCGGCGTGAGCTCGCCGCCGCTGAACGACCGCTGCACGACGCCACTGCTCATCGCGCGTCGATCCAGTCGCAGCCGTCTTGCGGTTTCTCCTGCTGTTGCTCTTGCGCGACGACCGTCGATCCGACGATCACGGTGTCTTTGAAGATCAGGTAGAGCTTCCGCGCAAGGTCGGCATCCCGGCTCAGTGCAAGCGCGAACTCCGACGCGAGCAAGGTCTGAAAGGCGTTTTCAAACAGCGGATCCGTCGTGTCCAGCTCGAGGTCGACGACGGCTGTGTATTCCAGCATCGCGTCGGCTTCGTTGCTGTAGATCACGACGATGTCGTCGTCAGGATCCTCGTCGGCTTGGGGCGAGTTCCGGCCGACGATGAACGGGGGTGCGTCGCGATCGAACTTCCGGCCGTTCGGCCCGATGCACCGCAGCGCCTTCGCGCAGTCGAGCGGGTAGCGGTAGGCGTATTGCCACTCGACGGTCCCATCCGCCCGCGCGACCGCCGGCACCGTGGCTGTGCCGTGAAACAAATCCATCGCCCCGCCACTCGCCGCGAGGCTAGAGTCTGCATACTTCTGCGCGAAGCGCCAGGGATACGCGCGCAACGCCTCGCGGAGCTTCTGATCGTAAATCTCGCTCGCGAGCGCCGCTTCCGGCGTGTTCTCGTTCATCGCGACAACGAGCTGCGAGATCCCAGCCTTGATCAGCGCGCGGTTCACGTTCTGGAGCTGCGTCGACATGACTCCCCTCTACGAGACGAGCCGCGATCCCGGCGTGGACGCGCCCGGCGGCGGGATGCAATCCCCCGTGGTTCCGATCAGAATCTCGCAATCGGACGTCGCCGTGTCGTCGTTCGCGTCGGTCACTTGGATCGTGTAGCTGAACAGGCCCGGCGCGATCGGCGTGCCGGTGATCGCGCCAGTCGCCGGGTTGAGCAGCAGCCCGCTCGGTAAACCACCGGACGTGATCGCGAAGGTGTAGGGGACCGTGCCGCCGGACGCGACGACCGCGCTCGCGTAGGCCGTGCCCACCACACCCGTGCCGGCCGCGCACGCCACGACGAGCACCTCGTCCCCGATCTCGCCGCAGGGATCGGAGGCATCGGCGGTGAGATCGTCGCCGAGCAACAGATAGGCGTGTTCGCGCAGCACCGCATCATCGAGCGGCCACGACGCCACCGCGGCTTCGCTGTCGAGAGACTCGACGAGGCCGTGCGCGAGGAGTTGGCCGTTTTCTGGAAACACAATCCCCGCCGCAGTCGGGAGCCATGAGCTTACCGTGGCAACGGGCTGGAGCGGGACGCCCGTGCCGAGCAGATCCTGCCCTTTGCGTTCGTTCAGGTTCACCGCATCGTTGGTGCCGTGGTTCACGTTGTGTGTGTTGAATTTCCCCGTTTCAGGATTCGCCATCACGCCGAACACGAGGAGCGCATCGCGCCGCACCGTGGTCCCGGTCACCTTCCCGATCGAGCCGACAATCATCCCCTTCGGTCGCTTCATCAGATACGGGATGGCGGTGTCGCCCTGCGTGAACACGCCCGCGTTCGCCGCAATCTTTCCACCGAGGAACAGAATCTTGTAGTAGACCGGCGAGGCGTGCGTGATCACGTTGATGTCGATGGAGGTCGCATCCCAGGAGGTCACTTCGATCTCGCGCGACACGCTCCCCGCACCCGCCGGGTTCACCGTCGCGCACAACCGACCGGACCGCTGATAGCTCGCCGCAATCGCCGCGCCGCCGGCTCCGGAGTCCGAGCCAGCCACGCAGCAGCCTTTCCCTTCACACTTGACTGACCACCCGAAACCCATCTGCCAGTTCGCACCCTGGCGCAGATCAGCACCCGCGGACAGTGGGCACGCAATCGCAAACGCCGCCTTGGCCTCGAACCCTACCGGCTGCGTGAACGACCCCGCGGCCCCAGGCGCGAAGGTCTTGACCGTCGCGAGGACGTCGCTGCCACAAATCGCCACCCCCTCGATCCAGATGTTCCCGCCGTTGCTGAACGCCATCTCGATCGTGAATTGGCCCGGTGTGCCGACGTCGATCACGCGGCCGAGGAATTTCCGCGCGTTGATCAGGATCGGGATCGCCTGAATGTCGGCAATCGAGTAGGTGTCGGAGGTGCCGAGGTTGCACAGATCGCCGCCGAACACCTGTTGATTGCTGGCGCTTACGCTGCCGGCGTTCCCGAGTCCATCGTCCACGCCCATCTGGAGGTTGCCGACGCTGCCGGGGTTCGTGGTGTGCGCGAAGGTCGGATCTGGGGCGGTCGAGGAGCCGTAGCACACACTCGTGATGATGAGCCCCCGCACGATGCACGTCGGATCCGAGAGCGGGACGACTTGCTGCCCGCCTGTGTTCCTGAGTTGAAAATGGAACGGCACGAACTGCATGCCGCTACCGGCGAAGCCGGGCTGCGTCCCGCGGTCGATGTAATCCCATTGGACGTTGTCGGCCGCGAGGAGATCGACCGTCTGGAAGGGCTGCGTGAAATCGACCGAGAGCTTCCCTGAGCAGAGCGTCTTCACGAGCGGCCCGCCATACATCCGTAAGCGGACCGCGCACACCCCGCTGTATTGCGGCATGAAGCTGTTGGCGTTGAGCGTGGACGTCACAGCCGCGAGCTTCGACGCGTCCGCTGTATCCGTGGCCCCGACCGCGACGAGCGCGTTCCGGAGCCACGTCGGGAGACTGGCTAATCCCGCCATGTGTCAATCAGATGACGTCGTCGTTGTGGCTGTCTTTCTCCGCTGCCGCTTCCGCGAACTTGTCGCCGCGAATGCGCGCGGTCTCTTTCGCGAGCGCGCCCTTGGCCGTGGTCAGCCGATCCGGCGTCTCTTCGTCAACCCGCTCCATCCACCGCTCGGAGAACGCCTCCTCGTTCGGGATCGTGAACACGTCGCCTTCCCGTCGGCGACTGTGATCGAAGTAGCCTACGCGCCCTTCGAGGACGCGAACCTTGATCCCCTCCGTGCTCGCGACGTGGCGGGCGTGTTGGACGGCGGCGGGTCGCTGCGCTTGACGGCTCTTCCGAACGGGTTTCGCAGTGGGTTTCTTCGCCATGTTCGTTTTCGGTCCTTTCAAGGTGCGTCCCGTTAACGGGACGGGTTTTAGAACACGATCCAGTTCGCGCCGTTGCACCCAACGATGACCGCCACGCCCCCGCCACCGATAACGGTCGCCAGCGCGACAGGAGTCAACGAGTCTCCCGCCATCATCACTGTGCCTTTGGTGCCTACGTCGCACGTCGGTAGCGCCGCCACGTCCGCGACAGAGAGCTTCACGAGTCCAGACGTTGACGTTCGCAACACGCCGCTTTGGGCCGTGACGAGTGCCACGCTACCGCCAAGGAACAGACCAATGAGGAATGCGAAGATGACGCGCATTTAGATCGGCGGGTAGTAGGTAAACGTGTAGGACACGTAGCCGATGGTGTCGGCCGCGTCGCCAACGGACGCGTTGAGGTTGATGTAACTGGTAGCGGTCGTGTCGATCGAGCCGGTGAGATTGACGCTCGCGCTGACCGCAGGGCCGTCGTTGCCTGACTCCGACATTGTCTCCTGCGCGTTAGCCCCCGTTTGCCAGAATGACTTATAGAGCGCCTTACTGATGTTGCCGTTCGTGCCGCTCTCGGACCACTTGAGGCCGCCAGATGTGTCACCTGACGTGCCGCTGAAACGCAGGACATAGACGTGGCCCGTGTTCGTGCCGGTCGCTTTCACGAACCATTGCCCGCGCACAATCCCGCCAACCGTGATGGTGTTCGCCGGGATTGTGCAAACGGCGAGATTCGTCTCGCTCAACGCGCTCGTGGTCGCCGTCGCGACGTTGGTGCTGCAGAGGATGCGCCCGGCCGTCGCTTCGTAGACAGCGGTGCCGCCAGCACCGAGCGCCACGGAGGACGCATCGGTCCCTGCGAACGTGAGTGTGTTGTTGACCGTCCACGTCTTACCGGCCGTAATGGCGAGCGAGCCAGTCAGGCGCGCGACTGGGCTCTGCGCGACGAAGACCGCCGCTGCAGCCAACAGCCACGCGAGCACGAGAGGAGACGTTGAGCAGAGACGTCGCATGGATCTAAATCGCTGGCACGAAGGTCACGCTATAGGCAGCGTATCCGAGCGTGTCGCTTGAGTTTGTCGTCGAGCCGTTGAAATTAATGTAACTGGTGGCCGTTGTGTCGATCGAGCCGGTGAGGTAGGCGCTCGAACTCGACGCGTTGCCGTCACCGATCAAGCCGAGTGGGAGCGACATTTGGCTGTTGGTGGCCCCGGTGTTCCAAAGGGATCTCTGCAGAGCCCCTGCAAGAGCCGTCGCCGAAGCGGTGACTTGGAAAAAGAGCAGCCCTGTTGACACGTCGCCAGACGTGCCGCTGAAGCGCACCGCATAGATTTTCGTGTTGTTCACGCCCGTGAACTTTGGCCACACCGTGACTTCTAGCCGCCCGTTCGCGGTGATGGTGTTTGCGGGAATCGTGCAGACAGCGAGATTGGTTTCGCTCGCGGAGTTCGTCGTGCCGGTCGCAGTCGTGAGGCTGCAAATCATCCGGCGTGCCGTGGCGGTATAGGACACCGTGCCGCCTGCACCGAACACGACCGACGATGAATCTGTGCCGGTGAACGTCAGAGTGTTGCTGACGGTCGCGGTTTTCCCTGACGCGACGACGAGCGTGCCAGCGGGTCGCGCGACCGGGTTCTGCGCGAGCACGAGAATCGACGCGCCGAGGATGACGGCGGCGATCGACACCGGCAGAAGGCGTCGCGATTTCATCGAATCACCGTCGCACCAAAGGTGCCCGACGCTGGATCGACCGCCGCGCCGGACAAATTACAGAGCCGGACCATCACGGAATCACTCGCATCAACAAACATCACACCGAAGAGGCCCGTCGCGAGAGCTGTCGGCCACGCTTCGGCGAGCTTGTCACCAGCGACAGCACCAGTCACGGTCATAGACGAGTTCTCGAGACACGCCCCGTCGTTGATCGATCCAAAATCGATGGCTGCTGAACCTGCGAGCAGTGTCGTGCCCGCTGGGCCGGTTGCACCCGTTGCGCCCGTCGCGCCTGCGGCGCCAGCCGAGCCCGTCGCACCTGTTGCTCCAGTGGCACCCGTGGTCCCGGCCGTGCCCGTTGCACCCGCGGCCCCTGTTGCACCTGTGGCCCCTGTGTCTCCTGTCGCACCGGTCGCCCCAGCGGCCCCGCCTCCAGATGACGCCGGGATCGTCCCCTGTGTTTCGACGCGTAGCGTTGCGTTCAGGAAGATGAGCGCAGCCGTTACGGCGACGGTGGCGATGAGGGCCACGCCTTTAGCGTGTGCGGACAAGGATCACCACCCTTCCGGTCTTCGAGTTGCCGGCGTTCGCCACCACCACCGCGAGGGTGCGTGTCCCGTCCATGAAGATCCGCGGACTAAACGTCAGCACGGAACTGAGTGTGCTCGATCGATCGGCACCGGTCCCTGAGAGCAGATCCCCGCTCGCGATCGTGCCGTCGCTATCCGTCAACGTGACGTCGTAGAGATTCGTCGGTGCCGTGCTCCCAGGAATGAAGCGGATCGATTCGAGGTAGCCCGCTCGGATCGCGAACCCGTTCCCGGTCACAGTCGCCCCGACAGACCCGTCCGCCGCGTCTGAGGTCCACGCGACCGTATATTCCCGGAAGACGAAGCCACCCGACGACGACA
>Ga0105249_10000834_pt1 | contig 27750 bp, 28 predicted proteins | sample KBSS44metaG_FD_81522 | JGI IMG/M metagenome (GOLD analysis project Ga0105249, IMG submission 81522) | Switchgrass rhizosphere microbial communities from Kellogg Biological Station, Michigan, USA - KBS S4-4 metaG | ecosystem: Host-associated > Plants > Roots > Rhizosphere > Soil | place...
TCCCCGGCTCCTTCCCCGCCAAGTCCGAGGTCGGAATTCCGAGGCACCGGCGCTCGGATGGTCTGTCCGCCATGCCGGGCAAGGTATCGGACTGCGGCCCCCGGCTCCTGGCTTGAGTGGCGGCCCCAGGTCGCCGCCGGTCTCATCTCCGAGGCGCGCGCATGAGATCACATCGAGGCACGGCAGTCATCATTAATCCGGTTACATCATGAACCCATTTGCACTATCCCCCACGGCATCCCGTCCCCTGCGCTGGGGTCAGACCCTGCGGGTCTGACCCCATATCGCGCGCTCTCTCACGGTCGATGCCGCGGTTCCACGGGGTCAGACCTGCGGGCCAGCCCCCGCGCTCACTCCTCCTCCCGCGCCCCCCGCCGCATCGCCTTGACCGCCGACCGTCGCCGCTTGCTCTCCCGCAGCCGCACCGTGGAGCCATAGGTCGGCTTGGTCGGCCGCCGCGGCTTGGGCGGCGGAGCGGCGGCCTGGCGGATCAGCTCGACGAGCCGCTCGCGCGCGTCCTCGCGGTTGCGGGCCTGGGTGCGGAAGCGGGCCGCCGTGATGACGATCACGCCCTCGGCCGTCAGCCGGCGCCCGGCCAGCCGGCACAGGCGCTCGCGCACGTCGCCCGGCAGCGACCGGCTGGCGGCCACATCGAAGCGCAGCTGCACCGCGGTCGAGACCTTGTTCACGTTCTGCCCGCCGGGGCCGGAGGCGCGCACGAACGCCTCCTCCAGCTCGGCTGGATCGATCGAGATCGTGTCGGTGACGCGCAGCATGGGGTCGCCTGGGCCGCCTTGTGGTCACTTGGGGCCGCATGGGGCCGGTTCGGGCAATCGGCTTCCGTGGTATCAGACGCGGCTTAACTCCGCACGGGTCTTGAGAGGCCGCATGAACGCCAACGCCCGCAAGTCCATCGACGATCTTCTCGCCGTCATGGCGGCGCTGCGCACGCCCGGCACGGGCTGCCCCTGGGACCTGGAGCAGAGCTTCGCCACCATCGCGCCCTACACCATCGAGGAGGCCTACGAGGTCGCCGATGCCATCGAGCGCGGCGACCTCGGCCACCTCAAGGAGGAGCTGGGCGACCTCCTGCTGCAGGTGGTCTACCATTCCCGCATGGCCGAGTAGCAGGCCGCCTTCGCCTTCCCCGACGTGGTTGACGCCATCACCGCCAAGATGGTGCGCCGCCACCCCCACGTCTTCGGCACCCCCGAGCAGCGCGCCGCCGGTGCCGCCCCCGGCTTCTGGGAGCGTATCAAGGCGGAGGAGCGGGCGGAGAAGGCACCGGCAACAAGCAAGCCGCCCGCGGTAGGGGTCCCCTCCCCCCTTGTGGGGGAGGGACAGGGTGGGGGGGAATCACAGGCCCCGAGGATCGTGGTTCCCCCCACCCCTAACCCCTCCCCACAAGGGGGAGGGGAATCCGCGCGCAGTGTACTGGACGGCGTCCCCCTCGCCCTTCCCGCCCTCACGCGCGCCGTCAAGTTGCAGAGCAAAGCCGCCCGCGTCGGCTTCGACTGGCCCTCGCTCGCTCCGGTCCTCGACAAGCTCAAGGAGGAGCTGGCCGAGCTCGAGGAGGAGATCGCCAAGTCAGCGGTGTCGGACCCTCCGGGTCTGACACCGTCGGCGCATGCCAGGATCGAGGAGGAGTTCGGCGACCTGCTGTTCGTGATCGCCAACGTCGCCCGTCACCTGCAGCTCGACCCGGAGACGGCGCTGCGCTCCGCCAATGCCAAGTTCGCCCGCCGCTTCCACGCCATCGAGCGCAAGCTCGCCGCCGACGGTCGCACGCCGGCGCAATCCGACCTGGCCGAGATGGATCGGCTCTGGGACGAGGCGAAGGCAGAGGAGGGGTCAGACCCCTCGCACGAGACCTGAGTGTGAATCTCCAGCGCGGAGGCGAGGGGTCTGACCCCGTTCACGGCCGCTTCGGAATCTCCAGTCCCCGCTGCACCGCGGGGCGGGCGAGGCCGCGCTCCAGCCACGCCGGCACGGCCTTCAGTGTGTCGAACGCCACCAGCTCGCGCGCGCCGTAGAAGCCGATCAGGTTGCGCACCCAGCCGAACGTGGCGATGTCGGCGATGGTGTAATCGTCGCCCATGATCCACTGCCGGCCCGTGAGGCGCCCATCGAGCACGCCGAGCAGGCGCTTCGACTCGTTGACGTAGCGCTCCAGCGGGCGCTTGTCGGCGATCTCGCGTCCCGCGAACTTGTGGAAGTAGCCGACCTGCCCGAACATCGGCCCGATGAACGCCATCTGGAAGAACACCCACTGCAGCGACTCGTAGCGCCGCGCTGCGTCCGCGGGCACCAGCTGGCCGGTCTTGTCGGCGAGGTAGAGCAGGATGAGCCCGGATTCGAACAGCCCGATCGGCGCGCCACCAGGGCCGTCGGGATCGATGATCGCGGGGATCTTGCCGTTCGGGTTCAGCGAAAGGAACTCGGGCGTCTTCTGATCGTCCTTGCCGAAGTCGATCGTGTGCGGCTCGTACGGCAGCCCGATCTCCTCCAGCATGATCGACACCTTCACCCCGTTCGGCGTCGGCAGCGAGTAGAGCTGCAACCGGTCCGGATGCTGCGCCGGCCAGCGGCGGGTGATGGGGAAGGCGGAGAGGTCGGACATGCGGCGGCTCCACTGAGATGGATTGCTACACGCCAGATAAGGGAAGGCTATGTCGACCTGCAACGCTCGCCAGATCACGATATCGCGCGTCGACGTCTGCGCCGCTGGGAAGGGAAGGCTGTCGGTCCACTTGGCAAGCGAACCACGCTTTGGGGACCGCGCGGTTACCGGACCGCTATCCTCACTCGTCATCCCGGCGCCGCTTGCAAGCGAAGCGCGCAAGCGGGACCAGGCCGGGACCCAGACACCTGATCGCTCGCTCTTGGCAGCAGACGATGCAGCACGCCGATGCGGCGGTGCGAAGCTCCGACGCAAGAGTTTGTATTGAAGTACATGGGCCCCAGCCTATTCCCGCGAGTACCCTTCGGGCACTCGCGGCGCCGAGATGACGGCGGTGGACGTGGCGCGGGTATCCCCACCCTCGGCCGCTTTTCCGTCTAGCAGCTCATTGAGCTCGCTGTGACGCGGATGCATGCGCGTCTTGACCATCGCCTCGACCTTGTCCATCGGCAGCTCCGCTGTGGCGAAACTGCGGCGCTGGGCCTTACGCATCGGCGATCCAGCTGCTGCGGCGCGCATAGAGGATCTCCATCCGGCCGTTGATGGGACCGGTCCGATATGTCTCGACAGACACCTCGATACCTTGGACCGCTGCGGAATACGCTTCATACGTGTCATTGGCGAGCATTGCCTTGTAGAAAACGTTCCGAGGATCGTCGTTGCGGTTTGCCTTTTCTCGGAGAAAAGCCTCGTCCAACCGCACGTATCGCCCCGTAAGATGTACACGTTCGGTCATAGCGCAATCTCCATGACTTTGAAATCTCAACCTGAGCCGACGCCGATCACACACGGGTGTCCGTAGGATAAGCTTGTTACACGTCCAGCACCTCCAGCACCCCCGGCACCGTGGAGATCGCCCCTTTCTGCGCCGGCGAGATGTCGAACAACCCCGGCAGCGCGATCTCGGCCTCGCGTCCCCGCTCCTCCAGCGCGATGCTCAGGCAGATGGTGCCCTTGCCGTTGGGCTTGAGCAGCGCCTTGAGGTCGGCGAGCGGCATACTGCCGCCATTCTGGCCGCCATTGCCGCCGCCCTTGAGGCTGCGCCCGTCGAGCACCACCTTCACCCCCCGCTGCACGCCCTCCGCCGCCTTATCCAGCGACTCGATGCTCTGGGCGCGCAGCTTGAGCGCATCGCCGTCGCGCTCGCCTTCCACGTTGACGAGCACCGCCGTGCCGGGCTCCAGCAGGTGCCGGCTCTGCGCCAGCGCCTCGGAGAAGATCACCACCTCGAACTGGCCGGTGGGCTCGGAGAACATGGCGAAGGCGAACTTGTTGCCCTTCTGCGAGCGCCGCTCGCGCGCGTTCACCACCACGCCGGCCAGCCGCCCCGCCACCACGCCCCGGTCGGCCCGCGCCCCCAGCTCCGAGAAGGAGAGAACGCCGAGCTTGCCGAGCACGCCGGCGTAAGCATCGAGCGGGTGGCCCGAGAGGAAGAACCCCACCGCCTCGAACTCGTGCTGCAGCCGCTCCATGGGCGTCCACGGCTTCACGGGCCGCAGATCCACCCGCCCCGGCGCATCGCCCCCGCCACCGAACAGATCGCCGATCCCTTGCGCCGCGTTGTCCGCCGTCCGGTTGGCGAAGGCCAGCAGCGCATCGACGTTGCCCTGCACCAGCGCCCGGTTGCGGTCGAAGGCGTCGAAGGCGCCGGCGGCGGCCAGCGTCTCCAGCGCCCGCTTGTTGAGCGCCTTGGGGTCGCAGCGCCCGGCGAAGTCGGAGAGGTCCGCGAACGGCCCCTTGGCGGCCCGCTCCGCCACCAGGCTCTCCACCGCCTGCGCGCCGATGTTCTTGAGCGCCGCCAGCGAGTAGCGGATGCGCTTCTCGGCGGGCAGGAAATCCACCTCCGAGGCGTTGATGCACGGCGGCTCGATGGCGATGCCCGATTTCCTGGCCTCGGACGTGAACATGGCGAGCTTGTCGGTATTGCTCATATCGAGCGTCATCGAGGCGGCCAGGAACTCCTCGCGGTAGTTCGCCTTCAGATAGGCCGTGTGATAGCTCACCAGCGCATAGGCCGCGGCGTGGCTCTTGTTGAAACCGTAGCCGGCGAACTTGTCGACCAGCTCGAAGATGTACTCCGCATCCGCCTTTTTGACCTTGTTCTTGAGAGCGCCCTCGACGAAGCGGCTCTTCTGCTTCGCCATCTCGTTCTTGTCCTTCTTGCCCATGGCGCGGCGCAAAAGGTCGGCTTCGCCCAGCGAGTAGCCGGCCATCGCCTGGGCGATCTGCATCACCTGCTCCTGGTAGATGATGACGCCGTAGGTCTCCTTCAGGATCGGCTCCAACAGAGGATGCAGGAAGTCCCCCAACTCCTCGCCGTGTTTGCGGCTGATGTAGGTGGGGATGTTGTCCATGGGGCCCGGGCGGTACAGCGCCACCATGGCGATGATGTCCTCGAAGCGGTCGGGCCGCAGGCGCTTCAGGCTCTCTCGCATGCCGGTGCTTTCCAGCTGGAACACGCCCGCCGTATCGGCCTTCGCAAGCAGCTCGTAGCTCGGCTTGTCGTCGAGCGGCACCTTGAGCAGGTCGATCTCGACGCCGCGGCCGCGCTTGATGAGCGCCAGGGCCTTCTGCAGCACCGTAAGCGTCTTTAGCCCTAGGAAGTCGAACTTCACCAGCCCCGCCGCCTCCACCAGCTTCCAGTTGAACTGGGTGATCGGGAAGCTCGACTTGGGGTCGCGGTACATCGGCACCAGCTCGTCCAGCGGCCGGTCGCCGTTCACCATGCCGGCGGCGTGGGTGGAGGCGTGGCGGAAGAGCCCCTCCAGCTTCTGAGCGATCTCCAGCAGCCGCGCCACCACCGGGTCGCTGTCCCGCGCCTCCTCCAGCTTGGGCTCGTCCTCGATCGCCTGCGCCAGCGTCACCGGATTGGCCGGGTTGTTGGGCACCAGCTTGCAGAGCTTGTCTACCTGGCCGTAGGGCATCTGCAGCACGCGGCCCACATCGCGCAGCACCGCGCGCGCCTGCAATTTCCCGTGGGTGATGATCTGCGCCACCCGGTCGGCGCCGTACTTCTGCTGGACGTAGCGGATCACCTCGTCGCGCCGGTCCTGGCAGAAGTCGATGTCGAAGTCCGGCATCGAGATGCGCTCGGGGTTCAGGAACCGCTCGAACAGCAGCCCGAACTTGAGCGGATCGAGATCGGTGATGGTGAGCGACCACGCCACCACCGAGCCGGCACCCGAGCCGCGCCCCGGCCCCACCGGGATGCCGTTCGCCTTGGCCCACTTGATGAAGTCCGCCACGATCAGGAAGTAGCCCGGAAACCTCATCTTGGCGATGACGCCGAGCTCGAAATCGAGCCGCTTCCTGTACTCCTCGGCCGTGAACCCGGGCGCGAGCGCGTTGACCTCGAGCCGCCGCTGCAGGCCGGCCTCGGCCTGGCGGCGCAGCTCCTCGGCCTCGACGGCCAGCTGCTCCTCCACGCTCGCCCCCGGCGCGGCCTGCACGAAGCGCGGCAGGATCGGCTTGCGCCCCCTTGGGCGGAACGCGCAGCGCCTGGCGATCTCCACGGTGCTCGCCAGCGCCTCCGGCAGGTCGGCGAACAGCCGCGCCATCTCGTCGGCGCTCTTGAAGTAGTGCTCGCGCGACAGCCGCCGCCGGTTGTCCTCCACCACGTAGTTGCCGCTGGCGATGCAGATCAGCGCGTCGTGCGCCTCGTAGTCGTCGGGCTTGGCGAAGTAGCACTCGTTGGTGGCGACGATGGGCAGACCGAGCTCGTAGGCGAGTTGCAGCAGCTTCGGTTCCGCCTGCTGCTCGTGCGGCAGGCCGTGGCGCTGCACCTCCACATAGAGGGCGCCGGGGAAGATCGCGGCGAGCCGCTCCAGCCGCTGCCGGGCCAGCGGCTCCTGGCCCGCCCGGATGGCGCTGTCGATCGGCCCGTCGGGGCCGCCCGTGAGGGCGATCAGCCCGGCGCCGTGCTCGGCGATGTCGGCCGGCTTGACGTGCGGCGGCTCGGCGTCGGCGGGCTTGAGGAAGCACGCGCTGCCGAGCTTCATCAGGTTGGCGTAGCCCGCCTCGTTGCGGCACAGGAGCGCGAGCGGCCCGGCGGGCTTGGCGCCCGCGTCGAGGGCACCGAGGCGCACCTGGGCTCCGCCCTGGCTGTCGCCGAAGTCCGTCTGCAGGGCGCAGCCGGCGATGGGTTGTATGCCCGCCGCCGCCAGCTTGTCGGAGAACTCCAGCACGCCGAACATGTTGTTGGTGTCGGTGAGCCCGACGGCCGGCATGCGCTGCGCACCCGCCAGCTTGGCGAGGCTCGATATCTGCAGCGCCCCTTCCAACAATGAGTAGGCCGAGTGCACCTTGAGATGCACGAACCGGGGCGTTGCTGCAGGTGCGGGATTGCCGCGGGGGGCGCTATCTGCGCGAATCAAGGTTTGCATGCACATTTGGACCGGTAGCCAAGCGCGCGCGCAAGCCGTGGCTTGCAAAGGCGTCGTTGATCACTGCCAAGTTGTGGGGCTAAGCGTGGCGTGCAGGAGACAGGTGGCGCCAGTAGTAGCGCAAGCGTAACTGCAGAGGGCTGATGATTAGCGACACTGTGTCACAACATGCTGAGGCGCTCCTCGCGCTGGGCGGCCTCTTGATCGGCTTCGCATTCGGCGCGGTCGTCTACCGCACCAACTACTGCGCCATGGGCTCGCTGTCCGACATCCACAACTTCGGCGACTACCGGCGCTTCCGCGCGTGGCTTCTGGCCGCCGCGACCGCCCTGGTCGGCGCCACGGCGCTCGATGCTGCCGGGGTGGTCGATCTCGCCCGCTCCATGTACCTCGCGCCGTCGTTCAACTGGGTCGGCCACATCGTCGGAGGTCTGATTTTCGGCATCGGCATGGTGCTGGCCGGCGGCTGCCCGAGCCGCAACCTCGCCCGCGCCGGCGGCGGCGACCTGCGCGCGCTCATGACCCTGGTGGTGCTGGGCCTTGTCGCCTTCATGACCATCGCCGGTGTCCTGGCGCCGGCGCGCGTGGTCATCGAGCGGGCGACCAGCGTGGCGCTCGCCGGCGCGCCCACGCAGAGCCTCGGCGACCTCCTGAGCGCCCACGCGGGCGTTGCGCGCGGCTGGGCCAAGGCGGTTGTCGCGGCGCTCATAGCGGCAGCGGCCCTCGCCTACTGCTTCGCCGACGCCAAGTTCCGCGCCTCGCCGCTGCACATCCTCTCGGGCGTCGCCGTCGGCCTCACCGTGGTCGCGGGCTGGTCGCTGACGGGGCTCGCCTACGACGAGATGGCCGCGCGCCCGACGCCCCCCATCTCCCTCACCTACATCCGCCCAGTAGGCGATACGCTGCAATGGCTCGCGCTTTACACCGCCACGCCGATGCCGGGCTTCGGCGTGGCGAGCGTGCTCGGCGCGCTGCTTGGCGCCTTCGCTGCGGCGCTCGCCATGGGCCGGTTCCGCCTCGCGACCTTCGCCGACACGGACGACACGCTCCGCAACCTGCTGGGAGCCGCCCTGATGGGCGTGGGCGGCGTGATGGCGCTCGGCTGCACCGTGGGCCAGTCCGTCACCGGCGTCTCCACCCTGGCCCTCGGCTCGTTTGTCACCTTCGCCACCATCGTCGCCGGCGGCTTCATCGGGCTCAGGCTGCTGGAGCGCTGGATCGGCGCGTAGGGTGCAATAAGCGAAGCGCATTGCACCGCTACTCGGGACGGCTTGTCCTATGGCTCGGCCGCCGCACCCCAATCGGGCTTGAGAGCGAGATCCGGACGGGCCGTCTGGACCGCACGGCGCAGGGCCTCCGGCTCCAGGGTGTATTGCGTCGACCAGCCGATCTTCCGGCCCGCCCCGTCTTTCACATAGAGCGCCCCGCTCATCTCCTTGCCGAAGTGCACGATGTCGGACCAGCGCATCGCCACGCTGCGCCAGGCCCCTTGCCAGCGCAGGCCGGCCGCGTCCCATTCCCAGGTGTGCCGCGTGAAGGGGAACATCGCCAGCGCACCGAGGGAGAGACCGCCGACGAGCCCCAGCCAGGCATAGAAGTCACCCGGCTCGCGCAGGGTCTCCCGGAAGTAGAGGCCCACTGCCAGGGCGACCACAGCTCCTATGGCGAGCAGCAAGCCGAGCAGCAGCACGATGGGTGATACGCTGGTGCGGCCCGCTCCCTCCCCGATCCACACCCTGCCGCGCCAGAGCAGGCTGCGCGCCAGCACGGCTGCCAGCAGGGACAGCGCGCCAAGGAGGAGCCATTGTCCCAGGCTCTTGGCCACGTCCTCTGCCAGAGCCTTCAGGAAGACTACGAGCCCGTCCAGCAAAGCGTCCATCGGCTCCCCCGTACGACGCATGCAGCCAGGCCGGGGACGCGCTTCACGCCAACCCGCCCGGCAAAGACTACAGCGACGCTCAGCTCGGGGATAAAGGCCTGCAGAATGGCGAAACTGCGCCGGACGGCCGCAGCGTCGCGGCGCTGCGGCTCGCGGGCGCATCGGCAATGCCGCTCCACCGCATTCCGCCCTGTGCTCCGCGCTCGCGAGGAAATGATTGTGCGAGAGCCGCGCAGCACCGCTATCGCGTCAAGTTGTACGCTAAACTGCGCGCAACGAACGCATCGTGTCCGTATCTCGACGAGGCCTCCGCCATGTCCCCCATCGTCACGCTGAAACGCCGCGAGATCCTTGTCGGCGCCGCCACCTCGGCCCTGGCATCCTCGCTACCGGCGCTCGCCCAGAGCGGGCGCCTCGTCGTCACGCCAGGCCAGACCGAGGGGCCGTTCTATCCCGTCGCGCTCCCCGCCGACATGGACAGCGATCTCGTCCGCGTGCAGGGCCAGGCGGCGCAGGCCCAGGGGCAGGTGGCACACGTGGCCGGCCGGGTGCTCAACCGGCGCGGCGAGCCGGTCAGGGGCGCCATGGTCGAAATCTGGCAGTGCGATGCCAACGGCATCTACAATCACCCACGCCAGCCGGGCCTGCAGCGCCGCGATACCGCCTTCCAGGGCTACGGCCGCAGCGAGGCCGCAGCCGACGGCGGCTACAGCTTCCGCACCATCCGTCCGGTGGCCTATCCCGGGCGCACCCCGCACATTCACTTCAAGGTCCACGCACCGGGAGTCGGCCGGCTCACCACCCAGATGTACGTGGCCGGCGAGCGCCAGAACGCCACCGACGGGCTCCTCAACGGCATCCGCGACAGGGCCGCGCGCGAAAGTGTGATCGTGCGCCTCGACCCCGCGGATGCCCTGGAACCGGGCGCGCTGAAGGGCGTCTTCGACATCGTGCTCGATATCTGATCGGCCGGCCGGGGGGTGGGAACGAACCCGTCGCCCTCGCCGAGCGTTGCATGCCGATTGGGCGGCATGTGTGCAATCCATGGGCGCTGCACCCCGGAAAGGCAGGGCGCGGGATCGGCATCCCAGGAAACCTTAACGATCTGGAATCGTGTGCTGGATCTCGCGGCTGCCGGCCTGACAGGCGGCGCACAGGGCGTCGGCGTTAAGACAGGGCACGCAGATTGCAACTAACGGTTTAGGGCCCGCGATGCCGGCCCGGATGCAACGGACCCAAGGGCGGACACGATCGAGGAGGGGGGCAGAGAGCAGGAACACGTAGAGAGGTGCCCATGTCCAGTGCCATGTCCAAGAAATGGTTGCTCGCCTTCCTCGTGGCGGCAACGCCCGCAGCGGCGCACGACTGGTATCCGCTGGAGTGCTGCCATGAGATGGACTGCGCACCGGTGGACCGCACCGAGGTCATCCCCACCCCCACCACGGCCGATCCCAAAAGCATGACACCGGCGCCAAGCGCCATGAAAGTGACTACGAAGCACGGCTCCGTTCTGGTGCCGGCCGACTTCCCGCGACGGGAGTCCAAGGACCACCGTATGCACGCCTGCATGCTGCCGGGCGCGAACGGTCAGATGCAGCTGATCTGCATCTTCATGCCACCCTCCATGTGAGCGGCTCCGCCCACCGCTGGCGGTGAGAGCCATCGCAATACCGCTTGCGATGCTCTGCCGGTGGCGGATGCCAGTTCCTGGCGTTACCCTCCGATCCTCGTGAGGAAAGGAGCGCCCGATGGCCAAGGATCTTGAGCAGGCGGTTGCGCAGCGCTACGGGGCTGCCGATCTGAGCGAGCGCATTCTGAAGGCGATCACGGCCGCGGGCCTCGATCCGGATCGCCTCACGCCCGAGCAGCTGGCGCCCGTCGACGAGTTTCACATCGGCGGACGCGCGGCGACTATTCATGCCGTTGCCAAGATGGGTCTCACATCCGACAACCATGTCCTCGACGTGGGGTGCGGCATCGGTGGCGCCACACGCTATCTCGCCGCCACGGCAGGCTGCGCCGTCACCGGCATCGATCTGACGCCGGCCTACATCGCCGCCGCCGAGGAGCTGACCCGGCGCACCGGCCTCGCCGACCGCGTCACCTACGGGGTGGCGAGCGCGCTGGCGATGCCCTTCGAGAACGGCACCTTCGATGCTGCCATCACCTTCCACGTTGCGATGAACATCAAGGACCGGCCCGCCCTCTACCGCGAGGTGGCCCGCGTCCTGAAGCCGGGCGCGCTGTTCTGCAGCTACGACGTCATGAAGGGCGGCAGCGATGCGATGACCTTCCCTGTTCCCTGGGCCGAGACGCCCGCCATCAGCCACCTGACCACACCGCAGGAGATGCAGGTGCTGCTCCGCGATGCGGGATTCGAGGTCACCGAGGTGGAGGACCGGACGGCCTTCGGCATCGAGTTTTTCCGCCAGGCCCTCGCCAGGGCTGCGACGAGTCCAATGTCGCTCGGCCTCCACATCGTGATGGGCGCCACCGCGCGGGAGAAGTTCCAGAACATGCTGGCCAACCTGGAGAGCGGCGCCATCGCCCCGACGGTCATGATCGCCAAGCGTGCCGCCTGACACCGCGCGCCATAGCCCTTCCCCTCGCAGGGGAGGCATTCGCACCGGGATTCGCATTGGCGCGGCCATATCCGCTATCGTTGGATGGGGTCAGACCCCTCACGTCCAAAGTCGAGATATGACTGTAGCTTGGAGGCGAGGGGTCTGACCCCGTTTAGCGCCCCGGTAACGCGAGGGGTCTGACCCCGCAACCGGCAGCGGCACAGGGAGAGAACGGGATGCGCCACGGCGGGAAGATTCTGGTCGGTCAGCTCGAGGCCCAGGGCGCCACGGCGGCGTTCACGGTGCCGGGCGAGAGCTTCCTGGCCGCGCTCGACGGCCTGCACGACTCCAACCGCATCAAGACCGTGATCTGCCGCCAGGAGGGTGGCGCCTCCATGATGGCGGAGGCCTGGGGCAAGGTCACCGGCGAGCCCGGCGTGTGCTTCGTCACCCGCGGTCCGGGCGCCGCCAACGCCATGTCCGGGTTGCATGTCGCCCAGCAGGACTCCACGCCGATGGTGCTGTTCATCGGCCTGCCGGCCCTGGGCCACGAGGACCGCGAGGCGTTCCAGGAGATCGAGGTCAAGCAGCTGTTCTCGTCGTTCGTGAAGTGGGCAGCCGTCATCCGCCAGACCGAGCGCATCCCCGAGTACGTGAGCCACGCCTTCCACATCGCCCGCTCCGGCCGGCCCGGCCCCGTGGTCCTGGGCCTGCCCGAGGACATGCTGGCAGCGGAGTGCGAGGCTGCCGACGCCAAGGCGGCCCGGCTGCCGGGCGCCCAGCCCAGCGCCGCCGACATGGCCCTGCTGCAGGCCAGGCTCGCCACCGCCCAGCGGCCGGTGATGATCGTCGGCGGGCCCGGCTGGAGCGCCGAGGTGAAGAGCGCGGTCGAAAAATTCGCCGACCGCTTCGACCTGCCCGTGGCGCCGGCCTTCCGCTACCAGGACTACTTCGACAATCGCCACCGCTGCCACGCGGGCTGCGCCGGCATCGGCATTGACCCGGCGCTGGCCGCCGCCATCAAGTCGGCCGACCTGCTGATCGTGGTCGGCGCCCGCCTCGGCGAGATGACCACCAGCCGCTACACCCTGCTCGAGGTTCCCAACCCGCGCCAGTTCCTGGTGCACGTGCACCCTTCCCCGCACGAGCTGGGCTCGGTCTACCGCGCCGACCTGCCCATCGCCACCACGGCGGCTGCCTTCGCCGAGGCGCTGGCCCAGCTGCAGCCACCTCCCAAGCTCGCCTGGAGCGGCCTCAGGGCCGAGCTGCACGCGGCCTATCAGAGCAGCCTGCGGCCCGTGCCGCTGCCGGGCAAGGTGCAGCTTGCCGAGGTGGTGCGCACCGTATCGAAGATGCTGCCCGACGACGCCATCGTCACCAACGGCGCCGGCAACTTCGCGGCCTTCGTGCACCGCTTCTTCGAATACAAGCGCTACCGCACCCAGCTCGCCCCCACGTCCGGCTCCATGGGCTACGGCCTGCCGGCGGCGGTGGCCGCCAAGCTCGCCCGGCCGGAGCGGGCCGTCGTCAACTTCCAGGGCGACGGCTGCTTCCTGATGACGGGCCAGGAGCTGGCGACGGCCGTGCAGTACGGTTTGCCCATCGTCACCATCATCGCCAACAACGGCCTCTACGGTACCATCCGCATGCACCAGGAGCGCGAGTACCCTGGCCGCGTGATCGGCACCACCCTGGTGAACCCCGACTTCGCCGCCTACGCCCGCTGCTTCGGCGCCGACGGCTACACGGTGGAGACGACGGCCGACTTCGGCCCTGCCTTCGCCCAGGCACTGGACTCGGCCAAGCCCTCCGTCATCGAGCTCAAGATCGACCCGGAAGCCATCTCGGTGCGCAAGACCCTCGCGGAGGTGCGCGAAGGGCGGTGATCCGCGCCGCTCGTTCACACGCGCCGGGCCGCATCGACTCCTCGCTAGGGTTGCTTGGGCTGCTCTGTCTGCTTGGGTTGCTCCGTTTGCTTGGGTTGCTCTGTTTCCTCCCGCTGCTTCGAGATCGTGTCCTTGATCTCCTGGGCGGTCATCGCGATCTCGATGCGGTCGGCCTTCTTCTCGAAGGCCTTGCCGCCGATGACGACGCTGCCGGGGCTGATGCCGAGAAACTCGCCCATGTCGGCGCGGATGGCAGGCTCACCGGCGGATGTTCCCACCTCGGAAACGTGGCCGACCTTCTGACCGTCGGAGCTGTAGACCGACAGTCCGACAATGCTGGGGTCCACCTGTTGCGCCGCCGGCTTGTCGGGCGAGGGACCTTGCTGCGCCGATACGGGCGATATCGCCAACGCCAGGGCAATGCCGCCGGCTGCCACGATTGGCCTGATCATCGAGCTCTCCTCTTGGTTATCGCGCCTCAACGCCAACGATTGACCAGGAGGGATGTTCCGGCAGCCCGCCGCGATCAGGCTCCGGATCGACCCCCGAGGCGGTCTCGGACCTCCCTTACTGCAGCGCCCTGCTGCCAGACATCGTCCGCTCCCTTGCGGCCTTGAGCTCCTCCATCGTCTCGCTCATGATGGTGGCCGGGTTGAAGCTCGGCGGGAACGAGCGCGGCGGGAACTCCTTGAACGTGTCCGCGAACTGGAAGACGTCGTCCATGATGCCGTAGAGCGACCCGACGTGATTCAGGTTCCAGTCCCAGAACGTGTTCGACGTGACGTCGGCCCGCTCGAACGGGTCCTGGTACAGGTTGTATATCTTCTGCAGGCGCAGCGTCGTGAACGGCTCGGCCCACACCTGCATGGTGCCCCGCGACCGCTGCTCGGAGAAGACGTACTTGTAGTCGCCCTTCCGCATGGCCACGAGCAGGCCGTCGTCGTCCGAGTAGTAGAAGATGTTGCGCGCGCTCTTGATGCCGTTGTTGTTGGCGGCAGTGCCTCTCACGTCGCGAAGGAACGCCGACTGGTCGTAGCCGTCGAGGTGAACCCTGTAGTTGATGCCGTTGGCGGTGTAGCCGGCCTTGAGCTTGTTGACGATGTCCGGCTCGCCGGCGATCGCGCACAGCGTCGGAATCCAGTCGTTGTGGCTCATCAGCTCGTTGGTGATGGTGGCGGGCTGGATCACGCCGGGCCAGCGCACCAGGCACGGTACGCGGAAGGCGCCTTCCCAGTTGGTGTTCTTCTCGGAGCGGAACCAGGTCATGGCGCCGTCCGGCCATGTGTTCATGTGGGGCCCATTGTCAGTCGTGTAGACGACGATCGTGTTGTTGGCGATGCCCATGTCGTCGAGCACTTTGAGCAGGCTGCCGACGGTGTCGTCGTGCTCGAGCATGCCGTCGACATACTCGCTGTCGCCGTGCGGGTAGCGGCCCCGATGCGCGGCGCGGACGTGTGTCCGCAGATGCATGCGGGTCGAGTTGAACCAGCAGAAGAACGGCTTGCCCGCTGCCCGCTGCCTCCGCATGAAGTCGATGGCCGCGGCCGAGGTCTCGTCGTCGATCGTCTCCATGCGCTTTTTGGTGAGCGGGCCGGTGTCCTCGATGGTCTGCTTGCCGATCCTGCCGAAGCGCGGATCGACGGCGGGATCGTCCCGGTCGGTGGCGCGGCAGCGCAGAACGCCGCGCGGTCCGAACCTGGCGCGGTAGCCCGGGTCCTTCGGATAGTCCGGCAGCTCCGGCTCCTCCTCGGCGTTGAGGTGATAGAGATTGCCGAAGAACTCGTCGAAGCCGTTCACCGTCGGCAGTGTCTCGTTGCGGTCGCCTACGTGGTTCTTGCCGAATTGGCCCGTCGCGTAGCCGAGGTTCTTGAGCAGGCCGCCAATCGACGGATCCAGCTGGCTCATGCCCATCGGCGCGCCGGGGAATCCCACCTTGCTGAGCCCGGTGCGCATGATGTGCTGGCCGGTCAGGAAGGCCGACCGGCCCGCGGTACACGACTGCTCGCCGTAGTAGTGCTGGAACTTGATGCCTTCTCGGGCGATGCGATCGATGTTTGGCGTCTCATAGCCCATGAGCCCGTTGGAGTAGGCGCTGACGTTGGCGATACCGATGTCGTCCCCGTAGATCATGAGGATGTTCGGCTTGGCGGCTGTTGGCCGCGCCGGCATCTGGGGCGCTGGAACCTGGAGTTGTGCTTGCGCGGTCTCGCCAGGGGCGCTCGATGCGACCGCCGAAGTCGCGGCAAAGGTGGCACCGCCGAGCAGGAGTTTGCGGCGGTTCAGCTTCGGCTCGGCGGCGTCCCCAGGAAGCGATTGCAATGCAGATCTCGGGCGGGATTTGTCCATCTCGCTGCTCCGTGTATCGCTGGACCGTCAGGGGCTCGATACTCGCCAGGGAGACCGCGCAAGGACATCAGGGGAAACCCCGATCGCGCCGGTTGACAGCACTTGGGTGGAGAGGATGGCGTCGTCGGGCCGCCACTCAGCTCGCGTTCCGCCTCTCACTCGCAAGCCAAGCCAAGCAAGCCAAGCGCCGGCGGCGGACGCCGTAGTGAACAGGGGAAGTCGCGGACAGCCCGAGCGGCGGCGTTCATCCAGAGGACCGGGAAAAAGATCCGTCGGCAGCTCTGCATGGCCGAGTTCGAGTCAGGCATCCTCCCTCGACATCAACGCCACCATCGTCAGGTTCACGGCGGAGATGAGGACGATGCCGGCCGCGATCATGTAGGCCATCCGGCTCTGGCTGAAGAGCGGCGCGCTGATCTGGACCTCGGCGCCCAGCGGCACGAAGTAGGTTGCAGCCATGGCGGTGTAGTGCATCGATGCGATGGCCAGCCCCTGCACGATGCCACCCGCGACGGTCATGAGAACGTTGCGTTTGTAGAATGCGAACCACAGCGCCGCCATCGACGCGCCGATGGCGATGCCGAGCGAGGCCGCGACCAGGGTATGGTCGTAGTCGAGACCGCAGCCGCGGACCGCGCTCATGCCGAGATAGTGCATGCCGGCAATGCCGAGCCCCATGAGGACGCCGCCCAGCGGAATGCTGAGCCGCCCCGCCCGCCGGCTGCTGGCCAGGTAGAGGCCCGCCCCCGTGGCGACGATGGCGATGCCGATCGAGGTCACGGTCTCCTGCAGGTTGTAGTTGACGAGCACCGGGAAATCGACCGCCATCATGGCCACGAAATGCATCGACCAGATGGTGGCCCCCATGATCAGCCCACCGCTGATCAGTGCCACGCCCCGTTGCCCCCCGGTGGAATCTTCCTCATCCGAGAAGGCCGTGAGCGCGAGCGCAGTGAGCGACCCCAGAATCGCCACGCCGATGGAGAGCAGCACCAAGACCGGCTGATAACTCACAACCATAGCAGATCGCCTTTCCGACAGCGGCCTCCTGGCCAAACCTATTTTCCTGATTTACTCACCTGATTTATTCACCTGCGGGAGAGACCCGTCTTGCGGCGCGCTCGCCGCATCCTTCGGCTGCGCATACGCATTCTGTCCGATCACCGAAATCTGCCGGCCGTCGGTGAGCAGCCACACCATCACCAGCGAGATGACGATGGTGGAGAGCATGGACGTGGTGAACCCCATCATCGCCGCGGTGCTGACGCGCCGCCGGGCGCTCCGGCGCTGGTGCGCCAGGCCGAGGTCGTAGGCCGCTCTCGTCCTGGGCTCCTTCAGGGTGCTGTAGGCCTCGCGGATCTCTCTGAAGCGGCGCTCGGCCTGCGCGTCGCCCTCGTTGAGATCGGGGTGGAAGACCTTCACCAGGCTCTGGAATGCGTCTCTGATCTGCTCGTCGTCAGCACCAGGATCGACACCAAGGACATCATAGAAATTGCGCATGTGTCTTTTCTCCATGCAACCAGCGAAGCTGTTCGCAAGGGTTCCCCGCCTCTGTCTGGAGCCCACTCGCCGCGCGTCCCGGTACGCAGCCGAGTGTCCCGACTCCTTCCAGAGTAGACCAGCTTGCTTAGCAGGCGGGCCGTTAGTTGTGAAGTTGCAGGGGCTTGGTCTCAATTCCATACATTGCGATGCAACACAGCGCAATTGTGGCATCGGCGATAGACACCTATCCCAAGCCAGCCCGCTTCAGCTGCCCCGCAAGCTTGCCCCGGTTTGCAGGCGCGATGCGGATGCGGGCGATGATGGCGCCGCTCTCCTCGGTCTCCTCGGCCAGCACCTCGGCGTGGGCGTGGAGCCAGCTCAGCAGGCGGCCGTGGCCCACGGGGATCTGCACGCTCAGGATCTCGTCGTGCGCGCCGAGGCGCCGGTCGATGGCGGCCAGCAGCGCCTCCACACCCTCGCCCGTATGGGCCGAGACCAGCACGGCGCGATGGCCGTGGCGGACAATGGCGCGCTCGGCGTCGGCCCGCTCGGGCGCCGACAGGCGGTCGGCCTTGTTCCACACCTCCAGCACCGGCCCGCCGGCAGCCTCGGTCTCGATGCCAAGCTCGCCCAGCACCGCCTCCACGTCATGGCGCTGCGCCTCCGTCTCGGGGTGGCTGATGTCGCGCACGTGAAGGATCAGGTCGGCGCCCACCACCTCCTCCAGAGTGGCCCGGAAGGCCGCCACCAGGGCGTGCGGCAGGTCGGAGATGAAGCCGGCGGTGTCGGAGAGGATCGCGCGGCGCCCGCCCGACAGCCTCAGCTCGCGCATGGTCGGGTCGAGCGTCTCGAACACCTGGTCCTTGGCGGAGACGGCGGCGCCAGTCAGCCGGTTGAAGAGGGTGGACTTGCCGGCGTTGGTGTAGCCCACGATGGCCACGATCGGGAGCGGCACGCGGCTGCGCCCGGCGCGGTGCAGGCCGCGCGTCTTCACCACCACGACCAGCTCCTTGCGGATTGCCGCGATGCGCTCGTCGATGAGCCGACGGTCGGTCTCGATCTGCGCCTCGCCGGGGCCGCCGAGAAAGCCGAAGCCGCCGCGTTGTCGCTCCAGGTGGGTCCAGGTGCGCACCAGCCGGCTCTTCTGGTAGGTGAGATGCGCCAGCTCCACCTGCAGGCGTCCCTCGCGGGTGGCGGCGCGCTGGCCGAAGATCTCCAGGATCAGGCCGGTGCGGTCGAGCACCTTGCAGCTCCAGGCCTTCTCCAGGTTGCGCTGCTGCACCGGGCTCAAGGCGTGATCGACGATGGCCAGCGTGACGTCGCTCTCGCCGATCAGCGTCGCCAGCTCCCCCACCTTGCCTGAGCCGAACAATGTCGCCGGCCGCGGCTGCGGCAGCGGCACGATCTCTTCAGCCACGACATCGAGTTGTATGGCGCGCGCCAAGCCTGCGCTCTCGGCGAGGCGGTCCTGAGGGGAGTGGATGACCGGCGCAAGGCCGCCGCCATTGCCGGCGGCCGAACGATGGCCCGGTCTGACCGGCACCAGCACGACGGTACGCACCGGCGCCGGGCGGCGATCGACCGAGGCGCGGCGGCCGCGTTCAGGCTTCGGCGTAACTTCGTTGTCGGTTGAAATGGCTATCCCTGTTGAGCCTCGGCCGGGTCGGTCTCCATCAGATGCACGGGCTGGCCCGGCATGATGGTCGATATGGCATGCTTGTACACCAATTGCGAGTGGCCGTCGCGCCGCAAGAGCACACAGAAGTTATCGAACCAAGTCACCACGCCCTGCAGCTTCACGCCATTCATGAGGAAGATGGTGAGCGGTGTCTTGTTCTTGCGTACGTGGTTCAGGAAGGTGTCCTGGAGGCTTTGGGCTTTCTCGGCCATTGTTGTTGTCCGTCAGTATTGTTGTTGTCGGATCGCCATTGTGCGGTCGGGAGCCACGTCCCGCCACCCCCGATCGTGCAAAAATCATGCTGCATCATGCCGCGATGCACAAGAAGATTCGCGAGCACGGTATCCGCGGCGGAAAGACGGGCCGGCACCCAACCGTATCAGGGCTCGGCGATCTCGGCAGCCGTATGAAATTCGGACCGCAACCTTTGCGACAGGAGCCCCGGCGCGCCGTTGCCGACCGGCTGGCCGTCGATGGCCACCACCGGCATGACAATGTTGGTGGCCGAGGTGATGAATGCCTCGCGCGCCGCCTTGGCCTCAGCCACGGTGAACGGCCGTTCCACCAGCTCCAATCCCACGCGCTCCAGCAGGTCAACAAGCGTGGTGCGGGTGATGCCGCGCAGAATCGCCGTATCGGCGGCGCGGGTAATGAGCCGCCCCTCGCCGTCCACGATCCAGGCGTTCGACGACGCGCCTTCCGTCACGAAACCGTGATGATCGACGAACCACGCCTCCTTCGCCCCCTCCGCACGCGCCGCCTCCTTGGCGAGAGCGGCGGGGAGCAGCATCACCGTCTTGATGTCGCAGCGGTCCCAGCGCGGGTCGGGCATGGTCTTCACGCCGATCCCGGCTTCGGCCGCCGCCTCCTGCTGCGCCGGCGGCGCGCTGCGCGCAAGGCAGACCACCGTGGGCTCGGTGCCGGCCGGCGGGAACAGGAAGCTGCGCGGCCCCGCGCCACGCGACACCTGCAGGTAGACGAGGCCATCGCGAACCCGGTTGCGCCGGACGGTCTCGCGCAGCACGCGCGACCAGGCACCGGACGACATCGGCTGCGGGATGGAGAGCTCGGCCAGCGACCGCGCCAGCCGCCCCATGTGCCGCGTCTCGTCGACCAGCCGCCCGCCCTTCACCTCGCACACCTCGTAGACCGCATCGGCGAGCTGGAACCCCCGATCCTCGGCATGCACGGCGGCCTCTGCGTAGGGCAGGTATCGGCCGTTGACGTAGATGATGCGGGTCATTCGGGGGCCTCGCTGGAGGGGGGATGTGCCAAGTGCTAGCGACATGGCCGCAAGTCTGCAACCGGTGAAGGTAGCTCTCTGCGGCGTACGCCTCAGGCTGAGAATGGGTCCAGCAGCCCGACTCCCGCGTTCGCGAAATCGGACAAGTCGCGCGTGACGACTGTGAGGCCATAGACGAGGGCGGTGGCAGCGATCAGGCTGTCCTTGATCGGCATGGCACGTCCCGTGGATCTCATAGCGTATCGGTCGACTCCGACATGACGGCTGCGAAGAAGCCTTTCTCAGGACACGCCAGAAGCCAGTCCACCAACCCCTCGTTGGTGGGCGGCGCCCGCCGTATGAGCCGATACTCGCCACAATCGACCCGCTCGACCTCGAACTCCTGGCCGGGTTCGATTCCGTCCTGCCGCCGGATCTCAGCCGGCAGCACGATCTGACCCTTGGCGGAAACGGTGGTTTTCATGCCAGGTAAGATGGCGTCTTACACGACAAGGTCAACTGCGCTCACGCCTTCCCCGGAGCTTTGATCGGCTGCTTGGCTATTGCGCTCGCTGCGGTGGCAGGATCTTGTTGTTCATCACCCATGTCACGGCGCGCGGCCAGGCGTAGTTCGCGCCCATTCTCAGCCCGCTGAAATTGTTCGACACGATGTCGCCGGTGTGAGTGTCCCTGATGACGATCTGTACAGTATGCTCGACGCGCCCCACGCGCGCGACGACGCCGACCATCGACTGATCGGCGCCGAGCTTCCTGGCCAAGGCCGCTTCGCACCCTCGGCAGTCCTGTATATCTCCCTTCACCTCGCCGCGGGCGCTGCTCGTATCGATGACGCTATAGCGGCCGGAAGCGGAGAGCATACGCCGCGCGACCTCGCTCGCTTCCTTCAGGTTTTCGACATCGATGGAATCCTTGCCAATCACACCGCCTGAAGGACTTGGGTCGGTCAGCTCGAAATCGAAGACCGCGATCTTGATGGGGTCCGGGTCCGCGGCGACGGCAGGCTCCAGTACGGGAAAGACAGACAAGGCCGCGACCGCGCCCGCGGCAACACTCAACGAGCGAGCTTCTCTCATGTGTCCTCCGGTATTGCCCGAGCATCCCAGCCTCGCTTCTGCGGCTCGACCCGTGGTGTTTCGCCGCGACGGTGGGGTGACGCAAGTATACAGGGTATTTTCCTGATAGGCTCCGTTAACGACCGATACCCTACACGCTCCGAGCCGCCGCCTGGGTCCCATGCCGTCGTTCCGCACCACCCGCCGCGTGCCCTTCACCACGCACCAGATGTTCGACTTGGTGGCGGACGTCGAGGGCTACCCCGAGTTCCTGCCCCTGTGCGAGGCGCTGACCGTACGAAGCCGCGAGCGCGAGGGCGAGATCGAGGTCCTGACCGCCGACATGACCGTGGGCTACAAGGCCATCCGCGAGACCTTCAGAAGCCGCGTCCGCCTCGACCGGGGGCGGTGCGAGGTGTCGGCGGCGGGGGTGGCCGGGGCGATGGGGCCGTTCAGCCAGCTGGAGAACCGCTGGCAGCTCCGCGATACGCCGGGCGGCTCCGAGGTCGACTTCTACATCGCCTACGAGCTGCGCTCGGCCATGCTGCAGATGCTGGTCGGCGCCCTGTTCGAGCGCGCCTTCCGCCGCTACACCGAGGCGTTCGAGGAGCGGGCGAGGCAGATCTACGGCGTAGCGGCGCCGGCGGCGCGCAAGACCAGCTGAAGCGCCTCGCGCACGCTGGTGAGGCGCACCTGGCTGCGCCCGATGTCGCCGAACCGGCACTCACGGTGCAGTATCTCGCCGCCCCGCCGGGCGGCCGCGAAATGCACCAGCCCCACCGGCTTCGCCGCGGTGCCTCCGTCGGGGCCGGCAACGCCGGTGACCGCCACCGCCACATCGGCGCTCGAATGGGCCAGCGCGCCCTCGGCCATGGCCCGCGCCACCGGCTCGCTCACGGCGCCGTGCGCCGCCAGCATCTCGTCCGGCACACCCAGCAGCTCGTGCTTTGCAGCGTTGGAGTAGGTGACGAAGCCGCGCTCGACCACGCCGGACGATCCGGCAATCTCCGTCAGAACGCCCGCGACCAGCCCCCCCGTGCAGCTCTCCGCCGTGGCAAGCTTCAGGCCCCGCTTGCGGAAATCGGCAAGGATGGCCTCGGCCTGGGCGATAAGGTCTGGTGGAAACATGATCGCCGTTGCCTTTCGAGGATGGCTCACGCAAACCGGTACCGCACCGGCCGTCCCGTGATGCCCTCGGCCGCGGCCAGGATGGCGTTCACGTCGAGGCCGTAGTGGCCGTAGAGCTCGGGGATGGAGCCGGACTGGCCGAAATGCTCCACGCCCAGGGCGCGCACGCGATGGCCGCAGACGCCGCCGATCCAGGACAGTGCCTCGGGGTGGGCATCCGTGACGGTGATGAGGGCGGCATCGCGGGGCAGCTCGCCGAGCAGCGTTTCGATGTGGGAGCAAACGGGGTCAGACCCCATCCGCCCGACCGTCCCCTCCCGCGCCCTTTGCGCCGCGTGCCAGCCGGCCGACAGCCGGTCGGCCGAGGTGACGGCCAGCACGCCGACGCCGCGCTTGTCCTCGCCGAGCAGACCTGCCGCCTTGATCGCCTCGGGGGCCACCGCGCCGGTGTAGACGATGGCAAGGTCCGTGCCCGGCTCGGGACGGCGCAGCCAGTAGCCGCCTTGGATGATGGCCTCGCGCAGCGTGTGCCCGACGGCGCGGGAGAGCTGCTCCAGCGGCCGGGTGGTGAGCCGCAGGTAGACCGAGCCGCCCTTCTCGTCGCGGTGCCAGCGCCTCTCCGCCTCCTCCGGCGCCTCGCGTTGCATGTAGTCGAAGGCCCACGCCATGATCGCGGCCAGCTCGTCCACATAGGCCGGCTCGAAGGTGGCAAGGCCGTCCTGGGCCATGCCGATCAGCGGCGTGCCGATCGACTGGTGGGCGCCGCCCTCCGGCGCCAGCGCCAGGCCCGCAGGCGTGCCGGCCACGATGAAGCGCGCGTCCTGGTAGCAGGCGTAGTTGAGGGCATCGAGACCACGGCAGATGAACGGGTCGTAGAGCGTGCCCACAGGCAACAGCCGCTCGCCGAACAGCGAGTGCGACAGCCCCGCCGCTGCCAGCAGCAGGAACAGGTTCATCTCGGCGATGCCGAGCTCGATATGCTGGCCCTTGGGGCTCATCTCCCACTTCTGCGGCGACATCAGACCGCGTAGGCGGAACACGTCCTCGTGGCTCTGCATCGAGAACAGCCCGCGCCGGTTCACCCAGCCGCCGAGGTTGGTGGAGACGGTCACATCGGGCGAAGTGGTGACGATGCGCTCCGCCAGCGGCCCGCCCCCCCGCGCGATCTCGTCGAGGATGCGGCCGAAGCCCGCCTGCGTAGAAACGGCGCCCTTGGCTTCGATGCGGGGAAACGGGTCCACCGGGATGCGCGCCGCCTTCAGCCGGCGCCGCCCCTTGCGGGCGAAGGGCACCCGCTGCAGGAAGGCTTCAACCTCGGGCGGAGGCAGGTCCAGGCCGGCGAACTTCTCCCACTCCTCGCCCTGGTTGATGCCTTCGCGGGCACGCAGCTCGTTGAGCTGCGTCTTGGTCATCAGCCCGGCATGGTTGTCCTTGTGGCCCTGGAACGGCAGGCCCAGGCCCTTGATGGTGTAGGCGATGAAGCACACCGGGGCGCCGGTGGGCACGGCCTCGAAGGTCTCGACGATGGTCTGCATGTCGTGGCCGCCCAGGTTGGTCATGAGGCGGGCCAATGCCGCATCGTCGTGGCGCGCCACGATGGCGAGCGTGTCGGGGTGGCCGGCGAGGTCCGCCTCCAGCTGGCCCCGCCACGCCGCCCCGCCCTGGAACACCAGGGCCGAGTAGAGCATGTTCGGGCAGTCGTCGATCCAGCGCTGCAGGTGCTCTCCGCCGGGCTCGGCAAAGGCGCGCTCCAGCAGCTTGCCGTACTTGAGGAGCACCACCTTCCAGCCGAGGTTCTCGAACAGCCCGGCCAGCTTCATGAACAGGCTGTCGGACACCACCGAGTCGAGGCTCTGGCGGTTGTAGTCGATCACCCACCAGCAATTGTCGAGGCCGTGCTTCCAATACTCCAGCAGCGCCTCGTGGATGTTGCCCTCGTCGAGCTCCGCATCGCCCACCAGCGCCACCATGCGCCCTTTCGGCCAATTCCGGCTCCAGCCCTTGGCGTGCACATAGTCCTGCACCAGGCTCGCAAAGCCCGTGACCGCCACGCCGAGACCAACCGAGCCCGTGGAGAAATCGACATCGTCGGCATCCTTGGTGCGCGAGGGATACGACTGGGCGCCGCCGAAGCCGCGGAAATTCTGCAGCTTGTCGAGCGTCTGGTTGCCGAGCAGGTACTGAATGGCGTGGAACACCGGGCTCGCGTGCGGCTTCACCGCCACCCGGTCCTCCGGCCGCAGGATGTGGAAGTAGAGCGCCGTCATCAGCGTCACCAGCGACGCCGATGACGCCTGGTGGCCGCCCACCTTGAGCCCGTCGCCACGGTCCACCTCGTGGTTGGCGTGGTGGATCATGTAGGTGGAGAGCCACAGCACTTTGCGCTCCAGCTGGCGCAGCATGTCGAGCGTCGAGCGGCTCGGCGGTGCAGGGATCGCGCCTTCCATCAGTGCCCGCCCCCCGAATTGCCCCGCACGTCCACCTCCAGTCCCGCAGCCCTGAGCTGACCCACCGTCTCGTCGAGGTGCGCGCGGTCGCGCGTCTCGATCACCGCCTCCAGGACGGCGCCCTTGGCCGGCAGGTCTGTGAAGACGCGCTGGTGATAGACCTCGACGATATTGGCACCGGCGTCGCCCAGGATGTTGGCGACCTTGCCCAGCGTTCCCGGCCGGTCGACCAGGTCGATGCTGAGCCGTGTGAGGCGGCCATCGCGCGCCAACTCGCGCGTCAGCACGCCGGCCAGCAGGCGCGTGTCGATGTTGCCGCCGGTCATGACCAGCCCGACGTTGCGGCCCTTGAACCGCTCGCGGTGCGCGCACACCGCGGCCAGCCCGGCGGCGCCAGCTCCCTCCACCACCGTCTTCTCGATATTGATCAGCAGGCTCACGGCGTGCTCGATCTCGGGCTCCGTCACCAGCAGGATATCGTCCACCAGCTCGGCGACAATCGGCGCCGTGATCTGCCCCGGCGCCTTCACCGCGATGCCCTCCGCCAGCGTATCGCCACGCATCGGCAGGCTTTCGCGATTGATCAGGTTGTACATCGATGGATACAGCGCTGCCTCGACGCCGATCACCTGGATGTCGGGCTTCAGCGCCTTGGCAGCGATCGCCATGCCCGAGATCAGCCCGCCGCCGCCGATGGGCACCACCAGCGCGTCGATCTCCGGCGCCGCGCCCAGCATCTCCAGCGCGATCGTGCCTTGTCCGGCGATCACCAGCGGGTCGTCGAAGGGGTGGACGAAGGTGAGGCGCCGCTCGCGCCCGTGCTCGCGAGCGAAGGCGGCGGCCTCCTCCACGTTCTCCCCGTGCAGGATGACCTCCGCTCCATATCGGCGCGTGTTCACCACCTTCACCGTGGGGGTGCTGACCGGCATCACGATGGTGGCGGGAACGCAGAGGCGGCGCGCCACATAGGCCACGCCCTGGGCGTGGTTGCCCGCCGACATGGCGATCACGCCGCGCTTGCGCTCCTCGTCCGACAGGGCGGAGAGCCGGTTGATGGCGCCCCGCTCCTTGAACGAGGCCGTGAACTGCAGGTTCTCGAACTTGAGCCAGAGCTTGCAGCCGAGCATCTGCGACAGCGTGCGGCTCCAGTCGCAGTCGGTATCGACGATCTCGCGCTGCACGAGCCTGCAGGCCGCCTCGATGGCTTCCAGCGTCACCGGCAGAGCGTTGGTCAAGGCTGGCCTCCGTAGTCGGACGTCGAAGTCGAGCAACTGCTCCCGCCCGGCGTCTACCTTACCCTTACCGGCCGGATCGCTTGCAGGCTCATATAGGCCGTTGAGCTGCGCTCTGGAAACGGCCCGTCTACCTGAACGCTGGATAAACGCGCCGTTCAGGCAGCACACAGGCGCAGCGGCTCATTGCTTGCCGGAGGTTGCCGCCCGGGCAGCCCCACACCGGCCTCACACCGGCCCCGCGCCGGGGAGCCTGCATACTGTCTTGGCGTTGCGAAGGCTGGAGATATCGATTGACCTTCCAGACCGTCCTGATCGCCGTCGCCGCCGCGGTCGCCCTGATCGGCGCGGCGCTGATCGTGGTGCCATCGGCGCAGGAGGGGCTGCAGCTCTGCCTCGACCTTCCCCGTTGCCTGGGGTTCTGACGGGGTCAGACCCGGGTCAGACCCCTCGCCCCCACCGTCGCGTAGAAGCGGGCCGTCGGCGCGAGGGGTCTGACCCTGGTCCTGACAACGGCCGCATCCTTGGTTAAGAGTGGCACGAAAGCGGGCCATTCCAGAGGAGAGGTGACATGGCAGGCAATGGGGCGAAGGTGGCGTGGATCGGGTTGGGCGTCATGGGCTATCCCATGGCCGGGCACATCCGCAGGAAGGGCGGCCACGACCTCACCGTCTACAACCGCAACGGCGCCAAGGCCGAGGCCTGGGCCAAGGAGTACGGCGGCGCCACCGCGCCCACCCCCGCCGAGGCCGCCAAGGACGCCGATTTCGTGTTCTGCTGCGTGGGCAACGACAACGACCTGCGCGAGGTGACACTGGGGGCGCAGGGCGCCTTCAATACCGTCAGGAAGGGCGCCGTCTTCATCGACAACACCACCGCCTCCGCCAACATCGCACGCGAGCTCCACGCCGCCGCCAAAAGCAAGGGCTTTGACTTTCTCGACGCTCCAGTTTCGGGCGGCCAGGCCGGCGCCCAGAACGGCGCGCTGACGGTGATGGTGGGTGGCGACCAGGCCGCGTTCGACCGCGCCCAGCCGGTGATCGCCCAGTACGCCCGCATGGTCACGCTGATCGGCCCGGCCGGGGCCGGCCAGCTCACCAAGATGGTGAACCAGATCTGCATCGCCGGCCTCGTGCAGGCGCTCTCGGAAGGCATCCACTTCGCCCAGAAGTCCGGCCTCGACCTGCAGAAGGTGATGGACACCATCTCCAAGGGCGCCGCCCAGTCGTGGCAGATGGAGAACCGCTGGAAGACCATGTCGGAAGGCAAGTTCGAGTTCGGCTTCGCGGTGGACTGGATGCGCAAGGACCTCGCCATCTGCCAGGACGAGGCCAAGGGCAACGGCGCCAGCCTGCCGGTGACGACGGTGGTGGACGGCTTCTACGCGGAGATCCAGCAGATGGGCGGCAAGCGCTGGGATACGTCGAGCCTGATTGCGAGGCTGAATAGGAAGTAGGCGTCGTAGGGCGGATTAGGGCGAAGCCCGTAATCCGCCATTTTCGCTCGGGAGATGATTGGATCAGTCAGTCCCGCGAATCCTCCGATACCGCCGGGCATGATGCCGTCCAGGTCTCGAACATGATTCCGCCGCAACGCCAGCACGGCGTCGGGCAAGAGATCCGCTCAGGGCTTGTGGTGGTCTCCCCGCACGTGAAGCAGATCCATGCGCTGCTGAGGATGCGATCCTCCGGGCCAACGAACAGATCGGGCAAGCCGAGGCGGTCGATGAGCTCGCGCTCGTTCATGCCCGA
>Ga0105249_10000835_pt1 | contig 27739 bp, 11 predicted proteins | sample KBSS44metaG_FD_81522 | JGI IMG/M metagenome (GOLD analysis project Ga0105249, IMG submission 81522) | Switchgrass rhizosphere microbial communities from Kellogg Biological Station, Michigan, USA - KBS S4-4 metaG | ecosystem: Host-associated > Plants > Roots > Rhizosphere > Soil | place...
CGCGGTCGAGGCGGTGCGGACGCAGATCGCCGACGACGAGCTCACGGTCACCGTCCCCGCCGCCCCGACCGGTCAGACAAGCGCGCGGCTGCGCGCCACATCGCCCACCGGCGAGCAGTTCACCCGTCCGCCGGAGAAAGCATTCGAGTACCTGGCACCATGAGCGTTTCGGTAACGGTCGAGGGGGAAGCGGCACAGTTCCTGCGGGCGGTTGGCCTGCTCGACGCCGACGGCCACATCGACGGATCGTGGTTCCAGGATCCGCTGGGCGCGATCCGGCGCGTGCTCGCCGATCCCGCCCAGCGCGCCGCGTTGCTCGAGCTGCTGGACGAGCTCCTCGAGGCCGACCCCGGCGCGCCGCCCGGCACCTCGTGGCACCGGCTGCTGGACTCGGAGTACCGCGGGAACGTGATGGTCGCCGTGACGGGGGCGGTCGTGGGTGTGGCTGCCGCGGTCAGCACGCCCGACGACTTCGAGCCGGCGACCCGGATCCGCCTCGAGCTCCCGCTGGTCGACGCGGGCGGGAGCGAGGTGCGCCCGATCGCCGGCACGTCCGACGGTCCGTTGCGCCTCGCTCTCGACATCGAGCTCGGCGAGGACGCCCCCGCCTCGGCGCTGCGAGCGGAAGCGACGATCGACCTGGAGGGCCATGCTGAGCTGAAGGTCGTGCTGGACGGCGTGGAGGTCGGGAGCACCACACGCACGATCGCACTCTCCACAGCGAGCACCGGCCGCGAGGTGGTGGAGGCCCTGGAGCTGCTGGTGAGCGACGCATTGGCGGACCTCACGGGGGACCCGACGGCGGAGTACCTGCTGGGCGCGATCGGTCTCGACCCCTCACGGCCGCTGTTGCCGCTGGACCGCATGTTCACGGACCCCACCGCGCTGCGAGACTGGCTCGCGGACATCGCGGAGAACCACCTGCGTGACTGGTTCACCGACCTGTGCGGCCTGCTCGGGGGAGACCCGCCCGCGGCCGGCCTGCCGTTACGCGCGACGCTCGTAGATCTCGGCGGCGACGCCCGGCTCGAGCTGCGCATGAGCGGCGACGACGGCGAGCTGCGCATAGGCATCGCCTGTGCCGCCGGCGCCGACGGCCGCACTCTCGAGGCCTCGGCGACGCTGCTTGCGATCCCGCTCACCGGCGCCGGCTCGGTCCGGGTGGTCCCGGAGGCCGCCGTCCGCGGACGCGTGACGAGCGCCGACGACGAACCGCTCCTGCCCACCGCCGACACCGGCGGGGACTTCGGCGTCGAGTCGCTCATCGGCGGCATCGTGTTCGACGGCGTCGGCATCCAGCCAGAGCTCCTGGCGACAGGCGTCACCTTCGGCGGCGTCTCCCAGGGGACGGTCGACCTCACCGACGCATCGGCGGTCGTCGGCGTGGCTACCGAGGGCGTACGGCAAGAGCTCGAAGAGCAGATCGGCGACATCGACGCCGGGCGTGTGCTGCTTTCGCTGCTCGGCATCCTGCCTCCGCGGAGCGGCATCTCCGATCCGCCCGAGGCGGACCCGTGGCCGCACCTGCTCGACGTGGACGAGCTGGTGCGCGGGCCCACGCGGGCGATCGCGGAGGTCCACCGCGCCGTGCTCGCGGACGCCGCGCACCCGTGGTCGCACATGCTCAACGAGATCGGGGAGCTGCTCGACCTGCCCGATCAGGCCACGGGCGACGGCACCGAGGCGTCACCGTGGGTGATCGAGCTCGCGAGCGTCGACGACGTCGTCAAGGTCGAGCTGGCGGCGTGGGACGCCCGGACGGAGGACGACCCGGCGAGCGACCACCGCCTGCGACTCGGGCTGCGCGTCGTGGCCTCGCTCCCACCGTGGTCGGCGGACGCGACCGCCGAGCTGCTGGGGTTCGACCTGCCGGTCGGCGGAGGCGGGACGGTGCGGCTGATCGGGCGCCACAGCGCGGAGGCCGTTCTCGACCCGGTGCCGGCGGCGCCGCTGTTCGGCGGGGTCGAGCTGACGGCCGACCGCGTGGCGGTCGGCGCGAGCTGGACGCCTGGGCTGCCGTTCGTCGTCGAGGCGAGCGTGAAGGACATCCAGGTGACCGCGCCGGACGGCGACGCGATCGGCCCGGTCACGCTGCGCTTCCCGTCGGCGGAGCCGGCGGGTGCGGACCTCGGCCTCGGCGCCGACCCAGCGCTGCTGTGGCCGCTGATCCGATTCCTCGCGCTGCACGCGCTGCAGGCCTGGGGCGGCGACGGTGCCCGCGCTATCGGCTCGCTGCTCGGGCTCGACGCGCACCTGGCGCCGCTCGAGCCGCCCGATCCCGATGACCTCGGCAGCCTGTTCGAGAATCCGGGCGAGCTCCTGCGCGACCGCCTGCGGGCGCTCCTGCTCGCGACGGACCCCGACACGGGCGACCCCATCGGCGAGCGGGCGCTCGAGGCAGTCGCGGCGGTGCTCCGCAGCGAGGTGCCGCTGGCGGCGGAGGGCTTCACGACGCGCCTGGACGTCGCGATCACGGGCGCCGGCAGTTACGACGATCCGTGGACACTGCCGCTCGGCTCGGAGGCCGGCGAGATCGACGTGGTGGCGTGGCTGGACCCCGCCGGGCCGCCCACGTCGTGGGCTGCCCCGCTGGCCGCGCAGGTGCTGACGACCACCGACGCCTCCGGCGTGCTGGCGACAGTGGAGCGCGCGCGCGGGCTGCTCGGAGACCTCCCGGCGACCGGCGACGGCGCGGCCGGGCTGGCCGCGCTCGCGACCTGGCTGGCCGACGGCGACGGCGTCGTCCCGCTCGCGTCGCAGGTCCCGTCGCTGCCCGGCTGGACCGGGCGCGTGGTGCCCCGGTCGGCGCACGCCGAGCTGCCTCACGACGCGGCCGCGATCGCGCTCGTCGCCGAGCAGCTGGCCGGCTGGGAGGCGGAGGACGGCGCCGCCGCTCCCGTGCTCTTGCTCGGGCCTGCCTGGAGCACGCACGTGATGTGGGACGACCTGCTGGCAACGCTGGAGCCGACCCGGCCGCCCGGCGCGCACTTCGACCTGCGCGCGGGCGCGGACCCCGCATCGGTCACGGCGGTCGCCGGGCACTACACCGCCGACCTCGACGACGATCCCTCCGCCGGCCTGGAGGCGCTCGCGGCGCAGGCCGCAGCGGCCGTGGAGCGCGTGCTGGCGCTCGCCGGCGCCGAGACCGCGGTCGTGATCGCCCACTCGACCGGCGGCCTGGTCGCCCGCGTCCTCGGCGACACGCGACCCGAGCTGGTCCGGGGCATCGTCACGCTCGCCACGCCGCACGCGGGCGAGCCGCCCGCTCCGCTCGCCGACCCGGTGCTGGCCGACGCCGTGCGGCTCGCCCGCGACGTCGGCGGCAACGGGCTCGAGGCGCTCGCGGGCTCCGCGCTGGCGGGCCTCGACGCCGCGCTCGACCACGCCGACGGGGCGGTCCGGGCCGCCGACTTCGTGCCCGTTCAGTCGGCCTTCGCGCCGGGTCTGGCCATTGGCTCGGCGCTCGGCGGCGACCTGCCGGGCGCGCTCGCGCAGGCAATCGCGGCCCAGCTCAGCGCGGTCGGCGCCGCGCAGCGAGAGGCACCGACCCATCTCGGCCTCGGCCTGCGCGCTCGGCTGCCGCTCGACGTCAGCGACGCCGGCGACGTGCGCGTCGACGCGCACCTGCGGGTCGACGCCGCCCGCGTGCGGTTCACCGCCACGGCGCCGGAGCCGGCTCGCCCGGCGCGCGCGCTGGCGGTCGACGTCGAGCTCGACCGTCCCGGCGGCTGGCTCGCGGGCGACCCTGTAGAGAACGGGCCGCGGATCCGCTCCGCCGTCGTGGGCGCGACGCTCACGCCGCAGAGCGGCGGCGGGATCCTGGTCACCCCGCGGATCGAGCTGCGCGATGCGTCGCTCGGGAGTCTGCGCCACGACGTCGCGCTGGGCGACGATGACCTCGCGGAGGCGCTGCAGGCGCTCGTGGACGGCCTGGGGATCGAGGACGCGCAGGCGCAGCTGGCGGCGCTCGAGGAGCTCACGACGTCGCCGGCGGCCGCGCTGCTCGCCCGCCGCGACGCGCTGCTCGACGCCTTCGGGGGCCCGCTGACGGTCGACGCCGGCGCGACGCAGCTCGAGATCTCGCTCGATCGCGACGAATGGGAGCTGCGCGTCCGCACGGCCTCGCCTCTGCCCCTGGGCGCGGGCGCTGAGCTCGAGCTCGACGGCGGCGTCGGGCTCAGGGGTTTCGTACCGTCGCTGGACGCCACGCTGCGGGTAGGCGCCGTGGAGCTGGCGTTCACGAGCGAGGACGGGCGGCTGACACTCGGCGCGCCGCCGTCGCTCGCGCCGGTCGTGCTCGTCCCGCCGCCCCCTCCGGACGTGTTGCGCGACACGGTCGTGCCGGTCGTGGCACGGGTGGTCGTGTCGTCGGTCCTGACCGGCGCGCTCAGCGCGCTGCTGGGCTCTGGCGGCAGCGTGCGCTCGCTCGAGCGGCTCTTTGCCGACCCCGGCGCCGTGCTCAGCCAGCCCTCGGGCAACGCGATCCAGGAGCTGCTGCAGGCCGTCGCGGAGGCACTCGGCCTCGACTCTGCGCAGGGGCTGCCGCTGCCGGGCGGGGTGCTGGTCTCGGCCGAAGGCGAGGAGGCGATCGAGCTCGCGGTGGAGGCGACCGTCGGACCCGACGACCTTCTCACCGCCGGTCTCTCGGTCGACATCGCCACCGACCGCTCCGTCGCCGTCGGCGGGACGGTCACGCTCGAGATCCCGCTGCCATCGGGGTGGAACCACATCAAGGTGAGCTTCGGCGTGTCGCCCGCGGGCGTCTCGCTGGTCGTCACCCCCGACGGCGTCGACCCGATCACGCTGCTGCCGCAGTTCAGCGGCTTTGGGCCGCTCGTGGAGGCGACCGCCGCATCGCTCTTGCCCGAGGTGCTCCAGAAGATCACCGACGAGCTGAGCCCTCCTGGACCGCTGGGCGAGGCGGGGCTGGCCGTCGCGGACGAGCTCGGCATCTACGACGAGGCCGCCGGCGGCTTCACCGGCAGCGCGCAGGTCACGCAGCTGCGCGCGATGCTCCAGCCGGGCTGGCTCGAAGCCGAGATCAGCAACCCCGCGGCCCTCGCCGACCTCGTCGCGTCGGTCTTCGGGGCCGGGAAGATCGAGCTCCCGAACGGCCACTCCGTCACGAGCCCGGGTGACCTGCTGCGCTACGAGGCGCCGCTGCCGGACACCACGGGCGGCACGCTGGTCGTCGAGGCTCGGCTCGGCGAGCCGATCACCGTGCGCATCAGCGTCAACGGGCTCGACCTCGGCCCGCTCGTGATCGAGGAGGCACGCGCGGGCTTCGACGGCGACCTGGACTTCCTGATCGCGGTGCGCCTGGACCCGGACGGCGACTTCGCCTTCCTGAGGCCGGGCGCCGAGCTGAGCCTCGACGGCGCCCGGTTCGGCGCGTCGCTCCTCCCGCTCGGCGAGGCGAAGCGATCCGACCTGGCGATCGACCTTGCGCCGGTGCCTCGCGCGGTGGCCACCGACGCCGGCCTGCTCGCGCTCCTGGCCGAATGGGGCGCACCCCTCGCGGCGCTGCTCGGCATCAAGGCGGCCGGTGAGAGCGTGCTCGGCACGCCAATATGGACCGGCGGACCCACGCCGCGGTCGGTGCTGGAGAGCGCGCACATCCTCGACGACTCGGTGCAACCCAGCGATCCGCCCGCGCTCCTGGTCCCCTTCGAGCCGCTCGACGAGATCGCGCTTCGCGGCCTCAACGCCCTGGCCTCCGGCATCAGCGTCAAGCTCACAGAGGACCCCCTCCTGACGCTGGCAGTGGTCGACGACGGGACCGGCCGCAAGGGCCTGCGGCTGAAGGGGCGGCAGGTCATCGATCCGGAGGACGGTCCGACGGTCGATCTGCGCTTCGGATCGGCGACGTGGCTCGACGACGCGGACGCCGGCGTCACGATGTGGATGCTGCGGCCGGCCTCCGGCATGCCGCCGTTCGCGCTCGACCCGGGGCTTGACGCGATCGGCCTTGGCGTGGTGGTCGGCGGCGGCGCCTCCGATCCGCTGATCCCGGATGCGCCGGTGATCGTCGGCAGCCTCGGCGGACTCCTGTTCGCGCGCATCGCGTTCCTGGACGCCAGCGGCAACGTGGCGGTGTCCGCGACGGGCCTCGGCGCGGCGCTCGAGGTCAACCGCGCGAAGATCTCGGTGTCCTCCGACGACGGCGACTCCTTCGTGAAGAAGCTGCTGCCGAAGGAGCTGGCGGCGGGCTTCGACGTCGCCGTCGAGGGGCGGCAGGGCGAGGGCGTCACGCTGCACGGCGGGATCGGCTCCACGGAGGGAGCGATCGAGCTGACGTTCCCGCTCGACCTCGACATCGGCGGCGTCGCCAAGCTGCGCGAGCTGTTCCTCGGTGCGCGGAGGGACGGTCCGGGGATCCAGATGGTCGCGGCACTCTCCGGCAACGCCGCGCTCGGGCCGGTGGCGATGACGGTCGACCGCGTCGGCCTGCGCGTGCGCGTGGGCGGCGGCGGCACGCAGCTCGGCTTCAAGCCGCCGACGGGCTTCGGTCTCTCGATCGACACGTCCACGCTGCGCGTCGGCGGGTTCCTGCTCGTCGACGAGGAGCACGGCCGCTACGTCGGCGCGGTCGAGATAGCGATCGTCCAGAAGTTCTCGCTCGTCGCGATCGCGATCATCACGACCAAGCGGCCGGACGGCAGCGAGGGCTTCGCGCTGCTGATTCTGATCGCGATCACGTTCCCGGTCCCGATCCCGCTCGGGTACGGCTTCTTCTTCGCGGGCGCGGGCGGGCTGCTCGGCATCAACCGCGGCGTCGACCTCGACCGGCTGCGGCTCGGCCTGCGCTCCGGGACCGCCGACAGCATCCTGTTTCCCACGGACATCGTGCGGCGGATCGACACGATCGTCCGCGACCTCGACGAGTCCTTCCCGATCGCACAGGGGCGCTTCCTGATCGCCCCGATGGCGATGATCACCTGGTCTTCGCCGCCACTCGTGTCGGTCAAGGTCGGGATCATCATCGAGATCGGCAGCCCGCTGCGGCTGGGGCTGCTCGGCGTGCTGCGGCTGGCGCTGCCCGACCCCTCGAGCGCTGTGGTCGATCTCAAGGTCGCTTTCCTCGGCGCGATCGACATCCCCGGGTCGATGCTCAGCTTCGACGCCTCGATCTACGACTCGTACATCGGCTACGCCGACTTCAAGCTGCGCCTCGAGGGGGACATCGCGTTCCGGATCTGCTGGGGCGCGACGCCGGACTTCGTCATGACGGTCGGCGGCTTCCACCCGTCCTATCGGCCGGCCGCCCACCTGCGCCTGCCGGAGATGCGGCGGATGTCGCTCTCGCTGCTCAAGGACAACCCCCGCATCACGTTGTCGATGTACTTTGCGGTCACCAGCAACTCCGTCCAGCTCGGCGCGCGGATGGAGCTCGTGTTCTCGGCCGGCGGCTTCTCCATCGAGGGCGACGCCGGGTTCGACGTCCTCGTCCAGATCGTCCCGTTCCACCTCGAGGCGCACATCTACGTGCGGGTCTCGGTCAAGGCCGGTGGGTCGGAGCTGCTGTCGATCAACCTCGACCTCAACTTCGAGGGGCCGACCCCATGGATCGCGCACGGCACGGCGAGCTTCAAGATCCTGTTCCTCAAGGTCTCGTTCTCGTTCGAGGTCACGATGGGCGAGGCCGCGCCGGCGACGCTGCCGACCGTCTCCGTGCTCCCCCAGCTGCTCGACGCGCTCGACGCGGAGACCGCGTGGAACGCCGAGCTGAGCGCCGGCGCCGCCGACCTGATCGCGCTGATCCCGCCCAAGGAGGGCGAGCTCGTCCTGGACGCAGCCGGGCGCCTCACCGTGCGGCAGCGGCTGATGCCGCTCGGGCGCGACATCTCGCTCTTCGGTACCGCCCGGCCGAGCGACGTCTCGCGCGTCAGCGTCGCTGAGCTGCGGGTCGGCAGCCGGGCCGCGGGAACGAACGACGTCAGCGACGCGTTTGCCCCAGCGGCGTTCCGCGCGCTCTCCGACCAGGAGAAGCTCGTCGCTCCCTCGTTCGAGCAGATGCCGGCCGGCGTGCAGTCCGTCACCGGCGCGGGGCTGACAACCGACTACGCCCTGCGCCATACCGTGGCCTACGAGACCGCGGTCTTCGACACGGTGAAGCCGCAGGGCCAGCCGCCGGTCTCCACCAAGGTCCAGGGCGCGGGGCTGGAGCAGCCTGAGGCCGAGCGCTTCCAGAAGCTGGTGCGGGGCGGTGCGATCGGCGCCTCCGCCGGGTCCGTCGCCCAGGCGCGGCGCGCGCAGGAGGGCGCCGTGCACGACATAGGGCCGGCGCTCGACCGCTACGGCGTCGTCGTGGCGGGCGACCTCGTCGTGCGCAACACCGCGGGCGGCGCGACCTTTGCGGAGGGCGAGGAGCGCTTCCTGCCTCGCTCGGCCGCCGAGGCGCGCCGCGACGCGCTCAACGCGGCCGGGACTGCAACCTTCGAGATCCTGCCGGAGGCCCAGCTTGTCGCTGCCTGAGTACACCTTCGTGCCGTGGCTGCGCCGCGGCCTGGCCGCCGAGATCACCGTGGCCGACGACCTCGGCGCGCAGCCTCAGCTGAGTCCAGCGGGACGGCCGACGCTCGGCGTGGAGCTCACGCTCGACGTCGTCCCGGCGCCGGGAGCGACTGCCCCTCCGCGGCCGTCGGTCCCCCGCACCGTCCAGATCCTTGGCCCGGGCGACGTCGCCACCCTCAAGGGCGAGGCGATCCTGCGCACGCATCCCGAGGACGGCGTCCTGGGCGCGACGCCGGACGAGCTGGCGTTCGTCGAGTTCTACGACGAGGACCTCCCCTGGCGCTACACGCCGGCGCGGGCAACCTCGCAGAAGCTGCGGCCCTGGCTCGCGCTGATCGTGCTCACCGAGGAGGAGTTCACGATTCGCGACCGCGGCGAGCGCCAGCCGCCGGTGCTCACCTTGACCGCTCGCGCTCAGCTGCCGCCGGCCGCGGAGAGCTGGGCCTGGGCGCACGCGCAGATCAGCCGGGCGGTGACCGTGCCGAGCGATCCGGCGAAGATCGGGGAGGCGGTCGGGAACGCCATCGAAGCGGACCTCGACCACGCGCGCTCGCGGCTGCTCTCTCCCCGCCGGCTGATCGGTGGCACGCAGTACCACGCGTTCCTGGTGCCGGCGTTCGAGACGGGGCGGCTGGCCGGGCTCGGGCGCTCGCTACAGGGGGTGCCGTCGCTGAAGCCGTCCTGGGGCCAGCCCGAGCACGAGGCCGACCGCGACATGCCGATCTACCACCAGTTCAGCTTCCGGACGTCGCTCGTCGGCGACTTCGAGACGCTGGCCCGGCGGCTGACGCCGCAGCCGGTCGGCGACGAGTTCGGCAAGCGCGACATGGACGTGAGTCATCCCGGCTACGGCGTCGACCCCGGTGCCGGCGCGCTGGCCGGCCTGGAGGGCGCGCTGGCGCCGCCGGAGCTGACACGCGAGGAGTTCCCCGCCGAGTGGGATGGCCTGCCGACCGACATCCAGCAGACGCTCGACGCCGGTGCGGCCGCCATGGCGCCACCCGCCGAGCGCAAGCCGAGGCCGCGGCTCGTCCTGGTGCCACCCGCATACGGACGGCTCCACGCCGGCATCGCGCAGGTGCTCGACGCGCGCGACGACGGCACGCTGGAGTGGCTCGGCGAGCTGAACCTCGACTTCCGCAATCGCGCCGCGGCTGGCCTTGGCACCGAGGTCGTGCGCCGCCGTCAGGACGAGCTGGTCCAGCGGGCGTGGGAGCAGGTCGGCCGGATCGAGGAGGCCAACCAGCGGCTGCGCGAGGCCGAGCTAGCGCGCGCGGCCGCCGAGGCCGTGATGCGGAAGCACATCGAGCCCCTCGACGGCGACGATCGCCTGACCCAGCTGACCGCGCCCGCTCAGGTGGGTCTGCGGGTGCCCGCGGCCCTGCCGATCGTCGACACGACGCCGGGCCCGCCCGGTGCCGGGTCCGTCGCCCCGACGGCCTCGCTGCGAGCCGCGGTCGAGGAGAGCCGCGTCCCAGCCTCGGCGCAGGCGGCCGCTTTCCGCCGGCTCACGCGGGCGCAGCGGCCGCTCATGCGGCGGCTCGGCGACCAGGGCCTCCCGGACGCGTTCCAGGCAGACCTGCTCGTCAAGATGGACGACACTCCTGAGAACGCGCTCACCGCGGCGCCCGCGCCGGCGCCGCCGAACGCGGGCGTGGCGCTCGACACGGTCCAATCCGCGGTGACCGCCGCCGCCCAGGCGATCGCCGCACTCGAGCCCCGCCCGTTCGAGATCTTCCTCGAGCTGGCCGCCGCCGAGGTGACCGCGAAGGCGGCGACGACGAACTTCGACACGCTGCCCACCAGCACGTTCGTGGGCGCGCTCGCAAGCGGCGTCAAGGCGCGCTACCCGACGATCGACTTCGACAACGCGCCGCCCGCGGACGGCACCACCGAGCGGCGCGTCTGGGACCTCGCGCACGCGGTCGTCGACATCGCCTCGGACGGGCTCGGCCGCGCGAAGCTCACCGTTTCCGAGTCGGCATTCCTGGCCGAGTTCAGCAACGACGCGCTCGGCAAGGCGCATGGGCCCGTCACGGTGGTACGCGCGGGCACGCCCCCGCCGGGCGCCACGATCGGCCGCACGACGTCAGCCGAAGACGCGCAGAAGTACGAGCTCGACCTGCAGAAGCTGGGCAACAGCCTCGCGACGCGCACGGACCCCGAGCCCGGGAAAGAGCTCGACGCAACGCTCGTCAGGAGCCACCTCCTGACGGCCCTCGCGCCGAGGGACACGCTCGGCGCGGCGATGGCCGCGGCGGTGCCGGAGATCGAGGGCCGCGCCGCGCCGCGGCTGCTCGCGCCCGTGCAGGCCTACCCGACGTTCCCGGACGCGCTGTTCGACTCGCTGCGCTCGCTCGGGCAGGACTACGTGCTGCCGAACGTCGCCGACCTGCCGCGGGAGTCGCTGACTGTCATGGAGCCCAACCGCCGGTTCATCGAGTCCTACCTCGCGGGCGCGAACTTCGGTTTCAACCAAGAGCTCCTCTGGCGGGAGTACCCGACGGACCAGCGCGGGAGCCCATTCAAGGTGTTCTGGGACGCCCGTGACGGCGTCGGCGACCCGGACCGACAGGACATCGAGCCGATCGACGGGTGGAAGGGCGCGCTCGGGTCGCAGGCACCGACGCCCGGCTCGGTTCTGGTACTGGTCGTGCGGGGCGAGCTGCTCGAGCGCTTCCCCAACACGTTCATCTTCGCCCAGCGGGCGAAGTTCCCGGGCGGGGACCGCAATGCCCTCCGGGTGCTGGACCCCGCCGGCCCGGTGGTCGATCCGATCTTCGCGGGCCGGCTCGAGCCCGACATCCGGCTCGTGGGCTTCCCACTCGGCGTCGCCCAAGCACGCGGCCGGCGGGACCCTGGCCCGGGCGACCCCGGCTACTTCTTCGTCTTCATGGAGCGCCCCGGCGAGCCGCGCTTCGGTGCGGACTCCGCGGAGGTGGCGCCGCCGCTCGACACCTGGGACGCGCTCGCCTGGGCCGGCCTCAAGGGTCCGCCCGGGACGCCGTTCGTCCACATCGACGCCAACGCGGGCCTCACGCCCACCCAGGCCGTGACCGCGAAGTGGGGACGCACCTCCGCCGACCAGGCATCGATTCTGCTCCAGAGCCCCGTCCTGCTCGCCCGCCACGCGTCGGAGATGCTGCGGTGACGGTCGACCTCGGCGCGCTCACCCCTGACGAGACGCCCGGCAACAAGGAGCGGGTGGAGGCGCTACTCGACCTCGCCGCCGGCCTGGACGACGCCGCGCCAGTCGTGATGCTGCCCGTCCGGATCGAAACCCGCTTCGTGCGCGTCGACGTGCCGGTCAGCGGTCCGCCGCCGACGCTGCTCGACCTTCGCGGCCTGCTGGTGACGGCGGTGGAGCCGCTGGCGGCAATCGCCGCCACCGACCTGACGATTTCCTACGAGAACATGACCCGTAGGGAGCGCGGCGAGCACCGGCGCACGGTCGAGGCCGAGATGTACGCGACGCTCGGGGGCCGGCTGGACGACGCCGCGGCGGCGCTTGCGGAGGCGCGCCGGATGCAGCGCGAGCCGCTCGTGCGCGGCGACGGCGGGGAGGAGGCGGTGCGCACCGCCGCGGCGGAGGTGCGCGAGGCGCTCGCGGGCGCGCAGCGCGCGATCTCGACGCTGCAGTCGACCTTCCAGCGGGAGACCCTCGCCGACCGTGCGCAGGGGCTCGCCACCGACGCCGAGGACGTGCTCGGCCTGATCGAGCGCCGCACGCTTCCTGCTCTGGAGCTGCGCGAGGCGCTGCTGCGCACACGCCGCATCCCCGGACCCGACGCGGTCGTGATTTCGCAGGAGCGGCTGACCGACGGCGCGCAGACCTTCCGCGAGGTTCTCGACGGGATCGGGGCGGCACGCGACGACCCTGTCGCCGTCGCGGCGCTCGCGGCCGCGGCCTCGACGATCCCGCTGCTGCCCGGGCGCTGGAAGCGCGAGCTGCTCAGCGCCGCGGAGCGGCTCGCCGTCGAGTCGCGATCGGTCGACAGCGAGACGCTGCTGACGGCGATCCGCGCCATCCGGAGCGACGACCCACGACTCGACTCGGACATCGCCCGTCCCGACCTCACCGTCACGGTGGAGGCCTCCGTGAAGGTGCAGGACCGCCTGCTCGTTCGCATCTACCCGGACGAGATCGCCGTCGACACGCACGAGGAGGCCCTCACAGCGATCGAACGCGACGCCGGGATCGCGTTCTGGACGGAGACCGCCGCAACGGCCGACGACGCCGCGCAGCGCGCCGCCTGGCGCGCGTTGTGCCTGGGTCGCGGGTCGCGACGCGCGGCGTGGATCGCCAGCGAGATGCAGCCGAAGCGCGCCCGCCCGAGCGCGGGCTCGAAGCTCGCGCAGCGCGCGCTGGACGCCATGACCGAGTTCGAAGGCGCGCTGCGCCGCGTGGACGAGACGTCGCAGCGCGGGCTGCTGCCGGGGCTGGCGAAGGCGGCGGAGGCTCTGAGGAAGGCACTTGGGCGCGAGGAGCCGATGCCGGCCGCACCCCTCGCCGCGCTGCGAGACCGTTTCAAGGTGGCCCAGTCGACCGCCCGGCGCCTGCTCGACCGCCGCGACGCCGCGACGCTCGACGAGGAGTCGGGGGAGGCGGTGCGGGTGTTGACGCGCTCGCTGAAGGCGATCGCGGAACGGCTCGACACGGCCGAGCTCGAGCCGCCGCCGGAGCTCGAGTTCCCGCCCGCGGATGAGGCGCCGAAGGCGGCCGGCTGGACGCGCGCCGCGGGCTCCGGCGTGCTGCCCGAGCGGTTCATGGTGGTTGCCATATCGGCCGAGGGGACCCAGCACGTCGTCGCCGGCACGCCGGTGGACCCGGACCTCAAGCTCAGCATCGACCCCGCCCCGGAGTCTGGCGATCGGTTCACGCTCGACGAGAAGACCGGCGAGCTGACGGTCGGCGATTCGATCCGCTGGATGACCGACTTCGACGAGGCGCTCGCCAAGGGAATGGCGATCGCGATCGACATCACGCCGGACGAGGCGCGCACGGGGTTCGAGCGCCTGTACGCGATCGGGGTGCGCGGCGACGGTCCCGACGGCGGCGCCGAGCGGCTCGAGGGCATGCTCGACAACCACCATTTCGGCCACAGCGGGCTCGCGATCGTGCCCGTCGGCACGCCGACCAACAACACCGAGGCCTCGCCCGCGGGGTTCGACTCCACCGACGATCCGGACGTCGGCTTCGATCGTGAGAGGGGCGACCCGCCGTTCGAGGACACGGATGCGCTGGATGCCGGCGCCCTCGACGGGCTGCGGCTGGCGCGCGCTCTCGGGGTCGCAACCGACCGGCTCGCCCACGTCGCCGGGAGCGGTGAGCGCCGCACCGCGGAGGCGCTGACGATGGCGCGAGTGCTCTATCCGGCGACGCTCGGCGGCTGGCTCGAGGAGCAGGCCGCCCCGCTCGTCCCGATCCAGGCGCGCGACCGGCTGCGCGCCTTCGCGCTCGCCCATGTCGCCGCGCGCGGCCTGGTGCCGGCGTTCCGGGTCGGGCCCCAGCCGTACGGGGTGCTCCCTGTCACGGCGTGGTCGCAGTTCGTCCCGGAGCCCGAGGACGCGCTTCCCGCCGACGCGAGCGCGGGCGAGCTGACCGCGCAGGCGAACTTCGACTCGCTGCTCAAGCGGCTCCTCGATGTGATGCACGATGACTGGAGCGCCGCCCGCGCGGACCACGTCCGCATCGCGACCGACCCGCCGACGGCCGACGCTCGCGCCCACTTCCTGGAGGTGCTCGGACTTGAGCCCGTCGCCGTGGGCGGCGAGTATCGCTTCGCGGTCAACGTGGCGGGGCGCCACGGACCGCCGTCGCTCGAGTCGGACCTGCGCTTCGGGCTGCCGGGGGAGTCCGACTCGCCCGGCGAGTCCGGCGCGAGCTTCGGCCCGTTCGCGGCGCTGGAGCGCTTCGACGCGATCCTGCGCGACGCGTTCGGCATCACCAGCACCGCGCCGCGGCGCGATCCGGAGACCGGGCTGGTGCACGAGGACCTGGCGCCGATCTACGCAGCGCTCCAGACCTCGCGCGCCTACGAGCTGCGACTGTTGCGCCGCGCCCATGCGCTGCGCGGGTCGTTTGCGGGCAGCGATCCGAAGGCGGCGCTCACGGCGCTCCTCTCCGCCGACCCGCGGCAGCTCGTCGCGGACGCAAAGACGGGCAAGCCGAACGACTCCCTGCTGGCGCTGCTCGTCCGGCACGCCTACCTGATGCAGATGCGCGACGCCGCGCTGCGCGCGCTCGTCGACAGCACCTTGCTCAGCGAGGCGGATCGCGTCGTGATCGGCTCGTCGGGACAGTTCCTGACCGGCGCCGCCGCGGAGGCGCTCACCGGCTGGAGCTACCTGCTGCGCGACCTCTCCCAGCTCGACGGCCGCCAGCGCTCGTTCCCGCCAACCAACCCGATTTACGCAGCGGGGGGCGCGATGCTCGGCCGGGTGAAGACCGGGGCGAGCAACCCCTTGCAGCCATATGCGCAACGAGTGGCGGATCACGCCGCCGACATCGCCTCGGTCGCAGAGATCCCTCCGGAGCGCCTGGAGGTGCTGCTCGGCGAGCAGCTGGACGTTGCCAGCCATCGCCTCGACGCCTGGATCACCGGCTTTGCCCAGCGCAGGCTGGCGGCGATGCGCGAGGCGTTGCCGCGCGGGGCCCACGTCGCCGCCTACGGCTGGGTGGAGAAGCTGGCCCCGGAGAATCCCGACGGCAGGCCGCCGGCGGCGCATGTGCCGGCCGAGCTCGACGGCGACCCGTCGCGCCCCGTGCGCGAAGACCCGAAGAGCCAGGGCTTCGTCCACGCGCCGTCCGTCAACCACGCCGTCACCGCGGCGATCCTGCGCAGCGGCTACGTCTCTCAATACGAGACGCCGGACGTCGACAACCGAATGGCTGTCAACCTGTCGTCGCGTCGCACGCGGCTGGCGCTGGCGCTGATGGACGGCGTGCGCTCCGGCAACCGGCTGGGCGCCCTCCTCGGCTACCGCTTCGAGCGGTTCCTGCACGAGTACTACGCGTCCGGGGTGCCCGGGGCGACAACGCTCGACGCGCTGATCGGGCCGCTCCGGCAGGCGTTCCCGTCGCCCGCAGGGGTCGATGACGTCGTCAGCCCCGACGTCGCCGCGCGTCAGGTCTGCGACGGGCTGGCGATCGTCGACCTGGCCCAGACATGGATCTCGGAGAACGCACCGCCGGGCTCGCGCGGGGCGACGGTCGCGGACGTCCTGCGCACGACGACCGACAAGTGGCCGTCGCTGTTCCCCGCCGGCGTCGTTCCCGCGGTCGGCGACCCGAAGCTGGAGGGCTTCATCCGCGCCGTCGACCACATCGCCGACGCACTCGATGCCGTGGCCGACGTGGTCGTGGCGGAGGCCGTCCATCAGCTCGCCGTCGGCAATCACGCCCGTGCTGCGGCGGTCCTCAGCGCGCTCTCGGAAGGTAAGGCGCCGCCGCCGCCGGAGGTCGCGCAGACCCCTCGCACCGGGGTCCCCGTCGCGCACCGGGTGCTGCTCCAGCTGCCGTCGGGTGGCGCGCCGCCGGGCGACTGGGCTGCGATGCCGCTGACCGCCCGCGCGGCGGCCGAGCCGGCGCTGAACGCCTGGTTCGCGGGCCTGCTGGGCGAGCCGGGCGACCTGCGGGTGGCGCTCGTATGGGCCCAGGACGGCGCCGACGCGGGTGACGTGTCCGCGGCCGAGCTGGGGCTGCACGCGATCGACCTCGTCGCGATCCTCGGGCCGGGGCTCGAGACCGGTGTCGGAGAGCTGTCCGTCCGCGCGCTCGACGCCCGGCGCCCCGCCGAAATAGACGACACCGCGCCGCCCGAGGCGATGCAGGTGATCCGCGGAAGGCGGGCGGCGTGGCCGGACTCCGTGCGGTCGGTGTTCGAGCTGGCGCCGCTGCTCGAGGCTCTCGGAGGGCTCCTCGGGCGCTCCCGGCCCGCGACGGCGCACGACTACGTGCTGGCCGTCCCAGGAGTGGCGGCCGGCGGCGACGACGGGGCGGACCTCGCCGAGCTGCAGACGCGCGTCGGCGCTGCGCGGGCCGCGCTGAGCGCGGCCGGCGTGGCGCTCGCACAGCTGCTGGCCGGCGACACGACGCTCGATGAGACTGTCCTCGCCGGCGACGCGCGCAAGTTCCTGGAGGCCCACGCCGGCGCCGATCTGCCCCCGTGGGCCGACCGCGGCACCTGGCGGTCGGCGCTGCTGGACAGCGCGCAGTTCGGTATCGCGGCCGCGCTGCCGCCGGACCAGTTCCCCGGCCGCGTTCCCGTTCGGCAGCGGCTGCGCGCCGCCGCGGAGACGGCGTTCGCGGAGATCGTCGACCGCGTCGGCCGCGCCGCCGCGACACCGGCGTCGACCGCGGAGGCGCTCGCGACGGCGAAGGCGATCTTCGGGGAAGCGTTCGTGATCGTCCCGGACACCACGCTCGCGAATGCGGGCGAGGTGCAGGCCGCGGCGGCGGCCACGCCGGCGTCGCCGGCCGACGTCGACGGCTGGCTGCACGGCGCTGGGGCGGTTCGGGAGGCGGTCGCGGCGCTGTGCGACGCGCTCGTGCTGGCCGAGGCCGTGGACGCCCCCACGCCGGCCGGGGTCGTGGCCCAACTCCCCTTCGACGCGTCCGGCGACCCGGAGCCGTGGCTGGGCGCGGAGCTCCCCGCCGGCGACCAGACCGGCGGCCGCCTCTCACTGGCGATCGTCGGCACCCTGGCGGCGTCCGTGAACGCGCTGCTCGTCGACGAGTGGACGGAGACCGTGCCCGCCGCGGAGGAGACCACCGGCGTGGCGGTGCACTACGACCAGCCCGACGCCTCGCCCCCGCAGTGCCTGCTGGTGGCGGTGCCGCCGATCCGGCGCGGCACCTGGCAGCTCCGCGAGCTCGTTCAGACGCTCCATGAGACCTTCGAGCTCGCGCAGGTGCGCTCGGTGGAGCTTGCGCACCTCGCGCCGACGATGTACGGGCAGCTGCTGCCCGCGATCACCGGCGAACTGGTGCCGGATGCCGTCAGCCTGGCGTCGGTTCCCGGCGATCGTGTCGTCCTCGACTTCGGAGCGTTTGCCTGATGCCGTTCATCGACTACGAGACCTGTGAGCCGTTGCGTGTCTGGGGGCGACTCGAGCCACAGGCGCGGGCGGTGGACTTCGAGCGCGCGCTGGCCGCCCGAGTGCACGACCCGCTGTGGATGCTCAGCCGGCAGTGGCTGATGGGCGAGTTCCAGGGCGAGGATGCGGGATCTGCCGTATTCGCCAAGCTCGCGCGCCGCGTGACACCCATCGCGGGCTATGACATCCGCGGCCGGCAGGAGGTCGAGGACGGCTCGCTGCCGGCCGAGGTGCGAGTGGAGCGGCTGCCGATCGAGTTCGCGCCGATCCGGCGCGCGCAGATCGGCCGCACGTTCCTGGCGCAGCTAGACGAGGAGGTCGCCGCCTCGTCGCGGGCGGCGCTGTTCCCGGCTGCGGAGGTGCGCGCGCTTCTTCGCGAGCACTTTGGGGTCCTGCCCGATGCCGCGCCGGGCGACGTGGTCGAGGAAGCGGAGGCGCGTGTCGCCGCGCGAGCGCGGAGGACCAACGCCGCGCTGGCGGGCCGTGCCGTCGACGGCATCCGGCTCTACGAGGCCCTCGCGGACGCCCTGCCGGGCCTCCCGGCCCCGATCGTCGCTGCGCTCACTCCCGACGACGCCGCGATCGTCGCGTCAGCGGGCGCCCGCTTCCGCCCCTGGTTCGAGTCGCTCTACCCGGACGCGCCGGGCGAGGGCTGGGACCCGACGCAGCTCGAGTACCAGGCAGCCTGCACGCTGCCGACCGCGAACGGCAACGTGCAGCTCACGGTCGCCGAGCACGTCAGCGGGCGGCTCGACTGGCCGGCGTTCGACCAGCACGGCCTGACCCCGGGAACGTCCGGGTCGGACACCGACGTGCGGACGGTGATCCCTGCGCCCGCGGAGTTCGCGGGCATGCCGAATCCGCGCTGGTGGCAGTTCGAGGACGCCGCCGTCGACCTCGGCAACTTCCGCGCGCGGGCGACCGACCTCGCGCGGATCGTGGTCGCCGAGTTCGCGCTCGTCTATGGCAACAACTGGTTTGTCGTGCCGTACCACCAGCCGGTTGGCACGCTGGCCGAGATCCAAGGCATCGTGGTCACCGACGTGTTCGGGCAGCGCACGCTCGTGGGCCCGGCGGTCGCAGGCTCGTCCGGCTCCTGGACGTCATGGGACCTGTTCAGCCTCTCGCCACGCGGAACCGACACCGTCGCACCGGGGCTCGGCCAGCACCTGTTCCTGCCGCCCGTGCTGGGCACCGCCGCCGAGGCGGAGCCGCACGAGAGCGTCACGCTCGTGCGCGACGAGGCCGCAAACATGGTGTGGGGCATCGAACGACGAGTCGCGGACGGCCTGGGCGGTGGTCGCGACGGGATCGAGCGGGCGCGGCAGTTCACCGAAACGCTGCGTGCGCTCTTGGAGCAGTCCGCCGATGGCGGTGAGCCGCTCGCCGCCCTGCGCTATCTGCTCGGCACGGACGTGTCGGAGAGCTGGGTCCCGTTCCTGCCGGTGCACGTCGGCGAGAGCACGCGCGAGATCCAGCTGGAGCGGGCGGCGATGCTGCGGTTCGTGGAGGACGACGCGGACCCACAGCTGGTGATTCCGCGCACCTCGATCCTGCGCTACGGACTCGAGGGCTCGGAGGAGAAGGAGCCCTACATGATCAACGAAGAGGAGGTCCCGCGCACCGGCGTCGTCGTCAGCGGAGCACTGCGGCGGGCGCGCTGGGTCGGCGGGCGCACCGTGGTATGGCACGCGCGGGGCGTCACCACCGGCCGGGGTGAGGTGGACAGTGGTCTCCGGTTCGATGTGGTCGAGCCGGTTCCGGTGGAGTAGGCTCGCGTACGCACTGTCAACCCGCTTTTGAACCGGGGGAAAGAAGGAATTCTGGAGCAGTGAAGTGTCGTCCTGGGCGTTGCGGCTCGCTCGCGTCCGTATTGCGGATGACAGTCTCCGTCGGCCCAGCCGGCGTAGGCACCGTGTCGTAGCGTCCCGGGCGTCGCGCCTCGCCCCTCCCGACGGGCTGGTCGTGCTGACCGGCCTCGCGGGCGTCGGCAAGACGGAGCTCTTGGGCGAGCTGACTTCCGCGGGTGAGCAGGTGCTCGACCTCGAGCGCCTGGCCTCCCACCGCGGGTCCGCCTTCGGTGCGATCGGCCTCGGTCCACAGCCGTCGCACGCCGCGTTCGAGCGCGCGGTGCGCGGCGAGCTCGCAGCCGCCGATCCCGCCCGGCGGCTGTGGGTCGAGGACGAAGGGCCGTTCATCGGGCGCGTCGGCGTGCCGCACGAGCTGATCGCTCGGATGGAGACGGCGCCGTACATCGAGCTGCACGCGCCCTTCGAAGCGCGCGTCGCGCGCCTGGTGCGAACCTACGGCACCGCGCCCACCGCCGAGCTCGAGGCGGCGATTTCCCGCTCGGTCACCCGTCTGGGCGCCGACACGGCGGACGCGGCCGTGGCATATCTGCGAACCGGCGATCTCGCCGCCGCGGTGCGCGTGTTGCTTCCGGCCTACGACGCTGCCTACCACCACCGCATGCGGCGGGCACGCGGGCCGTGCGTTGGCGTGCTCGCCTCCTGAGTGTCAGGCGGCCTGGATCGGGACGCGCTCCGAGCGCCTCAGCCGGCCGGCCAGGTCCTTCACCCTGTCCACAGTGCGGCCGAGCTCCAGGTCGCGCGCGACCACCCCGCCGCCGTTGGAGGCGTCCGCGATCGTGAATCCGATCGGGCGGCCGCGACGCAGCTCGAGCGTCGGCTCGAGCTCGAAGAAGCGGCAGAGCGCGCGGTACTCGGCTCTCGCCAGCGGAGTGAGGTTGTCGAAGATCCACTTCTGCTCGCCCGGATTGGTCAGGAAGCCGTGCTCGACGAGAACCTCGGGGCCCGGGGTCGGCACGCGCCGGTAGCCGTAGTACTGACGAAGGCCGCCCGTGTAGTTGTCCTCGTGGTGAGGCGGATGTCCGGGAATCGTCTTGAACTCGGCGTCGATGAGCGTGGCCAGCTTCTGGTTGACGGGATGGACCGGAAAGCCGAACGAGTACCCGGTGGAGGCGGGGTTCGCGGAGCCATCACCGTGCAGGAAGATCGCCGCGTCGACGGAGACGCCGTCGGGGATGTCGCCCGGGCACGGCACCGGCTGGAAGCGCTCGTCCCTCCTGAGCAGCTTGACGAGACGCCGCCGGATGGCTTTCGTCAGCTCCTGCTCCCGCACCGTGCCTGTGCCACTTTCAAAGCCAGGCTCGCGAGGGGCTACGTGACCGGCCTGAACCAGTACTCGTATCGCCACGGGACTCCATTTCGGTCGAAGCGAGCCGATCGTCGCGCGTCCAGCGACGCGCTGTCAAATGCGATGGCGACGCCGGATGGTCACTCCGGCGACGGTCGTCCGGGACTGGCCCGCTCCGTCGCGAGCGGCGCTCGTGTCCTTGCCTCTCAGGCGTCGCACCCGGCCGAGCAGCCGCCGGCCGGCGCGCGAGACGCGGACCCTCACCTTGGCCTGCGTTCCGGCTGCGATCGAGAACGGCGCCCGACCCAGGACGACCGCTCGCACCGCGCCCGAGCTCGTCCGCCGCCGGGCAGCGAGCTTGGTGCGGCCCGAGCAGCGATCCGCCGTCGCGGACGGGCAGCTCAGCTTCAGCGTGATGAACCTGCCGCCGAAGGCCAGCCTGGTGGAGAGGAGCTTGACTCCGGCGAAGGCTGTCGTCGGGGTCGGCGCGGGCGAGGTGGGGGCCGGCTGGGGCGCCGGGGCGGTTGTGAAGGTCCGGTCGGCCCCCTTCGTGACGTAGGCCGAGTTGAAGGCCACGAGCCGGTAGTGGTAGGTGGTCGCTGGACTCAGGCCGGCGATAGCCGCCGTGGCGGCGACCGCGCCGGCGGAGCCCGCGCCGGCCGACAGTGTGGTTTTGCCGTAGGCGGTCGTGAGGCCGTACTCGAACTGGTAGGCGGACGAGGCGCCGTGCGGGTCGACGCTGCCGCTCAGCGTCGCCGAGTGGTCGCCGACGGCGCTGGCGGGCCCGGTCGTTGCTGCCGGGACGGCGACGTACTCGTCCGCGCCGATGTCGATGTAGCCAACCTGGCGGGGGTCGCCGTCGACGTCGAGCGGGCCGTCGAGGAACTCGCTGAGCCCGGCGTCGATCGTCGGGGACCCGGGCGCCTGGCGATAGTCGTCCGCGCCCGCGTCGACGAAGACGGGTGCTGAGCTCTGGTTTTCGCCGCCGTCCACGATCGAGGCGCCCGCTCCGCCGGTCCCCCCTCCCTCCCAGTTGGAGTGGTCGACCGTGATCTTGGCGGTGGTGCCCAGGTCGGCGAGTGCGTCGAAGCTGAGGCCGTTGGGGCCGCCGCGGGCGATCACGTTTCTCACGAGCATGCCTACGTAGCCGACTGAGCCACTCGCCTCTGCGCGGATCGCCACGCCGCCGCTCGCGGGCGCGATCGCCGTCACGTTCCGCAACGTCACGAGGCTTGTGATGTCATCTGCGTTCGTGGAGATCGCGTGCCCTTTGGACGCGGTTGCCACCACGATGCTGTTCCGGATCACGCCGTTGCGGGTGAACAGGGTGAAATCTGGTGCGTTCGCGATCACCTGGTCGACGCTCGCGCCCAACGCTGTCACGGCAAAGGCCGGCCCCGACTGATGAATTCGGGCGTACCGCAGCGTCGAGCCGTGTTCCAGCCGAAGCCCGCTCTGCCCTGCGCCGCTGAAAAGCAGGCGCGGGCGCGGCTCGCCCGCCACGCCGTGGATCGTGACGTCAGCCGGGACGATGAGCGTCTGCGTCAGCGAGTAGTTGCCCTGGTCCAAGATCACCTCGCTGCCGGCCCCGGTGCCCGTGACCGCCTCCGTGATAGCGCAGGGTACGGCCGCGCTGCAGTCCGTCCCGAAACCGGTGGGGCTGGCGTAGCGCTGCGTGGCCGCCGAGGCGGCCGGCGCGGTCGACGCCGCCGCCGCGAGGGCAGCGACGACGGTCAGGAGAGCGAGCCGAGATGAGCCTGATCCGAGCATGGGCTCACCGTGCCAGGGCGCCGCCCACCCGGCCATGGGGGCGATCCGCCGACCTGCTGGCGGAGAACCGACAGCCGGGCTGCGGCTCGCACACGCCCGGCGCAGAGTTGTCACAGGCGCGCGTTGAGGCGTAGCGCGCGCGCCCGCACGGTCTGGCGGCATGAGCCAGGCCCGTTTCAAACGCAAGGGGGCCGTCCGCGGGCGCGCCGCCGTCCCGGACGAACAGTCCGGCCAAGCCGCGCTGATGATGCTCGCGGTCGCGGCGGCGGTTCTGGTCGGCGCGGTCATGCTGTTCGCGTTCGGCAATGCGCTCGGCGCCAAGGGCCGCTACCAGCGCACGGCGGACCTCGCCGCCATCAGCGCGGCTCAGGTCATGCGCGACCTGTATCCGCGTCTCTTCGAGCCGCCCTTCATCGAGCCGGACATGCCGAACCCGCGCCACCTCGAGGAGAACGAGTACCGCGCGGCGGCCGTGGCGGCGGCGATCCGGGGCGGGCGCAGGAACGGGGTGGAGGTTCGTCCGGAGGACGTCAGCTTTCCGGCCCTCGGCTTCGCGCCCACGCGGGTGACCGTGCGTGTTCGCGGTGCGGTGCGCGTTTCGGTCGGCGGCGACGGAGGCGCGCGCAGCAGGGCAGGGGCTGCGATCCCGATCCGCGCTCGTGCCACCGCCGAGCTTCTGCCTGCAGCGGGCGATGGGTTCCCGGGCACCGCTGCGGGCGGGGGCTATGACGGGCCGCTCGCCTACCGGCAGGGCGAGGGCATGCGGCCGGACGTCGCGCTTGCGTTCGATCGCCTGGCGGCCGCCGCGCGTGACGAGGCGGGGCTGTTGCTCGGCATCAGCAGCGGGTTCCGCTCAGACGCCGAGCAGGCTCGCCTGTTCGCCGCGCACCCGGACCCCAAGTGGGTCGCTCCGCCCGGAGAGAGCCTCCATCGCTACGCGACCGAGCTCGACCTCGCGCCGCCCGCGGCGTATGCGTGGCTGGCCGCGAACGCCGCTCGGTTCGGCTTCGTCCAGCGCTACTCGTGGGAACCGTGGCATTACGGCTATACGCGCAGCCCGGGCAGCTCGTCGGTCGGGTTCGGCGAGCGTGGCGGTGACGGCCGCGCGACGCGGGCGGTCCAGTCCTTCGTGCCCGCCCGCTTCGCGCCGCTGATCATCCGAGCGGCTCAGCGCTGGGGCGTTTCGGCTCATCTGCTGGCCGCCCAGCTGTACGCGGAGTCGAACTTCAACCCGTTTGCCCGCTCGCCGGCCGGGGCCGAGGGGATCGCCCAGTTCATGCCGGGCACCGCCGAGGGGATCGGCCTGGCCGACCCGTTCGACCCCGGCGCGGCGATCAACGCCCAGGCGCACCTCATGCGCGATCTGCTGGGGCGCTTCGGCTCGGTGCCGCTCGCGCTCGCGGCCTATAACGCCGGCCCGGGCGCTGTGGCCGGCTGCGGCTGCATCCCGCCCTTCCCGGAGACGCGTGCATACGTGGCGCGCATCCTGGGACTGCTCGGCGGTGCTGGCGATGTTGCAGCAGGCGGGTTCGAGGTGCGCCTCGTGTCGTGACGGAAACCGCCTACGGGGATACTTGGGGGCGATGACCTGGTCACATACCGCGCCGATCCGGATGGCGCGACGTATCACGGCAAGGAGGGCTTCCTCGAGGCCACCGCGGATTGGACGGAGGGGGTTCAGCGACTGGTCCGTGATCCCCGAGGAGTTCGTCGACGGGGGCGCCTTCGTCGTGGCACGGGTGCGGCAGGTGGTGCGTGGCGAAGCCAGCGGCATCTCGGTCGAAGCCGCCGGGCTGACGGCGTAGGCCTCAGATCCAGCGACGCACGGTCCCCCTGTAGTCGAGGTACTCGCGGCCGAACTTGCGTTCCAGGTAGCGCTCCTCGCGCGCGATGACCATGCGGTCGATGACCACGATCACGACCGGCAGGATGAGCAGGGCCCACGGCACATCGGCCAGCAGCGTGATCCCGATGTAGAGGAGAGCCATTCCCAGGTAGGCCGGGTTCCGCGTGATGCGGTACGGGCCGGTGGTGACGATCGCGGTCGTGGGCTTCCACGGCTCGACCGCGGTGCCCCTGCGCGTGAAGGCGGTGTTGAACGAGGCGAGCAGCCCGATTCCGGCGACCGCCAGAACGCCGCCGAGGACCCACCGGATCGGCCACGGGAGCGATCCCTCCGGCAGCAGGGCGTCGAGGACGATGCCCACCACGAGGCCGGCGAGGTAGATCAGCGGCGGGGGGGCGACAACGCCGGCGGTGTCCTGCTGCGTCTCAGCTGGGGCGTTGTCGTTCATAACCAACTAAACACGTTGAACGGTTATAGTGCCGAACATGCAGAAGCTTACGGAAGGCCTCTGGCGCTGGACGGCTCGGCATCCGGAGTGGCACCCCGGGGAGTTCGGCGCCGAGGTCGCGTGCTTCGCCGCCCAGGCCGGCGACGCCACGCTTCTTATCGACCCGCTGCTCCCGCCCGACCCGGGGCCCGTGCTCAAGACCATCGACGCCACCCTCAACGGCCGCCTCGCCATCCTCATCACGATCCCGTACCACGTGCGCAGCTCCGAGGACCTCTGGCTGCGCTACCGGAAGGACGCCGAGGCGACCATCCACGGCCACCGCGCCTGCACCAAGCGCCTGAAGGACGACTCGGGCTTCCGCGAGATCGAGCCCGGAACCCAGCTCCCCGGCGGCGTCACCGCACACACGATCGGCAAGCCGCGCCGCTACGAGACGCCGCTGCACCTGCCGAGCCACGACGCGCTCGTCTTCGGCGATGCTGTCGCCGAAACGGAGGGCAGGCTCGTCGTCTGGTCGGGCGACAAGGTCGACGCAAAGGTGGAGCGCTTCTACAGCGAGCGCTTCAACCCGACGCTCGAGCCGCTCCTCGAGCTCCAATTCGATTCGGTCCTTCCAACCCACGGCCAGCCGCTCATGACGAACGGGAAGCGGGCGCTGAAGCGAGCGCTCCACTCCAAGCCCTGGTACCACCACGGGTAGGCTTCCGCGCCATGACCCCCACAACCGTGAACGGCATCGACGAGCTCAAGGCGCTGGTCGGGCAGACCCTCGGCCCCAGCGACTGGCGCGAGGTCACCCAGGACGACATCGACAAGTTCGCCGACGTCTCGGGCGACCACCAGTGGATTCACGTGGACGTCGAGCGCGCGAAGACCGAGAGCCCGTTCGGCACCACGATCGCTCACGGCAACCTCACCCTGTGCCTGTGCGACAGCTTCCGCGAGCAGCTCTTCGTGGCCGAGTCCGGCTTCAAGATGGGGATCAACTACGGCTGGAACAAGGTCCGCTACACGGCGCCCGTCCCGGCGGGCTCCCGCATCCGTGCGAGCCTGGAGACCCTCTCCGTCGAGGAGAAGGGGAACGGCTGGTACCAGCTCGAGCAGAAGTGGACCGTCGAGATCGAGGGCCAGGAGAAGCCCGCGCTGTTCGCGGAGTCGGTCGTCCGCTTGCTGGCGTAGGCGACACCTATCCTCGGTGGAAGTGGCCACCGAGGCACCGGATCGCGTAAACGAGCAGCGCCGCGCGCTGCCGGACGGCCCTGGCGTCTACATCTTCAGGGACGCCAAGGGCAAGGTGCTCTACGTCGGCAAGGCGCGCTCGCTCAGGAAGCGGGTCGCGAGCCACTTCTCGAAGCCGGGCGGCCGCGGGGCCACGGACATGGTGGCCCAGATCGCCGACATCGACTTCATCGCCACCGAGACCGAGGCCGAGGCGCTGCTCGCCGAGCAGGAGTTCATCAAGCGCCACCGGCCCGTCTTCAACGTCCGGCTGCGCGACGACAAGTCCTACCCCTACATCGGCATCAGCCTTGACGAGGACTTCCCCCGCATCTACTTCACGCGGGAGAAGCACCGCAGGAACCGCGTCTACTTCGGCCCGTTCAGCAATGCCAAGCGCGTACGCGAGACGCTCGACCTGCTCGGCAAGGTGTTCATGTACCGGACCTGCGACGGCCCGCAGCCCGGCCGCGCGTCCGGAAGTCCCTGCCTCGACTACTACATCAAGCGCTGCCAGGCGCCATGCGTGGGCTATGTCTCGAAGGAGGAGTACCGCGAGAACGTCGAGACGATCATCGACTTCCTCTCGGGTCGCTACCGCCACATCGAGAAGGCGCTCGCCCAGGGGATGAAGAGGGCGGCAGAGGAGCAGGAGTTCGAACAGGCGGCCCAGTACCGCAACAAGCTGAAGGCGGTCCGCTCCCTGCTCGAGCGCCAGCGCATCTCGAACGCGCCCGTGGGCAGCCTCGACGCGATAGCCGTCGCCGCGGAGGGCACGGACGCGAACGCGCAGGTGTTCCAGATCCGCGACGGCGTGCTGCAGGACCGCCAGAGCTTCTACCTCGAGAACGCCGGCCAGCGCGAGGAGGGCGAGGTGGCCGACGAGTTCGTGCTCCAGTACTACGCAAGCGCGATCGCCGTCCCGCCGCAGGTGGTGGTCCAGCTCTCGGTCAAGCACCTCGGCGTCCTGGCCGAGGCGCTCACGGAGCGTCGCGGCGCCCCGGTGGAGGTCCGCCATGCCGAGCGCGGCGACAAGCGCCGCATCCTCGAGCTTGCCGAGCGCAACGCGCGGCTCGCGCTCGACCAGGACCGGCTCCGCTCGGAGCGCCGCCGCTCACAGCGCATCGAGGCCCTCGACGGCCTCCAGCGGGCGCTCGGGATGGAGCAGATCCCGATGCGGATCGAGTGCTTCGACATCTCGAACCTGATGGGCCACCACACTGGCGCGTCGATGGTCGTCTTCGAGGGCGGGGCGCCGAAGAAGTCCGACTACCGGCGCTTCGCCATCCGAGAGTCCGTTCAGGATGACTTCGCAGCCATGGCCGAGGTGCTCTCCCGGAGGATGGCCCAGTACGTGAAGCAGCGCGAGCGCAGCCCGCACGACAAGGAGTACGACGAGAGCTTCGCGTCGCTCCCCGCGCTGATCGTCATCGACGGCGGCCGCGGCCAGCTGTCGGCCGGGCTCTCGGTGCTGAGCGAGTTCCGCGACCTCGGCGTGACCGTCGTGAGCCTCGCCAAGCGGATCGAAGAGGTCTTCGTCCCAGGCCGCCGCGAGCCGCTGCGACTGCCGCACGACACGGTCGAGCTCCAGCTCCTCCAACGTGTCCGCGACGAGGCGCACCGCTTCGCGATCGAGTTCCACCGCGGCAAGCGCGACAAGGCGATGACCCACTCCGTGCTCGACG
>Ga0105249_10000839_pt1 | contig 27534 bp, 20 predicted proteins | sample KBSS44metaG_FD_81522 | JGI IMG/M metagenome (GOLD analysis project Ga0105249, IMG submission 81522) | Switchgrass rhizosphere microbial communities from Kellogg Biological Station, Michigan, USA - KBS S4-4 metaG | ecosystem: Host-associated > Plants > Roots > Rhizosphere > Soil | place...
ACGCGGCACCCGGTAGTGCGATCATGGTGCGGGCGGGCACCTATGCCGAAGCGCTTTCACTGAACACCTCAGGCCAACCCGATGCGCCCATCTGGCTGATCTCGGCGGACGGAATCGGCGCCGCCGAAATCAAGCCGGTTGGGCAGCCCGAAACAAATGCGATCAATGGCCAGGCTGTCCAGAATTGGGTGATCGAAGGCTTTGCGATCACCGGCACCAACACGATCGGCACCTACGGGATCAATATCGTCAGCAGCAACAGTGGAGCGGATGCCTCGTTCGAGGATGGATTCGGTTCGAAGCTCACTGCCAATCTGGTGATCAAGGACAATATCATCACCAACTGGGGCATAGACGGGATTCACCTGGGCTACGCTTTCAACACTCAGATTCTGGGGAACACCGTCTCCGGAGCGCATGAACAAGGGATCGATATCGTCTATGGCGCGAAGCTGCTGATCGCCAACAACGACGTCAGCAACATCACCAAGATGCCCGCGTGGTTCGGGCTCGACCAGCGCGACTACGTCGGCGATTCCGGCATAACGGTGAAAGCCGGATCGATCGACGTCCAGATCATCAACAATCTGGTGGACGGCACCAATGGTTACGGCATCAAGATCGGCGCGCCCTCGGGTCTCGTCGGTGTGCCGATCGAAGCCGGACTCGACAGCGACGGCGCCCATTATGTGTCGTACGAGGCCAAGGATGTCCTGGTTCGCGGCAACACCGTGCTCAATTCCGGCAACGGTTCGATCGACATCAATGCGGCGATAAATGTCATGGTCAGCGAGAACTTCCTCAGCTCGATCCGGATCGGCGGGTACGACCGGACGCTGAGCGGCATCGTCTATGGCGGCGCCGAGCATCTTCTGCCCCTCGGGGTGAGCTTGACGAGTGACTGGATCACGCTCACCGACAATGTGTACACCGCATCGAAATTCCGGAATGTGGTCCCTGACGTCCATGTGACGGAGAACGGCAACGTTCCCTTCGATCCCAACGCCACCTACAGTCCCGACGATTATGCCTGGGTACTTGGACAGGATGCAGCACTCGGACATCCGCTGCACGACATCTTCGGCACTGCCGGCAACAATACTCTCTCCGGCACGGCGGGTGCAGAATATTTGGACGGCAAATTTGGGGACGATGTCCTGGTCGGGGGCGCCGGCGACGATTTCTATGTCTTCGACACCCGCAAAGACGTCGCCGTCGAGCTGTCGAATGAAGGCGTCGATACGGTCATTCTTACCCGGGGCGCAACGCGCTATGTGATGCCGGATCCCGCGACCAACATGGACGCTTTCATCGAGAATGTCATCGTTGGTGGCACAGGCAATTTCTCCATTATCGGCAACGCGCTCGACAACGTACTCCGCGGCGGAACGGGCAACGACCAGCTCGTCGGCGACGGCGGAAACGACACGCTTCATGGCGGTGCCGGTGACGACATGCTCAACGGGGGCGCGGGACGGGACTTCCTCTATGGCGATATCGGCGCCGATCAGCTCACCGGCGGTGCCGATGACGACATATTGGAGGGAGGTTCTGGGCTGGACATCCTGCTGGGTTCAGCAGGTGATGACCTCCTGATCAGCTACGATGCCGACAAGAGGATTTCCGGCGGAGTGGGGGTCGACACGCTCTATCTTGACCGCTCGACCTTCGATGCCAGCAAGGCGATCGTCCTCGACATATCCTATTTCGGCGATGGCACGGCCGTAGCGGACGACCCGCGCCAATTGGTGCTGGTCGACGGCACCCGCATCCAGAATGTCGAAAGGCTGGCGATCTCCGCCGGAGCCGCTGACGATCATATCGTGGGCGGTCATTTCGACGACCAGATAGCTGGTGGCGCCGGCAACGATTATTTGAGCGGACTCGATGGTGACGACTGGATCTGGGGCGCGGCAGGAAATGACCAGATACTCGGCGGCGACGGCAATGATGTCATTGACGGTGGCCAGGGCCAGGATCGGATCGACGGCGGAGCCGGCGACGACAGCATCACCAGCCGGGAGGCAGACGTCGATCTCATCGGCGGGGACGGAATAGACAAGGCAATTTTAGTTCGCGACGGGGCATTGGACACATTCATCTTCGATGGAGCCGCCGCCGAAGCCAACCCAACGCAGGTCTTCACATTGGCCGACGGAACCCAGCTCTCCGGCTTTGAAATATTCTATTTCACTGGCGGGGAAGGCGATGACCAACTGTCCGGGGGGGCGTATAACGACCGGCTGCAGGGTGCTCACGGCAACGACATTTTGTTCGGCAACGGTGGATCGGACAATCTGACCGGAGGAGCGGGTCAGGACGAGATCCATGGTGGACCTGGTGGGGACACGATCAACGGCGGTGCGCTTGATGATCGCCTGTGGGGCGATGGTGGCAATGACATCTTTGTCTTCTTTCCCGGCCAGGCGGAGGGAGATATCATTTATGACTTCGAAGGGGCGGGCAAAGCGGGTGGCGACACATTGCGTTTCACCGGCTACGGTGCCGGCGCAACGCTTACCTATGAGGCCGGCGCTCAACTCTGGACGGTAGCCTCCGCCGACGGCAGCATTCACGAATCCTTCACCCTGATCGGCGTGACGTCGTTGATCGCATCAGATTACTCGTTGCTTTAGCGTGCAATCGTGAGGGAAACGAAGGCCGACCGAGGTGATCGATCGATTAGGGTTAGCAGCCTATTCAACCGCTTTGACGCAGTCGAATTTGCCGCACTGGTCCAGCTCTGGTGCGCGATTCTACTCTGCTCGGGTTTCGTGCTCGCACTCACCAGTTCCAATACCTCAGATCTCGCGTTCGAAGACCGCGATGCCGGCACGCCGTTGCTGCAATTCATAACCTTTGCCGCCTACGGTCCGGCGCTGCTGTTCATTCTCGCCCGCCCCGGCGATTTCATGAGGACAGTAACAAGAGGCTGGGCATGCAGCCTCCTGCTGCTGATTGCGCTCGCTTCGGTGATGTGGTCGGTGGATCCGTTCGTCTCGATCCGGCGCTCGATCGCGCTCGTGATCGCGATGCTGTTCGTTATACACGCGGCGAGCTGGTTCACTCCGCAGCGATTCATTCGCCAACTTGCATTTGCACTGGGCGTGCTGCTCGTACTTTCGCTGATTGCCGCTGCAGTTCCCGGTTACGGCATCCACCCGAATGGCCCGCACATCGGAAAATGGCGCGGCGTATTCATGAGCAAGAATACGCTTGGATTGGTATGCGGCGTCGCCTGCTTCACCTTCGTCGCAATGCTCGCAATGACACCCAAACCCAGCCGCGAGCGCTGGTTGTGGTGGGGTCTTCTGCTCCTCGGAGGCATTTTGATTCTGCTCGCCAATGCCCGCACATCGCTGATCGGCTTCATCGCGGCATTGGCGGCGATCGCTGCGGCGAAGATGCTGTATCTGCCGACCGGATGGCAGAAGAAGATGGCCATGTCGCTTCGCGTGGCGGTGGTTAGCGCCGCCACAATATTCGTCGTCGTCATCCAGCCGGTCGCTGCGGCCGTCATTCTCAACATACTCGGCCGCGACATGACCCTTTCGGGGCGCACCAATCTCTGGGCCTACGCCATCCACAAGGGCCTAGACCGGCCCTGGCTCGGAGCAGGATTCAAAACCTTCTGGGTGGACGCGCTTACCCTCGACCTGCGCGTCCTGCACGAACATTGGGCCATCGAGGGTGAGACGCAAGCCATGACGGCCAACGCCCATGACGGCTATCTGGATGCATGGCTGGAACTGGGCGTACCCGGACTTGTGCTGATACTGATCATGTTCTGGGTGGTCGCGCGGCGCGCGAACATCGCGCTGGCTCGAACCAGAGATCCGCTGTTCTTATGGTATGTCGGGGCAATCACCTTTGTGGCCTTTTATTATCTCACTAACAGTTACATCATGAAGCACAATGAACTCTCTTGGTTCATCGCAGCTTATTCCTTTTATACAATGAGCGCGCTGCGATTTCCTCCGTCCCGCGCCGTCGGATCCGTCCCCGGACGGACTGCGCTATCCGGAAATCGCTGGTCCACCATATCCGCTACCGGTCGGTAACTCTGCGTTTACCCTGCGGGCTTGCAGAGATCGGTTCGACCCCGTTGTCCGGGCGTTATCCGATAATATTGTACGTCACTGCTCACGCGGAAGGACGACGCCGTGGGATTCGGTGGAAGCCGTTAGTTTACTGCCCGTAGTGACGCGTGGAGACGGAGGCGCTCGCTGTCGTACGACGCCAGGTCAGCCCACTTTCTGGAAGACGGGAGCGTAAAGGCGCCCAACCGCTCTCGCGCCCACTGAGGTCAAATGGTGACGGTCATGATAGAGCGGATAGCCATCGAGCGCGATCAGGCACCGACCCGGACAGAGCAACGGCAAGGGCTCCACCAGTTGAATGTGCGGGTTCCGGCTGACGAGGGTCCGCATCGTCTCCAGCAAAACGGCGTTATCGCGCTCATAGCCGGCAGCAGTATAGCTCGAAACCAGCGGCCAATCCGACAGCCGCCGCTTCGTCACCCACGTTTCCGGATCGAATTCGGGACTTTCGGGTGTCGTTGGTTCAATCGTCACCCGCCCCGTGACTCTCGCCAAATCTTCGATGGCCCGGCTGAAGCGCACCGCATCGAAATTCTGGGCATAACGAGAAATGACGATCACATCCTTGATATTGGATCTTCGTATCTGATCCAGCAGCCGTGGCCATTGGGATTGGGAGCAATTGAAGTCGCGACCATAATCGATCACCCGGCAATCCTGCTTCACGAGAAAGAATGGCCGATCCGCACGCGTCGCCATCTCGGAGAAAACCGGCTTCATCAGGTCAGCGTGCGAGTCGCCGATCAGAAGAATTCCATCACCCGTTGGGATGTCGTTGATTCGACAAAATTCACCCCCGGACCGAAGACGGCTCGACAGGGAACAACGATGCGGCGGCCGATCCATCTGGGCTTCGAACAACAGTCGTTCGCGGCCGTCATATCGGTCGATCATACCGCGGCTAAGCATCAGTGCGCCCCCCACCGCAAGCGAGAATCCTGAGAATAGCGCCAACAAGCCAAGCGCGCGTCGAGGCGGTTTCAAAACAAGCGTCCGTTGTCCCCAACGCTCCACGAAACGATAGGATAATGAGCCGGCAATATAACCAAGGATAAGGATGACAACGGCTTCCGGCATTGTCATGGGACGCCCTGCCCAAAGCAGGTGGAATGACAAGAACGGCCAATGCCACAAGTACCAGCTGTAAGAGATTCGGCCGAAGTGTTGGATCACCGGATTTGCGCTCGCCCGGTGCAACCACGAGGCAACATGCGACTGGACGAGGAATAAGGCGCAGGAGCCTGCGACAGCGAGCGCAGCCTGGCTGCCGGGAAAGATCGCATTCTCGTCGAACCCGACGATCGACCAGACGACGAGACCGACGCCGGCGAGCGCGACAAAAGTGGCAAGCGCATGGGGAATCGCAATGCCAACGACCCGCCGATAAAGGATTGCCGATGCGATTCCGGCTGTAAACTCCCACACGCGGAACGGCAGCAGGAAGAATGTTCCCACCGGGCTAATGCGTGCGACCACCAACCCCAGAATGATCGATCCCAACGTTGCCGCTGCCAACAGCCACAGACCGACCCCACGATTCCAGCGCATGACCAAAACGAGTAACGGGAAGGCCAGATAGAATTGCTCTTCGACAGCCAGGCTCCAGGTGTGAAGCAAGGGCTTTAAGAGTGGATCGTCGAAGTAATTTCCCTGCCCCCAAAACGCGACATTCTGGAGATAGACGAACTGGGCGGCGAGACTTTGACCGTAATTATGCAGGTCCTTTGGAACCATCAGGAAGGCGGCTGCCAAACTAGTCATGACGAGCAGCACCAGATACGCGGGTACGAGCCTCCGGATTCGGCGGAGGAAAAATTCCACAAAACCTGTTTGACCGGAAATAAGGGTTTCGAGATACCGGAGCGCTATAACGAAGCCCGAGATCGCGAAGAAAACGTCAACTCCAACGAATCCGCCACCGACTTGATGCGGAAAGACATGGAAGAGGACAACTGCGACCACCGCCAATGCACGCATCGCATCCACGAGTTCGAGACGTCCATGTGCTGCCGCGGGCCTTCGCCCATGCACTGATGCTGCGGAATTTCCTGCGATCTCCATGCCCATCGCTTAGATCACCACCGCCGGGTAACGTGCCCTGTCTCTAGGGATATGTGCTGCATTGCAGCAATATCCGCATATGGCAACGCCATTTCTATTTCCTGAATGATAACAACAATTTTATTCGGATTAACCCTACGCCCGAACACAATCGCAAGGCCGGGTCATCTAGGAACCGGGCTCACTCTTGGGCCGCGGGGACTTCATGTCAAACTACCAATTCGAAGGTACTGTTCCATCCATCCAGATCTGGGTCGATGCCAATGCTGCGCCGGGGGGCGATGGCAGCGCCGAACATCCGTTCAACACGATCCAGGCAGCGGTCAATCTGGCGGTGCCCGGCACGGCAATAATGGTCAAAGCCGGCGAGTATCATGAAAACATCGCGATTCCGCGTGCCGTGAGCGGGACCAGTGAGGCCCCGATTTACCTGGTTTCAGCGGACGGTCCTCAGGCGGCGCATATCATAGCGCCAAGCAGTGCCAGCGCGGCCATCGGAGGGGGCGGGACGGAGAATTTCATCGTCGATGGCTTCTGGGTAACGGGCGGCAAGAACGGCATCCAGTTCAGCCAGAACGGCTTTGATTATACCGACATGATCAAGAACATTGTCGTCACGAACAATGTGATTGACGGCTTCGTCGAGGACGGCGTCAAGTTGAACGGCGGTGATACTGTCACCGTTAGCGGCAATACGATAAAAGGCGGCAACGACGAAGGCATCGACTTCGTCACCATCGTCAACGGTGTGATCTCCGGCAACGACGTAAGCGGCAATACAGGCACGAGCGCCGCCATCTTCGCGAAGTTCGGCTCTGAAAACATCGTGATCAAGGACAATTATGTTCACGACAACGCCGCCGCCGGCATTTCGGTCGGCGGTTACGTGAATGCCACCCTCGCAATGCGGCCCGGCTACGAGACATTCCAGGCCAAGAATGTGCTGGTGGAAGGCAACGTCGTAATCGCCTCGGGGAAGACTCCGATTGCGTTATACGGCGCCAGCGACGTTACAGTCACCGGAAATTATCTTCAGGCCAATTCACTGTATTACACGGCGGTATTCATCGGTAGCAGCAATGCGACCATGTACGGTACGTTCGGCTCTCACAATGTCACGATTACCGACAACTTCCTGACCGAGCATCGCAAGCCGCTCGTGATCGACGCCAATAGCGACGGTGTAACGTTCGAGAACAATACGGCCTATCTGACCTCCGACCTGCTGCAATCGCTGCACCTGACGACCGGCACTCCGCCGACACCTGTCGATGATACGCCGCCGGCGGAAAACGAGCTACCGCAACCGCTGCCGCAGGATGATCCGGCGGCGGACACTGGCCCGTCGCCACAAATGGTACGAATGACCGAGCTGCTCGGCGTGCAATGGCTGGAAGGCCAGGCGAGCACGTCCACCGTCAAGAACGGGATCGGCACCAATGGCGCCGACTTGATGGTCGGCCGTGCCGATTTTTACCGCGGCGGCGTGGGCGATGATACCTATACTGTCGGCCAGGCGGCTATCGGCAACATCGTGGAAACCGCCGGAGAAGGCATAGATACGGTCAGGGCGAGTGGCAAGTATCTGGTCTTGCCGGACAATGTCGAGAATCTCGTGCTGACCGCGACCAACGGGGCTCTTCTGATCGGCAACGCTCTGGACAATCGGATCGTCGGCAATGTGGGCAACGATCACATCGTCGGTGCAGGTGGCAGCAACCTGCTGACCGGCAATGGCGGCGCGGATCATTTCTTTGTCGCTGGCGACGCCGGCCTCACTCGGATCACCGATTTCGGCGGAGACGATCAACTCCACATCGCCGGCCTTGGCTTCTCCAGTTTCGAAGCGCTGAAAGCGGCAATGGTGGAAATCGACGGTGCCGTTGCCCTGGACCTCGGCAACAACCGCACGGTCGTCCTGAACGACGTCGCGATCTCGGACCTGACCGCAGAACAGTTCGGGTTCGGATCCGCATCCCTGGCTGCGCCCTCGGGGACGAACACGGGCGACAAGCTCTCGCCAGCTGCATCGACCCACATAGCGGTTGGAACGAGCGCCAATGATTACATCCAGGGCAACGGCAGTTCGATACTTGCCGGCGGCGCCGGGGACGATCGTTATGTGATCAAGGGCGATGGCGACCATATCCTCGAACTTGCGAACGGCGGGATCGATACGGTGTTGTTGCGAAGCGACCACTTTGTCCTGGATTCCGCCGTCGAGAATGTGATCGTGCGCGTGGATGACGGCGCCCATGTCACGGGCAATGGTCTTGCCAATATCATCACCGGCGGCGCTGGCGCCGATGTGATCGAGGGATCGGGAAGCGCGGACATTTTGACCGGCGGGGCTGGCGCCGACCTGTTCGTCTATCGGTCGGCGGGCGATGGCGGAAACGTGATTACCGACTTCAAGGTCGGCGAGGACCATCTCGACGTTTCGCAGATGGCATCCGGCATGACCTTCAACACGGAGGTCGCGGGCCAGGGGCTGGCGATATACGGAACCGTCGACGGCCACAGCTTCCTGCTTTGCACGCTGACGTCAGTCACATCCGCCCTCCCCGTTTCGGATCTCCTTGCATAGAGTCGAACTGGCTTGAAATCGCTCTGAAGGCCGACCCCGGCTTGATTATTTCCAGCCGGGGGTCGGTCTTCCGAGCATATCCTCGAGACGGCTGATGTCCGCGCTATAATATTCGCGAAGACGGGCAGCCAGGGCAGCGCTCAGCGGAGGATATGATTTATTCCTGGAAATCATTCTCTCCGCAAATTTGCCGAATGCGCCGTAGCGAATATTTCGCAACCGACTATTCTCCAACTGCGGCCTTAGCCACCACAACGCCCGCTTGACCGGGCCGGGCACGCCCGACGGCTTGCGTGCATTCTCGCGGTCGGTGAGTTTGGACGGCAGGAAGCCTAGGTCCACTCCAAGAAACGCGAGGACGCTTCGGTAGGCCGATGCGGGATCCGAGATGATGTCCTCGAAAAAAGTGATGTGGATACTCTCCCGCCCGAACGCATCAAAATAGGGTGCGAGCATCTTCGCATACAAGCCGTTGGTAAGTATGTGCGGCCGCGGAGATCGTACCGGATCGAGATAGAGATCGATATCGGCGTTTGCGCGGCCGCGATCAATCTGCATCCCATACGATGAGTAGGCGCGATCGACCGGATGTCGCAGGATCGCAATGAATTTCGCGTGCGGGAGACGCTGTTCAATCCGCGTGAGCGAGTTGCCATCCGTCAGATAGGAATTGGAATTCTCGCCGATGCGCTGGTCTGGCGCCGCGCATTCGAACCTGGCGAGATACCATTCCCAACCTCTTTCCCAATGCCTTGAGAAGAAATGTATTTCGTCTTGGGGCAGGCAAACCCCGGGATGCTGCGCCAATCGCCTGGTCAGCCACGTTGTCCCGCACTTCGGCGCTCCGATGATCAGGAAGTCCGGCGCTCGAGCCTCGGCACGAACTGCCGGCGAACATGAGTGATCCGCATTCCCCATGTGCACCAAGCTTCTACTCGGCGTAATAGGCACGGGTCGCGCTGTAGAAGGACAGAGCATCATCCTTGGCGTAGAGCGACTGTGTTTTCAGATTGACTGCATTGAGCACAACACCCGCGAGGGGCGCGCCTGCATCGCGTAAGCTCTCAACCGCGGCCGAGGCAGCAAACCGGCTCGTCCGCCTCCATCGCGTGACGACGACGACGCTTTCGGCTAGGCGCGATATCTGGATGGCGTCGCTCACCGCCAGCACGGGTGGCGTATCGATCAGGATGAAATCATAATGTTGTTTCACCAGCTCGAGTAATTGAGCGAACCCCTCGCCGCGAAAACCCTCGACGTCGTCCAGCTTGTTGCCGGCTGCAAGTACATCGACCTGGGTGCCCGGTACGCGCGTAACTGCCTTGGCGAGTGGCATGGAACCGTCAAGCAGCCGGTCGCAGTCGATACTCGCGGCATCGACATGGAGCGCGGCAGCGGCGTGCGGACGGCGAAGATCCGCATCGATCAGGAGGACCGTTTCTCCGCTCCTGCCAATGCTGAGAGCAACCGACGCAGCGACCGTCGTCTTGCCCTCGTTGGGCAGAGCCGAAGTAAAGACGGTCACCTGGCCGCCGCCGGCCGGCTGCGTGGGCCGGTGGCGCGCGATGTGTGCGCCCAGCGTCCGAAAGGCTTCGGCATAGCTGGAAAACGGCTTCTCTATGACGAGCAAGGCCGGCTCGCCGGCTGGCTCCTTCACGCCAGGAACCGAAGCGAGCTTGGCCAGGCCCAGATGACGCTCGATATCCGCCGCTGAACTGATCTTTACGTCGAGCAATTCCGCTATCACCACGGCGACCAGTCCCAGGGCAACCGCGCCAACCGCAAACAATAAGGCAAGGAGAACCCGATTCGGTCCGCTCGGCAAGACCGGGACGGTTGCCTGGGTCATCAAAGTGGCATCGGGCTTGGCGAGGCCCTCGGTGGACGCCGTCTCTTTCGACCGCTTCAGAAAATCCTCATAGACTCCCCGCGTTGCAAGCGCTTCGCGATCGATCTGACTGACTCTGGCCGCGTTCCGCGCGTTGCTGACGGCGGACCCCTTCCGCGCGGACAGAACGGCGTTGATGGCCGCCAGCCGCGATTGCGCCGCGCCGACGTCACTGCTCAGGCTCGTAACGGTCCGCGCGATCTCGGTCGATATTTCATTGTCGATCTGCTGCAACTGGCTCTTGGCCTTCGCGGTCTCCGGGTGACGGGGGCCATAGCGGCTCTCAATATCGACGCTTTTCGACAAGGCCATGGTACGCTGGGTCTTGAGATCTCGAATGGTCGGCGATTCCAGGACCGCAGGCAACGCGTCCGGATTGCCTCTCGCCCGCTCCGCCGCCGCGAGACGTCCGCGCTTCTCGGCAAGGTCGGACTCGAGCTCAATCCCCTGCCGGCTAAGATCCGTGATCATTTGCTGGTCATAGGTGGCGAGATTATCCGCAATCGGGAGGCCCGCCCGCGCGCGCAACTGCTGGGCGGCGGATTCCTTCGCCTCCACATCGGCACCCAGTCCGGATAACCGTGACGCGAGGTACGATTGGGCATCGTTGGCAGCCTTGCGCTTCGCCAGCACCTGCTGCAGCAGATATTCCTCGCTCAATGCATTCGCTATAGCGGCCGATGTCTCCGGTGTCAGCGACGTAGCCGTCACGTCTATGACATAGGTTAGGCCTTTTCGCTCGACGTCAATGTTCTCCAGGACGGCACTCACAACCTTGTCTTCGACCGATAATTGCTTTTTCTGCCCCGTGCTGAACCAGGATTTGATTTTCTGCAGCATTCCCGGCGGGTTCAGCGCCCCATTGAATTCCGGATTCCGATCGAGCTTGAGCCGTTGGATCACGTGCCGCACCAGATCCGGCGAACGGATTGACTGGACTTCTGTGTCGACGGACGCGGAATCCGCCTGAAGGCCGGACAGAGCATATTCCACATCGGTTACGGCAATCGTGCGTCGATCGGTCAGGACTTCCGCGGTCGCGCTGTAGCGATCCGGCAGAGTAGGCAGGATCGCCATCCCAGCCACGAATATCGTCAGCGCGATGATCAGAAATACCTTCAGCCGACGGCGGAAGATCAATCCGACCGTGCGCAGATCGACGTCATCGCGCTCATCGGCCGTCGAGGGTAACTGATGCGACTCTAGAACCATGCGCTTTACCCCTGCAGCCGTTAACCAACACTCAGGTCCAAGCCAGACCCATTCAGGTTTCGCGTTCCGCGCATATTTTGCGTAAGAACCAAAGGCATCGCTCTAGCTTCCGGACGTTGCCCCGCAGTTCACGGGGTGTCAAGGTAAGGAAATCATTAACCAACCTAGTATACGCAGGGAGACGCCGACATCGCAGTCCAGGGATCCAGGCATCTTAGCTGAGAACGGGCTGACCCAATGAATGTTCGGCTGTGCGACGAGCAGTTTTTGCGGCAGGGCAGGATTATAGTGACGCAATGATGAAATTCTACGATCCGGTGTCGGAAATCGGCAGGACCTTGCGCAGACATCGCAAGGCACTGGTGCAGGTCGCCATGATCAGCGCAGTCCTGAACGTGCTCATGCTGTCCGGCTCCTTCTTCATGCTGCTGGTCTATGACGAAGTGCTGCCGAGTCGAAGCGTCCCGACGCTGCTCGGCCTGATCCTCATCGTGTCCATCGTCTATGTATTCCAGTCAGCGCTGGATCTGATCCGGGCGCGCGCGATGATTCAGGTGGGTGCCATCGTCGACCAGAAGGTCACGTCTCGCGTATTCGATGTCCTCACGCGCTACGAACTTTCGCGCGGTGGGCTCCGCGATGGCCTCCAACCGGTACGCGACCTCGATCAGATCCGCGGCTTCCTGTCCGGGCCAGGACCGTTGGCGATCATCGATCTGCCGTGGGTCCTGCTGTTTCTCGCCGTGCTCTTCATGTTTCACTATGCACTCGGCCTCTTGGCGCTCGCGGGAGTCCTTATCCTCGTTACCCTCATGATCATGACCGACCGCCTCACCCGCACTCCCACTCGGGAGGCTGCCGCGGTCGCCTCGGCGCGCTATGCCCTCGCCGATTCGACTCGTCGAAATGCGGATGTGCTGCAAGCCCTCGGCATGGCAGGCCGGGTTCGCGAGGCATGGACGCGCCTCAGTGACAATTACCTGATCGCATCCGACCGACTGGCCGAAGTTTCGGGGCGCATGCAAAGCATCAGCAAGACATTCCGGATGCTCTTCCAGTCACTCATGCTTGCCGCCGGCGCCGCACTGGTGATCGACGATGCCGCGACAGGAGGCATCATCATTGCCAGCTCGATCCTGGGCGCGCGCGCGTTAGCGCCGGTCGACCAGGCGATCGCCAATTGGAAGGGCATGCTGGCGACGAAGGAGGCCTGGTTCCGCCTGGAAGCGCTGATGGAACAGGTCCCCCCGACTCCGATGACAATGCCTCTGCCCGCGCCGCGCAGCTCTCTCGCGGTCGAGGCGGTGAGCGTCGGCCCGCCCGGCAGCCAGACCATAACCGCGGGCGACGTTAGTTTTAACCTGAAGGCCGGCGAAGCACTCGGCATCATCGGCGCGAGCGGCTCGGGAAAATCTTCGCTGCTGCGTGCAATCGTCGGGGTTTGGCCGACCGCCCGGGGCAACATACGATATGACGGCGCCGCACTTGACCAATGGTCGCCCGAGGCGCTTGGCCAGCATATCGGCTTCATTCCGCAGCAGATCGATCTGCTCGACGGCACGGTTGCGCAGAACATCTCGCGCTTCGACAGCGAATTCGATTCCGAGGCCATCCTGGCCGCCGCCAAAGCCGCCGACGTCCACGAACTGATCGTGCGCTTTTCGCAGGGCTATGAGCATCCGCTCGGGCCGAACGGCGGCAATCTGTCCGCGGGGCAAAAGCAACGCGTTGCCTTGGCCCGCGCGCTATACAAGAACCCCTTCCTGTTGGCGCTCGACGAACCGAATTCCAATCTCGATATGGAAGGCGAAACTGCCCTGATTCGCGCGATGGCGGCGGCGAAGGAACGCGGCGCGATCGTAATCATTGTGGCACACCGACCTGCGGTCCTCGCGGATGTCGACTTGATACTCGTGATGGACCGGGGCCGCACCAAATTCTTTGGTCCGCGCGAAGAAGTGCTCGCGCAGCTCAATCTGCCGCCGGCACGACCCGCCCCTACGCCGATTGCAAACGTTTCCCGCGCATCCTGACTCAGCCAGAATGAGATCTGCCGTGTACCTTGAACCGATCAACCCTGCTCCGAGAGTCTACCAAGCCGAACGGGAGCTGGGAAATAGCCTGCGGCTGGGCCTGATCCTGATGGTGGTCCTGGTGTTGGGCTTGGGCGGCCTTGCCGCGGTCCTTCCGATAGCGGGCGCGGTCATTGCCCATGGCGAGGTGAGCGTCCAATCCTATTCGAAGAAAATCGGGCATCCGACGGGTGGCGTCATTTCGGACGTACCCGTGCGCGACGGCGACCGGGTCAAGGCCGGGCAGGTTCTGATGCGGCTCGACCGCACCGTCAGCGAGGCATCGGCGACGATGACCACGGAGGGGGTCGATCAATTGCTCGGCCAGGAGGCCCGATTGCTTGCGGAGCGCGATGACCTCCCGTCGGTACCGTTTCCGCAAGCGCTGACGGGCCGGGCCAAGGAGCCCGACGTTGCCAGCATCCTTGCCGAGGAGCAGCGGCAGTTCGACCTCCGCCGTCAGTCGCGAGCAAGCCAGATCGCGCAGCTCTCCGATCGCATCCGGCAAACCCGTCTGGAGATCGCCGATTATGGCGCGCAAGCAACTGCCTTGAGGAAGCAGGCCGAGCTCGTCGATGAAGAACTCGCCGCGCAGCGCGAACTTTGGGAGAAGCGATACACGACGCTCGCTCGCCTCAACGCGCTGGAACGCAGCGCAGTCAGCTTCCGCGGAAACGAAGCGTCCGCCCACAGTGGCGCCGCGCGAAGTCGCGCCTTGATTTCAGAGATACGGGAACAGATTCTCTCGCTTCAGCAGGAAGCCAGGACCGATGCGGGTAAGCAACTTGCCGAAGTTCGTGCCAAGCTGACGGAGCTCCGACGCAACAAGGTCGCAGCCGACGACAGCAACAATCGCAACATCATTCGCGCGCCCGTGTCCGGTATCGTGGACAAGCTCGCCTACACCACACTTGGTGGTGTGGTTCCTCCGGGCACTACCATTATGGAAATCATCCCTGACCACGATCAACTCGTCGTCATGGCCAAGCTACCATCTACGAACGTGGACCAGGTCAGGGAAGGCCAGAAGGCGAACCTCCGCTTCTCGGCGTTCGACGGACCGACCACCCCCCAGATCGGCGGCATCGTCGAGCGGATCTCCGCGGACCGCCATGTCGACGAACGCACCGGTGCGGCGTTTTACACTGCGCGCGTCATGATCCCACGTGACCAGCTTGCAAAGCTTGGGGGCCTGAAGCTCAGGCCCGGCATGCCGGTGGAAGTCTTCATCCAGACCGGCGAACGCACGATGCTCAGCTATCTGACCAGACCGTTGCGCGATCAACTGGCTCGAGCATTTCGCGAACACTGAGATTCTGGACCGACAAGGTACCGGGCACGACCCCACCGGAAGCGATGGGACCCCCAGAATCTTCAACCAGGATCAGGAAATGTTCGAAGCGATTGGAACCTTACCAGACGCTTTCATCAGCCACTGTTCTGCAGCCCCGAATATGCCAAACTGCATCAACCAGGCCGTCCTGGCTTGGGACGTCCTGTTCACTCCAGCTCGGTGCAGCGTCGAGACATTGTGAATCGTCATGCCGCCGGCAGCAACAATTCCACGGGTCGTTGCGGCACCTGCTTCGGGTGATGCGATATAGGACGGATATCCGCTTCGCCGCTCGAAGACTTGATGATCGACGAGTCCAAACCGATGGCTTCCGGGAATAAACTCCAGACAGCCATTTTCTATGGTCGCTGTCTCCATCGGTACCCAGACGTGCCGCCGCCGCCGTCCAAAAATGGAGGGAAGCTTCGTCAGATTCGAATAGATGTAGTCCTGATGCCACGGAGTTTCCGCCTCGGAGACGGCATTCTTTCTGACCGCATGATCGAAACGAAGGGTAAGGAGTGGATCTATTGATCGTATGAAGGCCCGGGTCTTTCGATAGAGCGCAGTCTGCAACAGCCTGGGCTCGAGAAGGGACGGATGCAGGATCTCGGGCTGGTCGACACGGTCACCCGGAGTCGTGGCCAGCGCCATATCTGCGGCCACGCGCCAGCCTCGTGAAGGCTTGAGGGTAACGAATTCGTCGTAGCGCTGAAACAGTCCGTCGAGCAGATACTTGACCTCCGCCACGTCCTCACTCGACACCAGATCGGCGACAATGGCGAAGCCATGTTCGTCGAGGTCGCGCGCCGCCCTGTTTCGAAGATTCCCCGTATCTACCACGCCACCCCCCGGCAGCCACCCACCATTCCACCGTATCAGTGGAACGACATGGCGTCTTCTATCGACCAAACATTCGCGGTTCGAGAGACGTGCAATCCCGAGACCCGCGGCCAGACGCAGCTACCCACCCGTACCGCTGTGCATATACCTGCGATTGCTGCATCGCAACACAAAATCGGTTGATCCCGGCGCACTGCTCCTGCAGAGTGGCCCGATGCTTGATCGATTGGATCTGCCCCTGCACCCAGCCGGTCGGATCGGCCACCAGAATAGGACAAAAACTGATGGACCTGCAACACCCGCTGTCCGGATTGCTCGTTGGCATTCTGGTCGGCCTCACCGGGGTGGGCGGCGGTTCCTTGATGGCGCCGATAATGATCCTGCTGCTGGGCGTCGTGCCGGCCACGGCCGTCGGCACCGACTTGTGGTTCGCAGGAATAACCAAGACCGTCGGGGGAGCGATTCACCACCATCACGGTCATCCAGAATGGCAAATCATTCGTCGCTTGGCGATGGGCAGCCTGCCCGCCGCCGCAGTCACAATCTACTTTCTCTCGACGGCGAATGCACATCAGATCAGGAGCGGCACGATCGTTCAGCTGCTCGGGGTGATCCTGATCCTCACCGCCGTTGCGACACTCCTTCGCAAGCAAATGCACTCCAGCGCCAGAAAGTTACGGGTCTCGACAGCCACCGCGTTCAAGCGTTGGCAGCCGTTGCTAACGATTGTGGCGGGCGCAGTGCTCGGCGTGATGGTGACGTTGACCTCCGTCGGTGCCGGCGCTCTTGGCGCGACCATGTTGATCGTGCTTTACCCGCTTCGACTGAATGCAAGGAGAGTGGTCGGAACCGATATCGTTCACGCCGTGCCTTTGACGCTGCTGGCCGGCTTAGGGCACCTCTGGATGGGAAACGTCGACTTCGCACTGCTTGGGTCTTTGCTGATCGGCTCGATTCCTGGAATCATCATTGGATCGATCCTCAGTTCACGCGTTCACGCGAATGTATTGAGACCGGCGCTTGCGGCCGTACTGGCCTTTGCGGGTTTTCGATTATTGATGTAGTTCCAACGATCCTGGCAATGGGTCAACGTCCACCATCGGCAGGCCGCTCGGTCGGTGCGCGCGTCCACGCCCTTTCCGGGCATGCGGATTGCGAGCGCAGGCAGGTCGTTGGGAAGAGATATGCATGAAAGTCGCCACGTTCCTGCAGAACCTCCACGGCGGTGGTGCCGAACGCGTCGCGACGCTGCTCATGAACGGACTGGCGCAGGACCATCAGGTCTCGCTGATCGTGGCGCAGCAGGAAGGTCCATATTTTGATGATCTGGACTCGAGAGTCGAACTCCACAGCATGGGAGGGCGGCGTATCCTCTCCACCATCATACCTCTGGCGCGGTGGCTTCGCCGCGAACGGCCTGACGTATTCATGTCGCACATGACCCATGTGAACGTCGCAGCATCGCTGGCGATCAAATTATCCGGTACGCAGGTTCCCCTACTGGCGGTCGAACATAATCAGATGGACCTGAACTTCGAGCGCCTCGGCAGACCTACGGTCCGATGGGCCTACCGTTCTGTGCCCTATGTCTATCCGACCATCGAACGGGTCGTTTGCGTTTCCGATGGAGTGGCGGATTCGGTTCGCCGCTTCACCCGACGACGGCCCTGCAATCTCGTCACGATCAACAATCCTGTCGTGACACCTCGACTCGCGGAACTCGCAGCCGGGAACCCCGCACATCCCTGGTTTCACGACACGAGCATTCCGGTCGTTCTCGGATGTGGCCGGCTGGTCGAGCAAAAGGATTTCGCGACACTGATCCTGGCTTTTCAGGAGATTCGACGCAGGCGCAAGGCACGGCTCCTGATCCTTGGGGAAGGCCCGCAGCGGGCGATGCTTGAAGAGCTTACGGCTCAACTTGGGCTTTCAGATGATGTTGCCATGCCAGGCTTCGACCCCAACCCCTTTGCCGCGATGCGAGCAGCGTCAGTATTCGTTCTTTCCTCCCGATGGGAGGGGCTGCCGACAGTGCTGATTGAAGCACTCGCCGCCGGCGCCGTCGTCGTGTCGACCGACTGTCCAAGCGGACCGTTTGAGGTGTTAAAGGGCGGTGCTCTGGGGCCACTCGTTCCGGTCGGCGACGCAGCCGCGCTGGCCGACGGAATCGAGCGCGCCCTGGTGGCCCCCACATCTGCTGCGGACCGGCTTGCACAGGCCGGCAACTACACCGTCAGTCGCGCCGTCTCCAATTACGAAGAGCTCCTGCGACAAGTAATAGCCTGAAGCTCCGGCGCGCTGGGCATATTGGACGTTCGATCCAAATCCGGGCTTCATGTCCCGGCAGTTTGGCGCCCGGCATGTCGGGCATCGCTCAGCACCACCTCCCATTCCTCGACCATCCTTTCGAAAGAGAATAATTGCGATTGCCGCGTCGCCGCAGCAACAGCCGCGTCAATCAGGTCGGAACAGCTCGAAAACGCGGCAATCGCCCTTGCCCATGCAGCAGGCTGATCCAGCGGCAGGATGGCGCCGGCGATCTCCCCATCCGGCCCGGTGACGGTTTCCACCTGTTCCGGAATATCGCTGACAAGACACGGCAGGTCCGCACTCAACGCCTCAAGCAACGCATTGCTCTGACCTTCGAACAGTGAGGGCTGGGCAAATAGATCCGCTGCGGCGAGCAGATGGGGGACCTCGCTGCGGGGCAGCGCCCCAAGCAGCATGACTCTGTTGCCAATGTCCGCTGCCGCGATCTGGGCTTCGAGTTCGTCGCGGAGGATCCCTTCGCCCGCAATCGCCAGAATGCATTGCGGCGGTACGTCGCGCATCGCCGAGATCAGCAAGGGATAATTCTTCTGCTGTTCCATCCTGCCGACTGCCGCGACAATGGTTGCTTCCGCCGGCAGGCCAAGCTTCCGGCGCGCTTCCGGCTTTGAAAGCGACGAACGACGCCATCCCTTCAAGCCATTGTAGACGACCGAAATCCTCCGCTTCAGCCCGGACGGATAACGGCTACAAGACTGGGCTACGCTTTTGGAAACGGCGACGACGTTCGTGTAAAGTCCCAGCCAGGCAGCGATGAGATCGAGCTGCCGCATGACGAACGCGTAAGTATTGACCGGCACGCGGTGGGACGCGATCCTCGTCTGGATTCCGCAAACTGCACCGACGAGCGAGCCAAGCACCGACGCCAGCGGCAGGAATGCAAGGACGACGTCGGGCCGTTCTGCCCGAACGTAGCGGAACAGGCGGATGAGGATCCGCGCGTAGTCCCGGATGGAAACCGGTTCGCGCGGGATCAGGCATCGATATTCGGCGTCCGCCTCGTCCATACGCGATCGGGCGTAAAGAAACAGGCTGCTGCAGTCCCAACCGGTTTCCCTCAGCGCAGCCGTGAGGCGCAACGCGGCCATCGGGGCGCCGGAAGGATGGCTCATGGTCGTCAGGACAAGTATTTTCCCCGGACAAGTCACCGTTGCGCTGTCGGCGGGTGAGTCATGCGGGCATCCCCTTGCATCTGCTGGTTGAGCGACCATGAAACAAAAATCCGCCGAGTGAGTCGAAGAGCTTGATCATAGCACCGCTATGTTGCAGTGCACAATCGCGAGGCGGGGCTCGGCCATATTGAGACATGATCTGACGAAGCCAATGCCGGAACGACTGAGAGCGGGAACCATGTCTGCGACGCTTGACCTTATTCGAAGTTCCCTCAGGTCCATTCGGCCGACCTCGCAACGCCCCGCCTACCGGCTTCGCCAGAGCTTTCACAGCATGGCACTCGAGGCGCGTCTCGCCGCGCGGCAATTCCAGCAATGCGAGAGGATGCGGCCAACTATTTTCGTCATCGGCGTACAAAAGGCGGGCACTACCACCTTGTTCGATCACTTGGCCCGACACGAACAAATATTGCCGCCCATCGTCAAGGAGGTCCATTATTTCGACGTCGCATGGAATCGCGGCGAGCGCTGGTACAATGCCCATTTTCCGACAACGGCCGAAGCGATGGCTGGCGAAGACGCGCTCGGACACAAGCTCCTGACCTTTGATACGACCCCCTATTACATGTTCCATCCCGATGTATCGCGTCGGGTCCTGGATTTTTCCCCCGGTGCCAAGGTCATCGCCTTGTTGCGCGATCCGGTCGCTCGGACTTGGTCGCATTACTGGCATGAACGGGCACGCGGACGAGAGCATTTGCCGCCCATGGAGGCGTTTCTTGCGGAACCGGAACGCGTTCCCGATCCGCACAATCACGTCGGGAGCAGCCGGCGAGAACGCATCGCGCACCAGCATTACAGTTACTGTGCGCGCAGCGAATACGACATCCAGCTGAGAAGATGGATGGAATTGTTGCCGAAGCAACGAATCCTCTGCCTGAAATCGGAAGATCTGTTCACCGACCCGGGCGCCTCGCTGGCCCGGGTGAGCAGATTCCTCGAAATATCGGCCTTCGCCGAGACTCCTTCGCTTACGCTCAATGCCGGACGATACGTCCATCCGCCACAGGACGTCCGTGAGTGGCTTCAAAGCCGTCTCGCACCGTCTCAGCAAGCCACCCGGGACCTGGCGGGATCGGAGTTTTCCTGGACCGACGATGAACAAGCATGAACCGCCACCCGAACGGCGGACGCTCCTTCAGCGTATATTCGTGCCGAAGAGTTTTCTGGCGGAGATGGTTCTGCTGCTTGCCGGAGCAGGCAGCGCCCAGCTGATCGTCGTCGCCACCGCGCCCCTGCTGTCGCGCCTTTACACGCCGGCCAACTTTGCCGGCCTGGCGCTGCTGACCTCCTGTGTCGCGATCGTCTCGCGCGTGTCCTCCTTCAAATATGAGACCGCGATCGCCACCGGCCGGAATCGGCCGGAGATGGGAACCCTGGCCGCGATAGCAACCTGGGGCGTTTTCGGCTTCACCGCCGCCGGGATTGCCATTCCCCTCTTCTTTTTTCCGTTGCTCGAGATCCGGCTTGGAACTTCCGCAGCGATCATGTTCTGCTGCTGCCTGCCTGTCGTCATATTGTTCGACGGGCTGATCCAGATCGTGATCACCTGGGCAGTGCGCTGGCGACAATTCACAGTCGTGTCCGCCAACGACCTGATACGAAATGGAACGTCGACCGCCGCCCAGGCGGGCCTCGGGCTCCTACGCGTCGGCGGCGGCGGGCTGATGTTCGGGCAGGCGGTGGGTACGACGGTCGCATTCCTCGTACTTACCCGTCGGGGAGCGATCTCCGAATTGTACCGGCTGGGCACCCGAAGCTCCTGGCGCCGGCGCCGCGCCGTTGCGCGGAGATTTGCCGACTTCCCGATGTTTCAAATGCCCAAGGCGGTGATGAATGCCGGCGGACGCAACCTTCCAGCGATATTGATCGCCGGCTACTATACGGCCGCCTCGACGGGATTCTTCTTTTTGGCCCAGAGGCTGACGAACCTTCCCGCACAGCTGGTTTCCCAGTCGCTCGGCCGGGTGCTGATGCAGAGGTTCGCGAACATGCGAAACGTCAAGCGGGTCTCCCTGCTTCCGCTTCTGCTGCGAAGCACGGCCCTGTTTGTCGCGATTTCGATACCGTTCGTGCTTGCGATGACACTGGAAGGGCCCCGTCTTTTCGGATTGTTCCTCGGTCCCGATTGGGTTACCGCGGGGCGATTTGCCACATGGACGGTACTGTGGTCGGCGGGAATAATCTGTGGGACGCCGGCGCAGATGGCGTTGACCGTCCAGCGCAAGAACCGGATCCTGCTGGCGATCGAAGCCGTGTTCTTCCTTCCGCGGCTGCTCCCGTTTCCGGTCTTTGCCGCGAGCGGCCGCATAGAGGCGGCCATTGCCAGTTGCTGCGTCGCCGGCCTCCTCTACAATGCGAGCACCATAATATTCGCCTTCTACCACAGCGCTCGCGAGGGCCGGCGGATCGAGGCGTCGCAGCGATCCGCCGGGCTGCGCCTCTGACGAGGATGGACAGAGCTATGGATCCAGTCTTCATCGTCGGATGTCAGCGAAGCGGAACAACCTTTCTCGGCTCGCTGCTCGGCGCCGATCCGGAAACCATCGCGATCCCCGAGGCCCAGTTCGTCGCCGACGAGGCGCCGGATGATGCAGACGCGCCGGTCGACCTGGCGGCGACCGTCAAGAGGATCGAACAACATTATCGTTTTGGGATCTGGAACTTCAAACTGGGCGACAATTACCCTTCCGGCCAGGGAAGCTACGGCGATGCGGTGCGCTGGCTGGTGCGTCACTATGCGGCAACCCAGGGCAAACCGGACCCGGCCCGCTGGATCGATCACCAGCCGGGCCATGTCCGCGAGATGGATCGCCTGCTCGCCCATTTCCCGACCCTCAAGGCGATCCATATAGTCCGCGACGGCCGGGCTGTGGCTGCCTCGATCATGCCTTTGCTGTGGGGACCAAACGCGATCCAGTCGGCGGCCAATTTCTGGGCGCAGCGGGTCGCCATGGGCATGGCCCTGCAGAATTTCCTTCCCGAGGGATGCTGGACGCAAGTGCGCTACGAGGATCTCGTCGCCGACTCCGAGCGGGAACTTCGCCGACTCTGCGACTTCATCGGCATACGATATGATCCGGCGATGCAACGGGGACAGGGATTCGCGGTGCCTGCCTTCACTCAAGATCAGCACGCCTTGGTCGGCAGGGCACCCGATGCCAGCCGCCTCGACTCCTGGCGCAAGTCGCTCTCGGCACGCGAGATTGAAATGTTCGAGGCGCTGGTTGGCCCGCTGCTCACTTATCACGGTTACCGTCGGGAATTCGGCCCGCAACCGAAGTTGCCGACATTCGCGGAAAAGCTTGGAATGACCCTGTCCGATCAGTGGAAGGCGATCAGGAACAGCCGGCGTTTCAGAAAGCGTGTCGAAGAATTCACCAACTGAGCAGGCGCGGCCCGGCCGGATCAACGCGGCCGGCTGCGGGTCGCCATCAGCCAGATCGCATGGATGTTGGTCGTGAAATAGCGCCAGAACAACCTGCGGGGTTCAAGTAGCGTGCGATAGGCCCATTCGAGCCCGGCCTGCTGCATCCACTGCGGCGCGCGCGAGCGAAGGCCCGACAGGAAATTGAACAGGCCTCCGCATGTCTTCACCCAGCCGATCCGCTCGAATTTGTCCAGGTGGCGGGCGACGAAGAGGTCTTCCCGCGGCATGCCCAGCGCGACCCAAAGAATGTCGGGTCGGCTATCGATGATCTGCTGAACCACATCCGCCTCCTCGGCTTTCGTGAAATAGCCGCTCCTGGCGCCGGCGATTTTAAGGAGGGGATAGGATTTGCGCACGTTGGCCAGGGCCGCGGCATTCTCTTCCTCCGTCGCACCGAGGAAATACATCGAGAAGCCTTCACGTTCTGCGGTGCGTGCAAGATCGTGAAACAGATCGGTTGTTGCGGCGCGGGACGGAATCTCGCGGCGTGCGAAACGGCGTGCACCCCAGAGGATCGATACTCCATCGGCGGCAACGGCATCGGCACGAAGAATCGTCTCGCGAACGTCGCCCCTGCGCGCAAATTGCGACAGAACGTTGCCGTTTACGGCCGTGTGGTATTTGACCTTTTCGGTGCCAGCCCGCACAGCCTTGCAGTCGGAAACCATAAGTTCAACCCATTGCTGCGTAGTCAGTGGAGCCACCGGGACGCCACCGACAACGACCGGTTCAATGAAGTTTGACCAACTGTCCGCCCGCAGCAATTTCATTCGGACACTGTATCACAGAATGCAAAATTGTGCATTGCACAATTTGACGATTGTCATAAGACGGTCTACCGGCCAACGAGTTCCACGCTGGTAGAATGTGACTCGCTCAGGGGTTTAACGCGAGGAGAAGAACACAGCGTATGAAATGGATTTGGCTTATACTGGGCGTAGCGGAACTCCTGCTCGCGGGCTGCGTTCCGACCCCGCCTCTTCCCGCAGGTACGGCCGAACAGGCTTCGCTCGAGACCTACCGATTGGCCTCCGGGGACAAATTTCGGATCACCGTGTTCAACGAACCCACTCTGTCGGACCAGGAGTATATCGTCGATGGGGAGGGGAATGCCTCGCTCCCGCTCGTCGGCTCCGTGCACGTGGGCGGAATGACAGCCGCCGAAGCCCAGGCAGCCATCACCGCGCGCTATGCACAGGGGTTCATAAATGATCCCAACGTCACGATCGCGATCACCTCCTACCGACCGTTCTACATATATGGCGAAGTAAAAAAGGCCGGCGCTTATCCCTATTCAGCCGGATTGAGTGTCCAGGCGGCGATTGCGTTAGCAGAAGGATATTCGGATCGGGCAGATCAGAGGCACGTATACATTACGCGTGCAGGTTCCAATGTAGAGGAAATAGTAGAATTAAGAGCCGGGATGCGTGTCATGCCTGGTGATACGATTAGGATTCCGGAGAGATTTTTCTAGGCGTGCAAGTTATTTTTCGTGCGCGTGCTTACAGCTCGTTATTTCTAGGATACTCTCGGTATGAATGTTCGGGTACAAGCCAGCGAACATGAAGAATTGGTCGGGGTCGTGCCCAGGCGGAATTCGAAGCGAGGCTTGCGCTTCCAGCTATACCTCGCTCTTCTTACGATCGACTGCCTTTCCATCCTGCTGTCGCTCGGTGTCGCCGAGTTTTCCCGCTTCGCGACTCTCCGCCACGCCTTGTGGGCCAATCTCGCGATTGTCATCATTCCAATCTATTTTGCGGCGGCGTTGAATAGCGGCGCCTATACGGTAGAGGTTCTTGGATCACCGCTCACCGGCATCATGAGGTCGATCGGATCGCTGTGCTTTGCGTTCGGATCCCTCTTCCTGATCTTATACTTCCTGAGGGTGGGGACCGATATTTCCCGCCTCATGCTCGCCATCGCTTTCGTCATATCCCCCGTCGCCATCACGCTCGGCAGAAAGATTCTGGGCGACCTGATTCGGAAGGGGGCGGCAGGCGATTTTCTGGCACAGGTCGTCATTACCGATGACGTCCATTTTTCGGTTCCCCCGACGGTGAAACTGCTTTCCGCAGAGGCGCATGGCCTGCGGCCCGATCCGCAGGACCCGATGATGCTTCACCGCCTTGGCAGCGCGATTCGCAATGCGGACCGGGTCGTCATCGCGTGCAATCCCGACTCGCAGCGACGATGGGCGATGCTCCTCAAGGGAACGAATGTGCGCGGGGAAGTTATCGCCAGCGAGTTCGAGAACACCGGGGCGATCGGTATCGACCAGTTCCTGGGCCGCGCCACCCTGGTCGTATCCACCGGACCGCTGAGCCTGCAGAAACGGCTCGTCAAACGCGCTTTCGATCTGGCGCTGACGATCCCGATCCTGATCGCCATGCTGCCCGTCTTCCTGCTGATCGCGATAGCCATCAAGCTGGACAGCCGCGGACCGGTGTTGTTCAAGCAGCAACGGATCGGCCGCGGCAACTGCCTGTTCGAAATGTACAAGTTCAGGAGCATGAGGAACGACCTGACCGACCTGCGTGGCAATAGATCGGCGAGCCGCGACGACGACCGGATCACCCGGGTCGGGCACTTCATCCGCCGAACCAGCCTCGACGAACTACCCCAGGTCCTGAACGTCCTGCTTGGGTCGATGAGCCTCGTCGGGCCGCGCCCGCACGCACTCGGTTCGCTTGCAGGCGACGCGCTCTTCTGGGAAGTAGACGAGCGCTACTGGCATCGTCACGCATTGAAGCCGGGAATAACCGGGCTTGCCCAGGTCCGGGGGTTTCGTGGCGCAACGCATCGCCGAAGCGATCTTACCCAACGCCTTCAATCGGATCTGGAATATATGGCGGGCTGGTCGATATGGCGCGACGCGGCAATACTCCTGTCCACCATTCGGGTCGTCATCCACTCGAATGCATATTAGCTAGCGACCGATTCAAAGGTTTTTAACCGGCGATCGTCTAATAAGCTGAGGCACATTGGAGGTGTCGGTGCATCAGCAAATCACGCCTGATCGGTGGCAGGGTTCAGAACTCGCCGAGGCGGACGCGAAAAAAGTTGAGGACGAAAGCGGCTATGCGATGGCTTGGCTGTGCCCTTCCCAGACGTTTTCGGTCTGCGAGAGGATCATGCAGTCGATGTCCCGAGCTGCGGGCCCCATCGCGCTCGGCATTGCCTTGGTAGGAATCATCCAGTCGTTTGTCTGACACGAATGGTATCGAATCAAGCTACCCGAGTTCGGCTATTTGCCACTTGAGCGCTTGCTTGCCGGAGAGGCAGGAACGCAGGGGTAAACAGCCTGCAATGCAACGACAACTACGGATGCGGCCTGACTGTCGAGGTCCCGCGGATGGGCGCGCAGATGAGATACAACCGCCTTCACGAGCTCGCTTTGAGTAACGGGTCCTGAAGTGCAGATATCGGATATGTGGAGCCACGCCTCGTAGGCGCGAACCGAATCATACACCGCCGCGACATAGCCATAGCAATAGTCCGGACCCACGTTTCGGGCCGTGCAACGGCTTAGCAGGTCGCGTGCCAATATCAGTGCAGGAGCCGCTTCCGCCCCGCTTTTTTGATTGTTCGGTATAACGGGCGACACCGCCGCCGCGAACGCCAGAAGCACGGGGATAGGCAGCATATATCCGTCCAGAAACTGTGACGAAGCATTGCCACATGGTACAACGCACGTCCATCGGGAATGGCGCGCATCCGGCCCTAGGAAAAAATGCGTAATTCAATCGCTACGCGAACATCCGGAAAAATACCGTCGAGCAGATCAAACCAACCCGGCCCGATACCGCTTTCGTCACCCCGGCTTCCCGATCTGCATTAAGGCATCAGGTCAGGAAAAACAGCAAAATGCTCCACAAAGCGACACCCCAAAGCGACACCCCGATCAAAGCAAGTGCGAACTTCCTGTGCATGATATCTGGCTCATGCCAGATAAACTCGTGTTTCATCGCCCGCCTCCAGACCTCCTATTGGCGGGGCACGCCTATACCGACGGAATTTGCCCCTCCCATACCGCGCTCACGTCACGGTCTTCCTCGATTTGCTACCTCGACTGCGTCATCGATGCAACTGTCAATTTATGCCGCAATGCAGCAGGACTGGGATGGAAAACAGGGGGGCTGCAGAAAGTAAGCTGGTCCGGTAAACGTTCGCCTCAGCATCGTCGCTACGCTCAGCAACTCGAGCAGGACAGTCGCCGACATACCAGCCCCGCTCGAGAAACGGATGACGCTTGCATCTCGCGAAATCGGTTACGCTCGACGCCGATCCGATCGTTCGACCGTAGATCGAACTTGCCTTCCCTGCCGCGCTGCGCTCGTGCCAGAATTACCTCATTGTCCTCGACGACATTCCCCGTCATCGGGCGTCCGCCTTTATCCTGATAGAAGAGCAATCCGCTGGCGCCCCGAATATCGAAGCTGTTGCCGGTAATCCGGTTGCGGCTTCCGCCGTGTATCTGGACTGCATAGCCGCCAGAGCCCGAAATGCGG
>Ga0105249_10000840_pt1 | contig 27523 bp, 25 predicted proteins | sample KBSS44metaG_FD_81522 | JGI IMG/M metagenome (GOLD analysis project Ga0105249, IMG submission 81522) | Switchgrass rhizosphere microbial communities from Kellogg Biological Station, Michigan, USA - KBS S4-4 metaG | ecosystem: Host-associated > Plants > Roots > Rhizosphere > Soil | place...
CGAACTTCGCCAGCCGCGTCGCCTTGCACGGCTTGGTCATCTGGTGGTGGATGCGCACGCCGCGCGACATGCCGGCGAGGAATTCCGGCGTCACCGGCTTGTTCACGCCGACCAGGTATTCCTTCTCGTGGCGGTTCTCCGAACGCAGGATCTCGTTGACGATGTCGCCGTTGCTGGTCAGCAGGATCAGCCCTTCGGAATCCTTGTCGAGGCGGCCGACCGGGAAGATACGCTGCTGGTGATCGACGAAGTCGATGATGTTGCCGCCGACCTCGCGCTCGGTCGTACAGGTGATGCCGACCGGCTTGTTCAAGGCGATGTAGACGTGCCGCCGCGCCGCACCGGCCGCGCGCCGCGCCAGCAGCGGCTGGCCGTCGATCAGGATCTCGTCGCCCTCGGCGACCTGGGTGCCGATGCCGACCGGCATTCCGTTCAAGGTGACGCGTCGCTCGGCGATCAGGCGGTCGGCTTCGCGGCGCGAGCAGTAGCCGGTTTCGGCGATGTGTTTATTGAGGCGCATCCGGCCATTTTAGTCGACCCCGAAGTTCCGATGTGGAGCGCACTCGGGCCGTGGCGCCGAAGATCGGAGCGGAAAAGATTGGACCACGAAGAACACGAAGACGAATCTCCAAGTCGTTCTTCGTGTTCCTCGCGTCCTTCGTGGTTCAGGCCTGGCTTCCTCTTCGATCTGGCCGCACCGCCTCGCTCAGCCCCCGTCGAAGCCGTTCTCGAAGATCAGATCGGGCTGCCATTCGTAGGCGCCGATGTCGACCGCGCCGGCGCGCGGATAGCCGCGCTGGTCGGTCGGTGGTGCCGCGCTCGCGCTGCCCGCATCGACGGCGGGACTGGAAGCTGCGATCGCCATCGTCTCGGTGGGGCCGCCGTTGGCGGCGGGATCGGCGAGGTTCGCGCTGGCGAAAACCGTACCCGGCGCGACGGCAGCCTCCTGCTGGTTGGAGACCGGTCGCGTCTGCGGCCATTGCAGGTTTCCCGCACCTTGCGCCGCCGGGTTCAGCATCGCCCACGGGTTGTAGGCGTTGCCGGCGGTGTTGTCCTGGAAGATCACGTTGCGCAACGTCAGCGCATCGCCGCTGTCGTTGGCGATGCCGGCCGCGAAGCAGACCGCGCACGGCGCGCTGTTGCGGGCGATCGTGAGGTTCTGCAGCGTCAGCGCGGTCGCGCCCTGGATCGACATCGCGCCGCCGAGTCCACTCTGCGCGACATTGCCGACGAAGGTCGAGTTCGCGATGCTGCCCTCGAGCACGCCGCCTGCGCCGAACAGCGCGAGCCCCGCATAGCCGCCGGCCGTGTTGTCGCGGAACGTGCTGCCGCTGATCGCCAGCGGGCTGCCTTGGATGTAGGCGCCGCCGGCGAGCTTGTCGGTCGCCGTGCTCGCGTTGCCCTGCACGGTCGAATCCTGTACGCGCGTGAACGAGGCGTCGCTGTAGGTCACCGTGAACAGGCCGCCGCCGAACGCGTTCGCCTGGTTCGACAGAAGCCGCACGCGGCACAGGTTGACGTTGCGCGCATCGCCGTCGACGCCGATCGCGCCGCCGTTGCCGCCGTTGCCCGGATTGCCGCCGGCGCCGGTCGCGCGATTGCCGCTGAACGTGCTGTCGTACAGATTCACGTTCTTCGAACCGAGCGAATACAGCGCGCCGCCGTTCGCACCGGTGTTGCCGTCGAAACTCGAGCCCACCACGCCGAGTTCGGCAGCGCCGACGACGTAGATCGCGCCGCCGCCGTCGTCCTGTGCGGTGGCGATCGCGTGGTTGTCGCTGAAGCGCATGTCGAACAGCCGGATGGTCACGGCTTGCCACGGCCCTCCAGTCGCCTTGAACAGCCCTGCTCCGCTGCCCGCCGGCGTACTGCCGTCGACGACGGCGCCGCCGCTCAACGTGAAGGTGTAGGTCAGGTTGTTCGGATTGCTCACTTCCACGACGCGACGCGCGTTGCCGCCCGACAAGGTCGCGCCGGCGAGATCGAGCGAGGCGTCGCGCGTGACGGAGAGCGTCGCATCGACGGCAAGGGTGCCGCTGCCGATGTTCAAGCGGATCGCGCCGCCGGCGTCGAGCGCCTGCTGCAGCTGCGCCGTCGTCACGCTGCCCGGCGTGCCGTCGCCAAGCACGAGCGGCTTTCCCCGTGCCGGCGGACTCGGCGCGGCGCAGTCGAATTGCGACTGTGCGACTGCGTCGAGCGATACGATCGGAAGGACGCACAGCAGGCCGCCGATGATGCTTCTCGGGATTTTCGTTGGGTGCATCCAATCAGCATCGCGTGACGGCCTCCAACGTGCAAGAACGCCGCGCCGGCATTGCAACGCGCGTCTCAGACTGACCCCGCCGCGTCTACGCGTGATACGCCTTTGCGGCGATCCGCTTCGTTTGTCGCGAGCGCGCGCATTGCCCATGCGTTGCCGGTGGCCGCGCCGAGCGCCGTGTTGTCGAAGATGCACCACACCTCGGCGCCGGCCGCCGCAGCATGCTGCAAGCGCTCGGCATGGGTACGCAGCCGCTCATCGTCGTAGTCGGAGTAGTACATGCGCGGCGATCCGTGCAGGCGGTAGTACGCGACCGAGCGATCGCCGCCCGGCGCGGCCGCCGCGGGCACGCGCGCGGGATCGGCGGCAACTCGCGCGATGGCATGCCGCCGCAGCAGCGCCTCGGCCGGTGCGTCGAACCAGGTCGCATGACGCGGCTCCAGGGCAATCGGTCCGCCGTGGCGCTCGCGCAATCCCGCAAGGAACGCCCGCGCCATCCGTTCGTCGAACCGCAGGCTCGGCGGCAGCTGCACCAGCACGCAGCCAAGCTTCGACGCCAACCCGGCCACTTCGGCGAAGAACGCATCGAGGCATTCGCCGCTGTCGGCCAGCCGCCGCTCATGCGTGATCGCACGCGGCAGCTTGACGGCGAAGCGGAACGTCGACGGCACGCTCGCCGCCCAACGCGCGTACGTGCTGGTGCGATGCGGCCGGTAGAACGACGAGTTGATTTCGACCGCGTCGAATACGGCCGCATACCGTTCGAGATGGCTGCCGGCGGCCGGAAACCGCTCGGCATGCCCCTTGGGAATGCTCCAACCGGCGCAGCCGATGCGGAATGCGCGACGCAGTCCGATGTCGTCCTGTTCGATATCGATCGTAGCGGGCATGCGCGTCTAAGTTCCGTGCCGGATCGTCGAGCGTCGCAGGTCCTCGCTGAATGCCACGCCGGATCCGCCGCGACGCCGTCTGCCGCTGTACCTATTTGTACTTTGGAACAATAGATTCACGCACATTGCACGACACTATGCTCAGCTGCATGTGTCTCACACGCGGGCGTCCCGCACGCCCGCCCCACTCGCCGTCCTGGAGGATTCACCCATGAAGAAGTCCGCATCCGTCGTCTGGCAAGGCAGCATCAAGGAAGGCCAAGGCCTGATATCCACTCAGACCGGCGTGCTCGAGGATGCCCCGTACGGCTTCAAGTCGCGGTTCGAAGACGGGCCCGGCACCAATCCCGAGGAATTGCTCGGCGCCGCGCACGCCGCCTGCTTTTCGATGGCGCTGTCGCTGATCCTCGGCCAGAACGGCCTCACGCCCGAGCGCATCGACACCAAGGCCGAGGTCAGCCTCGAAAAGGTCGGCGAAGGTTTCGAGATCACCGCGAGCCACTTGACCGTCACGGCGAAAGTGCCCGGCACCGATGCCGCGACGTTCGCGAAGATCGCCGGCCAGGCGAAGGAAGGCTGCCCGGTCTCGAAAGTGCTGAAGGCGAAGATCACGATGGATGCGACGCTCGCCGGCTGAGCCGCGGGCCATCGCGCGTACGTCACCTGACGAAGGCGTTGCGGACGCCTCGCACGGCGTCGGCGGTTTTCCCGGCAGGCCGTTTCGCCGACGAGGTCTCGCACGCATTCGCGCGACCTCGCCGGCGTTTTCAGGCGGCTACGGCGACACCTCGAAGCCGTTCGCGAAAATGCGATCGCTGCAGGCTACGCCGACATCGCTGACGTTCGCCCCGGCGATCGTGCCGCTGCCGTTCGTCACCGTGCACGCCTTGCCGCCCGGCTGCGCCGCGATCGTCACGGCGTAGCCGCTGCCGTCGACCAGCGCGGTCGGGAACGTGAACGCGCCATTCGCCGCGACCGGCAGATTCGCGCCGCCGTTCAACTGCAAGGCGAGGCTGCTGCCGACCAGTCCGCTCACCGTGCCGCCGACCGTGAACCGGCTGGTCGCGCACGTGACGTTCACGTTGGAGACGTCCGCCCCCGATACCGTGCCGCTGGCATTGGACAGCGTGCAGAACTGCACCGGATTGGACGGCTGCGCCGCGATCGTCACGACGTAGGCGGCGCCATCGGCCACCGGTGCGGGGAACACGTAGCCGCCGTCGTGCGTGATCACGAGGTTGGTGCTGCCGTTGAGCGACAGCGTCAAGCCGCTGCCGGCGAGGCCGCTGACCGTGCCGCCGACCGAGTACGTCGTGATCGCGCAGGTCACCTGCACGTTCGTCACGCTGGCACCGGCGATCGTGCCGCTGCCGTTCTGCACCGTGCACGCCTGCAACGGGCTGGCAGGCTGCGTCGCGACCGCGACGCTGTACGCCGCGCCGTCGCCAAGCGCTGCCGGGAACGTGAAGCCGCCGTTGCCCGAGATCGCCAGCGACGGGCCGCCGTTCATCGACAAGGTCAATCCGCTGCCGGAGAGCCCCGTGACCGTGCCGCCGACCGTGTACGTCGGCGTCGTCACGCAGCTGACGCCGACGTTGGTGACGTCGGCACCGGCGATCGTGCCGCTGCCGTTCGACACTGTGCACACCTGCGCGGGGGCCGACGGCTGCGCTGCGACGGTCACCGCATAGTTGGCGCCACTGGCCACGGACGTCGGGAACGTGAACGTGCCGATCGCCGAGATCGGCAGGTTCGCGCCGCCGTTGAGCGAGAGCGCAAGACCGCTGCCGGCGAGCCCGCTGACGGAGCCGCCGACGGTGTAGCTGTTCGTCGTGCAGGCGACGCCGACGTTGGTGACGTTCGCACCGGCGATCGTGCCGCTGCCGTTGGTGACCGAACAGGTCTGCGACGGATTGGACGGCTGCGCCGCGATCGTCACGGCGTAAGCGGTCGCATCGGCGAGCGCGATCGGGAACGTGAAGCTGCCGTTCGCCGACACCGGCAGGCTCGCGCTGCCGTTGAGCGAGAGCGCGAGCCCACTGCCGGCCAGTCCGCTGACGCTACCGCCGACGGTGTACGTCGTTGCCGCGGCCGCCTTCGGCTCCAGGCACCAGCGGTCGAGCGTGCCGGTGTCCTGACCGGCCGTGTCGACGGCCTTGAGCGTCCAGCTGCCGCCGAAAGTCTGCCCGGCGAACGGCGCATCGAGCGGGCTGTTCGGTTTGTCGGTACCCGAGATCGCCGGCGACGACGCGTTGCACTGGCTCTGCACCGGCGTCGTGGAGGCATCGTCGAGCACGACGTCGATGTCGTCGCTGCTGCAGTTGGACGAGTTGATCGCCAGCACGCTTTGCGCGCCGCGCGTCAGCGTGAACTTGAGATCGCCGACGTAGGTGTGCGTCGCTCCGATCTTCAGGCGCACGCCGGTCAGCACGGTCGCGTCGGTGAAGGTCAGGGTGTCGCTGACGCCGGTGGCGTTGTTGTCCGGAATCGCCAGGTGCGGACTGCTGCAGATCTGGTTGGCGGTGGTGAACGAGAAGACCGCCGAATTCGCGCCGCTGCCGCAGGTGCTGCTCGCGCGCACGCGCCAGAAGTAGTGCGTATTCGGTGCCAGCGCGCTCGCCGTGTACGACGTCGCGGTCAAGCCGCCCTGGCTGGCGACGATCGTGCCGAAGCCGGCGTCGGTGGCGATTTCGATCGTGTACGACGCGGCGCCGGCAACCGGCTGCCAGACCAGCGTCGGCGCGATGTCGATGCCGGTCGAGCTGTCGGCCGGCGACGTGAGCGCCGGTGCGGCCGGCGCGCCGACATTGATCGTCAGATGGGCCGTCGTCGTATGGCCCGGGCTGCCGGAAGCGGCGCCCGCGATCGTGATCGTGGAGCTTCCGGCCGCGGCCGAGCCTGTGCCCGACACGGTCATCGTCGAGACGCTGCCGGGCGTGGCCGGATTCGGCGAGAACGCCACGCTGGTGCCGGCCGGCTGGCCGCTCGCGCTCAGGCTCACCGCGTTGGTGAAGCCGAGTTGCGTGCCGACCTCGACGCTGAAGCTCGCGTTCGCCGGTGCGCATACCGTTTGCGGATCGTTGCTGACGTCGAGCGTGAAGTCGGGCGTGTCGCCCGAGCAGACCGGCCGCGTGCCGCAGGCGATGCCGTGCGCGTCCATCGCATCCCAGATGCGGCACGCATTCGGCGTACCGTTGGCGAGATTGCCATCGTCGTCGTCCGCGGCGAGGTACACCGTGTACCAGTTCGTCGCCGCGCAGCCGTTCACCGTCGCGCTCGGATTGCACTGCCCGCCGGAAACGACCTGGTAGGCGCTCTTCGACGGCGTCAGGCTGCCGTACCAGATGTCGTCCATGCGGTCCCAGCCGTCGGAGCCGAAGCGCGCGACGAGGGCCTGGGTCAGGTCCCAGTTGGCAGAGCTCGCGATGTAGCTTTCGCAGTGGCCCTCGTAGCCCATCGGGCCGCGGTAGGGCGCGCCGCTGCTCGGGCTCGTGTACGGACAAGCCGTGTTGCCCAGACCGATATACGCGTTGCAGTTGATGCCAGTGCTGCTGGTCACGTTCGAGGGCCGCGCGATCGGGCGCGAGCCGGCCAGGCTGAAATCCCCGACGTCGCGCACGCCCGTGCAGGTCGTGCAGTTGTGGCAGGCCGCCCCCGGCCTGAAGTTCTCGCCGATGCAAGAATCCTGCGTCTCCAGGAACGCGAACGTGTCGCCGACCGCCTCGCCGCTGCCGTTCTCGCTCGCCGCGCCACCGGTGTTCTGGTCGAGTCCGTGCCCCCATTCGTGCAGGAATACCGCGGCGATCTCGCCGGTGTTCGAGCAGCCGCCGCCGGACTTGAAGAAATTGACCGCGCCGCCGTCCCAATAGGCGTTGCAGGTCTGGTTGAGATTCATGTTCGCGGTGACCTTGCTCTGCAACCATGAGTTGCCGGGCAGGATGCCGCGCGCTTTCTCGTTGATGCGCGTGAGGTGGTAGAAGCCGGTGCGCGAGGCGTGCGTGTTGCCGGCGCCGGCCGTGTTGCCGGCGGGCGTCGTGCAATCGGTGCCTGAGCCGGAACCGAACGCGAGGCTGCCGTCGGTGCTGTTGCTGAGCGAGATCGACCCGCAGGTATCGGACATCTGGAAGTACTTGCCGTTGAGGCTGGTACTCGCGCTGCCGCCGGAATAGTCGTAGATGCCGAGCGTGTCGGTGACCTTGACGCTGCCGTTGGTCACGTTGACGAACGGAAACGGAATGACGCTTTCCGGATCGGTGTTCGTGGTCGGATAGACGCCGCCCGTGACGCTCGCATCGACGTAGTCATTGAGATCGCGCAGGCCGATCACGCGGTTGGCGTGCGCATCGAACAGCACTTCCCAGGTCGCCGGATTGCCGGCGACGCGGAACACGTAGCGCCAGGCGAGGACGTGCTCGTAGCCGTGGCCGCGCGTTCCGGCAAAAGAAACCGCGACCGCTTCGCCGGCCGGGGCGACCGGATAGATGCGCAGCTCGCCGGGCTCGATCGTCTCGGCGAGGCGCGCGTCGGCCGGAAACGCCAGCTCCTGCCAGGCGAGATAGAACGCCTGGTCGCGCGGCAACGCCGGCTGCGCGTCGACGCCGACGGCGCCGATGCGTTCGGCACCGAACTGCACGACATTGCCTTGCGAGATGCGCACGAAGACGAACGCGCCGTCGACGCGCACGCCATCCTGGTACTGCGCGAATTCGATCGACCAGAACGTATTGCCCTTCCCGTAGGCGACGCTGCGTTCGGGATCGAGGCGCAAATCCAGGCCGTCGAGCCTGAGCAGTGCCGACTGTGCATCGACGAAACGGCGCGCCTCGCGCGCGACTGTGGCGAGCGAGAGCTCCTGCGCGCTCGCGGCGCCGAACTGCGTCGCTGCGAGCGTGTTGCCGCGTCCCGGTACCAACGGCACGCCGCTGCCCTGGACGAGATTCGGGCGATCGCCGCGCGTGTCCCAGCGCACGTCCCACGAACCGCCGGCCTGCTGCTCGAACGCCGCGGCGCGAGCGTCGATCGCGCTGTCGCGCTGGCCGTCCATCAGCAGCGAGGGCGTCACGTCGAGATTCGGCCCGGCGACCTGGAGCGTCGGATTGCGCAGGTTCGCCTGCGTCGCCGGATCCTCGACCGGCGGCTGGATCGCCTGCAGCGAACCGCTCGCCAGGCCGAAAGACAGGAATGCGGCGAACAGCGCCGCGGTTCTGCAAGAACACATCGTCGAATCTCCCCGATGGACAAGCCCGCGGGTGCGCGCCGAACGGCGCACATCCGGCCCCGATAACTTCCGGCCCCGATAACTTCCGGCCCCGATAACATCCGGCCCCGATAACATCCGGCCCCAATGGCATCCGGCCCTAGTGGATCCGGCCCCCTGAAAAATCTGGCCTCCGATCGATCCGATCGCGACGAAGGCCCCCTCCCCTGCGGCCCCCGGCCTTCGTCGTCCCGAGTATGCCGCCGCCTCCGCGGAGTGTCATCGGCCTGCAGCAGGTGCATCGGAAGGCCACAACGGGTACAACATCGGCCTGGATTCCGTCGCGTGGAGAGGACGAGGCATGCGTGTCGTTCGAGGTCTGCTAGGCGCGGCGGTGCTGCTCGCCGCCTGCCAGCCGGTGCCGCCGCCCAAACGTGCCGTCGAGGAATCCGTGCCGGTGAAACCCGCGCTGATCCACGGCCGCGCGTTCTTCCTCGAACGCATGCTGCTGGCGCCGGGTGCGACGCTCGACGTGCTGCTCGTCGGCGAACGCGGCGACGCGCCGCCTGCGACGATCGCGCAAGGCCATTTCGACGGCCTGCACGGGCCGCCTTACGATTTCGACCTGCCCTACGATCCGACCAAGATCGACCCTGGCACGCGCTACGGCTTGCGCGCGAACCTGCGCAACGCCGAGGGCCATCTGGAGTTCGCGACCGACGCGCGCGTCGCGGTCACGCCGGGGGACGCGCAGCGCGTCGAATTCCGACTCGTGCGCGCCGGCACTCACTGAATCTGCACGGCCGACGATGGTCCGTGCGGGCAACGTTGTGACCCGAGTGCTTCGTGGGAGCGGCTTCCGTCGCGATGCCTTGAACGCTCCGATCGCGACGGAAGCTGCTTCCGAGCAGCCTCAATACACGCCCATGTAGTCCTTCTTGCCGACTTCCACGCCGTTGTGGCGCAGCAGGTCGTACGCGGTCGTCACATGGAAGAAGAATTGCGGCAGACCGTAGCCGAGCAGATACGCGCGGCCGTCGAGGCGCTTTTCTTTCGGCGTGCCGGGACGCAGCACGATCTCGCGCTGCTCGCTGCCTTCGAAACGCGCCGCGTCGAGGCTGGCGGCAAAGGCCAGCGTCTTGGCGATGCGCGCCTTCAGGTCGTCGAAGCTCTGCTCGTTGTCTTCGTAGGCCGGCACATCGGCGCCGGCGAGTCGCGCCGGCACGCTCTTGGCGAAGTCGCAGGCGATCTGCACCTGGCGCACGAACGTGAACATGTCGGGAAACAGGCGCGCCTGCAACAGCGAAGCGGGCTCCAGCTTGCGCGCCTCGACATGCGCGGCCGCCTTGTCGACCAGCGCATCGAGGCTGCCGAGCATCTGCTTGAACACCGGCACGGATGCTTCGTACATCGAGAGGGACATGGATTTTCCTGGGTTGGGGTGGGAATCGCGAAACGGCCGCTCGGCGGCGCAGCCATCGGCCGCGCCGCCGGAGTCGAGAACGTGCAGCGCCTCAGCGGCGCTCGGCTGCCGTCGCGTCGCGCGTCGCGCGGAACTCGGAGTCACGGCTCCAGTCCGGCCAGCGCTTCGAATTGGCCAGATCGCTGCCGACCTTGTACAGCAACGGCAAGTCGTGCGTCATGCCGGCGAAGGTCCAGTCCGCCTGCCATTCGTCCGCCGGCTGGTGGTAGCGGTCGGCGGTATACGCCTTCTTCGCCGCTTCGCCGGCTTCGATGCCGCCGTTGACCAGGTCGTTGCCCGAGCCGAACGATACCGACGGCACGCCGCGCTTGGCGAACGGGAAGTGATCGGAGCGGAAGAAATGGCCGGCTTCCGGATGCGGGTCCGGCGCATAGGAAAGACCGAAGGTCTTGCCGTCGGCGATCAGCAGGTCGAGCAGATCCGATTGCGCGCTGCCGGACGTCGTGAAGTTGCGCGCCGGCCCCATCGGGTCGAGCGCATCCATGTTGATGTCGGCGACGGTCTTGGCCAGCGGATACAGCGGCTTGGAGGCGTAGTACTCCGACCCCAGCAGGCCCTTCTCTTCCGCCGTCACGTTGAGGAACACGACCGAACGCTGCGGCTTGGGCGCATGCGCGAACGCACGGCCGAGCTCGATCAGCGCCGCGGTGCCGGTGCCGTTGTCGACGGCGCCGTTGTAGATCTTGTCGCCCTTGGCATCCGGCGCGCCGACGCCGAGGTGATCCCAGTGCGCGCTGTAGATGACCGTTTCGTCGGGGCGCTGGCTGCCTTCGACGCGACCGACCACGTTCTGCGACGTGATCACCTGCTGGTCGACCGCGTAGTCGGCCGAGAGCGTGGCGTCCTTCAGCACGACCGGCTTGAAGTCGCGCGTCTGCGCCAGCTTCTTCTGCGCGTCGAAATCGAGCCCGGCGCGCTTGAACAGGTCGACGGTGAAATCGCGCTGGATCCAGGCCTCGAGCTTCGGATGCACCGATCCGGGCTTGTCGCGCACGATGTCGAACATCGTGTTCGTGTTCGAATTCTTGACGGTCTTCCAGCCGTACGAGGCCGGCGCGGTCTCGTGCACGATCAACAGGCCGAGCGCGCCCTGCTTGGCCGCTTCCTCGTACTTGTAGGTCCAGCGGCCGTAGTAGGTCATCGCCTTGCCGCCGAAATCACCCTCGCCGGTCTCGAAGTCCGGATCGTTGATCAGCACGATGCCGATCTTGCCGTGCAGGTCGACGCCCTTGAAGTCGTTCCATTTGCGTTCGGGCGCATCGACGCCGTAGCCGAGGAACACCAGCGGTGCGTCCTTGATGGCGACCGTCTTGGAGCCGTCCATCGCCGCGCGCACGGCAATTTCCTCGCCCTGCGTGAGCGCCTGCGCCTTGCCGCCGACGGCGACCGCGAGCTTCGGCGTGCCGCTGATCTCCGAACGCGCGAGCGGCACCGCCTGGGTCCACGTGCGCTTGCCGTCCTTGATGTCGCCGCCGGGCTGCAACCCGGCGCCCTTCATCTGCTCGACGACGTAGGCGACCGTCTTGGTCTCGCCCGGCGTCGCCGGACCGCGTCCCTCGAACGCATCCGACGACAGCGTCTTCACTTCTTCTGACAAGCGCTTCGCATCGAAACTCGGCGCGTCGACGGCCAGCGCCGACGAGGACAGCGCGAGCGCGATGGAGCAGGCAAGCAATCGGTTCAAGGCAAACCTCCGGTCGTGGATAACCGCCGAATCCTAGACAGCAGTGCCGGGAGCGTCCAGCCCGCCGCTCGGCACGGGCAGCATTGTTGACATTCGCGTACCATGCGGGTGTTGCACCGCAGCTACGCGCGTCTCGCCCGACCCTCCTTCGTCGCCGTCTCGCTCCCTTTCCGCGTCATCGTTCCGCACACCCGGAACGACGCTTTCCCGGGAGCCCACATGACGGGCTATACGACACGCCAGCTCCTGCTCCGCCTCGGCGATCGCGATTTCCGCATCCGTGCGCTGAGCGACATCCAGCAGTTCGCCGACCCGAACCGGCACGCCGAACGCATCGGCATCTCGTCGGCTCAGTGGAGCCTGTTCGGCCAGGTGTGGCCGGCCGGCCGCATGCTCGCCGAAGCGATGAGCCGCCATGACGTCGCCGGCAAGCGCATCCTCGAACTCGGCTGCGGCCTCGGCCTTGCCAGCCTCGTGCTGCAGCATCGCGGCGCAGACGTCCTCGCCACCGATCACCATCCGTTGGCGGAGACCTTCCTCGCCTACAACTCGGCGCTGAACGACCTGCCCGCCGTGCCTTACCGCGAGCTGCAGTGGTCGGTCCCCGACGATTCGCTCGGCCGCTTCGACCTGATCATCGGCAGCGACGTGCTGTACGAGCAAGACCATGCCGGGCTGCTCGCCGCGTTGCTCGTGCGCCACGCGCAAACCGATTCGGAAGTGCTGATCGCCGACCCCGGCCGCGGCAACAGCGCGCCATTCACGCGGGCACTCGCCGCGCAAGGCTACGACGTGTCGGAGCGGCGCAGCCCGGTGAATGCGAACGACCTGCCGCCGTTCCGCGGCCGCTTGCTCAGCTACCGCCGCATCGCGGCAGCGGCGGTCGCGTCATGAACGCGCCGCGCGCCCAGGTCGATCCGTTCGCCCAGGCGATCGATCCGACGGTATCGTGCTCGCAGTGCGAAGCGGTGTGCTGCCGTCTCACCGTGGTGCTGGCCCCGGAGGACGTCATCGCTCCGGAATGGATCGCGCACAACGCCGACGGCGTCGCCGTGATGGCGCGCGCCGCCGACGGCTGGTGCAGTGCGCTCGACCGCACGCGCATGTGCTGCAGCATCTACGAAACGCGCCCCGGCGTGTGCCGCAAGTTCGCCATGGGCGGCCCCTACTGCCGCGCCGAACGCGAGAACTTCGAACGCGACAAGGCGCGCGGCATTCCGCTGCAACTGCGCTGACGCCTTCAGTCTTCCTCTTTTCCGCCAGCCGGCTTGCGCTCGTGCCGGCGCGCCTGCCAGGCGGCGAGATCGCGGCGGTAGCGCTCCAACGCCGCGTCGTACACGTCGAAGATGCAGTTCACGCAACCTTCGCCGCAGCAGTCCGCCGCATCCGGTTCGAGCGGCGGCTGCGGCGCTGGATCGTCGGTGGTCGGCATGATGGCGCCATGTTCTCAGGCTATGCCGATGCGGGCCAGCCCGCCGGCGGCGATCGGTACTAGACTCGGCCGCAGCTCGTCATCGTCTTCGCCTGCGCATGTCCGCCAACACGATCGCCGACAACCGGCGCATGAACCGCTTCGACGACCGTGCCGAGGTCTGGCTGTTCGGCTACGGCTCGCTGATCTACAAAGCAGACTTTCCCTACCTGGATCGCCGCCCCGCGCACATCCGTGACTGGGCGAGGCGCTTCTGGCAGGGTTCGCACGACCATCGCGGCACCGCCGACGCGCCCGGCCGCGTCGTCACATTGGTTGCGGAACCGGGCACGGTCTGCGTCGGCATGGCCTACCTCATCACGCCCGAGGTGTTCGACCACCTCGATCATCGCGAGAAGAACGGCTATCTGCGCTGCGCGACCGAGCTGTTCCTTGCCGACGGCGGCCTCGTCGACGGCCTCGTCTACATCGCGACAGCCGAGAATGCGGCGTTCCTCGGCCCCGCTTCCGAACGCGAGATCGCGCATCACATCGCACGATCGCAAGGACCGAGCGGCCCGAATCGCGACTACCTGATCGACCTTGCCGCCGCGCTGCGCGAGCTCGATGTCGACGACGCGCACGTCTTCGCGATCGAGCGGCACCTGCAGGAACTGATCGATGCGGACTTCGAAAAGGGTGTCCGCGACGGCGGGCGCGAGGCGGAACCACCGGCCGGTTAGGCACCTCGCGATTGAAGGCCGTCCGCCGTCAACGCGAGAGCATGAACACCGGCAACGCGACCAGCGCCAGCACCAGCAGCGTCGCCAGCAAGGTCACCAGCACCCGCAACGGTTCGTCGCGCACGATCGACCACCATGTCGGCGCGACGCCTTGCGCCTTCGCCTCGGCCAGCTCGGCTCGCGCGCGCGCCTGGCGTTCGGCCTGGTAGGTGTCCATCAGAGCCTTGGCGCGATCCGCGTCCGCGTCGTCGGCGATCCAGATGGCCCCGGCCGATACGCCCCAGCGGCTCGGACGCGTCTCGTAAAAGGCGATGTGACGCGCGTCGAGCAAGGCGCGCACTTCGTCGGCCTCGTCGTCGGGCACGTTGCGCAGGTTCAGCAGCAGGGTCGACATGGCCGAATCATAGTGCGGAGCGCCCCCTTCCGGCCTCCGGCCACCGTCCCCTGCGAGCGGGGAAGGAACAGCTGAGCCGCCGCCTACCCGGGCCTTTTCTCCCTGTACTGCAGCCCTGGGGCTTGATCGCTTTTCACCCGTTCCTTCGTAGTGATCGGTGACTGCCCTTCCACGCACCTGCACGCCAAGGGGAAAAACCATGGATTCCGCCGTTACCCCGCTACGCAACGATCGCGCGGCAATGGCCGCGCGCGAACGGTTTGGCCTGCCCGGCGTCGTCGCCGCAATCTTCGCGTTGTCCTGGATCGGCACGATCCCTCAGTTGCTCGCTTCGTGGCACGGCCCGGCGTCGCTGTCGACGCCGATCGGACTGTTGCAGCTGTTCATCCTGGCACCGGGGCTGGTCGCGCTCGGTGCCGCCTGGCTCAACGGCGGCCGGCCGGCGTACCTTCATTTGCTCGGGCGCCTGCTGCGCTGGCGCGCGGCACCGTTCCTCTACGCCGCCGTGCTGCTCGGGCCGCCCACGCTCATGCTCGTTTCGATCCTGCTCAGCAACGCGCTCGGCTGCACCGCATTGCGCCTGCCTGCGGCGAACGCCGCGCTGGCGGCTTTCCTGCCGAATTTCCTCGTGTATCTATCGTTGAACACCGAGGAGCTCGCCTGGCGCGGCTACGTGCTGCCGCGCATGCAGCAGCGCTGGAGTCCCTTGCTGGCCGCGTTCGTGCTCGGCGTGATCTGGACGGTCTTCCACGCGCCGTACTTCTTCATGAAGGGCGGCCATCCGGGCGGCTATACGCCGCTGCTGTTCGTCGCCTCGCTGCTGCCGATGTCGATCCTGCTGACGCGCACCTTCAATGCCGCCGCGGGCAGCGTGCTGTTGCCGCACTTGCTGCATCAATCGGTCAATGGCTGGGCCGAAGCGCTGCCGTATCTGCCGCGTTTCGCCGGCAGCAGCGCGCCGGTCGTGATCAGCGTGGCGATCGCCTTCGCGCTTGCCGTATTCGCCATCGTCGCATGGCCGTCGATGTGGATCCGGCGCTGATCCGCAGCAGCAGCGCACTCGCCCCGCGACGGCGCGCACACTAAGCTCCACGCCTGCGCCGTTCGCGGCGACTTCGATGGAGACGACATGGAATACGTAAAGCTCGGTCGCAGCGGCCTCGACGTATCGCGCCTGTGCCTGGGCTGCATGACCTACGGCGCGCCCGAGCGCGGCACCCACAGCTGGACGCTCGACGAAGCGGCCAGCCGGCCACTGCTGCGCAAAGCGCTCGACCTCGGCATCAATTTCTTCGACACCGCCAACGTGTATTCGGACGGCAGCTCGGAAGAAATCGTCGGGCGTGCGCTGATCGACTATGCACGGCGCGACGAGATCGTGCTGGCGACCAAGGTGCAAGGCCGCATGCACGCCGGTCCGAACGGCATCGGCCTCTCGCGCAAATCGATCTTCGCCGAGATCGACCACAGCCTGCGCCGGCTCGGTACCGACTACGTCGATCTCTACCAGATCCACCGCTGGGACCGCCACACGCCGATCGAGGAAACGCTGCAGGCGCTCGACGACGTGGTCAAGGCCGGCAAGGTGCGCTACCTCGGCGCGTCATCGATGTGGGCCTGGCAGTTCAGCCAGGCGCTGCAACTGGCCGATCGCCGCGGCTGGCGGCGCTTCATCACGATGCAGAACCACTACAACCTGCTCTATCGCGAGGAAGAACGCGAAATGATGCCGCTGTGCCAGGCCGAAGGGATCGGCGTGATTCCATGGAGCCCGCTCGCGCGCGGGCGCCTCACGCGCGCCTGGGACGAACGCACCGAACGCATCGAGACCGATGCCTACGGCAAGACGCTGTACAACGCGCCCGAATCCGATCGCCACACGGTCGAGGCGGTCGCCGACGTCGCCGCGGCGCGCGGCGTGCCGAAGGCACAGGTCGCCCTCGCCTGGATCGCGCAGAAACCCTTCGTCACCGCACCGATCGTCGGCGCCTCCAAACCGCATCATCTCGACGATGCCGTCGCGGCGCTGACGCTGAATCTCGGCGCGGACGAGATCGCCAAGCTCGAAGCGGCCTACGTGCCGCATGCGGTGGCCGGCCATGCGTGACCTGCCCGGCACGTTCCTGTGAGCGGCGACACGCTCGGCGAATCCGCACGCCGCCTCGCCAAATGCGTGGTCGAGCTGGCGCACTGTTCGCGCCGCGAGGCCGAAGAGCTCATCGAAGGCGGCTGGGTTTCGGTCGACGGCGTCGTCGTCGAAGAACCGCAGTTCATGGTGTCCACGCAGGTCGTCGCCATCGATCCCGCGGCGAAGCCCGGTGCGATCGAACCGGCGACGCTGCTGCTGCACAAACCGGCCGGCGTCGAGATGTTGGCCGGGTCGGAAGCGGCTGTCTCGCTCGTCCGCCCCGACACGCAGTCGGCGCTGGACGATTCCGGCACGCGCCGGCTCAAGCGCCACCTGCGCGGGCTGACGCCGCTGATGCCGCTCGAGCGCGAGGCCAGCGGCCTGCTCGTGCTGAGCCAGGATGTCGGTGTCGCGCGTCGGCTGATGGAGGAAGGCCATCACATCGAGCAGGAGTTCATCGTCGAAGTCAGCGGCGAGATCGTCCCTTATGGCCTGGCCCGCCTGAACCACGGCCTCAGCTACAAGGGCCGCGCACTGCCGCCGTGCAAGGTCAGCTGGCAGAACGAGGTCCGCCTGCGCTTCGCGCTCAAGGGCGTGCTCGCCGGCCAGCTGCGCGATGTCTGCCGGCAAGTCGGCCTCAACGTCGTCGCGCAGCGCCGCATCCGCATCGGGCGCATCCCGCTCGGCAAGATCGCTGCCGGCGAATGGCGCTATTTGCCGGGGGGCGCGCGGTTCTGAAACCCGTTCCGCGCGCGCGGAACGAGAGCGGAGAAGACGGCTCAATCGCCTGGCGCATCGACCGTCGCGCGATGAGCTTCGCTCCCGGCGGCCGTTTCGACCTCCGCGCCTGCAGCTCCAAGCGTGCGTTCACCAATTGTCACAGGTGAAGCCGGGCAAACGCGTGTTCGTGGTGTAAGAAGGTGCGTGACGCGACGACGGTATGCCTGCAAGTCTCGACGATCTCGCCTGATGAACCTCGCGGAGTCATCCCCTTCCAACGCTGCACATTACACGGAGGCCGTCGAAGCCCATGGCTCCGACATCGCCCGCTTCGTCGCCGGCTACGAGCGCGACGGGCGCAAGCGTCGAGAGCTGCTGCAGGACGTCCATCCGGCACTGCGGCAAAGCCTGGCGGGCTACCGATCGCAATGGTCCCTGCGCACGTGGGTCTATCGGGTAGCGCACAACGCGTGCGTGACGCATATCCAGCGCAGCAGGCGACTGGCGAATCAGCCGTTCACGGAACTCGAAGCGCTGACGGGCGTGATCGATGAGCAGGCCGATATCTCGCTCGTCGATCGCGAACTCGATTCGAGCCTCGCGATGGCCGTGATCCACTCGCTCAAGCCCGTCGATCGCCAGGTGATGCTGCTCTGTCTCGAAGATCTGGATGCCGCCGCCATCGGCGAGGTCACAGGACTGTCCGCACGCAACGTGGCGACGAAGGTGCACCGCCTGAAGGCGCTGCTCGCGACCCGGCTCGAGGTACAGAGAACGACGCCATGAGCGACCAACGCATGAAGGATCTGTGGAAGCAGCAGGCTGTGGACACGCCGACGTTCACACCCGAATCGCTGCAGGCGCGAGCGAACGCGTTCTATCGGACGATACGCCGGCGCAATGTACGGGAACACGCAGCCGGCGCCGCCGTCGTCGCCGCCAACACGTTCTATTTGTGGCTGTTCGAGGACCTGCTGACCCGCATCGCATGCGTCCTGATCATCGCCGGAACGCTGCCCGTCACGGTCCAGCTGCACCACCGCGCCTGGGTCGCCCCACCACCGCGCCGAACTCGTGCGGCAGCGCGACGCGTCGTGCAGCGTGTTCTTCTGGTACCTCCTGCCGATGTTTCCCGGCATCGAACTTTTCTTCCTCGCACGGCAGCTGCAAATGAATGCTCCGATGTACTCTGGGTTCTATCTGCTCATCTCCGCACGGGTGGCGGTCATCGTGTGGCTGAATCGGTATGCCGCCGAAAAACTGCAGCAGCAGATCGACGGGCTCGACCGCGAGAATGTTGGAGACTCGCCATGACGCGCAGTGCACGATGTGTGCTGCTCTTCGCGGCGATCTGCGCGCAAAGCGCGGCCTGCGCGCCCTTGCTGCCCGATCGCGTGGCTGCCGCCGCACACGAGCGCATCGATGCCGGCGACTATCCCGCTCTCGCGATCGGGTACGTCGAAGGGGACAAGAGCGAGATCGTGGTCTTCGGCACTGCCGGCGGCGGCGTGACGCTCGATGCCGACACCGTGTTCGAGATCGGATCGATCACGAAGACGATGACCGCAACCGTACTCGCGCAGGACGTGAGCTCCGGCAACCTCGCCCTCGACACGCCGGTCGCTACGCTGCTGCCGGATTTCAAGATTCCTTCGCGCGGCGGCAAGTCGATCACGCTGCTCGACCTCGCGACGCAGTTTTCCGGATTGCCGAGAGTGCCGACGAACATGATGCTCGCCGATCCTGCCGATCCTTATGCGGACTACGGCCCCGACGACCTCGAGGCCTTTCTGGCCGGCTACGACTTGCCGCGCGCCCCCGGCGAGGCTTTCGAGTATTCCAATCTGGGTTTCGGCTTGTTGGGTTTCGCGATCGCGAGGCACGCGCATACCGGCTACGGCGACCTGCTCGATCGTCGCCTGTTTCAGCCATTGAACATGACCATGAGCGGCACCGCTCTCAGCGAAAAAATGCGCGCGCATCTCGCCGCGGGGCATCGCGGTGGCGCGATCGCGAAAAACTGGGCCTTCGATGCGCTGGCCGGCGCGGGAGCGGTTCTGAGCAGCACGAAGGACATGTTGGTCTATCTCCGAATGAACATGGGCCAGATCGAATTGCCCGGCGGGAACACCAACCCGGTCGCCCACCAGGCACGCCGCGACGCCGGCGGCGGACAACGCATCGGATTGGCGTGGATGATTCTTCGCGACAGCGACAGCGACAGCGACATCGTCTGGCACAACGGCGGCACCGGCGGCTATCGCAGTTTTCTCGGCTTCAGGACCGATGGCCGACGCGGCGTAGTGATCCTGACGAACACGACGGCAAGCGTGGATGACTTGGGCTTCGCTGCGCTGCTGGATGGCGCGCCGCTCGATCCCGCCCATCGGGCGAACGCGCTCGATGTCGAAGCGTTGCGCGCCTATTGGCACCGAATATCGAGATCGAGATGATCTTGCCCGGATCACTGGACGCCTGGCGTTTGCCTTCCATGCGAGCTCGCAGGGCGCGTGCCCTGCTCGATGGCGCCGACGCGCAACTCGACTTCGAGCGCGACGCCGGCGGCCAGATCGTTGCGCTCGTTCCGCACCGGGACGGACGGAACGCCTCGGCCGATCGTCCGCGCCCCGGGCGTCCAATGCTCGGAAACGGACCGACGTCAACGTCGTCCGTCACAATCGGCAACGGATGTCGAAACCTTGGAAGACGGGATTCGCGCCAACTCGGGAACCGGTGCAACATTGCCTCGCCACGTGCCGCTTGGCTATATTCGGCCCGGACTGCCCGCGATGCTTCGCCGACAGGAACACTCCGAACTCGGCACGGCGTCCAACGTCCACACTTCGATGACGCCCCTCAAATACCTCACCGGCTACGCCCCCACCGTGCTCGATCGCGTGCGCGAGCTGATCGCGCAGGACAAGCTCGGCGAGCACCTGCGCGAGCGCTATGGACAGGCGCATGCGATACGCAACGACAAGGCCCTGTTCGAATACGCGGTGGAACTGAAGGACCGCTACATGCGCAAGGCCGAGCCGCTCAACAAGGTGATGTACGACAACAAGCTGCACGTCGTGAAGCACGCGCTCGGCACGCACACGGCTATCTCCCGCGTGCAGGGCGGCCGGCTCAAGGCGAGCCGCGAGATCCGCATCGCGACCGTGTTCCGCGACGCTCCGGCCGAGTTCCTCGAGATGATCGTCGTGCACGAACTCGCGCATTTGAAGGAGCGCGAGCACGACAAGGCCTTCTACCAGCTGTGCACGCACATGGCGGCCAACTACCACCAGCTCGAATTCGACACGCGCCTGTATCTGACGCACCTGGAATGCGTACGGCCGGACGCGCCTGCCACCCCGTGAGCGCGCTCCGCGCGACCGCGTCCTACAGCTCGTCCAGCGAAATCACGCGATTGCGGCCGCACGCCTTGGCCGCATAGAGCGCGCGATCGGCATCGCGCAGGGTGTCTTCGAACGACAGCGCACGATCGTGCACGGCGATGCCGATGCTGATCGTGACGCGGATCGAGCGGCCGCCGCTGGCGATCTGCATCGCTTCGGTTTCGGCGCGCACCATTTCGCAGACGTCGGCGATCTTCGCCGCATGCTCGCCGTCGAGCACCAGCAGGAATTCCTCGCCGCCCCAGCGCCCGACCAGGCCGCCGTCGTGCACGGTCGCCGCGAGCAGCGCGGCGAGGCTGCGCAGCACCGAATCGCCGGCCGCATGCCCGAACGAATCGTTGATGCGCTTGAAATTGTCGACGTCGATCATCGCCACGGCAAAGCCCGGGCCTTCGACGGCATCGGCACCATATTGATCCAGGCATTCCAGCAGCGCACGCCGATTGGCGAGGCCGGTCAGCGCGTCGGTGCGCGAGACGCGGCCGAGCGCAAGATTGAATTCCTTCATCTGCGCCTGGAAGCCGTCGCTGATGCGCGAGATCTTGTACAGGCGGCGGCCGAGCTTCTGGTAGTCGGCGCTGAGGCGCACGTATTCGTCGCGCAACGGATGTCCGTTCCACTCCTCGCGCGCGAGAATGCGTTCGAGACGCTCGAACTCGGCCGGATCCTCGCCGTCGCGCGCCGCCACCGGCGGCTGGCGCGAGACGCCCGCCGCCGTCGCGCAGTCCGGGCAGCGCCCTTGGCTGAACACCGCGTCGGAGTGCTCGGCGAGATACGTCTCCACGTCGTCCCAGTAGCCGCCGTCGTTGCGCACCTTCTTGCAGCACGAACAGATCGGTATGAAACCGCCGAGCGTGCGTACCTCGCGCAAGGCCGCGCCGAGACGCTCGTTGGTCGTCGCCAGCTCCTCGTTGCTGCGGCGCAGGTCCGCCTGGTAGCGATCGGAGATGCGGCTGATGCGCTCCAGGCGCTGGTGCAGGCGCTGCTGGTCGGTGATCAGGTCGCGGCAGAGCTGGGCCAGCGCGGAATCGCGCAGTTCCGGTTCGTCGATCAGCTTGGCAAGGCGGGCTTGGGCGGTCATCGGGTTTCTCAGGTCGCCACGGGGACGATGAAGAACGGCAGCGTCACTTCCTCCTTGAATTCCTCGATCATTTCCAGTGCACGCTCGTTGTCCTGCGCGTAGCTCCAGCGCACCGAGACGTTGCTGCCCCTGCGGTGTGCGGCTTCGAGGATGTCGAGCAGGTCCATCACGCTCTTGATGCTGCTGGTGTTGAGATAGCTCAGCGCGATCTCGGCGACGATCGGCGTGCGCGCCTGCGAGACGTAGTTGCCCGCCCAGGCCAGCAGCGGCCTGAAGTATTCGAAGGCGTTCTCCGGGTACGACTCGCCGCTCAGGCGGAGCACGCCGCTGGTCGGATCGAAGTCGACCGTCGGCGTCGACGCGGTGGCGCTGCGTTGCAGTTTTTCGATGGTCATCTCAAATCTCGACACACAAGCTGAAATAGGCGCGCCCGTCGGGCAGCGGCGTGAAGGTATATTCGAGCGGCTGCGTCGCGCGCCGTGCGATCTCGATCAAGCCGAGACCGGCGCCGAGGTCGTCCGGGCCGCGCTCCTTGCGCCGCTGCTCCTTGTAGGCCTCCTTCAGCGCCGCCTTGTCCATCGCGGCGAGGCGATCGAGGCGCGCGCCGAGTTCGGCGATGTCCTCCGCCTCGACGATGTTGCCGGCGTAGATGCGGTAGCGCGTGTCGCGCTTGGCGATGACCACGATGCTCGAATCGACGTCGTTCTGTCCGGCGCGCAGCCGGCGTTCGCCGTAGTTGCGCACGTTCTGCGCCGCTTCGATGTAGACCGAGAACACGTCGACCATCGCGGTCTTCTGGCTCTCGGCGGTCTCCAGGTACTTCTTCACCGCGGTGCCGAGCTCTTCGATGATGCTGTGGCTGAACGAACCGGTGAAGCTGATCAGGATGCCTGCCTCGCGCAATTGCTCCTTCAAGGCGAACAAATTCATGGATGGCTCCGTTGCGACAGGGGTGCGCGGTCCAGCAAAAAAGCAATCAAGGCAATATCGTCTCGTTGTGCAAATGTGGAACGATACGCCGACAAGAGCCCGGAAAGATCGTCCGCCAGCAGACGCAGCGGCCGGTCGCGCCAGACCCGCAGCGCGTCGGCGAGCCGGCTGCGGCCGAACGCGAAGCCGCGTTCGCCGCCATTCTGGTCGAGGATGCCGTCGGTGAACAGGTAGAAGCGCTGCCCCGGCTCGAGCTGAACGGACTGGTTGCCGAACTCGGCGTCCAGCGGCGTGCGGCGGTAGCCGACGCTGTGGCGGTCGCCCTTGACCACGTCGAGGCGACCGTCGGCCTGCATGACCCACAGCACCAGCTTGGCGCCGGCGAATGTCGCCGTGCGGCGCCCCGGCGCGACGTGCAGCAAGGCCAGATCGAGACCGTTGTCGCCGGCCCCCTCCTCGCCGCGCTGCAGCAGCGCATGCAGGCCGCGGTTGAGTTCGCCGATCAGCCGGGCCGGATCGTGCTTGCCGTGACCGGCGACGGCACGGTCGAGCAGCGCCTTCGCCGCCATCGTCATGAACGCGCCCGGCACGCCGTGGCCGGTGCAGTCGCCGACCGCGAGCAGGAAGCCGTCCTTGCCGTCCGGGTAAAGCGCGTAGAAGTCGCCGCCGACGGTGTCGCGCGGCAGCCACAGCACGGCGCTGTCGTCGAACAGGCGGGCGAGCTCCTCGGGCCTGGCCAGCAGCGAGGACTGGATCAGCCGCGCGTAGTCGATGCTGTCCATCATCTTCTTGTTCGAGGTCTCGAGCAGGCTGTTGGCCTGCTGCAGCGCTTCGGTGCGGCTGGCGACCTTGTGTTCGAGATTCTGCGTGTGGTCGCCGATCGTCGCGGTCATCTCGTTGAACGAGGTGGTCAGCTGGCCGATCTCGTCCGGGCGGTCGATCGGCAAGGCGATGTCGTAGCGGCCCGCGGCGACTTCGCGCGTGTGCCGCGTGAGGCGCGCGAGACGTACCAGTACGAGCCGGTTGAGCAGCCACGACACCAGCAGGATCGTGGCGAGTAGCGCCGCGCCGAGCAGGATCAGGATGGGCCGGAACGTCGCCAGGCGCACGACCTCGAACGGATCGACCACGACGATCGTGGCCCAGTGGATTTCCGGCAGGTAGCTGATCGCCGCGAGCCGCGGACGGCCGCCGACGCTGAGCTCGAACTGCGCATCGGCGGGCTTGCCGGCCTTCGCCATGTCGGCCAGCGCGCGGCGCAGCGCCTCGCGCTCCGGGCCCGCGCCGACGAGGTCGAACACGGCCTTGCGCTGCGTCTCGTCCTTGAGTTCCGCGTTCGACTGCATCAGCGCGCGGTCCGGATGCCCCTGCAGCGTGCCGTTGTCGTCGACCAGCCAGGTCTCGACGCCGGCGTCGGTATTGCTGACGATGTCGTGCAGGAACGCCGAGAGGTCCAGGCCGCTGCCGGCGACGCCGAGCTTGCGGCCGTCGTCGCCGCGCACGATCGCGTTGATCCAGATCTTGGTCACGCCGAGCTGCGGGTTGTTGTCGACGTGCAGGTCGAAGGTCTCGACATGCTGCATCGTCGCGAAATACCAGGCCAGGCTCGGGTCGGCCGGGTCGACGCGGTAGCGCAGTTCGCGCCCGGCGAACTCGTTCTCGGCATTGTTGAAGTAGTAGTTGCGGCTGGCGTCGACGACGAAGAAATAGCTGTGGTCGGCATACAGCTTGCGATAGCTGTCGAGCTCGGCCAGCGCCTGGCGCGTCAGTTCGGTATCACCTTCGTTCGCGGCCCAGCGCTTGAGCAGCGGCGAGTCGACCAGCTTCTGCGTGAGCACCAGCTCGCGCTGGATGCGACCCAGGATGCGACCGCGCGACTGGTTCGCGTATTGCGTCGCATAGCCCGCGCCGAGGCCGTGGATGATGCTGTCGGCGACGCGGAAGAAGCCGATCGCCGCGAGCGCGCCGACGCCGAGGAAGATCGCCACGACCAGCAGCAGGAAGCGCCCGCGCAGGCTGGAGAACCGGGCGCCCATCAGGGCAGCATCCGCTTGATCATGATCTGGGGCACGCTCGTCGTCATCGCGTCGTTGTGGTGGTAGTACCATTCGATGCCCGCGTACCACAGTCCCGGCCGCCCGCCGAAACGGGAGCCGACGTCGTGCAGCACGCGCGGTTGCGCCATGATATCGACACCGTCGTGATCGGTGCCGCAGATATCGACGAAACCCTCGCTGATCCAGCGCGAATCGGCGCCGCCGAGCGTGGCCGTCCAGAAGGTGGTGACCTGTGCCGTCGGTGCGTTGAACGTGTCCTTGCGTAGGTACACGTTCACGCCGATCGCGCTGAAGCCGGGAATCTTGAAGTCGACGCCGAGACCGGCCATGCCGGCGTAGAAGCCGTCGTCGCCGGCGTTGACCTGGGTCGCGATGAACACGTCGCGCACCAGGTCGTTCGACCCGTCGACGCCGAGCGAGCCCAGGCTCAGGCGCGGCTGCCACTCCGAGTAGACCTGCGCCGAGCGGTCGCGCCGCGCACCGGCGAAATCGACCAGATGGCCGCTGTCGACGTCGACGAACAGGAAACTGTCGCCCCAGTCGCGCACGACCAGGTTCTCGTAGGTGAACGTCGCCATGTCGCGATCGCTGGTATTGGCGCCGGTGTAGCGATCGTCGAAGCCGTGCCCGTACAGCAGCTCGATGTTGCTGCTGGTGAAATCCGCGGCGCAGGCGGTTGCGGCCGGAGCCAGCGCGAGCACGCAACCCCACGTGGCGAGTCGGCAAGATCGGCGGGCCCGCATCGTTGTTCCAACGGTGAAAAAGTCGGAATTCCACTATGCAAGGAGTGGACCAATGGACTTGGGCAACCTGAACGGTGGTCGCGGAGAGGCAAAGCCTGGAACACGAAGGACGCGAAGAGAGGAAGAAAGAGCAATAGAAATTCTTATCTTCGTGTCCTTCGTGTTCTTCGTGCTTCAATCTTCCCGCTTTCGCCAATAGATCCCGCTATTCGAGCCACGGATTGCGCAGCAGTTCCAACTTCGAGGGGTCCCCGCTCGCCGCGACGCGGGCGATCTGCGCTTCGAGCTGCTGCCGGATCAGCGCATCGACCGGCATCTTGTCCTGGTCGAGCGGTCGGCGATATGCCTGGATCGCGTGCGGACCGTCGCCCATGCGCAGATAGGCATTGCCGAGCTCGACGCTCGCGTTCACCGCCTGCGGACGCAGCTGCGCGACTTCCTCCAGCCGCCGCGCCACCAGCGGCCAGTCGCTGCCGTTTTCCTTGTAGATGTAGTCCTGCACCTTCTCGTAGAGGCTGTGCGCACGCGTTTGCGGCCGCACCTGGCGGCCCTGCCAGATGCCGGCATTGCCGAAGCGCGCGACGAGCGTGAGTTCCTTGAACACTTCTTTCGGATCCCAGTCCCACGCCGGATGCGGCAGCGTGTCGTTCATCGGATAGACGAAAAAGCCCGTGTAGATGCCCGCGACGTTGGTGTCGTCGAGGCTCTCCACGCGGCGGTGGTAGTTGAGTCCCGCCGCACGCATCTGCTCCTCGCCCATCCAGTAGTCCGAGTACATCGGCAGGCCCGTCGGCGCGATCGAGCGATCGTGGAATGCGCGGATTTCGCCGAAGCGCTGGCCGAGGTCGAGGCCCTCGTTCGAAAAATAGCGATAGGCGCCTTCGCTGCCGCCGACCAGTTCGTTGTGATATTCCCACAGCCGCGGCGTGCCGATCGTCATCACGAACGCCGCGGCGAACAGCAGCGCGACGGCGCCGATCAACCCGCGCGAACGCCGCTGCCAGGCGAGCGCCAGCGCTGCTCCGCCGAGTATCGACGCCATCACGATCAAGGGCATCGCGTGACGCACGCCACCCCACACGCCGGACGAGCCCATCAGGGCGATCAGGTGGAACGCGCTGGCGCCGAACGCGACCCATAATGTCCAGCGCGCCGTCGGCGGCAGCCGCGCACGAGCGAGCAGCAAGGCGCCGAGCACCGCGAGCGCGAGCAGCGCCAGCGGAAACTTCGCCAGCAGCACCGCAGGCCAGGTGAACCATGGTGCGCGGCCCATGTAGGTCGTACCCCAGACGAAATGATCGCTGATGCCGCGTCCCTCGACGCCGGTGCGCACGGTATCGGCCAGGCCCCACAGATACGCGCGCGGCAGCAGGTGCCAGCGATCGGCGAACGCGATGCCTTCGCGCCAGTAGCCGATCTTGAGTTCGGCGATCTTGTCCGGCATCGAACGGTTGAACGCATCGCTGCCGTCGATGCCGGCATGGAAATGAAACCCGTACAGCGCCCAGACCACGCCGATCGCGAGCACGCACGCGCAAGCGAGTTTGGCCACCCGCACGAGCACGGTGCGCCAGCCGCCCTCGCGCCAGCCGGCCGCCGCAGCGATCGTCAGCACGCCGACGATGCCGGCGCTGCCGGCCAGCGCCGAGTGCTTGGCGGCGAGCGTCAGTCCGAGGGCGACGCCGCAACCGCCGGCCCAGCGCCACTGCCAGCCTGCTGCGAACAGCCCGGCCGCGACGGCGGCGGCGGCGAGCGTCAAGCCCAGCGGGAGGTCGGTCATCACGACCGGCAGATGCGCGCCGACGGTAGGCTCCAGTGCAAGGAAAGCCAGCGTGCCCGCCGCCCACATCCAGCCGCAGGCACGCCACAGCAACAGACCGAGCGCCAGCAGCAGCAGGCCGTGGAACGCCCACATGCCGGCGCGCGAATACGCTTGTGCCCGCGCAGGATCGTTGTCGTCGAACATCGTCTGCTCGACCCAGGTGCGCTCCTGCGTCTTCTCGCTGAGCGCCGTCCGCGCGCGCAGCCTGAAATCGCGCGGCATCGAGGCGCCGGCCCACAGCTTGACCAGCGGCGGATGTTCCGGATTGAGGTTGAAATCGCCGCCGCGCAAGTACGCGGCACCGGCGACGATGTGCCATGGCTCATCGACGGTGAAGCTGTCCAGCCGCGTACCGACCGACGAGCGCAGCACGCACAAGCCGACCAGCAACAGCAGCGAGAGCGTGCCGAGTACGCGCGACCTGAGGGTGACCGCGGACTTCACCGAGCACCCATCGGGTCGTCGCCTGGCGAGGCCGGGCACCGCTCGACGCCGGATCTGCGAAGTCGTCGCACAAGCCTACCCTCCCCAGGGATAAATTTGCCGGCCGTGCGCTCCGTGCCGTCGCGCGGCACCTCG